>Ga0207422_1000374_pt1 | contig 151650 bp, 122 predicted proteins | sample MarCyaLeptolynsp_FD_187757 | JGI IMG/M metagenome (GOLD analysis project Ga0207422, IMG submission 187757) | Marine cyanobacterial communities from Panama - species 1 Leptolyngbya sp. (SPAdes) | ecosystem: Environmental > Aquatic > Marine > Unclassified | place: Panama: Panama City | collected...
AATGGGCTGCTCCGAAGCCCTGCAGGCGCGAATGACCTCCTCGACTTCGTCTCTCGACAAGGTGTCGGAGCGTTCGATCAGCATGGACTTGAGTACGAGCGGCTCGTCGTCGACGAGCAGGATGCGTCCGCCGCCCGACCCGGGGCCGGCCGCCGAGGAGCTTCGCTCGCGCCCGCCGTTGCCGCCTCGGGCCTTCTTGCTGCGGCTTTCGTCGGTGGGCAGTCGCAGCTCGAAGCGCGTCCCGCGGCCCGGCTGGCTGTCGAAGTCGAGGGTGCCGCCGTGGTTGTGCGCGATGTCGGCGCACAGGGAAAGCCCGAGGCCCGTGCCGCGGTTGACGGGCTTGGTCGTAAAGAACTGCTCGAAGATGCGGTCGTGGATCTCGGCGGGAATGCCGTTGCCGGTGTCCTGGACCTCCACGACCATCCAGTCGCCATCGACCCGCGTGGACACGGTGATGGTGTGGTCTCCCTGGCCGGCGTCTTCGATGGCGTCGGCCGCGTTGACGAGCAGATTCATGACGACCTGTGCCAGCTGACCTTGCTGGGCGGTCACGCGCGGCAGCGGGGCCAGGTTGCGCACGAGCTGCGCCCGGTGCGAGATGCGATTGGCCACCATGTTGATGGCCGCCTCGATCTCTTCGTTGGGGTCGAGCTCCTCCGGCCGCCCCTGGTCGCTGCGCGAAAAGCTGCGCAGGTCGCGCACGATACGGGAGATGCGCTCGATGCCCTGGGCGTTGTCCTGCGCCATGTCCAGCATTTCGGAAAGGGCGTCGTCGACGGCGGCGCCGCGGGACCTTTCGAACGCCTCGCGCTCGCCCGAGGGCAGGGCGCTGCGCACGCTATCGAAGCTCTGCTGCAGCGTCGCCAGCAGGGTGCGGCTGTATTGAAGGTTGGCGAGCACGAAGCAAGCCGGGTTGTTGATCTCGTGGGCAACGCTGGCGGCCATGGTGCCGAGCAGCGCCAGGCGGTCGGCGTGGATGAGCTGTCGGCGGACCTCGTCGGCCCGGCGCGCTTCGCGCACGTCTCGGGCGAGCAACACGATCTCGCGCACCCGGTTGCGGTGGTCCCGGGTCACGCTGCCGGTCACGTTCATTGGAATGACTTCGTCACGGCCCTGCAGGTCGAGGGCGATGTCCCGGGCCACCGACGATTCGATCAGGGACTCGAGCCAGCCGGACTCGCCTGCCAGCAGTTCGCTCACGTGGTGGGTAACGACCTCGCTCGAGTCGCGGCCGAGCCAGCCGAGCATGGTTTCGTTGATTCGCAGAACGCGCCCGTCCGCGTCGGCTACCAGCAGGCCATCGGCAATCACCTCGAGCAGCTTGCGTTCGCGCTCGTAGACTTCGGTTACTTGCGCGATGGCGCCGGCGGTTTGCTCCAGGGAGCGCTGCCGTTCGCGGCTCCACTGCAGCTGGACCTGCTCGAGCAAAGCCGCCACTTCCGACTGTTCTCGCTCACCGGCCGCGCCAATCCGCCAGGTCAGGTCTCCCTTCGCCAGCGCCCGCAGCCACTCCAAGAGCCGCTCCCCATCCACCAGGATCGAGGGTAGCGCGCCCGCTGAGCCCCCGCGACATCTCGGCGGGTCACCCTGCCGCCTGTCGCAACGGGACAAGTCCTGATATAACCGCCCGCGTCTTCGGAAAAACGCCCAACTCCAAGGAATTACGAATGAAAAAACCAGTTCGCGTCGCCGTGACCGGCGCTGCCGGCCAAATTGGCTACAGCCTACTTTTCCGCATTGCCGCGGGGAACATGCTGGGCCCGGACCAGCCCGTCATCATTCAACTCGTGGACATCCCGCCCGCGATGAAGGCGGTCGAAGGCGTCATGATGGAGCTCGACGATTGCGCCTTCCCGCTGCTCGCGGGAATGGAGGCCTCCGACGACCCGATGGTCGGCTTCAAGGACACGCAGATCGCCCTGCTGGTCGGCGCCAAGCCGCGCGGCAAGGGAATGCTCCGCGCGGATCTGCTCAAGTCGAACGGGCCGATCTTCACCGGGCAGGGCAAGGCGCTCAACGCGGTTGCCGACCGCGACGTCAAGGTGCTGGTCGTCGGCAACCCGGCCAACACCAACTGCTACATCGCGATGCACCACGCGCCCGACCTGCCGGCCGCCAACTTCACCGCGATGGTGCGCCTGGACCAGAACCGCGCCATGAGCCAGATTGCGCACAAGCTCGGCAAGGACGTCACCGAGGTCGAGAAGATGACCATCTGGGGCAACCACTCGGCCACGCAGTACCCGGACCCGTTCACCGCGCAGGTCGGCGGCAAGAGCGTCGCGGAGCTGGTCAACGACCAGGCCTGGATCGAAAACGAGTTCATCCCCACCGTGCAGCAGCGCGGCAAAGCAATTATCGATGCGCGCGGCTCGTCGTCGGCGGCGTCGGCGGCCAACGCGGCCATCGACCACATGCGCGACTGGTGGCTCGGCACGCCCGAGGGGGCGTACGCGTCCATGGCGGTGCCCTCCGACGGCAGCTACGACGTTCCCGAAAAGCTCATCTTCGGGTTCCCGTGCGTGTGCAAGGACGGCAAGTACGAAATCGTCGGCGGAATCGACATCAACGATTTCGGTCGGGGCAAGATCAACGCCACGATCGACGAGCTGAAGTCCGAGGCCGAGGCGGTCAAAGAGCTCCTCTAGCCGCGGATAGCCGATTGGCGTTCGAAGGCGGGTCCCCCGTGGGGCCCGCCTTTTTTATGGCTTGGCCGCCGCGGCATCGCGGTGGTCGAGAAAGTAGAACGCGGCGATGACGAGGGCGTGGGTGATGGCGCCCGAGGCGATGAGGGCCGGCACGTCGTGCAGCGCTACCAGCTCGACGTCGATTTCTTCGTTGCCGTCCAGCTGCTGATCGCCGGCCGGCCGGGCGTTGGGAGCCAGGTACGTGTAGATGCGGTTGTCCTGGGTGGCCGGGTTGGGAGCGCACACCCCCAGCTCGACGAGCGGGTCGGAGTCGTAGCCGGTTTCTTCGCGCAGCTCGCGTCGCCCAGCGTCGGCCGGCTTCGTGTCTCCCGGATCGCACATGCCCCCGGGGATTTCGAGGGTGATGTCGTTGGTGCCGTGGCGATACTGGCGAATCATCACCACGCGGCCGTCGGCGGTCACCGGAATGACGTTGACCCAGTCGGGCGTTTCGAGCACGACGAACGCCCCCTCGCGACCGGACAGGAGCGACCGGCTGCGCTGGCGCCGAAGCTTGAAAATGCGATGGTCGCCGATGACCTCGCTCGACAGTGTTTCCCAGGGCTTGACGGTCACGGCGCTACAGTGGGGCAGGGCCCTCGTCCGCGCAAGAGGCGCGTCCGTGCTACGACCGTGGCCGACGGCGCCCGCGGCGCCCAATGAGGCGGAAGGAATCCCCATCACGTGCGTGACCTGGTAACGGGCCTGCTGTCGCTGCTGTTCATCGCGGCGTTCTTCGTGTTCTTTTTCGTCGGGTCGCTGCTGCAGTTTGCCGGCGACTCGGATCAGGTCGTCGAGGCGGCCCGGGTCGCCGACAGCCGCGGCGCTTTGGTCGACGCGGTGAGCGAACTGGCGGCTCGCGAGGTGAATCAAGGCGGCGGCCGGGTTGCCGCGGCGGGCCTGCGCCCCGCCATCGCGGACGTCGTGACCCAGGCGTGGTTCGACGCCACCGTGCGCGGGGCCCATGGCGCTCTCGTCGAGGCCCTCGAGGAGGGCGCGACGACCGCGGTCTTCGACCTCCGGCCGGTGGCCTCGGAGCTGGGGCGCGCGGTGGACGCGCTGGCTCGTCGGGCCGATACCCAGTGCGAGCGGTTTCTCGGTGACGCCGCGTGCGCCAATCGCGAGGCCGCCAGCGAGGTGATCGCGCTGCAGCGGTTTCGCGCCCACAACGCAATCGCGCGGCTGCCCCTGCGGGTCGATGTGGTCGATCTACTCGGGCGCGCGTCGAGCGGCGGACAGCGCCTGTTCGAGATCGAGCGCGTGCGGCGCCGGCTGGGCGATCTGCGGGCCCTGCGCTGGCTCGGTTTGGCCTTCGTGGTTGGGTGCCTGGCGCTGATTGCGTTCGTGAACCTGGGATCGGGCCCGCGGGTGCTCGGGGCCTGCGGCAGCGCGGTCGTGGCCGCGGCGGTCGTGTACCTGGCGGTCGTGTACATCGCCCGCGGCCCGCTGGGCGACCGCGCCATCGACGAGCTTTCCGCGTGGCGCGCCCAGTCGGATCTCGACGTGCCCGCGCAGATCCTGGCCACCGGCGCCGATCGTTTCGCGCTGGCTAGCGTCGAGGCGGCCACCGGCGGCTCGACGGGCACGGTGGCGCTGCTCGGCGCACTCGGGTTCGGCCTCGGCGTCATCGGCTTTGTCACCGGACGCTCGGAGCGCTGAGGCGAAACGAACCTCGCTTCCGCCGCGGCATTCGCCACGGCTTTGGGATTGACCGCCGAGAACTGGCGCCCACCCTGGGAGCGCGCGGGTACGATACCCAGGATGGTGGACGGCGTTGTGGGACGAAGGGGCGGGCGCGGTCGACCGCTCGTTCTGATCGTCGAAGACGAAACCGGCATTGCCGCCATGCTCGCCGAGCGCATCGCCCATGCGGGGTACCGAACCGCGGTTGCCGTCGACGGATTTCGCGCCCTCGACGTGGTTCTCGAACGCGAGCCCGACTTGGTCTTGTGTGACCTCTACCTCCCGAACCAGGACGGCGAAACCTTCATCCGGCGGCTGCGGGCCGCGGGCAAGCGCACGCCGGTGGTGGTCATGAGCGCGGCCTTCGATGGCGCGGTCATTGCGCAGCGGGCCGAGGCGACCGGCTTTTTGGCCAAACCGTTTCAAATGAGCGACGCCCTCGCGGCGATCGAGCGCGCCATGGCCGTTGGCCGGTAGGGGCGGGGGCGTGTTCCGTCGTTCTTACGCGATGGAAACACCACAGAAACCCGGGCCACGCTACCACTGAGACGCGAACGCGCGGAAACCACCTGTTGATGGTGGTAGTCAGCATTCTCTCGGGCGGAACCCTGTGTCCGCATTCCGGTTGGTGGTTTCCGCCGTTCGCCTCTCGCCAGCTGGCGCCACGAACCCACGAGCCCGGCGCCCTGTGGCAAACTAGTTGCCTGGTGGGCGGGGCATTCGTGCAGTTGGCCATCGACGACCTGGGCGCGGGGGTCCAGTGGGTCGATGCGCTGGAAGGCGCGGGATATCAGGTGCATTGGGCGCGGTCGGAGGGCTCGCAGCCCGACGAGGCGGCCGACCCGCGGCCCGACGTGGTCATTTTGCAGGCCGGGCTCGCGGCCGTCGATATTCGGGAGTGCACCGAGGCCTGGCGACGCCAGGTTCCGCCCCCGGCGCTGCTCATTGCCGGTGCGGGTGGCGACGCCGAGATGGCGGCGGCCAAGGTCCGAGCCAGGTTTTTGCCGCTCGGGGTCGATATGGCCGAGCTCCCCCGCCGGGTCGAGCGCGCCCTGGTCATGCGCTACGCCGGCCAGCTCAGCCCGGGGTTCGCCGTGGGACTGCTGGGGCTGCCGGCGAGCCTCGGCCCCGACGAGACGGCCATTGCCGTCGCTCGCCATGCGCACAAGGCGGAGATTCAGGTCGTTCGCGAGGCGCTGCGGCCGTACACCGATTACTACGCCGCCGCGACCCCGCGACTGGCCGAGCTTCGCGAGCTGCGCGCCCTCGAGCTGCCGGCCGTCGAGCTCAGCAAGCGCCTCGATGGTTCGCGCACCGTCCGCTCGCTCATCGAGAGCGCGGACGACATCGGCCACGGCCTCGACATGGCGCGAGCCGCTCAACATCTGTGGGCCTTCGCCTGCCTTCAGTCGCTGTCGCTCGGTCGCGAGCCCATCGACGATGCAACGCCCGAGCGTCGCGCCGTCGTGAGTTTGCGGCATCACTTGCGGGCGCGTCGCCAGCGTCTGCGCAAAGGCGCCGCCACCTACTACGATGTTCTCGAGCTGCCGCCGACCGCCGCGCACGCCGATGTCGACATTGCGGCGCGGCTGCTCGGGTTGCGCTACGGACCGGTGGCGTTCGAAGCGGTCGATCTCGGCGATCTGCGCGAGCTCGCGGAGCCGCTGTGGAAACAAGTCGTCTCGGCGCACAAGACCCTGCGCGACGAGCAGCGCCGAACCCGCTACCTCGACTACCTGCGCGACAAGGGCACCGACCTGCAGAAGACGTGGAAGCAGGAAGGCTGCGATCCCAAGGCCGCCGAAATCGACTTCGAGCTGGGGCAGCGAGCGCTTATCGATGGCGACGTGTTTCAGGCGGTGTCGCGGTTCGCCAGCGCGGCTCGACGCAACCCGGCTCTCAGCGACTACGAGGTGTATCTCGCCTGGGCGCGCTTTCGCGCCGACGTTCAGCGCGGAGCAGACCGAGACGAAACCGCGCGTCGCGAGCGCGCCGTCGCCGAAGAGAGTTTGGCCGGGCGAATGCCGCGGCCTCGGGCCCTGCTGGCGCTCGGCCTGCTCTGCAACGCGACGGGCGATCCGGTGTCGGCTCGCTGGTATTTGCGCGAGGCGCTGGCCGGGGACCCAAACCTCACCACGGCAAAACAGATCCTCGCCCGCATCGGCGGTTAGCGACCGCGCCCGAAAACGAAAACGGCCGCCCCGCGCACAGCGCGCGGGACGGCACGACGAGTGCCCAAAGGAGGAAGGGCACGTTCGCTTTTCTAGAACGCGACGATGCCCTGGGTATCGGCCTCGGGCAGATCGCCGGAGACCTCGTCGATCAACGTGAGCGAGCTGCCGTCTACGGCGAACACGCCCACGGTGCCGTCGAGGCCGTACAGCTGGTACAGGAACCGGCCGTCGTCGCTGATGTCGAGGTCGATCCAGCCGTCGGTCTGGGAAAACGCGGTGGCCGGGTCGTCGCTGATGGCGGGGCTGCCCTGGGCCGCAATGCCGGCCACGAGCTCGATGGCGCCGTCGGCGGCAAAGCTGAAGGCCGACAGGCTCGCCTCCAGGGCGTTTGAAACCCAGAAGTACCGGTTGTCGGGCGAAAACGCCAGCCAGCAGGCAGTGCGCGAGCCGTCGAGATCACCGCTTTCGTCGGCGAGCACGTCGAGGGCCAGGGCCGTCAGCGTCCCATCGCTTTCGAGCACCCAGGTCGACACGGACCCGGTTTGCAGATCGGCAAAGGCGGGCGGTGAACCGTCCGGGCGAAACTCGCGGGCCTCGGTGACCACGACGATGTTGCGACCTTCGGCGTCTTCGACGATCTCGAAACCGATGGCCGACGGAAGGTTGCGCCCGGCGGTGTTGTCGCGCAGGGTGGACGTCGCTCCGTCGATGTCGTCGTCGGACAGAAGGCCGTCTTCGCCGACCTCGTAAACGACGAGCTCGTCTTCGCTGCCGGTTGCCAGGGCGCTCGAGCCCGCGTTGATCGACGCGGCGACCAGGTACTGGCCATCGGGCGAGAACCGAACCGCGGACGGCCGGTTGCCCAGGCTGCGCGACGATGCGGGCAGCGGGTTCAGCGAGCCATCTACCCCGAGAATGAAACCGACCAGATTGCCTTCCTGATCGGGCTCACCGGCAAAGGCGCCGTCCTCGTCAATGTTCGACACGTATACGAGCGAACCCGAGATTGCGATGGAGTTGGGCCCCACGCCTTGCGTATCGACGGTGTCGACCACACTGAGGGAGAAGTCGGACTCGACGCGCAGGGAGGTCACGGTGTTGCTGCCGGCGTTGACCGCCAGGACGTAGCGGTTGTCGGCGGTTTTTTCGATGGCGTAGGCGGAAATGAGCGGGTCCAGCCCCTCCGGGCCGTCGAACTCGTCGCTGCCGACGCCGCCGGTCGCGATCGAGCCGAGCGACGCCAGGGTGCCGTTTTGTCGGCGGCCGTAGGAGACGATGCGGTTGGCGTCCAGCCCGTTGGTCATCACGTACACGCCGCCGGCGTACGCGCTGGTCACCGACCGAGGCGGGCCCACGGCGATGATGCCCTGGGTGTCGGCCTCGGGCAGGTTGCCGCTGTCTTCCTGGACCAGGGTCAGCGCGCTGCCGTCGATGGCGTACACGCCGACGGTGCCGTCGAGGCCGTAGAGCTGGTACAGGTAGCGACCGTCGGAGCTTACGTCGAGGTCGATCCAGCCATCGGTTTCGCCGAAGGCGGTCGCCGGGTCCTCGCTGGTCGCCGGGGTTCCCTGGGCGGCCACGCCATCGATGAGTTCGATGGTGCCGTCGGCGGAAAAGCTGTAGGCCGACAGGCTGGCCTCGAGGGCGTTCGACACCCAGAAGTAGCGGTTGTCGGCCGAGAACGCGACCCAACAGGCGGTTCGCGAACCGTCGAGACCGCCGCTTTCATCGGCGAGCACGTCGAGCTGTAGCGCGGTGAGACTGCCGTCGCTGCCGAGGGCCCAGGTCGAAACCGAGCCGGTCTGCAGCGCCGGAAAAGCCGGCGGCGCTCCGTCGGGTTGAAACTCGCGCGCTTCGGTTACCACGACCACCGGATCGCCGTTTCCATCTTCGACGATTTCGAAGCCAATCGCCGACGGCAGGTTTCGGCCCTCGGCGTTGTCGCGCAAGGTGGACGTGGCGGCCGCGACGGGCGCGTTCGACAGCAGGCCGTTTGCGCTCACGTCGAACACCACCAGCTCGTCCTGGCTATCGCTGGCCAGCGCGCTCGAGCCGGAGTTGATCGCGGCGACGACCAGGTGACCACCGTCGGGTGAAAAGCGTACCGCCGACGGGCGGTTGGCGAGACTGCGCGTCGAGCCCGCAACCGGCGATAGCGTGCCGTCCGCGCCGATAATGAACGCCGAGACGTTGCCTTCCTGGTCGGGTTCGCCGTTGAACACGCCGTCGGCGTCGATGTTGGACACGTACACGAGTGCGCCCGAGACGGCGATCGAGTTGGGGCCAACGCCGCCGGTGTCTTCGGTGTCGACCAGCGTGAGTGAGAAGTCACTTTCAACGCGCAGCGATGAAATCGTGTTGCTGCCGGCGTTGACGACCAGCACGAACCGGTCGTCTTCGGTCTTCTCGACGGCGTAGGCGGAGATGAGCGGGTCGAGGCCTTCGGGACCGTCGAACTCGTCGCTGCCCAGGCCACCGGTCGAGGTGGCGCCGATGAACTCGAGACGCCCGTCGGCGCCGGTCGCGTAGGACACGAGTCGGTTGCCGTCGACCTCGTTGGTCATGACGTACACGCCGCCAAGTCGGGCGGTGGTGTCCGTTCCGTCCTGGCCGGGTTCACCGTCCGTTCCGGCTTCGCCGTCCTGGCCATCGCTTCCGTTTTGGCCCGGTGTTCCAGGTTCGCCGGGCGCGCCCGGTTCGCCGTTGGTCCCATCGCTACCGTCGTCTCCAGAGCAAGCGCTCACGAATACCGCGAGCGTGGCGCACAGCCACAACTTCGATGTCATGTCGGATAGTCTCCCTAGTCCTTGTTCGGGGGGACCGCTGCCTGCGCGCCGGCAACGATCGAAGCGGGTACCCGGAGATGACTACGGAGTTCGACTGGTCTGGTTACGGCGCGCGCGAGCGCTTCTGCCGCGCCGTTTCGAGGCGGCGACGATGGACGACCGGAGCGAATTCGATCGAACGCTCGCGGCGCTTACAGGATCGCGAGGTCGTCGGGGCAGATCGCGAACGCCGTGTTGATGACGCCGACGTGCGAATAGGTTTGCGGAAAGTTGCCCCACTGCGCGCCGGTTCTCGGATCGATGTCCTCGGCCAGCAGCCCGACGTGATTGGAGTGCGCGAGCAGCTTGGTGAACATTTCTTCGGCCTGTTCGAGCCGCCCGAGCCGCGCGAGCGCCTCGGCGTACCAGTATCCGCACACGGTAAAGGTCGACACGGTCTCGCCGATGCCGTCGTGGTGGAGGTAACGGTAGAACAGGTGGTCGCTGTCCTTGCAGGCAAGCCGCCGCGCAAGCTCGTCGACATGACGGGCCGCGTGGGGATGGTCCGGCGACAAAAAGCCGGTGTTGATCAGCATGAACAACGAGGCATCGGCGTTGTCGCCGTCGGTGGCGTCGGCGTAAAAGCCCGCGTCCTCGCGCCAGCAGCGTTCTTCGATGAGCGCCCGGGCGCGCACTTCGAGGTCGTGAGCGGTTTGGCTTAGCGCCACGTCGTTCAGGTGCCGACCGATGCGGGCCGCCGATTTCGCGCCCGCCCAGTGCATGAGCAGCGTGAAGGCGTGAACGCGCGGCTCATCGCGCTTTTCCCAGAGGCCGGCGTCGGGTTCCTCGAGGGTGGTCTCGACGTGCGCCAGCATGCGGTGGATGATGTCGCTCGACCGCGAGCCGGGGGTGCCGTTGAATCGCAGGTCGAGAAACATGGGGCTGATGGCCGCGAGCATCTCCCCGTAGACGTCGTGCTGGCGCTGGGCATAGGCTGCGTTGCCCGCGCGCACCGGCTGGTTGCCGCGGTAGCCGGCGAGGTGGTCCAACGTGATCTCGGTGAGCGTCTTTTCACCCGAGATGCCGTACACCGGTTGCAGCGCGCCGCCCTGTCGCTCCATGTTCTCGCCGATGTTGGTGAGGTACTTGACGAAGGCCTCCATCTCCTCGAACTGGCCCAGGCGCCGCAGCGCTCCGAGGGTAAAGCAGGCGTCGCGCAGCCAGCAGAAGCGGTAGTCCCAGTTGCGGCCGGCACCGTCGTGCTCGGGCAGGCTGGTGGTCGTGGCGGCGGTGATTGCCCCGGTGTCTTCGTACTGGTGCAGCTTGAGGACGAGAGCGGAGCGCACGACCTCCTCTTGAAAGCGATCGGGCAGGCGGCCGTGGCGCACCCACGTCTCCCAGTATTTCTTGGTGCGACCGAGAAAGTTCTCGCAGGTCTCGGCCAGCGAGGCTTCCAGAGGCGGCCCCCACGTCAGCACCAGGTACGCCGTGTCGTCGAGCACGATGGGGCGCGACTCTTCGATGTAGGAAAGCGGCAGGTCAGTGGTCAGGCGTAGATTGGCGTCGGGAACGTGCCACTGGATGTGGTTGCTCGATCGCCAGCGCGTGGGCTCGAGACGACCGTAGTCGTACGTCGGCCGGCAGGTGACGCGGACGACGGGCTTGTCGGTGAGGGGGCGAACCCGCCGGACCAGCATGTTGGGCTTGAAGAAGCGGTCGTACTGTTTGAACCGAGGCGCGAAGTCGATGACTTCGAACGAGCCCGTGGGCGCGTGAAACTCGGTGCGCAGTACGTTGGTGTTGGGCAGGTACGACTGCGAACTCGTGAACGAGTCGGAGCGCGGCGCGATGGAAAACTCACCGCCGCGCGTATCGTCGAGAAGACCCCCGAAGACGAAGGACGAGTCGAAGCGCGGCCAACACAACCACTGGACCCGCGCGCAATCGTCGATGAGAGCCTGGTAGTTGCAGTTTCCAATGAGAGCAAGGTTCACTGTGTTTGGCCGTTTCCGCGCCTCGGTTGAACGCGAAACGCGAGTATGACATAAGGAGCGAAGTGCCAAACGGCAAGCTCATCGTCGTGTCCGTTCGCCCACCGGTGAGCGTGCATCGCGACGGGGACGGACGCTGGGAGGCAAAGCCGAGCCCCGGCGGTTTGGCCACGGCACTGCGCGGTGTTTCCGAGCGCCGTTCGTTTACCTGGCTTGGCTGGCCCGGCGTGTACGTTGCAGAAGGCAACGATGGTCTGGCCGACCGCGACGAGATTCGCGAGCGCCTGGCCGACGCCGGCGGCGTTGTGCCCGTGTTCATCGACCAGAGTGACTTCGAAGGCTTCTACGAGGGCTTTTCGAATGGGCTTCTGTGGCCGCTGTTTCACAGCTTGCCCGAGCGCGCGGTCTACGACCGCGAGCAGTGGAAGGCGTACCAGCGCGTCAACCGACTGTTTGCCGACGCCGTCGCCGAGGTTGCCGAGCCGGGCGACGTCGTTTGGGTTCACGACTACCAGCTCGCGCTCGTCCCGTTGCTGTTGCGTCGACGCGGACTGCAGTGCGCCATCGGGTTCTTCTTGCACATCCCGTTTCCCTCGTCGGATGCGTACCGAACGCTGCCGGTGCGAGAGGCGCTGCTCGAGGGCATGCTCGGCGCCGACCTGCTCGGCTTTCACAGCTACGAGTACGTGTCGCACTTTCGCAGCTCGTGCCTGCGCGTGCTGGGGCTCGAATCCGAGCCCGAAACGATCTACATGCCGATGCACGCCGCGCGCCTCAACGTGTTGCCCATCGGCATCGAGCCGGGAGAGCTCGAGGCTCTCGCCGAGTCCGAGGCTGCCGCGCTCGAGTTCGATCGCCTGCGCGAACGCTTCGAGGGCCGCAAGGTTATCGCCGGCGTGGATCGCCTGGACTACACCAAAGGCATTCCGCAAAAGCTCCTGGCGTTCGAGGAGCTGCTCGCCACCCACCCCGAGCTGCGCGAGCAGGTCGTGATGGTGCAGGTGGCGTCGCCGTCGCGAACCGGCGTTGCCGAGTACCAGGACCTCAAGCGGGAGGTCGATGAGCTCGTTGGCCGCATCAACGGCAAATACGCGACGACCAGCCACGTGCCGCTGGTGTACATCAACCAGCACGTCGAACGCGATCGCCTCACGGCGCTGTACCGGGTGGCGGACGTCGCGCTGGTAACGCCGGTGCGCGACGGCATGAACCTGGTGAGCCTCGAGTACATTGCCGCGCGGACCGAGCCGGGCACGCTGATTCTCAGCGAGTTCGCCGGCGCGGCGTCGTGTTTGGCGGGGGCGCGACTGGTCAATCCCCACAATCCGCACCGCGTCGCCGAAATTCTGGCAGACGCGCTGGCGAATCCACCGAGCAAGATCGCGTTCGAGCAGATGGTCGACTTCGTGTACTCGAACACGTCGGGCGTGTGGGCGCAGCGCTTTTTGGCGCGGCTCGAAAACACCTATGAGGAGCTGGAATTGGGCGTACGGCACTTCGATATCGACAACCCGCAGATTCGCGACGCAATCGAGGGCGCGCAAAAACCCCTGCTCCTGCTCGACTACGACGGCACCATCACTCCCCACGCCCAGGTGCCCGAAGAGGCCGTCCCGAGCGAGCACGCGCGGGACTTGCTGCGCAAGGTCGCCGAGCTCGGCGTCGCGTACGTGGTGAGCGGCCGGCCAGCGGTCGTGCTGGACGAGTGGCTTGGCGATTTGGGGCTGGGCTTCGTGTGCGAGCACGGCCTCAACATCAAGGACCCGGGCGGCGAATGGCCCGAGCGCGAGCCGATCGACCGGACGGTGCTCGACGAGGTGGTGCGCCCGCTGCTGCACGATTTCGTCGAGCGCACGCCGGGCAGCAAGCTCGAGCGCAAAGCGGCGTCGCTAGCGTGGCACTACCGCGCGGCGGACCCGAAGTTTGGGGCCTGGCGCGCCAAGGAGCTGCACGCGCTGCTCGACGAGCGACTCACCGGGCAGCCGTTCTCGGTGCTGGTCGGCAGCAAGGTCATCGAGGTGCGCCACAACGACATGACGAAGGGCCGAGCGGCGTCGGAGCTGCTCGAGCGGCACGGCGGCACCTGCGACCTGGTGATTGCGGCCGGCAACGACCACACGGATGAAGAGATGTTCGATGCGCTGGCCCGCTCGGGGCACCACTCGGTGATGACCTGCCGGGTCGGCAGCCGCAATACCCGCGGCCAGTTCCACGTCGAGAGCAGCGCCGAGTTCATGTCCTGCCTGCGCCGAATCGTCGAAATCTGGAGCGCGCGGGGCGCCTGACGAAGCGCCAGGGGACCGAAATAGCGGTGGGGGCGGCCCCGCTGGCTTGCCGCATCCGGCGGCCGATCGCGGGGACGACTTGGGCTAGGATGCGCCGCGCATGTCCCAGCCGACCGAGAACCCCCAGGGCCTGGCCCTGCACTGGAAAATCCTCATTGCTCTGGTCGTTGGCCTGGCGCTCGGCGTGGTCGTCGACGCCCTCGGTCGCTCGGGCACCCTGAGCGAGGAGACCATCGCCGTCATGGTCGGCATCGGGCGCGACGTCGGCAAGCTGTTTTTGGCGCTGCTCAGCATGCTGGTCGTGCCGCTGATTCTGTCGTCGCTGGTAAGTGGCGTGGTCGGTGTTCCCGACCTCGGCGGACTCAAGAAGATGTCGGGCTGGACCTTTGGCTACTACCTCTTTACGAGCCTGCTGGCCATCACGACCGGCATCCTGGTGGTCAATCTCATTCAGCCCGGCGCCGACCTGGAGTACGCCGAGCTGGTGCGGGCGGCCACCGAGGGGGGCGAGGTAGCGCCCAAAGGCGCGGATATGGCGCAACAGCAGGGACTGTCGGCGATCAAGGACGTCGTGTTTCGCATGGTGCCCAAGAACGTCTTTGCCGCTGCCACCGACAACCGCCTCATCCTGTCGGTCATCTTCTTTGCGATCCTTTTGGGCATCTTCATCAAGAAGGTCGGCGGAGAGCACGGCGACAACATGGCCCGAACGTTTCGCGCGTTCTTCGAGGTCATGATGGCGATGACCAACTGGGTCATTTCACTGGCCCCGTACGGAATCTTCGGGTTCATCTTCGCCCTCGGTGCGTCGGGCGGCCTCGCGATCGCCGGGGACCTCGCGCTGTACATGCTGTCGGTAGCCGTGGCGCTGCTCGTGCACGCGGTGGTCACGTTGCCCATCTTGCTGGCCGTCGTCGCTCGCCGGTCGCCGATCGAGTACTTCAAGGCAATGGCGCCGGCGCTGCTCACAGCGTTTTCGACGGCGTCGTCCAACGGCACCCTGCCCCTGACCATGCGCTGCGTCGAGGACCGCGCCGGGGTGCCCGAGCGCGTCAGCTCCTTTACGTTGCCGCTCGGCGCGACGGTCAACATGGACGGCACGGCGCTGTACGAGGCGGTGGCGGTGTTGTTCATTGCCCAAACCATTGGCGACCTGTCCCTGGGACAGCAGATCGTCGTCGCCTTCACGGCGCTGCTCGCGTCCATTGGCGCCGCGGGCATTCCCCACGCCGGCACGGTTATGATGGTGATTGTGCTGCAGGCGGTGGGCCTGCCGACCGAGGGGGTCATCGTCATTCTGGCCGTGGACCGGGTGCTCGACATGCTGCGCACCACGGTCAACGTTTGGTCGGACTCGTGCGCGGCGGCGGTGGTGGCCGAGCGCGCCGGCGACGATGTTGCGCCGAAAAACGGCTAACTAGCTGAATTTTCGAAACCGCAACCCGGCGTAAGCCCTTGATTCGGCCGCCGTATCGAATAGACTGCGGCGCTCCTACCGAGGACTCACGATCATGGCGACCGGACGACGAAGCAAGAGATCCACCAAATCGCGGCCCAAGTACCAGGCCGACCGCACGCTCAAGAAGCGCCGGCAGAAGGCCAAGAAGAACGCCGCCCAGCGCCGCAGCCGCAACCGCGCCAAAAAGCGCGCGCAAAAGCGCACCGGTCGCAAGCGCATCGGCATGTAGCCGAGCGCTGCCTCCGGCACGGCACGGGGGCGCGCGAAAGCGGCTCGAATCCGTTCGCGACGCCGCGCGCGTCGGTCGGAGCGGGCGTCGCTAGCCGTACTTGGGGCGCCAGCCGGTCAGCGCTTTTTCGACCATCGCAAGCCGGTCCTGGCCCCAAAACATCAGCGGTCCTTCCGGCTGATGGACGACGCACGTGGGCACGCCGAAGATGCCCATCTTCTCGGCCCGCGTGGTGTTTTCGAACAGAACCGGCTTGGCGGCCGCGGTGGCGTCCATCATGGCGTCGGCATCAAACCCGGTGGACGTGAGGATATCGCGCAGCTCGGTGTCGTCGTTGATGTCCCGGTCGTCGACCCAGAGGGCCTTGTACAGGGCGTGGGACAGGTCGCCAATGCGGTCTCCGGCGGCAATAGCCAGGCGCAGCGCCGTCACGGTGCGCATGGGAAAGCGGCTGGTGAACCGAAACGGAACCTCCCACTGCGACGCCCAGTACATCATGTCGCGCGCCAGGTACTGGCGCTTGGTTTCGTGCATGGCCATCAGCGGGACGTTCGGCGTGCCGACGTTGCGAAACAGCGCCCCGAGCAGCAGCGGTTTCCACTGCAACGTGGCGCCCGTTCGCTCGGCGACCTTGTCGATTTGGGTCGAGGCGAGGTAGGCGAACGGGCTCGAAAAGTCGTACCAGAACTCGAGCGACAGGCTCATGGGCATCTCCGAGGAACGGGAGTGGGGAAGGTCGACGAAACGCGGGGGCGCGCCCGCCGCGAGACTCAGGCGGGCAGGGGCTGCCAGCCCTCGAGAGTGCGCTCGACCATGTGCAGGCGGTCCTGGCCCCAGAACATGTGGGCCGTCGCGGGGTCGTCGCCGACGAACATGGTCGGCGCGCCAAAAACGCCGCGGGCAATGGCCTCGTCCGTGCGCTGCCGCAGCTGGTCCTTGACCGCGCTGTCGTCGTTGGCCGCCAGGCAGGTGGCGACCTCGCCGTCGGTCGCTCCCGCGGCGCGCAGGCACTCGTCCACCACCTCTTCGGTGCGGATGTCGCGGTTGTCGATCCAGTAGGCGCGGTAGACGGCGTGAATGTAGGTAGGCCAGCGCGCAGCGGGCAGGGTGAGCAGGGCGCGCAGGGCGCGCACGGTTTTCATTGGGTGCGTCGGCGGAATGCGCAGCTCGACGCCGAACAGGTCGGCCCAGCGCAGCATGTCGAGGCCGTTGTGCCGCGCCTTGGGCGCCGGCATCTGGCCGGCGGGGAAGTCCGATTGCCTGACGGCCCGAAACACGCCCCCAAGGAGCATGGGCTTCCACACAAGGTGGGCGTCGTGACGAGCGGCCACGTCCTCGATCTGAGTGGAGCCGAGGTAGGCGTAGGGACAGGAGAAGTCGAAGAAGAACTCCAACCGCACGCACCGCTTTTAGCACGCGCGGGCACTATCTGGCTGAAATCAGAGAGCCACAATGCAAACCCACTGCCGGCCGCTCCGGAGCAGTCGCAATACAAGTGCCCATTGTCCTTTGACTTTCGCGGCTTACCGGGGACAATGAATGTTGAACAGTGGCGAAGCTTGTCGAGGGTTTCAAAGACGGCAAGCCCGAGCTCGGGCGCCGCACCTTTTTGGTTCCGGAATCGAATGCCGAGGTGTTGGCGCTGCTGTATCACGAGCAGACCGGGATCGTCGGGGGCCTGCCGGTCGGACCGGTAAGCGCCGATCCCCTCGGTAGCTACGGCATTCGAATGTATCCGGACCAGGACCCCGAGGTCCTCGAAGAGACGCGGCGCTACTTCGAAAAGCTCGCCGAGCGGTTCACCGACGAGCTGCCGCGCGCCTAGTCGCGCTGGCACCGAGCTTGGCGGCTGCCGCGCGAGTGGAGCCGGATGCGCCGGCAAAGCCTGCTGCTGCCGGCGTCCTGCGCTTCCAGCTTCTTTTCGGACCGCGCACCATTGGTCACGGCGAACGAAATGTCGCCCCGCGGCGAGCTGCGGGTTTGCGAACGACGGCGGTCGCGCCGATTGTCGGCGCGCCGTGGCGCGCCCGGGTCGGGCACTTGATAGAGTGGCGGCGCATGCGACTGCGACCTCGATGGAAGGGAGCGCTGTTCGCCGGGGGGTTGGCGCTTAGTGGATGCGCGTCGGCGCCGACGCCGCCTCCGGGATGTGGCAAGGACACCGACTGCCGCGGCGAGCGCATCTGCGTGCAGCGCAGCTGCCGCGCCCCGGCGACGCAAAAGCCCGTCGCGCCGATTGCCGATTCGAGCGCCGCCGACGCGCCGCCGACGAGTGGCCCGGTTGCGGGGCCGCCCCCATTCGCCATGTTTCGCGGCGATCCACGGCATCTCGGCCGATTGGCCGGTGCCGCGCCTGACCAGCGTCCGAGCGAGCTGTGGTCGGTTCAGGTCGGGGGTCCCGTGGTGGGATCGCCGACGGTTGCGCCGGACGGCGCCGTGCTCATCACGTCCCACGACGGCCGGCTGCGCAAGTACGACGCGGCCGGCGCGCTGCAGTGGGAAGTCGCCACCGGCGACCGCATCTGGAGCACCCCCGCGGTTGCGGTCGACGGCACCGTCTACACGGGCTCCGACGACGACCACCTGTACGCGGTCGACGGCGCCACGGGCCAGGTCCGATGGAAGTACCGCATCGGGCCGTGCGAGCCGCCCATCGGCGGCGGTCCCATCGGTGTGCTGTGCGACGCCGACGGTGGCCCGACCATCGGCCCCGACGGCACGGTGTACGTCGGCGGCGACGGCGTTTACGCCATCTGGCCCGACGGCACGTTGCGCTGGAAGTTCGCCACGCCGGAACACGTTCCCAACGCACCGGCGGTGGCTCCCGATGGGACCGTGTACGCCGGCTGTCAGGACGACGCGATCTACGCCATCGACGCCCAGGGCAGCAAAAAGTGGGAGTTTCGCACCACGCGAGACATCGAGTCGGCGCCCGCCGTGGCCGACGACGGCACGGTGTACTTCGGCGGCGACGATGACTACCTCTACGCGCTGGCCCCCGACGGGACGGTCAAGTGGAAGGTGCTCACCGCCGGCGACGTCAGGTCGTCGCCCGCCATTGCGCCCGACGGCACGGTGTACGTGGGCTCCTACGATGGCCACCTGTACGCCGTGGCGCCGGGGGGAACGGTCAAGTGGAAGTTTACGGCGGCCAACAAGATCCACTCGTCACCGGCGGTGGCGACCAACGGCGTGGTGCTGGTCGGCTCGCAAGACGACAATCTGTACGCAATTGATGCCGAGGGCCGTTTGCTCTGGTATCTCCCCTTCGACTCGGACGTCGATTCGACGCCGGCGCTCACTGCCGATGGCGTGCTTTACGCCACCAGCGACGACCGGACACTCCGGGCTTTCAAATAGTTTATGTCATTCGATCGAGAAAAGATCCTGGCCGCCCTCGCCGACGTTGCGGACGACGGCGCCCGGATGAGTTATATCGCCGACGCCCTCGAGCTGCCCAAGCGCGAGGTGCCGAAGCTCCGGCGACTGGTGTCGTCGATGGTCAAAGAGGGCGACCTGGTAAAGCCCTCGCGCAGCACGTATCGGCTCTCGGAAGAGCTGCAGGACCTGGCCTCCGAGCCAGCGGCTCCGCCGCCACGCGAGCGCGGCGAGCGCCGCCGTCGCCGGTCGTCGTCGAACTCGCGCGCCCACGCGGAGATGGGCGCCGACCCGTTCGCGGTCGGCCGGATTCGCGTGCACCCCGCCGGTTACGGGTTCGTCGAGCGTGAAGACGAGCAGGGCGACGTGTTCGTGCCGGCCAAGTTTCGCGGCTCGGCCCTCGATGGCGACCGCGTGCGGGTCTACACCTGGAGCGGCTACAAGGGCACCGAGGGGCGGGTCGACGAAGTCCTGTCGCGCGGGCGTGCCAAGCTTACCGGTACCGTGCGTCGCCAGGGGCGAAGCTCGTATCTCGAGCCCGACGACCCGCGCATCTCCAGCACCTACGGGATGGTCGCCCTGGAGCAGCCGACCCACGCGGCCGACGGTCGCGCCGTGGTCGTGGAAATCACGCGCTACCCGACCGACCGGGAGCCGACCATGGAGGCCCGCGTGGCCACGGTGCTCGGATCGCCCGATGACCCGCGCACCGAGGTCGCCAAGATTCTCGCGTGCTCGGACATCCCGGTGGAGTTTCCCGACGACGCGCTGGCTCAGGCCGCGGCCACGCCTCAGGCTTTGTCGGACGCCGACCTCGCCGACCGCATCGACCTGCGCGACAAGCCGTTTCTAACCATCGACCCGGTGACCGCGCGCGACTTCGACGACGCCATCTGCCTCGAGAGCGGCCCGCGCGGGCTGCATCGCGTATGGATTGCGGTTGCGGACGTATCCCACTACGTCAAGCGCGACGACGCGCTGGATCGCGAGGCCGTCATTCGCGGCGTCTCGGTCTATTTCCCCGACCGGTCGATTCCCATGCTCCCGGTGGAGCTGTCGTCGGGGATCTGCTCGCTCAACCCCGACGTCGATCGCTGCGCGATGGTGGTGCGCCTCGACATCGACAGCGACGGTCGAGTGGTCGACCGGATGTACGCCGCCGCGGTGATTCGCTCGCATGCCCGGCTGGACTACCCGGGAGTCGCCGCCGCTTTGCAGGGCGACTTTCGCGGCCGTCGGGCCTCCTATCGCAAGTGGGAGGCTGCGCTGCGCGAAATGGACGAGTTGGCGCAGACCATGCGTCGGCGCCGCATGTCGCGGGGCTCGCTCAACCTCGAGATGGCCGAGCCTCGCGTGGTGCTCGACGACGACGACCCCATGCTGGTTCGCGATGTCGTCGAGGCCAAAGGCCAGCAGGACGTTCGCCGCGCCTATCAGCTGGTCGAGGAGTACATGCTCGCCGCCAACGAGGCAGTGGGCCGCTTCTTCGACGAGCGCGAGGTCCCCGCCATCTGGCGTATTCACGCTCCGCCCAGCGAAGAGAAGGTCTACGAACTGTCCGAGACGCTGCACAACTTCGGCGTTTCCATAGACGTAGCGAGAGCCATGGAGCCCCTGGGCATGCAGCGCGCCCTCGAGCAGCTCGAGGGGACGCCACACCAGCGCGCCCTCACGTTTTTGGTGCTGCGGTCGCTGTCGCGCGCCGAGTACTCGGTTGAAAACGTCGGCCACTTCGGCCTGGCGTCGCGCCAGTACATTCACTTCACGTCGCCCATCCGCCGCTATCCCGACCTGGTCGTTCACCGGTTGATGAAGTTCTACCTGCACAAAGAGGGGCAGGCCGCTGGCGGTGGCGGGCGCTGGAAACCACCGAGCGAGGCGGACCTTGCCGAGGCGGCCTCGGCCTGTTCGACCTATGAGCGGCGGGCCACCGATGCCGAGCGCGAGGTTGTGGACATGTACCGGGCGTTCGTCATGCGCGACCGCGTCGGCGACACGTTCGAGGGCGTCATCGCCACCATCACCAACTTCGGCATGTTCGTTCAGCTCGAAGAGCCGTTCGTCGAAGGGCTCATCAAGCTCGACTCGCTTGGCGACGAGTACTACGAGTTCGACCAGCGCAAGATGCGGCTGCACGGCCGCAAGACCGGCATCACCTTTGCGCTCGGGCAGCCGGTGCGCGTCGAAGTTGCCGCCGTGTCGGTACCCCGGCGCCAAATCGACCTGCGCCTGTTGTCGATGCCGTTTGCTCACCGCAGCGCGCGCGACGGCGAGGATGGCGAGTCGTCGGGCCCGCGCCCTTCCCGGACCGCTCGCGGCCGCGCCGAGCGCCGGGACCAAACTCGCAAGGCCCGCACGCGGCGCGAGGGTCGCCCCGAGCGCAAGTCGCGAAGCGCGAGCAAGGACTCGGGCCGCGGCTCGAAGGGACCAAAGGGCTCGAAGGGCTCGAAGGGCTCCAAGAGCCGCAAGAGCAAGCGCCGGCGCTAGCGCGGCGGCCGCAGCAGGGCTCTGCGTTGCTGGGCCGTCGTACTTCTTCGTGGATGGCCGTCGCGCTCCGCCGGTCGGCCCTCGGTTAGCCGTCGACGATGGCCATGCCCCCGGCGTCGTACCGGCCTCCGGCCGCCGCATCGGCGGGCAAGATAGCGTCGAGCGATGCCAGCTCCTGGGCGGTCAGCGTCACGTCGGCCGCTGCGGCGTTTTGCCCAAGCCGGTCCAGGCTGCGGGTGCCGGGAATGGCGACGACGTGGTCGCCACGAGTAAGCACCCAGGCAAGAGCAAGCTGCGCCGCGGTGCAGCCCTTTTCGTTGGCGAGGCTTTCGACGCGGGCCACGAGCTCGAGGTTCTTGCCGAAGTTCTCCTCCGAGAAACGAGGGCTCTGACGCCGGTAATCGTTGTCGGCCAGGTCGCTGCGAGACTTGATCTGGCCCGTGAGAAAACCGCGCCCCAGCGGGCTGTACGCGACGAACAGAACACCGAGCTCACGGCAGGCCGCGAGGATTTTTGTCTCCGGGGCGCGGCTCCACAGGCTGAGCTCGGTTTGCAGCGCGGCGATCGGGTGCACGGCCGCCGCTCGACGGATGGTCTCCGGGGCCGCTTCGCTAAGGCCCAGGTGGCGGACCTTGCCGGCCGCAACCAGCTCGGCCATCGCGCCGACGGTGTCCTCGATCGGCACCTGTGGGTCGACCCGGTGTTGGTAGTAGAGATCGATATGGTCGATGCCCAGTCGCTGTAAGCTCGCGTCGCACGCTTGCTTCACGTACTCCGGTTTGCCGCTGATGCCGAGGAACGCGCCATCCGTGCTGCGCATGATGGCAAACTTCGTGCAAACAAACGCCTTGTCCCGCCGGTCGGCGATGGCGCGGCCGACCAGCTCTTCGTTTCGACCGGCTCCGTATATGTCCGCGGTATCGAGAAAGGTCACGCCCATGTCCAGGGCGCGATGGATCACGGCGATCGACGTGGCGTCGTCGCTGGCGCCGTAAAACTCGCTCATGCCCATGCAGCCAAGGCCGACTGCGGAAACCACCGGTCCATTTTCGCTCGCTCTTCGCTCATACATGTCGATGCTTCCTTTCGCTGTCGTCGCATGCTGCGGCAGAAATGGGGGCGCCGCCATGGCGCTGCCTGCGCTTGTCTTGCCCAATCCTGCGATCCGCTCGCATGAGGTGGGCGATGGCGATACAACGCTTTTGTGAGCGACACGTCTCGCCTGGACTACCTTCGCGAAGAGCTGCGGCGTCGAGCGGTCTGCGCGGGCGCGACTGCGGCGCCGTATCCGAACCTCCTGTATTTTCGAGCTGACGCGCCCTTTGGGCCGAGACCGGCGGAGTCCTCCGGCATTGTCGTCGCCGTGGTCGCCGACCGGGGCAAGACGGTCGAGTTTGCAAACGGACGACGAATTCGCTACGCCCCCGGGTCGTACTTGTTTCTCGCTCGTGAAACCCGCTATGTCGCCCAGGTCGAAAAGGCGACCCCGGAGCGCCCCTACCTGGCCCTCGTCCTCAACCTCGACCCCGAGCTTGTCGTCCAAACGGTGCTCGCCATCGACGACTGTGACTCCGGGCCCGTCGGCGACGACGAAGATGGCTGGGTTGCACCCGTAGACGATCCCACCGGCGATTGCTTCGTCCGTTTGTTGCGAGCTGTCGACGATCCGCTCGAGCGCGAGGTCGTCGCTCCTCTCGTCGAGCGAGAGCTGGTGTTTCGGCTGCTTCGAACGCCCCACGCAGGACCACTGCGTCGCGCCGCCCGCACCGACGATACGCGCATTCTCGAGGCGATGCGCTACGTGCGAGCGCGCCACCGCGAACGAATGACGGTTGATACGCTCGCCCGGCGCGCCGCCATGAGTCCGTCGCACTTTGCGCACCGGTTCCGCGAGGTGGCGCGCATGACGCCGATAAGCTTCGTGAAGAAGGTGCGCCTCGGCGAAGCGCGCCTGCGAATGCTCCGCGATGGGTTGTCGGCGAGCGAGGCCGCGGATCAGGTTGGATACGCGAGTCCCTCCCATTTCTCGCGAGACTTCAAGTCGCGCTACGGGTCGCCTCCGGCGGCGTACACCCGCGCTATGCGGGCGCGCTTCGACGCCTAGCCCGCTCCGCGGGTAGCGGTTCGTACGACATGGTTTCAACCGCCTGCGGGACCCGGCCGCAAAAAAAGTTGGTGGGGGGCGAGGCCCCACTCGCGGCGGGTTTGCGAGTGCTTTTCGCCGCTTTCAGGCTTGGGGAGGGTGGGGAGTGGAGCCCCACAGCGCCGCGGCGTTTTTCTCGTAACCCGGTTTCCGCCGCGGGCGCCTCTATCCCGGCATGCGAGCAATTCTTCGCGCGCGTGTTGTTTTGCCCAAAGACCGGAGCGACCGGCACTGTGCCCCACCGGTTCGCTCTGCGGGCGCACGCCGCCGCAGTGGAGCTCGTGCTCTGTTGCTGGCGGCGTGTGCCGCGTTTGCGGTCGCGCTGGTTGGATGTACCGGGACGATCGCTTCGGACGACGGACCTGGCTCGACGCCGCCGTCGGATACCGGCGACGGCGACGGTGGCGACGACCGGGGGCCGCCCCCCGAGGTCGTGCCCGGCGAGTACTGCGAGGACGAGCGGCCGGTGCTGGCGCAGCTGCGCATGCTTACGCGCACCGAGTACCGAAATACGGTCAACGATCTTCTCGGTATCGAGGTCGACATCTCGACGATTCCGGTGGAGCCGCGGGTGCACGGGTTCGCCAACAACGCGGCCGCCATGGCCGTCACCAGTCGGCACCTGGACGCGTTTTTGGCCCTGGCAGAGCAGAGTGTCGAGCGCGTGCTCTTGGAGCGACGCGAGCGCGTCTACACGTGCGACCCGGCCGACGACGGCTGCCCCCGGCAGTTCGTGACCGACTTTGGCAAACGGGCCTTTCGCCGGCCCTTGCGAGACACCGAGATCGCCGACTACCTGGGCGCATTCGAGGGCGTTGGTTTTGACGAAGGCGTTCAGATCGCCGCCACCGCGATGCTCGTGTCGACCGAGTTTTTGTACCGGTCGGAAATCGGCGATGGCGGCGGCAGCATCCGCACCCTCTCCCCCTACGAGGTGGCTTCGTCGCTGTCGTACCTGTTTTGGGGCACCATGCCCGACGCCGAGCTCATGGCTGCGGCCGACAGCGGCGCGCTCGCGACCCCCGAGGACATTGAAGCGCAGGCTCGCCGCTTGCTGGCCGACCCGCGCGCTCGTCCGCAGGTGGCCGAGTTCGTCGGTCAGTGGCTGCGCACGGATGGGCTGAGCGCCAGCAAGGACGCCACCATCTATCCCGATTTCAGCGACGAGGTGCGCGAGGCAATGTTCGAAGAGGCGGACCGCTTCGCCATCGACGTCGTGTTCGAGCGCAACGGGAGCTTCGGCGACCTGCTCGTGTCTGACTACGTCATCGCCAACCGGGCCCTCGCGGAGTACTACGGCCTCACGCCCCAGGGCGACGGCTTCGCCCGAGTCGAAGCCTCGCCGATGAGCGGTCGCGGCGGCATTCTCGGCCTCGGCGCCGTCCTGGCCAGCCACGCTCATCCCAACGAGTCATCGCCCATCAAGCGGGGCGTGTTTATGCGCGAGCGGATCCTCTGTCAGGACATGATTCCGCCGCCGCCCGACATCGACGCAACCCCGCCGGGTCTCGACCCGACCCTCACGACGCGCGAGCGCTTTGCCCGGCACACCGCCGACCCGGCCTGCTTCGGCTGCCATCAGTTCATCGACGGCGTTGGCTTTGGCTTCGAGGGGTTCGACGGCGCCGGCGGCCGGCGGTTCACGGAGAACGGGCTGCCCGTCGACATGAGCGGCTCGGTGGTTGGTCTCGAGGACCTGTCGGGTTCGGAGGTGCCGTTCGACGACGTACCGCAGCTGGCTCAGATTCTCGCCGAGAGCAAGGCGGCCCAAAACTGCCTGCCCCTGCAGTATTTCCGGTTCGCGCGCGGGGTCGAAGAAACTCAGTATGACAGCTGCACCACCCACAACCTCGCTCTGCGGTTCGCCGACGGACAGCTCAATCTGCAGGAGCTTCTCGTCGCGATCACGACCCAAACCACTTTCACCCAGCGCCAGGCGCTCTAGGAATCGAACGATGTCTCACCGATTTTCTCGCCGCCAACTGCTCGCAGGCCTCGCCGCTACCGGCGCTATGGCACCCTTTGCGCGCTTCGGGCGGCGGCGCGCCCACGCCGCCACCGACGGCGAGCGGGTCAAAGCCATTTTCGTGTACGTGCCCGACGGCTGCATTCCGTCGGTCTGGCACCCGACCGGGTCCGAGACATCGTTTTCGCTGCCCGCCATGAGCCAGCCGTTGGACCCGATCAAGAGCGATCTCGTGTTTCTCAAGGGGCTGGAGATGTACGGTCCAGGAGCGACGCACGAGGGCGGCATTCGCAAGGTGCTGACCGGCTCGGATCCGGTGTCTCTCGACGTGTTTCTCGGCAAGACCGTCAACCAGGCGGACGGTCTGCCGTTCGACTCGCTGCAGCTGGGCGTGGGGGCCAATTTTCAGAACGGCTCGGGCAGCATGTCGTTCATCGGCGAGAACGTGCCCGTGCAGCCCGACGATGACCCGCTCAACGTGTATGCGCGCGTCTTCGGAGGCGCCCCGGGCGGTGATCCCTCGGAGGAGAGCCCTCGCGACCGACGCCGTCGGGCGATCCTGGGACTGGCCAACGCCGACATGGAGCGCACGCAGAGTCGCCTGGCCGGCATCGATGCCGACAAGCTCGACATTCACCTGGAGTCGATCCGCGCCGTCGAGCGACGCCTCGGCGGCGGCGGCGGGTCCGGCGGCGCATGCGATACCGGCGGCTTCAACAGCGGTGGGTATGTCAACGTCGAGACCGACTACTACCCGAAGACCTACGAAAAGGAAGAGAACTTCCGCACCGTCGGCGAGCTGCAGATGGACCTGGCCGCGCTGGCCCTGTCGTGCAAGATGACGCGCGTCGTGTCGCTCATGTGGTCGCATCCCGTGTCGCCGACGCGAATCGCCGAGTCGGGGTCGGGGCTGGGCAACCACGACGCGTCGCACTACGGCAATCCGGGCAGCGCCACCGCGGCGGCGTTCGTGTCGATGAAGCAGTGGTTCATGCAGCGATTCGTCTATCTCATCGACTCGCTGCGCCGCACCCCTGACCCGGACGGCGGCGGGACGCTGCTGCAGAGCTCGGTGGTGTTTCTTTGCTCGGAGCTGGGGGACAGCAATCTTCACGATCACCGACAGATGCCGTTCGTGCTCGCCGGACAGGCCTGCGGCCAGCTCACGACCGGGCGCTTCCTCGACTATAGCGGCAGCGCCAACGGCGACAACCAGCCGCACTCCAAGCTGCTGACGTCCATTGCGAACATGATGGGCGTGCCGGTGGATCGGTACGGCTACACCGGTCACGGCACCGGACCGCTCCCGGGGCTGTAAGCGACGGACGCTGTCGATACCGGTTCTCGGTTGGTGTCTGGTCGAGACGCCGCTGTTTGCGCGGGCGACACGTCGGCCGTCGACCTGACCTCGATGACGACACTTTCGACAAAGGATCGTGATTTCCGCGGGCTACGCTGATAGCCGCCGCGTGGCGACCGGGCGGCGTGGGGCGCTGTCCTGGCCGCTATGAGGTGATCGCGGCGTTCGGCCGACCTGGTGCGGCTCTTGCTGCGTTGCCGGACGTGCGAAGCCCTCGACGTACCGGCCGTTCCCTGCTTGTTTTCGTTGCCCTCGCGGGCGCCTGCTCCGGCGCCGCCGACGATGTGTCCATCGCCGTCGGTCACCTGCTCGATTCCACCCCGGCGGGTGTGTCGGTGCTGAACCTGCTCAACGATGCTGGCACCGACGTGGCGACCCTCGACGTCGACGCGCGCCTGCGTCGCGACGCCGCGGTCAACCTGGTCGCGTACCGCGACGGTGCCGACGGTCAGCCGGGCACGGCCGACGACAACCTCTATCGCTCTATCGACGAAGTGGATGCGGTTCCCCGGGTCGGTCCGGCTACCCTCGAGCAACTCGTCGCGTTCGCCGCGAGCGCCGGCTACCTGCCGGGACCGGACGACGTGCTCGGGGTGTTCGAGGGGCACGAAGTCACGGTCATTCAAGCCGAGGCGGTGCTTCGGCTCGCCAACGAGGGCAGTCAGTTCGAGCTGCAGATCGACGCGGGGCTCGATAGCCGCGCGGTCACCGGTGTGTTTCGGGCGCGCCCGATACGGACCATGAATGAGCTGTCGGCGGTCTATTTCATCGGCCCGGTCATGATGGGGCGGCTGCTCGACTACGTCGGCAGCTTCTCCGATCCGCAATACGACTGCCGGGCGTCCGCGGAGTGTCGCGAGGGCTTCGGCTGCCAGGGCGTTCCGTTCGACGGCTCGAGCGACCTCGGCATTTGCCGGCCCCGGGCGCGAGTGGACGGCGAAGGCGACGAGTGCAGCAGTGAGGTGCCTTGCGGTGCCGGCCTGGTGTGCGCCGGACTCACCGTGTACGGCGACTGGGGCCTGTGCCAGCCCGGCTGGATGGCGGCCACCGTGGCGAACGACGACGTCACGTTCATTCCCGCCGACCCCTCGGCGGTCGTGTCGACCAGCGTCGTCGTTCGGGGCCAGGCCAGCGTGCCCGAGGACATTGTCGTTACCCTCGACCTGCCGTTCGAGGACGTGACCGACCTGACCATTGAGCTGGTCGACCCCAACGGCACCGTGGGCGTGCTGTGGGACGGGCCCAACGAGACGGAGGCGTTCGACCCGGTGCGGCTGCCCACGGGTATCTCCCGCGACGACGTGGTCAACGGGCGCTGGACCCTCAACATTCGCAACGTCGCCGGCCGCTACAACGGCCGCATCGACGGGTGGACCCTGTTCGTCACCAGTCGCTTCGACTAGCCTTCGCGCTGGCGCGATCGCCGTTTCGCCGATAGGCGGCTTCGTCCGCGGCAAGGGCGGCCTGGCTCGCGGCGCGACGCGATGGACTCGGGGCTCGGAGGACCAGCGGCTTTCTGCGGGCCAACGACTCCCAGGCGGGGCTGCCAAAGATTGCCCGTCCGTCGCGGCGTCGCTCCCGTATGATCGGTCTCGGCGGGTCGCCCGACGGAAGCGGTGCGGGGGCGGCACGGCGAGGGAGGAACGTGCAAAACGAAAGGCGCCACGTCTCGACCGGCACCGGCAAGCGGGAGCCCGCTGCGCCGCAGGGCCTGTCCCCCTTGGCGGACGTGCCGGTGGTGACCCCGCCCGACGTGCGGCCGTCGGTCGCGGCGCCCAGCAGCGGCGAGGGGCGCGCGTTTTTGCAGCGGCGGATCGCTCTTTTCGCCGCGGTCATGTTCTGGCTGCTCGGGGTGCTGGACCTATTCACGCTCGCCATGTGGGAGCTTTTCGACGAGCTCCGGCCGCCGCGCACGAGCGTCGCCGTCGCCATTGGCACCGGCAGTCTGGTGGCCATTTTGGCGCTCTGGTTCGTGGCTCGGCGTTCGCGCGTCTATCGTCGTCGCCAGCTGCGGTTGATCGACTCGATGGTGCTGCTTATCGCCGGTTCGTTTCTCGGCGTGGGCGCGGTGGCGGCCGGGAACCGGTCGCCGAACATCTTTACGGCGTTTTTGTTCGCGGTGTTCATCGTGTTCGCGCGGGTTCTCATCGTTCCGAGCACGGGCCGCCGGACCGCGCTGCTGTCGACCATGGCCATGGTGCCCGTGGTGCTGGTGTGTACGCAGCTATCGCTGCAGTTCGAACGGCCTCTGGGAATGAGCCGCGCCGTGTTGTCGTCCGCGGCCGTGTTGTTCACGGTCGTCTCGGTGCTGATCGCGACCACCGGGTCGACGGTCATCTACGGCCTGCGCCGGCGCGTGCGCATGGCCATGCGGCTGGGGCAGTACAGTCTCGACGAAAAGGTCGGCGAGGGGGGCATGGGCGTGGTCTACAAGGCCCGCCACGCGATGCTCAAGCGCGACGCCGCCATCAAGTTGCTGCAGCCGGGCCGCGAAGGCGTTCACAACCTGTCGCGCTTCGAACGAGAGGTGCAGCTCACCGCCAAACTTACCCACCCGAACACGGTGTCCGTGTTCGACTACGGCCGGAGCCCCGAGGGGCTCTTCTACTACGCCATGGAGTATCTCGAAGGCACCGACCTCGAGAGCCTGGTACGGGCCGACGGTCCGCAGCCACCGGCCCGGGTGATTCACGTGTTGACCCAGGTGTGCGGAGCGCTGCAAGAGGCGCACGCTCTCGGGCTCATCCATCGCGACATCAAGCCCGCCAACATCTTCTTGTGTCGGCGCGGCGGCGTGCCCGACGTAGCCAAGGTGCTCGACTTCGGCCTGGTGAAGGAAGTCGAGACAGGGCCCGCTGACCCGGGCAGCACGGGCAACATCGTGGTCGGGACCCCGGGGTTTCTGGCGCCGGAGGCAATCACGGCCCCGGAAACCGTCGGCCCGTCGAGCGACCTCTACGCTCTCGGCGCGGTCGCGTACTTCCTGGTGAGTGGCCTGCAGGTGTTCGAGGGCTCCACGGTCATGGAAATCTGCAGCCACCACGCGCTGACACCGCCCGAGCCGCCTTCGACTCGTTGCGATGTCTGGGTCCCGCCCGATCTCGAAGCCCTGATCTTGCGGTGCCTGCACAAAGACCCGGGGGAGCGGCCCGCGAGCGCGGCCGCGCTGCGGGGAGCCCTGGGACAGCTGAGCGAGGCGGAGCAGTGGACCGAGGCCCTCGCCGAACAGTGGTGGCGCGGCTACGAGGCCGAGCACTCGACGTCCTTCGAAGCCGCGGACCCGACGGTGCGGTCACCCATGGAGTTTACGGTCGACCTCGACAGCCGCGGGCTGGCGTAGGCGGGCGCTTTACGGGAAGCGGCCGTTGAGGCGAATCAACACCGCCGCGTCGTCGAAGCCTTCGCCTTGCCGGTGCCGGGCGCCGAGTTCGATCGAGCCGAAAGACAGCGCCTGGTAGCGGACGCCCCAGCCGACGAGCCAGCGCAGGTCGACGTCGGACGAGGAAAACTCGGGGGCGAACGAGAAGTCGGCCATCATGGTGGTGCGCGGATACCGCGACGGCCGCCACTGCAGCCCGGCGAAGGCGCCGGCGCCTAGCAGCTCGTTCGACTCGCCGGATGCGCGCTCGGCGCGGGCGCCGTGCAGCCGCGCGCCCGCGTGCAGGTCGAGCGTGCCGGCGGAGTAGCTGCCGACGGCGTAGAGCTCCCCGAGGTCGGCGTGAATCTCGGCTGCCTCGCGAGCGGCAAACGTCCGGCGAAAGCCCACCGCGAGGGCAAGCGGTCCCCGCCAGACAACCCCGTTTCCGAGGCCGACGCGAAACACGGCGCTGGTTTCGAACAGGTGCTCCACGCCGGGCGTCGCGTCGTCGGCTCGGCACCCATCGCACACCACGGCGCGGTCGCTCGAGACCAGGCCGACCTCGGCCAGACCGCCAAGGCCCACGCTGATGGCGCCGAAGCCCCCGCCTCGCTGGTTGGCGCCCGCCGTCGCGAAGACGGAGCCGCTCGCTTGTATCCAGGCAGTGGGCGCGTGGATGACCCGGGGGCCTCTGGGCGGGGCCTCGCCGGACTGAGCGAACGCGCAGGGCAGGCCCGACAGCATCGCGAGCGCAACGAGCACCAGGCACCGGGCGCTGTGTGTGGCGTGTGCGCGCATCGAGAGGCGACTGCGGCGCGCTACGGGCGGTTGCGAACCAGGAGAGTGCGCAGGCCGCGGTAGGTAAACGACAGCTGGCCGAAGATCTGCGCGTTGAGCAGGTTGGCGTCGCCAATGTCGGGCACGCGCACCCCGGCTTCGAGCCACGTGCTCGCGCCGACCTCGTACCGAGTGCCCCAGGCGAGCAGCGGGCGCAGGTTGATGCGGTCGAGATCCGAGTCGGAAAGGTCGCCGAAGGTGAACTCCGGCGACCAGTACAGGTCGACCACGATCACCGCGTTGTCGAGCGCGCGAAACTCGAGGCCTCCGTAGGGGCGAACCTGGTCGACGGCACCCTCGTCGTGCAGCGAAAGCGTCTGCCGGCCCGCTGTCTGGGGCGAGCCGTCGGGCCCGCGGACAAAGGTCTCGCGTTCGACCTCGGCGTCCCACAGGCCGACACCCAGGTGAGCAGACAGGTTGCCGCTGAAGAACGATTTGGAGGCGGTGAAGCTCAGGGAGGCGACGCGGGTGTCCCGACCGGCCTCGGCTTTTTCGAACGACTTGCGAAACTCAATGGCGAGGGCCGGCTGGGCGGCGAACAGGCGACTCTCGGCCACGCCGAGTTTGAAGATAGCGGCCAGGTATGGCTGGATGGCTTCGGCATCGGCAAACGAGCCGAAATCGGCGACGGTGCCGTTGTCGTCGCGCACGACACCTCGGCGTCGGCGCACGCGCACGCGGTCGTCGGCGACGACCCCAAACTCCGCGACGTCGCCCAGACCGACGCGCAGGTCACTTCGAAAGCCGCCGCCGGTGTCGAGGCTCGAGGAGCTAAAGACGACCGCCCCCGGCACCATGCGACCCGATGGGCCGGCGAACAGGTTCGGGGGCATCACGGTGATTGGCGGGCCGGGCGGCCGCTTGGGGCTGGACTTGGGCGGCGCGTCGGCGGCCGGGCGATCGGGTCTGGGGGGCGGCGGCCGGGACGCGGTGTCCGCGGCGCCTTTCGCTGGAACGGCGCGCGGTTTTGCATCGGCTGCCGAGGGCAGCGGCGCGCTGTCGGCACCCGCTGGCAAATCCGCCGTCGAGTCCCCGGGCTGGTCGCCGGGCGATGATGGTGGTGAATCCCCAGGGTCGGCGCCGGACGGATCGGGCGCCGGCGCCGGCGGTGGGGACTCCTGCGCGGAGACGCCACAGGAGGGCCCGAGGATCATCGCGGCAACGAACACCTGCCAAAACACTCTTGAGAAGTTCATGCGGTTTCCTTTCACTCGCAAAACGCCCCGAGAACGCGGCAACTGATCGCGCCCCAGGGAATGAAGAGCTCGCCACCCAGCCGGATGTCGTAGTCCGTGATGGCGTCGGCGCCGCCCATACCGGCGGTGCCGACGGCACTCGACTCGAGCTGGTAGCCAAAACTGGCGTCGAACGTGAAAAGCGGGTGGAGCTGCCAGCGCACGCCTGCGCGGGCGGTGAGGGCGGTGCCGATGGCGGGCACCGGATCGGTGGCGTCGAGATCGAGCTCGAAGGCCGGCACGAGCCCCACCTCGGCGATGAGCCGGGTGTCCGGGGCGGCGCGCACCTCGGCGCCCACGGTCGGAAGAAGCAGGGTCTTGTCCACGCCCAGGTCGCTGCCCGACAGGGTCAGCGTCGCGCTGCTCACCCGCAGCCCCGCGTGGACAGCGGCGCCTTCCAGAGGCCCCCACAGGGGCCAGCTCACGACCGCGTACAGGTCGGACGCGCTCTGGTCGACCGCGGTGTCGCCGAAGCGTTCGCTGCGGTTGACCCCAAACCGCAGGGCGCCGGCAACCGCGGGCCAGCCGCGGCCCTCGGGAAGCGGCGCCTGCAGCTGCAGGCCCAGGGTCGGCAAGGCCACGTCGGCCCCGTCGAGTCCGATGGCCGACGTCGAGCGATACTCGAGCTGCGCGATGTCGCCAAAGCCAAGCGCGACAACCCCCGCAGAGGTGAGCGCTCCTTGTTCCTGCAGCAGCGTTCCCTCGTAGGTGATGCTGAGCAAGAACGCACCGACCACGTCGGCGGCCGGCATGGAAAACAAGCGCGAGGAACGAAACGGGCCGGCGACGATTTCGTCCCAGGTGGCGTCGGCGCGCCGCGGCGCACGCTCGGGCGCCGGGGTGGTTTTCGCCCGCTCCGCGCCGGCGTCGGCGGGGGCCATCGAGGCCACGAGCAGCGCGATCGCTGGGCCGCCAGCGCGCCAGTTTCGGGCCATCGTGCGAGGGAGCGAAGCGACCATCGATGGCCACCGTACGGCGTGGCCGCGGTCGCGCCGGCATGCAGAAACTGGCACGCCCGGGCAATGGTCGAACCAATTCGTGCCGCTAACTCACTGTAAGTTATGTCAGGAATTCACCAGGGGCCTGGAGACGGGAAACACCCGGGGTGGTGCCCCGGCCAGCGGTGCCGCCGCCGCTGCGCCGATTGGGCGGGTCGAACAGCGGCCAACGCCACGCCCGGGGACCGGCTCAAAACCGCGGACGCCGCCCGCGCGAACCAGCGGGCAGCGTCCGTGTTTGGGACCTGGCGACTCGGGACACCCCCTAGCGCGTGGCCGCCGCCAGCCGGCCGGCGAACGGGACCACGGTTCCAACCCGGCGCGCGTAGTCGTCGTAGACCCCGCCGAGCTCGCGGCGCAGGGCGCGCTCTTCGAACATCACGCCCACGACAAGGTAGAGCGACAGCGACGCGGCGAACACGAGGTGATCGAGTCGCATCACCGGGGTCGCCCACAGTCCGATCAACAGACCGGTCATGATGGGATGGCGATCGATGCGGTACATCCACCGCTCGCGAAACGGAATCGCCGGAGCGGGCCGACCGCGAAAGTGCCGCACGACTTGCCGAAGACCAAAGAGCTCGAAGTGGTCGATGGCGTAGCTTGCGACGAATAAGTACGTCCACCCGGCAATCGCGACGACCCGAATGACCGCAGCGAGGGCCGGGCTCGACACCGTCCACGCAACCGACTCGATGGGTTGCCACAGCCACAGCATTGGCAGCAAGAAGAGGCCGGTCACCAGCACGTAGGTCGACCGCTCGGCGGCTGCCGGGATGAGGCGAGTCCAGCGCTTCTTGAACCAGGCCCGCGCCATGATGCTGTGTTGGAGGGCGAACGCGATCACCAGGCCGACGTTGATAACCAGCGCCGCGGGCCAGGGCAGCGCGCCCAGGGGGCCACCCGTGAAAGTGCACACGCCGAGGGTTTGCAGAATGACGGCGATGAGCGCCGTGACGCCCACGGCGTAGGCCACCAGCCCGTAGGCGACGACCGCGAGCCGCGACCAGAGCGACGAACTAGTGTCGTGGAACAGATATTCGTCGGATAACTGTCCGGCCCCCTCCACGTGCTGGCGTCGTTGCTCTTCGGTCACTTGGGCCCACCAAACTTCCTCCTCGCGCCTACCCAGCCCGCGGATGTGCCGCGGACATTTCCCGACAACACCTTGTTCCACGACACTAGGCAGGGACATGGTCGGCCTCCTCGTGGCGGGCGCCTTTCGACAGGGACAGGTCGACCTCGACGCCGCCGCGCAGGGTGCGCAACACGACGCAGCAGTGCTCGGCGAGCTGGACCAGGCGCCGTCGCGTCGCGTCGTCGGCATCGCATTCGAGCAGCAGGTCGACCGTCAGCCGCTGAAAGCCCACGGGCACGCGCGGATCGACCAGCAGCGTTCCGCGGACGTCGACGCCCGCGCGCACGTTGACTTCGAGCCGCTGAATCGAGATCGACATGCGGTTGGCGATGACCCGCAGCGTGGTGTCGACGCAGCTGGCCAGGGCGGCGGCGAGCAGGTCGCCGGGAACGACGGCATCGCCATCGCCGCCGACGGCGGTGTGGACCCCGATCGGCAGCGCACTGTGCGCCGCCGGCCCGATGGTCACGTGCGAGTGAAGCGGATCGTCGGGGGCGTGCGCGGTGCGCGCGCTGTCTTGAATCCAGGCCGCCGCGGGCTCGCGGTTGTACAGGGCAGCCAGCGGTTTCTGGCGGTCGCGAAAGAGGTTCTTGGAGTTCTCGGTGTTCATGATGGGTTCCTTTGGGGCCGTTGCTTGGCCCTCACCCATCAGGCGCGCGGTCGAACCTCGCACCCCGCTAGTCGCGACCTAGCGGGCGGATGTGAGCTGCCAGGCGCGCCCGTCGCCGGGGGCGTAAAGGCAGTATGTTCCAGTCTTTACGGTTGCTTGCAGGTGCTCGCCGAGGGCCGGGTGGGCCGCCGAGATTTTTTTCAGGCTGGCTCGAATGCGGGCGGTGACGGCTTTGCGCGCCCGCTCGCCCACGTCGCCGAGCTTGCGCTGCCGGCCGCCCAGGCCCAGCGCCCCCTGGAGCTCGCGGGCCAGTGCGTCGCGCTCGGCGAGCAGGGCTTCGGCCCTGTCGCTGCTGCCCGCTTCTTGTGCCTCGGCCAGCTCCGACTCGAGGTCGTTCAGGCGCGCCCGGTAGGAGGCCATGGCCCGCTCGTCGAGAACCGGGTCGGAGCCCGAGGCCGCGGACGGCCCGTCGTTCCCCGACCACAGGGCGCCGGCGTGGATCTCGGTGCCGGGCCGGGTCAGCAGCGTCGCCAGGTCTTGCAGGCCGCGGGCGTGGGGCAGGTGCGCTTCCATGCCGGCGTAGCGGAGCGTCCAGACGTCGCCGTCGCGGTGGAGGGAGCGGTCCGGGATGGTTCTCGGCGCAGGCGTTGTCGCCCCGAGAAACTCGACGATGATATCGAGGGCGCGACGAGCGTCGCCGAACCACGGCACGTGATCGGCGCCTTCCAGGGATTGAAACGTCGCGCCGCGCAAGGTGGCGGCAGCTTCCCGGCCGGCCGCCAGGGGAACGGTGTGGTCGCCCTTTCGGTGCAGGACCAGCGTTGGGCAACGGATGCCCTGCGCATCGTCGCGGGCGTCGGCGTTGAACGTGAGGTCGAGCAGCCGGGCCGACATTTCGGCGGAGGCGGACTTGAGCTGGGCCTTGCCGAGAGCGTTGCGTTCCTGGGCGCTCAGGTTGGGTGAAAACAGGTCTGCCAGCGCCTTGGCGCCCAGCCCCCAGTGCGCGCGCACGAGCTCCTGCATCGCCTTCCACACGCGCTCGTCGCCGACGTCGCGGCCGTGGACGTACGAGCCAAAAAGCAGCAGCCGCGACACCCGCTCGGGATGAAGCGCGGCGTAGCGAATCGAGGGGGGCCCGGCGCACGACAGGCCGAAGAGCGCCGTTTGCTCCAGCTCCAGATGATCGATAAGCGCTTCGAGGGTGGCGACTTCGCTCGCTACGTCGAAGGTGCTTCGGTCGCGGTCGCTCAGGCCGGCGCCGGGTCGGTCGTAGCGAACCACGGTGTAGTGGCGTCCGAGCTCGCGAAAGAACTGCCGGTACTCGGGCTGGGCCCAGTCGTCTTCGACGTGGCTCACCCACCACGCGGCGAACACGAGGGGCGGCCCCTGGCCGTGGACCGCATAGGCGACCCGCTGGCCCGCCGGGTCGACGAGAAAGCGTATCGCCGGGTCCGCGCTCACCCTTTCTGTGTATCGAATCCCTGGCGCAAAGGAAAGCTCCCCGATTCCCTGTGAGATGACCCACCGGGGATACAGAGGTGGCAAGGCTGCGAGCGGCCGGTGCATTAGCCGCCGCGCACGATTGGCGCGCGGATGAGCACGCTATTGCGCGGCAACAGGCAACCGCCGGCTTCGGCACAATCCGTGCGATGGGACTCGGTCATGACCGGCCGCCCAGCCCGAAGCCTTCTCATGTACTCGCTCGTTGTTCTCATCGCGTGCAAGGCCACCGGCGAGCGCACGTACGGTGGACCGCAAAACCAGAACGCCACCGCGATTCGGCCCACGGCGGACGGCGGTGCCGTCGTCGCCGGATACACGGCATTTGGCACGGCCGGCGGCACCGACGCCTATCTGCTCAAGCTCGACGACGAGGGCGAGGTCGAGTGGTCGCTCACCGACGGCGGCGCGGGCTTCGATCGGGGCGCGGACGTCGTGCCCGCGGCCGACGGCGGCTACTTCTTCGCGACCTCGACGGAATCCGAGGGGCCGGGCGATCCGGAGAATTTCGGCAGCTATCGCAACGTCAAGCTGCTCAAGGTCGACGGCGCCGGACGCGTCGTCTGGCAGCAGATCTACGGCGAGGAAGGGCCCGACAGCGTCGCGGCCATGACGCCCACGGCGGACGGTGGCGTTGCCCTGGCCGGGTTCACCCAGAACGCAGCGGACGGTCCGGCGGCCCTGGTTCTTCGCTATTCGTCGGAGGGCGCGCTGCGGTGGGTGACCAAGCTCGAAGACGAGCTGCCCAACTCGATCGCCAACGGCGTTGCGGCCCTTGCCGACGGCAGTCTTGTGATCGCCGGCTCGACGATGCCCCAGGGCCAGAGGCCCGACGCGTTCGTCGCCAGGCTCGATGACGCCGGTACCGTCGTGTGGACCGACTCGTTTGGCAGCGAGCGAAGCGAGCAGTTCGAGTCGGTGCGGGCGACCCGCGACGGCGGCGCCATCGCGGCGGGCTATCGGTCCGACGCGTGGCCGGAGCGGCAAAACACCGACGGCATCGTCGTGAAGTACGCGGCGGACGGCAGTGCCGAGTGGGCGGGGACCTACGGCGGCGACGAAAACGACGAGGCAGCCGCCATTGCCGAGGTCGACGACGGCTACGTGTTCACCGGTTCGACGAATTCGTACGGCGATGCGACGCCGCTGAGTTCGGACGTGTGGGTCGCCAGGCTTTCGCCCGACGGCATCCTGCAGTGGAATCGGGGGTTGGGCGGCAGCGGCCGCAACTACGGCACCGACATTCGGGCTCTCGACGATGGGCGCCTGCTGGTCGCCGGCGACACGTTTCCCGATTTCGCGCTCATCAATGCCTTCGACATCTACGTGGCCCGGCTCGATGGCGACGCTCGCGTCGACTGACGGGCGCGCGGCCGAGTCGCGATTCGGTCGGTAGCCCATTCCGGGCCAACGGGGATGCGTACGGCGCCAGGGACCAGTGTGTCGTTTCGACAACGCGTGACCGTACGGTCGCGTCACGGAGGCAACGATCCAGCTCGCGCTCTCAGATATCTGAGCGCGGGCGGGGTATCGGGAACGCGAGTCCAAGGGGTTACCGACAGCGGCGAAACTGGTCCGCGACTTGCTGTTTCAGGCAGGCGATGTCCAGGTCGAGGCCCCCAACCGCTGCGCGAACTTTGTTTTTCGCGGGCCATCGAACCGCCGGTGAGAGTCGCGCGTTGCAAGAGGGAGCCGTCCCCCATGCCGCGCCCACCATGAACAAGACTCTCCGTTTCGCATCCTTTCCCCTGCCCGCGCCACCGCCGGACGGGGCGGACACGTCGCCCACGGTTATCGATAGCCCCGCGGCCAAGCGCCGCCCGCCGCGGCTCGCCCGAGGTACCCAGGCCGAAACGCGGTGCCTGGAAGGCGCCGTTCTCGGTCGCCGCTACGAGGTTCGATCGGTCGTGGGGGCGGGCTCGTGGGGCACGGTGTACGAAGGCCGGGATCAGCGCACCGGGGAGACGGTCGCCATCAAGGTTGCCTCGCGCTTGCTCACCCGCTCCGCCGGCGGCAGCGCCCGGTTTTCGCGCGAGTCCATGGCGACGCTGCACATCGACCACCCGGGGATCGTTCAGGTGCTCGACGCGGGCGTTTGCGACGACGGCACCCAGTACATGGTCATGGAGTTCCTCGACGGCCGCGATCTCGCCGACGTGCTCGAGCGCGAAGGGCGGCCGTCGACGGCGCGCGCCCTCGAAATTGCGGCTCTGGTCGCCGATGCGCTCGCCGCCGCGCACCGCGCCGGGGTTGTGCACCGCGACCTCAAGCCGGGCAACGTTCACCTGTCGCGCACCGGCCGCATCAAGGTCATCGACTTCGGCATCTCCAAGCAGCGTCGCACCGCGCCGTCGCACGAGCTCACCAGCCCGGGCAGCGTGCTGGGCTCGCCCGCGTACATGGCGCCCGAGCAGGCTCGGGGTTGTCCCAACATCGACGGCCGGGCCGACGTTTACGCCCTGGGCGCCATGCTGTACGAGCTGCTGGCGGGAAATCCTCCGTTCACCGGCGCCACGTTCGTCGAAATCGTCGAGCAGCACTTTCACGTCGCGCCGCCGCCGCCGTCGGCGCGGGCGCCCGAGCGCCGCTTGCCGGCAGCCGTCGACCAGATCGTGTTGCGCTGTCTGGCCAAGCAACCCGACGAGCGATTCGCCTCGATGGACGAGCTGTTCGACGCGCTCGTGAGAGCCCTGGCGCTGCTGGATGGTGCGGTCGCCGCTCGGGTGGCCCGCCGGGGCGGTGCGCTGCATGGGCGCCGCCGGGCTGGCCGGTCGGTGGGCGAGCGTCGAGCGCGGCGCGGTGGCCGCCGCCAACGGCCGCCGGCCGGGGCCGTGCGCCGAGCGGGCTGGCTGCGCCTGGGCGGCTGGCTGGCGGCGGGAGCGTCCGCGGTGGCGGCCGGCTGGCTGGCCGCAGCGCACTTCGGTCCGTGGTAGGCCCCATCATCCGCGTAAATTCGCGCAGTTCCGGGCGAAACCCGACAGTCGCGCTACACTTGCCGAGATGATTGGCCACCCGCTTCGCTTCGTCCTCATGGCGACCCTCGCGCTGAGCGCGGCGTGTCGCTCGCCGAGCGCGCCCAACGACACCGAGCTCGGCAAATCCGCCGGTTCCACCGGGGCCACCGCGGCCGAAAGTCAGGCCACCCCCGACGTTGATTTGCCCGAGCTCGAGCGCGACCAGCGCGAGGAGATCCTCGGCCGCGGCATTCTGGCGCTGCTCGAGGCCGATCACCTGCGGGGCCAGAACTTCGACGACGACGTTAGCAAGACCGCTTTTGCGGTGTTTCTCGACCGCCTCGACTACGGCAAGTTGTTCTTGCTCCAGTCTCACGTCGACAACCTCAAGCGGGCCGAGCTGCGCATGGACGATCAGATGCGCTCGGGCAACCTGCGCCTGGCCCGACAGGCCGCCGCGTTGATGAAGGACCGGCGCCAGGTCGTGGGCGGCGTGATTGACCAGCTGCTTGCCAAGCCGTTCGACTTCACGGTCGACGAATCCCTGGAGATCGACGGCGAAAAGCGCGCGTTCGCCGCGAGCGAGGCCGACCTTGCCGACCGCTGGCGCAAAGTGCTCAAGCAAAGCGTCCTCGAGCGCGTTGAGCGCATGGACGCCATGGCCAAGGTGCGGGCCGAGCTGGCGGGCAAGCCCGACGCGCCCAAGGTGACCGGCGAACCCATTCCCGAGACCTTCGAAGGTCGGGAGGAAAAGGCGCGCGCCGAGCTCAAGGAGACGTTTTCGGGCCGCTTCAAGCGCCTCGACGAGGCCGACGTGCTCGAGCCCGTGGAGCGATTCATTAACTCGGTCGCCGCGGTTTACGACCCGCACACGGCCTACCTGGCCCCGGCGGACAAAGCCAACTTCGACATTCAGATGAGCGGCAAGCTCGAGGGCATTGGCGCCATTCTGCAGGAAGACGACCACTTCATTCGCGTCCGCGAGGTCGTCCCCGGCGGGGCGAGCTGGCGCCAGGGCGACCTGGAAGCCGGAGACCTCATTCTGTCGGTGGCCCAGGCGGGCGACGAGCCGGTCGACGTCGCGGACATGCCCATCGACGCGGTGGTCAAAATGATTCGCGGAAAGAAGGGGACGGTCGTCGTACTCACGGTCAAAAAGCCCGACGACACCATCAAGGTCATCACCATCACCCGCGACGTGGTCGTCGTCGAGGCGTCGTACGCGCGCGGTGCGGTGCTCAAGCCCGGCGCCGGCCAGGCCTTGCCGTCAGTCGGCTACATCTACCTGCCGAGCTTCTACGGCGGTGGTCGCGGCCTCGGCGGCAGCAGCCGCACGGCCGCCGGCGACGTCGGCGTGCTGCTCCGCAAGTTTCGCGACATGAAGATGCCGGGCGTCGTCATTGACCTGCGCGGCAACGGCGGCGGCCTGCTGCAGCAGGCCGGAGACATCGTCGGTCACCTCATCGACGACGGCCCGGTGGTCCAGGCCAAGGACGCCAAGGAGCTCGACGTTCTCGAGGATCGAGACCCGGGCGTTTCGTACGACGGCCAGGTCGTCGTGCTGGTCGATCGCTTCAGCGCCTCGGCCTCGGAAATCGTCGCCGCCGCCCTGCAGGACTACCGCCGGGCGGTCGTTGTCGGTACCGCCGACCAGACCCACGGCAAAGGAACCGTGCAGGTCGTGTTCGACCTCGACCGGGCCAACCAGGGCACCAAGCCGCTCGGGGTGTTCAAGTTCACGGTGCAGCAGTACTTCCGCATCACCGGCAAAGCCACCCAGCGGGTCGGCGTCGCCCCGGACGTGGTGTTGCCCGACCCGGCCGGCCATATCGAGAGCGGCGAGCGCTTTCTCGACCACAACATTCCGCCCAGCCAGGTGGAACCGGCGGGCTTTTCGCCGGTCACGCCGTCGTGGACCTCCACGTCGCTGGCGGCCAACAGCCGCAAGCGCGTCGCGAACAACAACCTGCTCGCCAAGGTCAGCCAGCGGACGTCGATGCTCGAAAAGCGCAACGACGACACGGTCGTGCCTCTCAAGCTCGAGGTCTGGCAGGAAAAGCGACGCGCCGACGAAAAGGAACTCGAGGCTCTCGATCCCAAGCTCGGCGAGTCCAAGCCGCGGCTCAAGCTCGAGGTCGTCGAGTACGCCGGCCGACCGAAGATTGCCCGCGGCAATCGCAAGGACACCCGCGACCGCCTGGCCGAGTGGAAAAAGGGCCTGGCTCGCGACCCGTGGCTCGAGGAAGCCGTGTACGTGCTCAACGACATGCTGAGCGCCGGGCCCAAGGTCGCCAGCGACCTGCCCGAGCGCCCGGTCCCGTAGCGGCGGCAGGGGCCAGGGCCTGACGCAAAGGCCCTGGAGTCGACCTCTCGACTGGGCGGCTCTACAAGGCGGGCGACAGCCAGACTGCTGCGGACGCCGACGCCAGCACAGCCCAAAAGAGCGTGCCCCACGACCAAAAGGTTAAGGGACCGAAGGAGCGTAGCTTCATGTGCGGACGGTCGCGCTCGTCGAGCGCTTCTTTGACGTGGGCCACGAGTGCGGAGCGTTCCGCTGGGGCGAGGCGCTCGAGCACCAGGGCGAACGTTGTCGTGGAGGAGGCCACGAGCACCCCTCGTGGCTCGAGCGCGGCCCACCGGAGTTCTCCCCAGCGAATGTAGTCGTCGCCCAGGGCCATCCCATGCTCGTCAACGCACACCGCCTGAGGCTTGGCGAGGCGGTGTTTGAGACCCAGGGCCAAGCGCATCAGCACCGCTCCGATAGAGGTCAGCATAACGATCCCAGCGGAAACGCCGATAAGGAGCTGAGTGACAACCTCCGGATCCATATCAACGGACGGGTGGTGAGCTGCTAGGCCGTTGAGCGCGATGCAGCCAACTGTCGCGGCCAGTTGGGCGATCTCAAAGTTGGCCAACGTCCACCGCGTTGTGGCCTCTCGGTGCCGCCCGGCAAACCTTAGATGATGTTCGAGCCAGCAGTCGCGCCGGTTGCCCGGCGTCGGCGCTGTGTCGCTGACGGTGCGGGCCGTGGCGAGATTCGCTGGCTCGACTTCTTTTTGCACTCTTGCACACGCCTTTCGCGCCGGTCTTTGCGGACGCGGCTAGGAAACAACTCGGGCAACGACCGACGGCTGCCGGGTCACCCTTATCAGGCTACGCGATGCGGGGGAGCTCGACTGTAAGCTCGCCAGCACTGGCACGGCCTACGGGGCGCGGCAATCCCCGCGCTGTCGGTCGATGTCGGCCCCGCACCGCGACGGTCGCGATGCGAGACCAGGCGCTAATGGCAGGCAACGCAGTAGCGTAGTGGAGCCCTAGCGGGCGAGCGGGTTTGCGCGGGTCTTCGTGCAGTGGAGGCGCGACTGCTCTTGCCACGGACCGTCGGTGCCGGGGGCGCCGGCTTCGTACTTCCACTCGAACTTGTCGGCGGTCATATCGAAGAAGGTGATGCGCACCGTGTGGGCGGGAAATTTGCCTCCGGCGGGTGAGTCGGTGCGCATGACGATGGTGTCGTCGACGGCCTGGGCCGTGATGGCCTGAAAGTCGGACATGGCGCCGGTCGTCCACTGGATGCGCCAGGTGTTGCTCTTTGCGTCGTACACCCGGATGTTGGTGCCGGCCGGCCCGGTCTGCGGCTCCCAGATGTCCTGCACGACGCGGCCCCCGAGGGTGTAGAACCAGGACCAGGTGGCCAGGTTCTTGCCCGGCGTAAACGTGCCGTCGGGGCCGCGCTGTTCCGACGAGCACGACCACACGCCCACGAGCTGGCCAAACTGTGCGAGCTGCGCCGGCGCGTCGGCGGCCGGTTCGTTCGCCGCGAGGGCGGGCCAGGAGATGGACGGCGCCTCGGCGGCGGGCGGCGCCGCGACTGGGGAGGGAGCGGCGGGTGCCGGCGCCGGGCTCGCGGCACACCCCACCGTCACTCCGGCGCCAAGAGCAAGCAGCAGAGGCGTCGTACACGAGCGAAGGGCTAGCACTCCGATCGTGTACTGCGGGAGCCCGGAAGCGCGCAAACACGGTCGCGTTGCCGCGCGAACTGGCGGTCGTCGGGGCCGGTCGCACCGCGCCAGTTTCGCAGTCGGCCTCGGACACGAGCTTTGTCTCGCACTCGCACTCGGACTCGGACTTGGACTCGGGTTCGGTCTCTGTCTCGGACTCGGCCTCGCACTCGGTCTCGCACTCGGTCTCGGGTTCGGCCTCGGCCTTGGCCTCGGGTTCGGGTTCGGCCTCGGTCTCGGATTCGGCCTCGGTTTCGGGTTCGGGTTCGGGTTCGGACTCGGCCTCGGACCCGGCCTCGGACTCGGTCCTACGACCGGGCTTTGAGGCGCTCACGAACCTCGCCGCCGAACGCGTCGATTCGTCGGGCGAAGGCGGCTCGAGTCGACTCCAGCACCGACGCCGGAGCGGTCTTGGGAGAACCCGCGTTGAGCGGCGGCGCCGGGTCGTATTCGATGGCCAGCTGGATGCTGGCCACGAGGTCGTCGCCAAAAATCTCGCGGGCGATCGACAGTGCGAAGTCGATGCCGGCGGTGACGCCGCCCCCGGTGACCACGCCGCCATCGCGTACCACGCGCTCGTCGACCGGCTCGGCGCCGAAGTCGCGGAGCAGCTCGCGATAGGCCCAGTGCGTGGTGGCGCGCTTGCCCGTGAGCAGCCCGGCCACGCCGAGAACGAAGGCCCCGGTGCAGACGCTCGTGACCCAATCGGCGCGACGTCCGCGGTCGCGAACGAAGTCCATGAGGGCCGGATCCGCGAGGGCGTCGACCACGCCGTAGCCCCCCGGGACGCACAGCAAGTCGACGTCGGTCACTTCGTCGAAGCTGGCGGTCGGCACGATGGCGACGCCGCAATCGGTCGGCACGGGCTCACGGCTGCCGGCCACCACGTGGGTGGTCGAGTCGGGCAGGCGGGACAGGACCTGAAGCGGGCCCATCAGGTCGAGCTGGGTGACGTTGGGAAACAGGACGAAGGCGACGTTCACGCGGCCAAGGGTAGCCCGCCGGCGCGGGGAGCGCCGGCGCGACTGACCGGGATGACGCTACTCGTCCTGGTTTTCGCCGTCGGGCGTTACCACCACGAGCAGCTGGTCGCCATCGACCTGCTGCCCGGCCTCGACCAGCAGCTGGGCCACGACGCCGTCCTCGCTGGCCTTGACCTGGTGCTCCATCTTCATGGCCTCCAGGATGACCAGGGTGTCGCCCGCCTTGACGCTATCGCCTTCGCCGACCAGTACCGTGACCACGGCTCCCGGCATGGGCGCGGTGCACGCGCCGGCCAGGTCCTCGGCGCCGGCATCGGGAAAGCGTGGCGCCTCGACGAGCGTGACGCCGCCGCCGAGCCCGTGCACGAAGCGCCGGTCCCCGGCTCGCGTCACCCGCCAGGTGGTCCGGGTGCCGTCGGCGTTTTCGAGGACCAGGGTGGGGGCCGCCCACGACACGGCGGAGAACACCACGGGCTCGCCGTCATCGACCCGGACGCGCAGTCGGCCACCGCCCTGGTTGGCGTACGAAACTGCGGTCGCCGTGCCGCCGGCGTCGTACTCGACCCGCTGGTCGACGGCCGGGTTGTTGCGAAAGCCGGGCTCCATGGTCGGCAGTACCGCCTGCGAGCCTCGCCGCTGCTCGTGGTCGGCGATCGCCGCGGCGACCGCCGCGTCGGCCACGCTCAAGCCGGTCGCGCCGGCCGCCAGGGCATCGGAGTGGGTATCGATGAAGTGGGTATCGACCTCGCCGCTGCGAAACGCCGCGTGCCGCAAAACCCGGACCAGGTAGTCGCGGTTGGTCGTGATGCCCGAGACGACCGTGCGGCGCAGGGTGTGAATCAGCAGGTCGACCGCTTCGGCCCGAGTGGCGGCAAAGCACACGACCTTGGCGAGCATGGGATCGTAGTGAATGCCCACGTCGCACGGCCCGGTCACGCCGGTGTCGAAGCGCACGCCGTCGCCCTCGGGCGCCGACCAGTCGACGATGCGGCCGCTCGTCGGCAAAAAGCCGTTGTCCGGGTCTTCGGCGTACAGGCGCGCTTCGATGGCGGCACCGGTCATCGTCAGGTCGGTCTGCTGGAAGTCGAGGCGTTCGCCACGGGCCACGCGAATCTGTTCGCGGACCAGGTCGATGCCGGTGACGCATTCGGTGACCGGGTGTTCGACCTGCAGGCGAGTGTTGACCTCCAGAAAGTAGAACTCGCCGTTGGGCGCCAGGATGAACTCGACGGTGCCCGCGTTCTGATAACCGACGGCCTTGCCGACGGCGACCGCGGCCTCGCCCATCTTCTGCCGCAGCTCCGGGGACACGGCCGGCGACGGCGTTTCTTCGATGATCTTCTGGTGTCGTCGCTGAACCGAGCACTCGCGCTCGAACAGGTGAACCAGGTTGCCGTGGCTGTCGCCCAGGATCTGCAGCTCGACGTGCCGGGGCCGCTCGACGTATTTTTCGATGAGCATCGTGTCGTCGCCGAAAGCGCCCATGGCCTCGCGCTTGGCCGCCTCGATAGCGGCCGGAAGCTCATCCTCGGAGGCGACGATGCGCATGCCTTTGCCGCCGCCGCCAGCCGACGCCTTGAGCAGGACGGGAAAGCCGATGGCCTTCGCTTCGCGGGCGAGGGTGTCGGGGCTCTGGTCGTCGCCGTTGTAACCCGGCACGACCGGCACGCCGGCACCGGACACCAGGCGCTTGGCTTCGCGCTTGCTGCCCAGAGACGCGATGACGTTGGCCGAGGGCCCGATGAAGGTGATGCCGGCGTCGGCGCAGGCCGTCGCGAGCGCCGGGTTCTCGGCCAAAAAGCCGTACCCCGGGTGAATGCCGTCGGCGCCGGTCCGTCGGGCCGCGTCGATGATCTTGTCGATATCGAGGTAGGACTGCGCCGCCGCGGGTGGACCGATGCGCACGGCAATGTCCGCTTCGCGAACGAACGGAGCGTCTGCGTCGGCGTCGGAAAACACCGCGACGGTGTCGATACCCATTCGACGACACGTACGCTGAATGCGACGGGCGATTTCGCCGCGGTTGGCAATGAGAATCCGCTGCATGATGGCTCTGCTCGCTAGTGGCGGAACACGCCCCAGGACGTGGTTCCTTCGACTCGGTTGGAGTACGCCGCCGACAGGCTGATGCCGATGACGTCGCGGGTGTGGCGCGGGTCGATGATGCCGTCGTCCCAAAGGCGCGCGGTGGCGAAAAACGGGGACGACTCTTTGTCGATCTGGGCCTCGAGCATGGCCTTGCCCACGGCGATGCGCTGCTCGTCGACCTCGATGCCCTTTTTGGCGGCCGCCTGGCGCTGGATGATCTCCAGCACGCCGCCCAGCTGCTTGCCACCCATGACCGCGATGCGGTGGTTCGGCCAGGTGAACAGGAACCGCGGGTCGTAGGCCCGGCCCATCATGCCGTAGTTGCCGGCGCCGAAACTCGCTCCGGTCATGATGGTGATGGCCGGGACCGTGCTGTTGGACACCGCGTTAATGAGCTTGGCGCCGTTTTTGATGATGCCTTCTTGCTCGTAGCGGGTGCCGACCATAAAGCCCGTGATGTTCTGAAGGAACAAAAGCGGGATGTCGGTCTGGTTGCACAGCTCGATGAACTGCGCGCCCTTGTTGGCCGCCTCGGAAAACAGGATTCCGTTGTTGGCGAGAATGCCCACGGGAAAGCCGTGAATGTGGGCCCAGCCGCACACGAGGGTCGAGCCGTACAGGGGCTTGAACTCGGAAAAGCGCGAGCCATCGACCACGCGCGCGATGACCTCGCGCGAGTCGAACGGCACTTTGATATCGGCCGAGGCGATGCCAAGCAGCTCGTCGGGGTCGTACACGGGCGCCTCGACCGGCCGCCGCGATGGCTGGCTGCGCTTTTTCCAATCGAGGTGGGCAACGATTTCGCGTCCCAGGCGCAGAGCGTCGAGCTCGTCGTTGGCCATGTAGTCGGAGACGCCGGAGACCTTGCTGTGCATTTCCGCACCGCCGAGCGATTCGTGCTCGGCGTCTTCACCGGTGGCCATCTTCACCAGCGGGGGGCCGGCCAGATAGACCTGCGCCTGTTCCTTGACCATGACGACGTAGTCGCTCATGCCGGGCAGGTACGCGCCGCCGGCCGTCGAGCTGCCGAAAACCAGGCAGATGGTCGGGATCTGCGCCTTCGAACGCCGCGTCAGGTCGCGAAAGCCGCGTCCGCCGGGCACGAAGATCTTGGACTGGTTGGGCAGGTCGGCGCCCGCCGACTCGATCATGCTGATCGACGGCAGCCGGTTCTTTTCGCAGATGTCGGCAATGCGGCCCGACTTGAGCGCGCCCATCTCGTTGATGGCGCCGCCTTTGACCGTCGATTCGCTCGCGGTGATCATGCACTCGACGCCGGACACCAGGCCGATACCGGCGACCACGCTGGCGCCGGCCTTGTGACCCGAGATCTGGTAACCGGCGAGGGGGCACAGCTCGAGAAAGTACGAGTCGCGGTCCAGGATGGCTTCGACGCGTTCCCGGGGCAGCAGCTTGCCTCGCTCGCGAAAGCGCTTGATGTACTTTTCGCCGCCGCCGGCGCGGGCCTCGGCAAGGGCCGCATCGAGCTGGCCGAGGCTGTCGGTGTTGGCCGCGTAGTTGTCTTTGTACTGCTGAGACGTTCGGTCGATCTTCGTCTCGACAACGGGGAACGGGTGGTCGCTCATGATTCCTCGGTGAGTTTGGCGGCCGCTTTCTCGATGCGCGTCGCCGCGTCCTCGAGTCGGCGGGCCAGGTCGGGAGAGGGGGCGCTCGGTGCTGCGTCGCCAGCCGCTGCGTCGCCAGTCGCTGCGACACCGCCGAGCACGAGGGCCAGCAGGTCGTCGGCCATGGCGCCGGGGTCGATGTCGCGCCGGCTGTTGACCGCGCGCCAAACGATGTGTTCGACGCTGCCCATCAACACGTCGCGAACCAGCTTGACCGGCGTGTCGGGGCGAAACTCGCCGTTGTCTTTGCCGCTTTGAATGATGTCGACGATGAGGGCCGTGTAGCGGCGCTGCAGGTCGACCACCGTGGCCTGGTACTCGTCCTCGTGCGGCCGGATTTCGCGGATGACCACCCGCGACAGGCCGGTGTTCTTGGTCAGCTCGCGCAGCTGTTGCCAGACCAGAAAGCGAAGCTGATTGCGGGCGCCGCGAATGCCGCGCACTTCGTCGCCCACCTTGTCGATGAGCGGTTCGTAGAAGTTGCGCGTGACCTGGAACAGCAGGTCGCGCTTGTTCTTGAAGTGCTTGTAGATTGTGCCTTCGACGATTCCGGCTTTTTGGGCGATGTCGGTAATCGACGCGCCCTCGTAGCCCTTCTCGGCGAACACGTCCCGGGCAGCTGCCAGGATGTCCTCGGCACGCTCCGGGTGAGGCTTTCGCTGATAGGCGGTCTTTCGGGCCATTGGCAAATTCAATTCACGGGCTTTAAGCCCCCGAGAACTTACGTATATCGTAAGTCTGGATGCGCCTCAAGCGCTCTTAGCAAATTGGATTTGCCAGGCGCAAGCCGCGGAAACTCCTCGGAGGCACACACCGTATCCCGATTCGGCTGCGCGGGCTCCGGCGGCTCGTTGGTTCGAATGTGGGCCTGACGATCGCGCGCCCGGCGAATCGGTGGAGCCTACCGAAGCAGCTCGCGAAGGGCCGTGATGAGGCGCCGGCGAGTCACGGGCTTGGGGAGAAAGCGACTCGCGCCCAGCTCGACCGCGCGCTCGCGGTTGGCGTGCTCGGTCTTCGACGAGATTACGATGATGGGCAAGGACTCGAGGGCCGCGGTGCTGCGGCAGTGGCTGACCAGCTCGAAGCCGTTGAGGCGCGGCATTTCGATGTCGGTCACGAGCACGTCGAAGCGCGCCCGCGCGAGTTGTTCGACGGCTGCTCGACCGTCGGTGGCGGTCTCGACGGCGTAGCCTTCGTGCGACAGCATGTGCGCCACGAGCTCGCGGATCGTCGGTGAGTCGTCCGCCACCAGCACGCGGCCCATGGCCGGAGTCGCGCTGGGGTCGGTCGTTCGCCGCCGCGAGGCGCGATCGCTAAACGCTTCCCGGGCCAGGGCCGAGCTGTCGAGGATGAGCTGCACGTCGCCGGCGCCGCTGATGGTGCCACCGGCGTACAGCGGCAGCGGCTCGAGCAGGGGGCCGAGGGTCTTCACCACGGCTTCTCGGGCGCCGACGATGCGATCGCAGGTAACGGCAAAGCGGCGGCCGGTGTAGTCGAAGACCATGGCCGGCAGCTCGGCCGTGGCTGTGGGCACCGGGGCATCGAGCACGGCGTGGAGGTCGACGAGCGGCAGGTCTTCGCCGTCGATGGTGACTCGGTCCGGCGGCTGGCCGTCGCCCGCGGGGACCGTGGCGGTATCGATGACGTGCACGTTCGAAACCGCGTAGCGCGCGCCGTCGACCTCGAACAGCAAGGTCTGGCTTACGGCGGTGCTGACCGGCAGTCGCAAAGTAAACGTGGTGCTCTTGCCGAGCACGGTCGACACGCTGATGTCGCCACCCAGTCGGGCGATCGTGTCGCGCACCGAGTCGAGGCCGACGCCGCGGCCGGCCAGCCCCGAGGCCCGATCGCGCGTGGACACGCCGGGAAGGAACAGGCCGCGCAGCACCGTGTCTTCACTGGCGCGCTTGGCCTGGTCGTCGTTCCAAAGGCCCCGGTCGACGTAGCGCGATCGCAGCGAGCCGGTGTCGATGCCGGCGCCGTCGTCGGTAATGTCGAGCCACACCGACTCGCCCTCGTGGCGGGCGGTCATCCGCACGACGCCGGCAGCCGGCTTTCCCGCCGCCACGCGCACCTCTTCGGGCTCGATGCCGTGGGCGATCGCGTTGCGCAGCAGCTGCATGAGAGGGTCTACGACCGAGTCGGCGACCGCGGTGTCGAACTCGACCGCGGCTCCCGACGTGATCAGCTCGACGCGCTTGCCCTCGGAGCGAGCCATTTCGCGCACCGGCCGAGCCAGCCGCGAAAACAGGCTCTCCATGGTCGTCATGCGAACCTGGGTAAGGCCGTCTTGCAGGGCTTCCGCGGTCTGCCGCAGAGCATCGACGTCGTCGCCCAGAGCCGAGGTCGCGGCGCCGAGGCGCTCGCTGTGTTTGGCGACCTCGGCGTCGAGCTCGAGCAGGCGCGCGCGCACGACGTCGAGGTCGGTCGGCCGCTCGGCGACTAGATCGGTGAGCGCGGCGCGGGTGGCGGCCAGGTCGCGGTGGACCCGACGCAGCTCGCGAGAGCGCCGCTCGATGCGCGTTCGGTCGAACGTCAGCTCGCCGGCGCTGTTCATCAGGCCGTCCACCCGGCGGCTGTCGACGCGCAGGACGCTGCTGTCCGCGCTGCGGCCGGTCTGTCGCCGATCGCCAATCCGCCGCTCCTGGCGCCGGTCGCGGCCGCGCGGGCCGGCGCGCCTGGGGGTGGCCCCGCCCGGTAGCCCGGTGCCTTCGCCGATGACGTGGTCCTCGTCGCGGCCGTTGCCGTCCGCGCGCCGGGCGCCGCGCTCGACGCGTCGAGCCTCGGCACCCAGGTCGGCGAGCCGCGCTCGCCAGGCTTCGATGGCGTCGTCGGCGCCGGGGGCGCCGGCGGTCTCCGCATCGATGACCGTACCCAGACCGTCGATCGCTTCGGTAAGGCGATCGGCCACCGCAGCCGACCACTCGAGCTTGCCGCTGCGCAGCTGGTCGAAGCGGTCTTCGAGCTCGTGGGCGAGCTGGCTCATGCGGTTGAGCCCCACGGTCGCTGCCGACCCCTTCAGGGTGTGGGTCGTTCGCAGCAGATTGTCGATGTCGTCGTCGCTCGGCTGACCGTCTCTCGCGGCGAGCAGCGAACGCGTCAGCGTTTCGAAGGCTGCGTGCGCTTCGTCGCGAAAGAAGTTGCGCAGCATTGCGCTTTCATTCTCGTCGAATCCGGTGTCTTCGCCGTCGCGCATTCGTTACTCGATCGCGCTGCTGGCCGACGCAACGCCGGAGGTGTGCGCCAGGGCAATCTGAAACATGGCGCGGGCATCGAGGAGGTGAACGATGCGCCCACGCTTGTCCACCAGAGCGTCGGTTGTTTCACTTTCGACCAGGCTGGTGACCGAATCGACGCGGTCGATGGCGATGGCGGCGCGCATGTCTTCGACCTGAACCATCACGGAGCTGCCGCCGGCGCGCGGCCGCGCCAGGGAGTCGGGGGCGGGCAGGCCGAGCGAGCGCAAAAGCGGCGGCAGCGAAAGGACGGGCGTGACGGCTCCGCGAATGTTGACGACGCCGGCCACCGACAGCGGCGCGGTTGGGACTCGAGTGACCGGCCCCAGGGTGACGACCTCGCGCACCCATCGAAGTTCGAAGGCGTACCGCTCGGAGCCCAGGGCAGCGACCAGTACGTTCTTCATGGCAGAGCGCTCTCAGCTCAAACGGCGACGGGCATGACTCGGCGCCGAATAAGGCCAATCGACAAGAGCCGGTAGAGCATCTTGGAGACCTCGAACGACCCCATGCGCGACTCGCGCACGAGCTCTTTGACCGTGTTCTTGCCGTTCACCTTTTCGAGGACGGTGAGCTCTTCCCGGGTTAGTCGCCCGCGTCCCATCTGCGCAACGGCGTCCTCGTTGCGCAGGAACACCAGGTCGAAGTTGTCGATCTGGCGCTCGATGAGGTGCCACTCGTCGACCCGGCGAAAGCCCTCCATCAGGATGCCTTCGACGTCGAGGCCCAGGGCCGCGTCGACCGCCCGCTGCGGCAGGTCGCGGGTCGATTGAAATTCGAACGCGCCAAACTTCCAGCGCAGAAGCTCGTAGACCAGCTCGCAGGTCTGCTGGCGCAGGGCGGCACCGAGGTCGTCTTCGGTGATGTAGCCGAGCTTGACCAGCTGCATGCCGATGAGCTTGCCGTTCTTTTCGCGCGACTCCACGAAGCTGTCGAAGTCGGCTCGCGGCATCAGGTCGTTTTCGACGATGAACCGCCCGAGCAAGAACTCTTCGGCGGCCCCCTGCGCCATGGCCAGGTCGATCGAGCCGTCGCGAAAGTAAATGTCGACGTGACCACCGCTGCGGCGAGCCGTGAGGACACCTGTGTGGTGCTGCGCGTCGAGCAGCTGCAGAATTTCTGCGATGGGAACGACCTGCAGGTTGCCCGACAGCACCCGCCGTTCGTCGCCGGCGACGGCGCGGCGGGCCGCGTCGGCCAGGCGCAGCAGGGTTTCGTCGTCGAGGGCCGCCCGGGCCGCATCGGCGATGGCGTCGGCGTCGGTCGGCACGTGGCTCTCGGACTCGGGGGCGCCTTCGCTGGCGCCCTCGCCGCGGGCCGCGTCTGCCAGGGAAAACAAACCGGAGATCTTGCCGGCCACAGCGCCGGCCACGCCGTCGCGCAGCTCCTCGATGGCGATGGCGCGCTCTGCCGCTTCCCGCGCGAACGGGCCCGTCTCGTCCACCAGGTTTTCGGCGAGCTGGTCGGGGGAGCCGATGAGCGGCTCGCTGTCCCGGTGGCCCAGCTTGGCGTACTTTTCCAGGCTGTGGTGGACCACGGCCGTGATCGCTTCAGGCGAAAACGGCTTGGTAATGTAGTCCACGATTCCCATGACCTTGACGAATCGCTCGCCGACCTGATCCCCCTTCGCGCTCATTAAAATGACCGGAACGTCGGACAGAGACTCGTCCTGGGCGAGGCTGCGGCAGACCTGGTAGCCGTTCATGCGCGGCATGACGAAGTCGAGCAGGATGAGGTCGGGCTTTTGTTCCCTGGCGGCCGCCAGCCCGGCTTCGCCGTCGGGCGCGGTGCGCACCTCCAGCCCCGCTTTGGTGAGCACGAGCTGCACGACCTTGAGAATCGTGGGGCTGTCGTCGACGACGAGTACGGTCGGAACGGAGGACATGTACCGAATCGGGCGGTGCGTTGGGACACCGCTTCGCGGCCATAGTACGGGCAGGACTTCCGAATTTTCAACGGGTTCAACAGGCTAGTCGCACGATGTTTCGCCGCGACCGTGGCTTCACCGTCGAACGGAACTTCGAAACCCCGCGGTTTCCGGATCGGTCGGCTCGACGGGTTGCAAGATCCCGGCATAAGTAGACGAAACGGGACGAACCTTCGCTTCGAGGAGCGCCCGAGATTTAGGGCGGTCCGACAGGCACGTGTTACGTTACCGGCGGGGACGAGCGGGCCCCTTCGACCATGGCGGAGCGCCCTTCGAGCCGGGACAAGTTCCCGAGAAAGTTTGGAAAGTACCATCTGCTCGCGCCGTTGGCGCAGGGCGGGATGGGAGCGCTCTACCTGGCTGTTGCGGGCGAACGCGGCCTCGAGCGCATGATGGTCATCAAGACCGTTTTGCCGCACCTGGCGGACAAGGAATACGTCGCCCGGTTTCGCGACGAGGCCAAGGTCGTGGTCAAGCTGTCCCACGGCAACATCATTCCCGTTTTCGACGCCGGCCAGGTCGACGGCGAGCTCTTCATCGCGATGGAGTTCCTCGAAGGCCGGGACCTGCGCGCGGTGTGGAACCGCTGCGCGCAAAAACAGGTCGCGTTTCCCATCGATGTCGCGGCGTACATCGCCAAAGAGCTGAGCCGCGGCCTCGACTACGCCCACGGCTTCGGAGACCTGGCGCTCGTGCACCGGGACGTGTCTCCGCCGAACGTGCTGCTTTCGTACACCGGCGAGGTCAAGCTCACCGACTTCGGCCTGGCTTCGTCGACCCTCAAGCTCGAGAAGACCGCGCCCGGCATCATCTACGGCAAGGTCGCCTACATGTCGCCGGAGCAGGCTCGCGGCGAGCCGCTGGACGGCCGTTCGGACATCTACGCGGCGGGCATCATCCTGTGGGAGTTGCTCACCGGGCGACAGCTGTTTCCGCCCAGCAAAGAGCAGCCGAAGGATTTGCTCGCCCGCGCCAAGGACCCGGACGTTCCGCCGCCCAGCAAGCGCGCTCCCCGGGTCCCGGCGGAGCTCGACGCCATCGTCGCTCAGGCCCTGGCCGCGAACCGGGATGACCGCTACCAGACCGGCGACGAGTTTCGCGACGCGCTGTCGGGGTGGTTGGCCGCCAACGCGCCGAGCACCGATCAGAGTCGCCTGGCCGAGTTCACCAGCGACCTGTTCGCCGAGGACATGGTCAAGGAGCGCGCCGAGCGCGAGGCACTCATCGCGCAGATTACCGAACGCGCCATGACCCTGCCGCCGACCGACGAGCTGCGCCGCATCATGGAGCTTCGCGGCTCGGACCGCCGCTCGGAAGTGCGGGCCGACAGCCCCGGTCGTCGCGCGGCGGATCGCGGCATGCCGGGCCACGACCGGCGCGGCGTGCCTCCGGTCAACACTCGTCGCGGCGTCGCCGTCGACGTGCCGATGGCCGGGCCGAGCGGGCAGACGGTCGTGCGCCCGGGGACCGCGTCGGGGGCGGCCGCCTCGGCCGGCGTGCATTCTCAGGCGACCGCCGCGGAGTTCGACACCGCGTCCGACGACGAGCCGGAGATTCTCGGGTCGATCATCGACGGTCGGTACCAGGTGCTCGAGCTCATTGGCGAGGGCGGCATGGGGCGGGTCTACCTGGCCGAGCACGTCGAGATCGGCAAGCGGGTCGCCGTAAAGGTCTTGCATCCGGTGTACAGCCGGATGCCCGAGCTCGTGGAGCGCTTTCGCCGCGAGGCGCGCGCCGCGTCGCGCATTGGCCATCCCAACATCGTCGACGTGACCGACTCGGGCACGACGGCCGATGAGCAAGTGTACTTCGTCATGGAGTACCTCGAGGGCGTCGAGCTCGCGTCGGTGATCGATCGCGAAGGGGCGCTGGCCGTCCCCCGGTCCCTCGATATCGCGGCGCAGATCTGTCGAGCCCTGTCGGCGGCGCACTCGGTCGGTGTGATTCACCGCGACCTCAAGCCGGAGAACGTGTTTCTCACGTCGCGGGGCGGTACGTCCGACTTCGTCAAGGTGCTCGACTTCGGCATCGCCAAGAGCGCCGAAGCCGAGGAGGCGAGGGCGCAGCGGCTGACCCATCCGGGCATGGCCATGGGCACGCCCGAGTACATGGCGCCCGAGCAAGCGGCCGGGCAGCCGGCCGACGCGCGCAGCGACGTGTACGCCGTCGGCGCCATCCTCTACGAAGTCCTTACCGGTGTCGCTCCGTATCAGGGCGACAACTTCATGGAGATTCTGTCGAAGAAGGCGACGCGCGACCCCGAGCCGCCGCGCGGGCTGCGGCCAGACTTGCCGGCCGAGGTCGAGTCGCTGGTCATGGCGGCCATGTCTCGATCGCCCGATGACCGGCCGCCCTCGATGGAGGCCTTCGAGTACGAGCTGACCAAGTGCCTGCAAGGGCGCGGAGCCGCGGTCGCGCAGATTCTCGGCATGGCCGGCATTTCCGGTCAGCCGTCTGAGACCCTGAGCGTTAGGCCGTCGCCGGCCACCGCCGAGCGCGCGGCGCAGCAGGTCCGCGAGCGGTCGGCCGCCGAGTCCCGGGCCGCCAGTCCTTCGGGCGACGTCGGCTCGCCGTACGACAGCCTGGATACGCCGCCGCCGCTGGCGCCGAGCGCGGCGCCCACCCCCACCTCGGAGTCCACCGGGACCGAGATGGTCGAGTCACCGCTGGTGATCGAAAAGTCGCCGGTGCTGGCTCGGGTCGGATGGCTCACCCTGGCGGGCGGGCTGGCTCTGGCCATCGGAGCGCTGGCGTTCGTGTCGGCGGGCGAGCGAAACGCGCGCGACAAGGGCACCGTCAGCGTGGCGCCGAAGCAAACGGCGTCGCAGTCGGTCAAGCCGGCGCCCGAAGCGCTGGTGGCCGAAGCCAAGGTCATCGAGGCTGCGGGCGGCCCGCTCGAAAAGCCCGCACTGCCGCCGGCCCCCGGCGAGATAGAGCAGCCTGCCGACGAGGCGCCGGAGAACCAGGACGACGACGAGGCGGGATCGTCGGGGGCGGATGGCGACGGTGCCGACGTGCCGACAGCGGAGCCCACGCCGGCCCCCGCGAAAGCCGTTGCGCCCGCGCCCCGCAAAACGGAGCGAGCGCGCAGCTCTCGGCCGCCCCGGAACAAGCGCGAAGCCAAGACGCTGCTGCGCGAAGCCCGCGCCGCGGTGGCTCGCCTGCAGTGGGGCAAGGCCCGGCGCGGCTTCGAGCGCGTCGCGGCGGGGCGCCACGCCAAAGCCGAGGGCTTGCTCGGCATTTCCCAGGTTTTGTTCGAAACGGGCGACTACGGCGGCGCCATCAACTATGCGCAAAAATCGTTGCGCGCCGGCGGCGGCGACCGCGCCCGCAAGCAGCTCGGTCACGCTCACCTCAAAAAAGGCGACTACGCCCGAGCGGTTGCGTTCTACGAAGCGGTTCTCAAGCGGCGCCCGGCCGACAAAGAAGCCAAGAGCGCGCTTCGGGCTGCCCGCCGCAAACTCAACAAGTAACGGCTCGGGCCGTTTCGCGGCTGCTAGAAGCGGAGGCTGACCACGGCCGCGCCGCCACCGCGAGTCGGCACGATGACAGCCGTGGGGCGCTCGTGGGTCGCCGATTCCTCGCCTGCGTCCCGGACGAACATCCAGGCGGTCACGCCGGCGAGGGCAGCTCCCAGTCCCAGCGATGCGATGCCCACCGCGGTGGTTTCTCGCCGCTCCGGGCACTGGGTTTGCGGTTCGGTCCGCCCGCAGTCGACCTCGTTGCCGTCGATGGACAGCAAAACGATGCCGGTGGTGAGCGCGGCGACGGACCCGCCGCCGGCGACCCACTTGAGCGTCTTGAACGGCCGCTCGGTGGTCACCTGATCGACCAACGCTTTTTCGGACGTCAGGGTGAGCTCGATTTCCACGGGCTGCGCGGATCCGCGCGCCTCGACCTCGACGGTGCGGTAGCTGTCGGCGTAGCCGTCGAGCGATACCGACACCTGGTGTTCGCCGGGGCCGAGCTCGCCCTCGAACGGCGTGCGCCCCACATCCACCCCGTCGACCGCGACCGTGGCGCCCGATGGGCTGCTGTTGACCAGCAGCGGGACACTCTCCACATCCTTTGCGCGCAGCAAATCCCGGGCGGCCTCGCTCATGCTGTTGTTGGCCTCCATGATCGAGCACACGGTGCAATCCCGCTCGACCCGGGAAATGACCGCGCCCTCGGCCTCGGCGGACAGCAGCTCGAGCTCGATGAGATAGGTGGATCCGGCCGCGTCGACGCGCGCCTTGACGAACCGCTTTGCGGCGACGAGTTCGCCGATCTCGGCGAGGCAGGTGGTAGACGTGCAGCCGACCAGCTCGGGGCGCTGTTCGAGCGCCGACTTGACGTCGGCCGGCCCCACGACGCTTGCGCCGCCCGCGCCGAGTCCGCCCGCCAGGCTTCGCTGGAGCTGGGTGCGCAGCTCCGGCGGGGCGTCGCCGGTGATTTCGACGGACAGCACCGCGACGGGGCCGCTGCCGGCCTGGGCCAGGGCGGGCCCGGGACCGAGCGCGAGGCCGGCGGCCAACGCCAACAGGACGGGGCCCATCAGTCGCGGTTTCATCGGCGCCATCCTAGCATCAAGCGTTTGCCTTACTGGTGAACCGGCGGGCGCAGAGACGTTCGCACCAGCGACTCGACCTCACCGGGGGCGAGCTGGCGGGCGATGCGGGCCCGTACGCGCGAGCGGGCGTCGAGGACGATCGTGGTCGGCACCTGCTCGACCGGGCCGAGCTGGATCTCCACCGACTGCGGCGAGCCGCCCAGGACGACCGGGTAGCCGACGTCGTTGGCTCGTCGCCAGGGCTCGACGAACGCGCCGCCGTCGATGTCGAGGTTGACCCCCACCACGGCCACGCGCTTCGGGTACTGCTGCGCGAGCGCCCGCAGCTTGTCGGCATCGACCTGGGCCGCCATGGAGCCGACCGTAAACAGGTGCAGAACCACCACGCGCCCGCGCAGGCCGCGGCTGGTTACCGGCTCGCCCTCGGCGGTCGAAAACGAAAACGTGAGCCGTGGGCCGGCGGCGCCCAGGCGCGGCTTAGACGCCCCGCAGGCGCAGGTCAGCAAAACCGCCGCGAGCAACCATCCGCACCGTGCCGCGGGCAAACCGGCGACCCGCTACTGCTGGCGCTGCATCAGCGCCATCACCAGCTGCATGGCGAAGGTCGCGTCTCCGGTCATTTGAATCTGGCCGGAAAAGTAGGCTTGCGGCGCCGCCAGCGTGCCCTCGGTGATCTGCTTGTAGACGTCGGCGGGAATCGAGATGGTGGCCTCGGGTTCCGACGCGCCCTTGAACGAGGCGCCCAGGGACCAGTCGCGGCCGTTGAAGCCCGTGATCTGCACGTTGATCTTGCCGGACACGCCATCGATGATTTCCTGTGTGGCCTTGTCCACGACGAGCAGGTTCAGATCCACACCTTCGTCCGAGTCGGGCAGCAGCTGGTGCTCGCCTTGCTCGCCGCCCATGAGGGCGCGGAAGTCCTGGGTCGACCCGGACAGCGTGATGGCCGCGTCGCCAGCGCCGCCCTGTTCGACCGACAGCTGCCCGCCGGCCATGACCAGAGTCCAGGCGCCGCCATCGTCGCCCGAGAGCTCGACCGCGACCTTGTTGTCCGGTGGCGTCGCCGTGAGCGCGCCGGTGGCGAGCACGCGGGCGAACTCGCCGGGAAGCCAGGTCTCGAAGAACTCGGCCGCGCCAATGTCGGCCGGGGGGCGATTGAGCTTGGTCTTCATTCGCGGGTACCCTACGAGCGCACCGAACGGTCCGTCAAGCCGATATACTGGGACCATGCCCGGTGATTTCGACGACGGAGAACCCAGCGTCAGGCTCGAATCGGTCGAGCGCCGGGGGGAGCTGCGCGGCGCGGTTCGGGACATGACCGCGGTGGTTCGCGACGCCGAATACCAGGTGCTGGAGGCCAGTTCCAAGGGCGTTTTCGTGGCCGTGGGCGACCCGGACAACTACCGGCTGGGCGAGATTCTCGCGGTGGTGTTGCGCCAGGAGGACCGGGCCGTCTCCTTCAAGGGCGAGGTCGCGCGCAAGGAGATTCACCCGCGCCGGGGAATCGCCCTGCGAATTTTGTTCTTGTCGTCGGGCGACGAAGCCGAGCTTCGTCACATGGTCCCGTAGCTCGATCCTGAAAACGCTGGGCGCTACACCAGCGAGCCGGCGAGCCAGTCCGCCAGGTGGCCGACGGATGACAGCAGGTCGTTGGTGCGGCGCAGGCGCTCTGAGAGCACGCGAACGATTTGCACCAAAACGGCGTTGAACGCGTCGGGTTCCTGCTCGAGGAGCGTTTGCAGCGCGAACGTCGGCAGCCGAAACATGAAAGCGCTGTCGGCGGCAATGACGTCGGCCGACCGCGCGGCGGGCTCGACCACCGTCATCTCGCCGAAGAACTCGCCGGGCTGCAGGGTCGCGAGGACTCGCTCGTCTTTGACGACCCGGGCCGTGCCCGACAACAGCAAATACAGCGCGTCTCCCGGGCTGCCGTCAGAGACGACGACGTCGCCACGCTCGAACGACTCGAGCGAACCAGCAGCGGCAAATCGCTCGACCTGGTCGGGGCGAAGCCGCGCCAAAAGTGGATGTCGCTCCAGGAGATCGGCCGGCCTCTTCACGACCGTATTATAGTCGCGCGATGCGAACCTGCGCGGCGCGAGCTGCCTTGCTGTTAGTTGGCTTGCTGCTCGCCGTCCCGGCGCGGGCGCAGGAGGGTGATCCCGTCTACGCCGACGAGCCCACGGGCGGACTCGAGCTCCCCGGGGCGGGACTGACGGGTGAGCCCGATGCCTACGCGGCCACGCTCAACCCGGCCAACGCTCAGTTCATGCGCGGTCCGCAGCTCGGCGCGCTCGTCAACATTCACGACGAAGACAGCGCCTCGGTCGGCGGAACGGCCGGCGTCGGACTGTACGCAGCCGGCGTGCTCGGCGGCGGCGTGCTGCCCCGGCTGGGAGCGAGCGTTGGCCTCGAGTTTTTGCGCTCGGCTCGGGTCGCGCTGTCGCCCGACCCCGGGGAGGCGACCCGACTGGCGCTCGGGACGTCGTTGCCGGTGGGCACCACCGGGGCGCTCGGCGTCACCTGGAACCACTACTTCGCCGACGACGGTCAGGCTCTCGACGGCGTCGACACCTTCGACCTGGGATTGACCGCGCGCTTCGGGCCTCGCTTCGCTCTTGGCGCGGCGGTGCGCGATGTGGGGGGCATCGACGTGTCGGTGCGCCAGCCGGACGGTTCCACTCTGCCCATCCCGGTGCAGCGCCGCTACGAGGGGGAGCTTTTGGTGCGCCCCTTCGCCGACGAGCGGGTCGAGGTCGCCAGCGGCGCGCGCATCGGTGAAACCCGCGGTGACGTCGACCTTTGGGGGCGGTTTGCGGCTCGCCTGACCCGCGGCGTGTACCTGCGCGGGGAAGTCTCGATGCTGACGCTGCAGCGCCTCGGCTCGGGTGCCGTGATTGGACCCGCCCGCGACGAGCGCGAGTGGTTTGCGAGCCTCGGCTTCGAGGTTTCTTTCGGCGGCGTCGGCGTGACCAGCCTGGCTACGGCGGGGTTCGGCGGCGACCGGGACGCTCGCTTCGTCGGTGGCTCGGTTTACGCCCGGGCGTCGGGACTGCAAGTGCCGTCGGTGCTGGGCCCGCGCCGGCGCATGGCGCGGGTGGTGCTGGACGGCGCGGTGGGCAACCGGAGGCTCACCCAATACGTGCTCGGCATGCGGCAGATTCGCCGGGACGACCACGTCGCCGGCGTGATCTTGCAGGTCGACGGAGTGGCGGCCGGGTGGGCCTCGGTGCGCGAGTTGCGCGAGCAGGTGTTGGCCATGCGAGCCGCGGGTAAGAAGGTGTTTGCCTACGTCGTAGCGGGCACCATGCGCGATTACTACATCGCCAGCGCGGCCGACAAAGTCTACGTCGACCCGGCCGGCGGGCTGCGCATCATCGGGTTCTCGGCAACCACTCTGTACTTCAAGGGGCTGTTCGAGCGGTTCGGGGTCGACGCGCTGTTCGAAAAGATCCAGGAGTACAAAAGCGCGCCCGAAGCCTACACGCGGCGCGGCCCGTCCGAGCCGGCCCTTCGCATGCGCAACTCGCTGTACGACGACATGTACGGCACGATCGTCGAAGACATTGCCAGCAGCCGAAAGATCGCGCCCGAGAGAGTGCGCGAGCTCGTCGATCGCGGACCGTACACGGCCGGCGACCTGGCGGCCATGAACGATGCGCCCCTGGTCGACGGCGTGCTGGTGCCCGAACAGCTCGATAAGGAAGTGGCGCAGCAGCTCGGCGGTCGCCTGTACCCGGTGCGCGGGCCCGAGCCACTGCGACCGGAGGCCTGGGATGGCCCCCGCATCGCGGTCGTCTATCTCGTCGGCGACATCGTCGACGGCCAGAGCCGAACGCTGCCGGTGATCAACCGCCTGCTGCTCGGCGGCAATACCATCGCCGCAGCCATCGCGTCGGCGCGCGCGGACCCGAGCATCGACGCCATCGTGCTGCGCATCGACTCGCCGGGGGGAAGCGCGCTTGCGTCGGAGATGATTGCGCGCGAGGTCTTTAAGACTCGGGGTGTGAAACCCATCCTTTGCTCGCTGGGCGACGTTGCCGCCTCGGGGGGCTACTTTGCGGCCGCGGGCTGCGACCGGATCTTTGCCGATCGAACGACGGTGACCGGGTCCATCGGTATCTTCTTCGGCAAGGCCGACATATCGGGGCTGCTGCGCAAAATGGGCCTCGCCTGGCACACGTATCGACGCGGCGAGAGCGCCGACATCGACGGCTACTACCGGGGCTACACCGACGCGGAGCGGGCGCGACTCAAAAAACAGATCCGCTACTTCTACGGCCGGTTCGTCTCAGCCGTGAGTCGCGGGCGCGAGCTCGAGCCGAGCGAGGTCGACGCGGTGGGCCGCGGGCGGGTCTGGACCGGAGCCCAGGCCGCCGAGGTCGGGCTCGTCGACGAGATTGGCGGCATCGCAGACGTTCTGGCCCTCGCCAAGGCGCGCGCCGGTATCGCGGAAGACACGCCGACGAGCATCGTTTTTCTGCCGCAAGAAAAGCCGTCGTTTCTCGAGCGTCTGATCGGTCGCTCGCTGCCGGTGCTTTCGTCGGCGGCGGATAGCGACGGCCTCGACCCCGAGACCGAGCTGCCCGCGCCGCCGTCGGTGGCCCCGCTGCTGGCCATCCCCGACGTTCGCCGCGCCCTCGAGGTCTTGCCGGGGGCGCTGTTCGAGGCCGGCGACGTTCCTCAGGCGCGGCTTCCCTTCGCCATGGATTTCGAGTAGGGCGGCGGTGGGCCGTCACTCGGTCTTCGCGGTCGGTCGCTTCGCGTAGATGTTTCCGAGCCACTTCGCCCGATAGACGCGCCGGCCCACGTCGGTCGGAGCGTCGTCGATGTGCAGAACGGAAAACGCCCGGGGCCCCGGTCCAGGCCGGTCGAACTTCACGCCGACGTCGAGAAGCGTTGCGCCCTCGGGCCCGGCGCGAAACATGTGAATGTTGGCGCGGCCGCGCGTGAGGGTGGTCGTGCGACCGGGCGTTAGCCACGTGCTGGCAACCTCACGGACGAAAAAAGGAGCCTCGAGGTTCGCTCCCGGCGGTGGCGCCGCGCCCTCGACCTCGAAGTGTTGCGCGAGGGCCGAGCCGGCCATGCCGACGCTGGCAAAACAGTACCCGACGTGATTGTGCGGGCGAATGATGGCGCCGGGATCGAGCTCGATCTCGAGTACCTGCAGGGCGCCACTGCCGGCGACCGGGCCGGTGCGGAGCCCGTCGCGGTCGAACACTGTGCGCACCCGGGCCGGGAGCGCGTCGCGGTTGAGCGTGTGAAGCCCCGCCAGCAGGGCATGCAGGAAAGCGTCTTCGTCGGGGTTGGCAGCGTCGGTCAGGGCATCGGCACGTGCGCCCCACTGCGCAACGAACGCATCCATGTTCAGCGGCGCCTCGTCCAAGGGCAAGGGCAAGGGCGAGGGCGAGGGCGCGTCGCGGGCCCTCTGCTCGGTCGGCCGAATGCGGGGGGCCGCGCAGGCGTGTAGCGCGGCGAGGGCGGGGGCCGCCGCAGCGGCGCCCAGCAAGAGACGACGGCGGACTCGGACTCCGGGAAACTCTTGGGTCACGCGGCGACGTTGGCAGTCTACGGGCGGCGGCGCTTCTTCGAGCTTGCGAAAGCCGAGGGCGGCTTTCCGAAGGCGCGCCGAAACGCACTCGAAAAGCTGCCCAGGCTGGCAAACCCGACCTCGAGGGACACCGCCGAGACGGACACGTCGGTCGACGCAAGCAACGTGCGCGCGCGTCGCAGTCGGACAGAGGTGACGTATCGCGCCGGAGAGAGGCCTATCAGCGCGCGGAACGCCCGGTGAAAGTGGTAAGGCGACATCGCCGAGACATGGGCGAGTGCGGCGAGATCGAGCCGGGAGGCCGGGCACGCGTGGATGTACTCGACTGCGCGACCGACGCGCCGCGCGAGCTCGGTTCGAGTGGCGGCCCGCGCCGCGCGGAGGTCGTGCGTGGCGTTTTCCCGGGCCGCCACCAGGTCGAGGACGCTGTCCAATACGCCGATGAAGGCGTCTTCGGCAGCTGCGTCGCAATCGTCGGCTAGCGCGCCGGCCAGCGCGCCGAGTTGCCGGTCGAGGCGTACCGGCACCGGGTGGAGGCTCGCTCGAAAACGAGGCATCTTGTGGCCGGGGTCGCTCGGCGCATCGAGAAGGTCGCCCACGGGGCGGGTGCGCGTTCGGTCGGCGTCGCGGACCAGCTCGGAGCGAAAGAACGGGCAAAACGTTTCGATGCTTTGCCCGGGGGCAATGTCGAACGCGTAGGGCTCGCCATCGTTTACCAGCGCTACCACCCCCGGCTCGACCGCGAGGTCGCGCCCATCCACGCGCCATCGGCCGACGCCGCGCCGCATGCACTTGATCGACAGCGGCCCCGCAAAGCCCGGCATCGAGTATCCGGCGCGTCGTCCGTTCATCACGCCCCCGAAGGCGCGGAGGTCTGCGGCCCCTGGATTCACCGACACGGACACACAAGGAGCGTAGCGCGGCAACGCGTCGAAAGCGCAGCGCAAGTTTCGCCGTTGAACCGGGAGCGCGGGTTGTGCGCCGGGGGCGGTCCGACGATCATGGTGCGGCGTGTACGTTTCCGCAGCGATCCTTCAAGCCCTTGCGGCGGCGGTTTCGCGGGCGGGGCTCGACCCCTCCGATGTGCTGCCCTCAGGTGCCCCGGCCTCGGACGGCGTTGCCTCAGAAGAGTCCCGCCGCGCCGGCGAGCACGCGATGGTGCCGGTGGACGAGCTCGCGCGTTCGATCCTGTCGGCCTATCGAGCAACCGGCGAGCCCGCGCTGGGCCTCGAGGTCGCCCGGCAGGCGACCAGCGCCATGCTGGATGTAGTGGGCCCGCTCATCAGCAGTTGCGCCACCCTCGGCGAGGCGTTCGTTCAGTTCGACCGGTACTCGTCGCTTGTCGATCAGGACGGCACCTACCAGCTGATCCGGGGCGACCAGCGCGCGTGCTTTCGCTTTCAATCGCACGAGGCCAACGACGAAGTCCGCCGCTTTCGCGCCGAACTGTGCCTGGCGTTTACCCATCGCCTTTCGCTCGATCTTCTGCCGGTGAACGAGCACGCCGACGAGGTTTGGTTTGTGCACGCCCAACCGGCGTACGCGGACGCGTATTGCGAGGCCTTTCGCTGTGCAGTCCACTTCGAGCGGGCCGACAACGCCATCTGGTTTCCCTCGGAGGCTCTCGAAGCGCCGCTTCCATCGTTTGCACCGGGCCTGAACCGAGTGCTGCGCGAGTACGCCGATCACGCGCTCGACCTGGTGGTGGGCCCGGAGGATCACGCCGGGCGAGTCGTCGCGCTCTTGCGTGCCCGCCGCAGCCTCGATGGCGTGACCGCGGTGGAGATTGCCCGCGCGCTCGGCATGGCCCCGCGCACCTTGCGACGCGAGCTTGCCGCCTGCGGGACGTCGTTTCGCGACACCCTGGACCGCGTGCGCCGAGAGACGGCGCTCGAGGAAGTGACTCGCCCACATACCTCCCTCAAGGAGCTCAGTGAGCGACTTGGGTTCTCCGAACCCAGCGCCTTTCGGCGCGCGTTTCGCCGCTGGACCGGCACGTCGATTCGCGCGTACCGCGACGGACGTTAGCCAGTGCCGCCGCGGTCGCGTCGGTGGCCGCTGGCGTCCTGTTGCCGGGGCCGGGACCTCGCTAGCGTGACCGCGAGGTTCGACGTCCGCCGCGTCGCGCCGTCCTCGAAAGGCACCGCGCCAGGAGAAGACTCATGTGGTTTGGTCGTTTTGCTCGCGTTTCACTCGTGCTCGCCACGTTGGCCCTGGTCGGCTGCGTCGGTGAAAAATCCGACGTCGGCGACGACGTCGAAGACTCGGCTGGTTCGGGGCCGACCAGCGGCGGGGCCGGCGCTCCTGTGCCGCCGCCTGCTCCGCCGGGAAGTCCCGCGCTCGGGTTTTGCGATGGCTCGGGGCCGGTGTTCGAACCGCCGTCTTCGAGCGCGCCGTCGCCCGGGGACTGCCAGCCAACGCTCTTCGGAGCGGCCGTTTGCAGTTGCTCGGACATTCGCTTGCAGGGCTATCTGCGCGCCGGTGACCCGACGCTCGCCCGCGGTAGTGTCGGTGCCAACGGCCGGATCGTCGCTGAGGGGTTCGTAGACGCGGCTGGCGATCTCACCGCCGCCGGGGATGGCAGCCTCGGGTTCTTTGGCTACGTGCGCACCGGCGGCGACTTCGAGGCGGGCGGCGACGTCAACATTCGCGACCAGGACTTCGTCGCCGGCTACCTCGAAAGTGGCGGCAATGTTCGAGTGGACGGCGACCTGCTGCTGCTCGGCTACGCCCAGGTCGGCGGCGACTTCGAGCAGCCCCCCGGGCGCCAGCGCCCGGTCGTCATGTCCGTCGACGGGGCGAATGTCTCGGGGCCCGTTCGCATCGACGAGCCGTGCGGGTGCGCCGACGACGAGCTCATCGACCTGGCGACGCCGACGAGCGAGGCCGCTCGCGACAACGACAACGGCGCGGCCATTCCCGCACTGTCGCCCGGCGCGTTGAGCGCCGTGGTCGGTTGGCGCCGCGTTCGCCTTCCGTGCGGCCGCTACTACGTCGACGAGATCAGCGGCACGGGCTTTATCGACATCGCCGTGGAAGGGCGGGTCGTCTTGTTTGTCGGTGGCGACGTGCGCAACACCGGCTTTTTGCGGTTCTCGCTGGCGGACGGAGCCGAGCTCGACCTCGTGATCGGCGGCCAGTTCGTCGGGACCGGGGCAAACGCATTCGGCGATGCTCAGCGAGCGGGCGACACGCGGGTGTACGTGGCCGGTGACGGCGATCTCCAGCTCGCGGGGTTTGGCCTGTTCGCCGGAAACCTGTACGCGCCTCGGTCCGACATTCGCGGCACCGGTGCGGTGTTCGTACAGGGCTCGCTTTTCGGTCGCTCGATTGAGATACCGGGCTTTCTCGACGTCGGCTACGCGCCGCCGGGCGGCGTCTGCGAGCCGGACCCTCCGCCGCCGGGCGATCCGGACATCCCGGGCGACCCGGACTTGCCGACGCCCGAATGAGCCGCGCCGTCGCCGTCGCGATCTAGGTACCGCTCAGCGGCGCGGTCACCCATTTTTGCAACCCCGGCGACAGCGGTCGCTGCTGCAGCGTGGCGTGCGAGCGGTTGGGCGGCGCATCGATGACCACCTCGGCACCGTCGTCGGGAATGTGGACTCGCTCGGCGAGTCCCTCGTCGACCATGCGCTGGCGCAGGTCGTCGCGTCGAGTGGGGCAGTGATCGAGGGCTTCGAGGTGGTTGAAGATCACGGTACCCGGGGCGCCGCGGGTCAGCGCGACCAGCTCGTCCACGGAAAACAGGATGTCGCCGCCAAGGCCCATGTTGGCGCTGCCCGCTGGAGCCACGACCACATCTGGCTGCAGCCGCGCGAGCGCGTCTTCGACGTTGGCCGTGAGAATCGAGTCGCCGGTGAGGTACACGCTGGGCTCGTCGGGGTGAGCGAGGTAGTAGCCGGCCACCGGCCCCATGAGCCAGCCCAGCAGTCCGCGGCCGTGGCGCGAGGGCACGACCTCGACGCGCATGCCCAACGCGCCGTCCTCGAGTAGCCGAACGTCGAGCCCCTTGCGCCGCAGGTTCTTGGCGTCGACGGCGTTTGCCCAGACCGGCAAGTCGCGCTCGCGAATCCACTGCAGGGCCGGCTTGTCGAAGTGGTCCGGGTGTTCGTGAGTGATCACGACACCAGTCACGTCGGCCAGTGCCTCCTCCCCTTGCTTTGGCATCGCGACCAGAGGATTTCGCCGGCGGCCGCCGCCGAACATCTTGAACCCGGGCATGGCCGCGGGTTCCGACAGCATGGGGTCTATCAACAAGCGATGGGGGCCCACGGTCAGGACGGCGGTTGCGTTGCGCAAATGTCTAAATTTCAATGTTTTTCCCCGGGTTGGTCGGCGTTCTGGGAGCAAGCTAGCTCTTGCGGTGAGGGATGAAAACGGCCATTGTCTCAAGTCAGGTATCCGTTTTTGGATGAGACGCCCCGCAACTGGAACAGCTTTCGAACCTTCGAGGCGGTTGCGCGCCTGGGCAGTCTGACCGCCGCCGCTCGGGCGCTGGGGGTGAGCCAATCGACGGTGAGCCGGCAGCTGGCCCAACTCGAGGCTCAGTCCGGCGCGACGTTGTTGTTTCGCGAGAGCCCGGTGCGGCTCACGGACCGCGGCCGGGCTTTGCTCGACGCCATTGGTCCGATGGTCGAGGCGGCCCTGGCGGCGGAGTCGGCGCTCGAGGAAGCGCCCGAGCTGCGCGGCACGGTATCGGTCGCGACGGTCGGCGAGCTGGTTCGATGGCTGATCGTGCCGAGCCTGCCGTCGTTCTACGCATCGTATCCGGAGCTCGAGCTGCGCCTGCTGGCGGACAACCAGCTGCACAGTCTCGCCGCCGGCGACGCCGATCTGGCGCTTCGGTTTGCGCGGCCGGATCGCGGCGACCTCGTCGCCAGGCGCGTGCACACCGAGTCGTACGCTCTGTTCGCGGCGGCGGGGCGCCAGTGGTCGGGGGACCCGCCATGGCTCGGCCTGGCCGGGTCGCTGGCGGCAATTCCCGAGCAGCGCTACGCCGAGCGAGTCTTCGCCGGACGGGGACCTCGCCTGCTGGTCGAAGATGTCGAGTCGCTCGGCGTCGCGGTGCAGTCCGGCCTGGGGGTCGCCGTGTTGCCGCGCCGCCTGGCGGTCCGACTCGGTGGTCTCGAGGAAGTCGCGGTTGCGGCCGCGGGCGGCCGGGAGCTCGAACCGCTGTCGCCCCGGTCGGTCTGGCTGGTGGTCCACCGGTCGCGGCAGCGCGTGGCCAAGGTGCGAGCCGTGTTCGACTGGGTCGCCCGGCTGTTCGAAAGCGAAGACCGGTACTGAAAGCTGCCCGCCCGAGGCGCGCTTGCCGATGGCCCGGCGCGCGGCCGCCGCGGCGCCTAGAAAATGCGCCAGGCGAGGTCGAACGTGAGGGCGACCTGACGCGCCGACAGGGTCACCGTGGACACGTTGGCGCGCAGCTCGAACGTCGTGTGCTCTGTGCGCTGCAGTTCGTAGCCGGTGCGGTGAAGGGTGGCGATGCCCAGCTGGCGCGGATCGATGAGGTCGGCGCCGCCGCGCAGGTTGCTGCCGGCGCCAATGCCGGTCTGGACCCACCACCTCGGAGCCAGCCAAAAGCGCGCGGTCATGGCGCCGGTGAGATCGCCGGCGCCGCCGGTTGCCGAGAGGCCCTGCTCATCGGCCCACGCGGCCAGGCGCGCGCACAGGCGCGGCATGGGCACGCCGTTGACCAGGCGCTGGCTCGTCCGGCGCTCGTCGAGCCCCGGCGTTCGTTCCACGACGTTCAGGCGCGGCGTCGGCACGGCCGCCGCAGCCGGTGGCCTCGCTCTCAGGCCGTGCGGATCGGCCGACGCAGACCCCGTCAGCGCACAGGTCGCGAAAGCGACTACCAGCGCTGCCGAACGTGAAAGTCGTCGATGCGAGGCCTGCACGATGCCCCGAAGAGAGCAAGGTCCGTGCCCCGCGCCGGCCGGCGGGCTTTCGGTGACTTGACCGGCGGTCGTTGGGGGCGGCCCACCACGATGGGGCTCGCCGACCGAGACTCGCCTCTCCGGCGTCGATTGCATGCTCTACGATCGTTCGGACCGCGAGCGAAGATCTGGAGTCCGCGCGAGCGCGACTCGTGAAATTGGTCTTACCACCGGCTCAGCCGGCGGCATCGAGGAACGTTCTCATGTCCTCCGGCAGCGGCGCACAGATTCGGGTTCGCGCCCCGTCGGCCGGGTGGGGCACGTCGATGGTGTCGGCGTGCAGCGCCTGCCGCCTCATGCCCAACAGGTCGAGCATGCTCTCTTCGAAACCGTCGTCGCAGCAGCGCCGAAACAGGTCGTCGCCACCGAGGTAGAGCTTGTCGCCGGCGATGGGAAAGCCCGCGTGGGCGAGGTGCGCGCGGATTTGGTGCTGGCGACCGGTGATGGGCTCGCACGCAACGAGCGCGCGGTCGCTCCGACGTTCGACGACGTGGACCCGGGTCTGCGAAGGCAGGCCGTCGGCGCGGACGTGCATTCGCACCTCGACGAAGTCGGAGTCGCGCGGGACCAGGCCGAGCGGCTGATCGATGACGACGCCGCCGGTGGATTCGCTTTCGGTCGGCCAGGGCGGCGCGCCCATCACCAGAGCGAGGTAGCGTTTGCGCACGCGCTTTTTGGCAAAGGCGCCCTTGAGTCGCGCGGCGGCTTTTTTGCCGCGAGCCAGCACGACGCAGCCGCTGGTCTCGCGATCGATTCGGTGCGCAAGCTGGAGCGGCTCGTCCGGGTAGCGCTCGAGAAGCACGCGGGTGAGGGTGTTGAAGTAGAACTTGGCGGTCGCGTGCATCGGCAGGCCCGCCGGCTTGTCGATAACCATCATGTGCTCGTCTTCGAACAGCACGTCGAAGGTGCGGGGGCACAGCGGTTCTGGTTTCGCGGGGTAGCGAAACACGAACTCGTCGCCGTACGCGACGCGCGTGTTGGGTTTGAGCCGTCGCGGGCCGGGGCTGCCGGTGGTTTGCTCGAGACCGCCGCGAATGATCTGCTGCAGTCGCGTTCGCGACAGCCGAGGCATCTGCCGCATCATGAAGTGGTCGAGCCGGTGGCCTTCGTACAGCTCGGTAACGCGAAAGCGACGCTCGATGATGCGCGGGTTGCCGTGTTCGTCGAGGTGTGACGTCGCCCCCATATCGACGGCCGGTACCGCCGCGGCCGCCGCGGCGCCGCGCAGATTGGTCGATTCGGCTGGCTCGTTGACAGCGATATCAACCGGGCCTGGGCCGTGGTTTGAGCGGGTCACGACGGCGTCCTGTTACGACAATTGCCTGTATTACCTTATTTACTGCGAAACCGTGACTGTGAGGTTCGCGTAAGCGGAGGACAGTGATTAGCCCTGCAATCTGGTTCACAGGCAAGTACATTCCCCCACCTATGCGCACTTCCATAGGCCTGCTTGCTGTGCTGTTGTCTCTCTCCGCCTGCGGAGACGACTCGTCGTCCATCGACGAGCCGCAAGACCCGGGCGATACGACCGGAACGCCAGATCCAGAGCCCAACCCGGAGCCCGACCCGACGCCGGAGCTGCCCACCGACACGTGGACCTTTCTCGAGGTCGAGGGCATGGAGTGCATGGACGACTCGGGGACCGGCATCGGCGTCAACCCCGCCGAAGGCTCCGACAAGCTGCTCATCTTTCTCGAGGGCGGTGGCGCGTGCTTTAACGACCTTTCCTGCTTGCAGGTGGCGCACCCCAACGGATTCACCAAGGAAGACCTGCAGGCCATCGTTGGCACTCCGCGCGGTGTCTTCGACCGCTCGAACCCCAACAACCCGTTCGCCGATTACAACTTCGTGTTCGTTCCGTACTGCACCGGCGACATTCACGCCGGTGTGAACCCGGTCGGCTACGGGCGTCGCAACCAGGTTGGCTTTCTCAACGTGGCCGCCGCCCTCGCCGAGACCGCCGCGGTTCTGGTCAAGCCCTCCGAGGTCGTGCTCACGGGCGTGAGCGCCGGCGGCTTTGGCACGCTGGCCAACTACGAGCAGGTGCGCGAATCGTTCGACGCGAGCATTCCGGTGACGCTCATCGATGACTCGGGGCCGCCGCTTTACAACGAGGTCCTTACCGAGTGCTACCAGCAGACCCAGGCCGAGGAGTGGGGGCTCGACGAAACGCTGCCGGCCGGATGCCCCGAGTGTCGCATCGCCAACGGCGGCGCCATTCAGAACCTGCTGCCCTACCTGGCGAACAAGTACCCCGACGACCGCTTTGCGGTCATCAGCACCCTGGAAGACGAAGTGATTCGCTACTTCGTCGGGTTTGGCTACCCGAACTGCGACGCGCCCGAGTTGCCGATGCGGCCGAACATTTTCCGCGACGCCGTCGTGCAGCTGCGCGACGAGGTCGTGGCGCCGCTGCCCAACGTGGGCATGTACACCCTCAACGGCAGCCGCCACACGTTCCTCCAGTCGTCGGACTTCACCGACACCGCGGTCAACGGCACCGCCCTGGTCGACTGGCTGCAAAGCGGCCTCGATGGCGAGGCGGGCTGGTCGAACGTCATTCCGCTCGACGAATAGAGAGCCGTTGGCCTAAAAGCGGAAGTCGGCCGGGTCGAGGCCGAACTTCTTCATCTTGTTGTACACCGTGCCGCGCGACACCCCCAGGGCGCGCGCGACGCTCGGTATGTTGCCGCGATGGGCGGTCAAGGCCGCGACGAGAAGCTCTTTTTCGCTCTCGCTCATGGTCTTGACCGGCCCGGTGGCGGTCACTGCGAATCGGCCGGAGTCTGCGGCCGTCATCGGCGGCTCGAACGCCCGGGGAACCGGCGGTACGGAAGCCGTCGCCGTGGGAACGCGGCGGGGCATTCCGAGCCCTTGAACGACGGCGACCGGGATATCGAGCACCGTGGTTTGCCCCGGAGCCGCAGCGTTGACCTCGGCCTCGACGAGTTGCTCGAGCTCGCGCACGTTGCCGGGCCAGGGGTAGCGCAGCAGCGCGTCCATCACGTCCGGCGCGGCCGTGCGCACGGCCTTGCCGAGTCGCTCTGAGTAGAGGTCGAGAAAGTGCTCGGCCAGGGCGGCGATGTCGTCGGTGCGCTCGCGCAGGGGCGGCAGGTCGATGTGGATGACCCGCAGGTGAAAATAGAGCTCCTGCACGAACTGGCCGTGGGCCACGTCGATGGAAAGGTCCCGGTTGGTCGTTGCCACGACCCGGCAGTCGAGCTCGATGTCGGTCGAGTTGCCGAGGCGCTGGGTGACCCCCTCGTTGAGGACCCGCAGCACGCGGGTCTGCAGGCTCACAGGCAGGTCGCCAATCTCGTCGAGCAGCAGCGTGCCGCCCCGGGCTTGCTCGAGTTTGCCGGGCCGCGCCGTTTGGCCCGAGCGCGCGGCTTCGGCGTAGCCGAACAGCTCGCCCTCGAGGTGATCGCGCGGCACCGCGGCGCAGTTGAGCGCAACGAACGGTCCGCGGGCTCGCGGACCGGCGTTGTGAATGGCCTGGGCGAACAGTTCTTTGCCGGTGCCGCTCTCGCCGGTGATGAGCACGCACGAGTCGGATCGCGCCGCCGCTTCGGCCAGCACGAGGCGGCGCTTCAAGGCGCTCGAGCGTCCGACGATGTCGGCAAACGTGAAGCGCGCCGTCGCGCCGATGAGCGGTTGAGGGGCGACCGGGCTGGTCGCGACCAGTCCATCGCACGCGCGGGTCAAACGATCGAGGGCCAGGGTGAGCGACTGGCGTGTCGCCAGCAGTCGGCGATGAACGTCGGCAACGTCGCTGCCGAGCTCGCTGCCGCGCGCTTCGAGCAGGGTGTGAATCTCGCTGACCAGGTCGACCACGCGCCGGCTGTCTTTCGACACGTCTTCGCGACAGCGCGCGAGCTCATCGGCGGCCGTTGCTTCGCCGTCGGTGTCGACCGAACCACCGGGCGACTCGGGCGCTCCCCGTTCGGGGTCGAGCTCCTCCCTCCGCGTCGGAGCCATCGTCGACACACTATAACCGGTCACCCAAAAACCAGCGGGACCCCTGGCCTCGGTTTCCGGTATAGTGGAGACAGATGTCCCCGGCGGCCAATCCACCGAGCAAGTTTCCAGACTTCGTACCTCCTACGAAGATTGCGTACGTTGGCGACCGCACACCTACCCTACATTTGCGCACATGTCAGCTGGCGGAAGTGGGGCCTTCTGGCCGCACGTTCTCCTTCGACAAGGGCGAGGTGACCATAGGCGGCATGGACGACAACGACGTGGTCGTCAACGACGACACGGTGTCGCGATACCACTGCCGCATCGTGCAAGAGGACCAGGGCTACGTCCTGGTCGACATGCGCTCCACCAACGGCAGCTTTGTCGACAAGGTGCGCGTGCGCGAAGCCTATCTGCGCCCCGGGTGCGTCATCTCCGTGGGGCACACGCGCTTCAAGTTCAACGCGGGCGACCAGCAGGTCGAAATCGTGCCCTCGGTGAGCGAGAGCTGCGGCGACCTCATCGGCAAGAACGCGCGCATGCGCGAGATCTATTCGATCATCGAGAAGATCGCGCCCACCGGAACCACCGTCGTCATCGAGGGCGAAACCGGTACCGGCAAGGAGGTCGTCGCTCAGTCGATCCACAAGCTTTCGACGCGCAAGGACGGGCCGATCATCGTGGTGGACTGCGGCGCGGTGCCGCCCAACCTCATCGAGAGTGAGCTTTTTGGCCACGAGAAGGGCTCGTTTACCGGCGCCGTCATGTCGCGCCAGGGGCTGTTCGAGATGGCCGACGGCGGCACGCTGTTTCTCGACGAGCTCGGCGAGCTCCCGCTGGACCTGCAGCCCAAGCTCTTGCGCGCCCTCGAGCAGCGCGAGATTCGCCGGGTCGGGTCGGCCAAGCCTATCAAGGTCGACGTGCGCATCATTGCCGCCACCAACCGCGAGCTCGAGCAAGAGGTTCGCGACGGTCGGTTTCGCCAGGACCTGTTCTACCGACTATCGGTCGTGCGCCTCAAGCTGCCCGCGCTGCGCGAGCGCGCCGACGACATCGGCATGCTGGTGCAGCACTTTCTGTCGTCGCACGAGTACAACCGCGCGTCCGACGGCACGCCTCGGGTGCGGGGGCTTTCGCCCGAAGCTCTCGACCTGCTCATGCGGTACCCGTTCCCGGGCAACGTTCGCGAGCTGGTCAACGTGGTCGAGCGGGCGGTGTCGTTTTGCGACGGCGACGAGATCGTGCCCAGCGATCTACCCGATCATTTGCGCGCGGGAGTGCGCGCCCGCCGCCCGGCGTCGGCCACCAACGAGCCGCCGCCGTCTCGCGCTCCGACCGCGGGCGATGAAGTCCCGGCCTTTCCGCCGCGACCGCCGGAAGAGCTGCTCGACAACATCACGTTCAAGGACGCCAAGGAGCGCTGGGTGTCGAGCTTCGAGCGCGACTACATCATCTCCTTGCTCAAGCGGAGCAACGGCAACATTTCGCACGCCGCTCGCGAGGCCGACATCGACCGCAAGTACTTCCGCAAGCTCATGAAGAAGTACGAGATCGAAGCCGGCGACGACTTCGACGGCTAGGTGCTTTAGCCCGACGCTTCGTGGGCCTGCTCGTCGATGCGCCGGGCGCCTTCCATGAGCAGGTGCGTGGTCGTTTGGTTCACGCGATCGTCGCCGGTGACGTCGCCGGGTTCGAAGGCGAACCGGCCCGCGGTCCAGCGAAGGAGTGCGTACACGCTTTCCTCGTCGCTGTCGAAGCCACCGAGTGAGCAGGCGACGACCCGCCCCATGCGAACCGACAGGACCGCCTTGGTGCCGTTGCCGTTGGTAACCGTGAGCAGGCCGGTCTTTCGCTCGAGCTCGAGGAGCGTGAGCAGGGCCGACAGGCCGACCTGCTCGAGCTCGCCCGCCAGGGCGGGGGCCGCAATCGGCACGGTGTCCGGCTCGACGGCGACCGCAGCCTGCCGGGTGGAAACCTCGATCGCCCGGTTCTGCCGCAGCGTCTTGGCGACCCGGAGCTCGAGCTCCTCGAAGCGAAACGGCTTTGGCAGGTAGTCGTCGGCGCCGAGGCGAAAGCCCTTGATTCGATCATCGTCCGCGGTGAGCGCGGTGAGAAAGATCACCGGCGTGAAGGCCAGCTCGGGGCGGGCCCGCAGTGCCTTGACCAGCACCCAGCCGTCCATGCGCGGCATCATGACGTCGGTTATCATCAGGTCCGGCGGCTCGGCGACCGCGGCCTCGAAGGCCTCTTCGCCATCGTTGGCCGTCCGCACGGCGTGCCCGGCCTTTTCCAACACCGTGCTGACCATGCGGAGAATCCACGCGTCGTCGTCCACGACCAGGATTCGTGCCCCCATAGAATTTGCAGCATATCCGGGCGGTTGCCGGCCTGTCAACGAGAGCGTGCGGGGCGCTTGCCGGGCGCGGGGCCAGGCCTGGCGGCGGGAGGTGGTGTCAACGCGGCGCGGCGTGCCGTCCATTCGCCGCCGGCGGGCCGAATCCAGGCCTGTCCGGCCCGGCTGACCCACATCAGCCCGCCCCCGGCGTCGCTGGCGCAGGCGGCGGGGCGGTCGCCGGCGGTGAGCGGCGCCCGGTGGATCTCGGCGGCGGAGCGAGCCTTGACGGCCACGACCACGGCGTCCCGGACGCTTGCGGCGGCGTCTTCAACGACGCCGACCAGAACGGCCGTGCCGTCGCGCTGGCTGCACGTGGCGCTTACCGCCAGTGATTCCAGGCCCGGGGGCAGGGCGATGGGCCGAGCGGTGCCGCCCGAGCCGACGTCGAGCACGACGCCGGCCTCCGAGACAGCGAGGAGCGAGCGGCCCGGCGTGCCGGCAAAGTGAACGATGCGGTCGCCTTCGGCGAGGCCCGTGCGGACGGCGGTCGCTCGCTTGCCGTCGACGCGAAGCAGGCCGCCGCCGTCGTCGGCGACAAAGTACCGGCGCGGGCTTGCCACCCAGATGACGTGCGGCCACACCCGCGCGGCGGCGGCGCGGACCCACCGACCGCCATCGAACACGAAGATCTGCCGGCGAATGGCGATGGCCGGCAATCCACCCCCGGACGACGTTCGGGAGCGGCCGTTTTCACCGAGCCGATGTTGCCGCCAGACCTGGCCGTCGAATTCGAACACCGGCGCCCGGCGGCCCGCCGCGAACAGCCGGCCCCCGGCAAAAACGGCCAGCTCTACATCGATGGCGACGCCGCCGAGGCCCTGGCGGCGGTAGACGCCAACGCCGTCCGGCCGGAACAGTTCGCCCGAGGCCCCGACGAGCGCGCGGGTGCCGACGGGACCGGGCTCTATTACGACGGCTGCGATCTCCGGATCGCCCGCGGCGACCGGAGCGCCCACCGCCAGCAAGGCCGCCAGGGCGGTCGCAGCCGCCGCCCGACGCATTGCCGCCGCCAGAGCGAGCGGCGCCTTACTCGTCGCCGCTCGGCGCCTCGCCATCGGCAGCGTTGGCGCCTTGCTCGCCGGCCGGAGCGTCCTTGCCGAGGCCGCCTTCGCAGGCGGCCAAATCCTCGAGTGACTTGGCCGCGATCACGCACTCGACGGTTTCGCGGGACGAGTTGGCCCGGCAGGAGCGGATCGCCGCGCTCTCGTCGGGACCCGCGTTCTGGGTGTCGTCGGCCTGGGTGATGCGAAACACGTTGCGGACCGCCTCGCGGCACTTTTCTTCGGTCGCGCGTTCGCAACCGACCGCGGTGGTGGCCAGGGCCAGGACGAGTAGAACGGAGTGGATTGCCTTCATCGACATGCTCCCGAGCAGCAGCCTAGCAGCCTCGCGCACCGCTTACGACCGGGCGGGCGGGAAACGTCCGAAGCGAAGCCCGATCCCGAGCAGGGCATAGCCGGCGTAGAGCACGTGAATGCCGGCGTAGACCCAGACGAACGCGTCGAGGCGGTCGAGGGCCGCGGCGATCCAGATGTATTGCGGGTAGTGGATGAACCAGCGGGCGACGGCCTCGAGGGCCCCCCGGGCGCCGCGGCGGCGCCGGTGGGGCTGGCCCTCGGAGGTTGGCCCCCCGGCGCCCAGTTCGGACCGGCGCAAGAAGGTCGTCATGGCCAGGCCCGCTCCGAGGGCGGCCGTGCCGACAACCCCGACCAGCAGCCAGGTCGGGTCGTCCGTGGCCAGCCACTGCCGGGTGGCCAGGGTGCCGAGCACCAGCAGGGCCTTAAGTTCGTCCATCAAGAAATCGAGAAAATGTCCCGCCGCCGAGGTGGTCTTTCGGTAGCGAGCGAGCTGGCCGTCGGCGCAGTCGAGGACGAATGACACTTCGAACACGGCGACGCCCAGCACCGCGCCCAGGTGGCCCGGCGCCGCGAGCCACACACCGCAGGCGGCGGCGCACGCAACCAGCGACAGAAGCGTGAGCTGGTTGGGCGTCGTGCGCGTGTGGGCGACGGCCCAAACGATGAACGCCGCGGGGGGCCGGCACACCCACTCGGTGAACCAGTTGATGTCGTCTCGTTTTTTCGACGCTCGATAGACGGAGGCGACTTCGCGAATCACGGCTCTTATGGGGCGAGGATAACAGTGGCTGGCAGTTCGGCCCAAGCCGGTCGCGGTTAGCGTTTGGCAGTTGCGGCGGTTGCCGGGCGCCTATACCGTGCCGGTCGATTGCGCAAATAGCGCGGCCTGGAATCGCAGATGCCGCGCGCAAATACCAGCTCAGATACAGAAAGGAGGGGGTTTAGGATGCCCGAGCACACGATCCCCGAGTCTCTCATCGAGAATATCCGCAGCGGCCGCGCTGCCCTCGTCGTTGGCGCCGGAATGGGCGTGCCCTCTTGGAAGCAAGTGCTCGAGAGGATGAACGAAGAGCTAGAGGCCCGCGGTCAAGACGGTGACGACGCGGCGGCCAAAGACGTCGGCAAGCTGCTGCACAAGGGCAACCTCGGCCGCGCCGCCGGGTTCCTCGCGCGCACCCTTGGCCCCGAGACCTGCGACCGCGTGCTGCAGGACTGCTGGCAGACCCCGGACGAGCTGCCCGAGGTCGCCCGCCGGCTCGCGCGCCTGCCGTTCCGCGCCCTGTGGACCACGTTCCCCGGCGACCTCATTGAGCGCGCCCTCGTCGCGGATGCTCCCGACGATTGGCCCGAGCCTCAAGTCGCCACCTACGATCAGCTCGACGAGCTCTCGCGACGGCGGTACGTGCTCAAGGTCCTCGGCGACTTCGAGTCGTACGTCGTTACGCCCCACTCGGTGCGCGCGCGCCTGGCCAAGCGCGACGACCTGCGGGCCCACGTCGGCGCCCTGTACGCCGAGGGCGCCCTGGTGTTTGTCGGCTTTCGGTTTGGCGACCCCGACCTTTCGGCGCTTCTGGACCGCGTGTTCGGCGCCCTCGAGCCGCCGCAAAGCGATCACTACCTGCTCGCGTCGGGCGTCGGCCCGGTCACGGTCGATGAACTGGCGGCCGAGCACCACATCGAAGTCGTCAACCTGCCCGGCAAAGGCGCCGATGAAAAGGCGACCGCGTCCCTGCTCGAATACCTGGACGCGCTGGCCGAGGCGTGCGAGCAGGCCGGGGTCAGCCTGGCCGTCACGCGCCCGGCAGACGACGACCTGGACGGCTGGATCGCCGTGCTCGCCGACGAGCCCGAGCGCGAAGACGCCCGCGAAGCGGTCGAGTTCATCAGCGAGCAGGCGCGCGAAGACGGCGATGCCGACCGGCTGGTCGAGTCGTTGCTCGCGCGGGTCGAGATCGAGGGCGAGGCGAGCAAGCGCGCGGCCCTGTTGCGCGACGTGGCGCGCGCCTTCGAAGATCTGCACGGCGACCTGCCCAAGGCGTTTACCGCGCTGACTGCCGCGCTTCGCGAGGACCCGGCGAACACCGGGGCCGTCGACGACGCCGAGCGTCTGGCCCGGGAAACCGACGGCTGGGCCGAGCTGGTCGGCGATGTTTCGCAGATCGCCGGCGAGATCGAAGACAAAGACATCGCCGCGTACTACTTGACCCGCCTGGGCACCTGGTACCTGGACGACCTGCGCCACGTCGAGTACGCGGCGGCGTCGTTTCGCCAGGCGCTCAAGCACGACCCGTCGCTCATCGCCGCCCACGAAGGCCTGGCCGAGGCTCTGCGCAAGCAGCAGCGTTGGCCGGAGCTCGCCGAGCAGATCGAGGAGCACCTCGAGGTCGAGGCCGACGGCGAAGCGCAGGTCGACCTGCTGTTGTCGCTGGGCGACCTGTACGAGACCCAGCTCGCCCAGACCGGCAAGGCGCAGACGGCGTACGAGCGCGCGGTCGAGATCGACGGCAGCAACCAGGACTCGCTGGCCGCACTCGAGCGCCTGTATCGGCGAGACGACCGCTGGGCGTCGCTTGCCGACGTGCTCGAGCGCCGCGCCGAGCTGTTCGAGGAGGACGGCGACGCGGCCCGCGCCGCAGCCATTCGCACCGAGCTGGGTACCCTGCGGGCCGAGAAGCTCGGCGACCTCGACGGCGCGATCGCTCGTTACGAAGCGGTTGTCGACGCCGACGCGACCAACGCGGAAGCGCTCCGAGCGCTCCTCGATCTGTACGACCGCAGCGGCCGAACCGACGACTACCTGGCTTGCCTGAGCAAGCTGGCCGACGCCGCCTCGGACGACGAGCGCGTTTCGGTGGTGCGCCGCCTGGCGGCCGAACTGGCCGAGCGCCCGGCGCGCCGCGCCGACGCGGTCGAGGCGTACGAGCGACTGCTCGAGCTCGACGGCGCAGCGGAGGATGCTTATCGAGCGTTGGGACGTCTGCACACGGCGGCCGAGGATTGGTACGCGCTCACCGGGGTGGTCGACAGGCAGATCGAGTCTGCTGGAGCGCCGGCGCTCAAGCTGTCGCTGCACGGGCAACTCGGCGACGTCTACGAGGAGAAGCTCGCCGATCCGCACCGGGCGATCGAGGCGCACCTCAACGCGCTGTCGATCGACGACGAGCACCGCCCGGCGCTCGAGGCCCTGGCACGCCTGTACCAGCGGGTCGAGGCCTGGGATCGCGCGGTCGATACGCTGACGCGGCGGGCGGCCCTCGAAGGCGAGGGGGGAGCCGAGTACTGGAGTCAGGCGGCGGCGCTGGCCGCCGAGCACCTCGACAACCCCGAGAGCGCCGAGCAGTGGTTCGAAAAAGCGCTCGCCATGCACGAGAACTACCTGCCGGCGATGCTCGGGCTCGCGCGCCTCTTCAAGGCGAACAAGTCCTGGGCCAACGCGGTTGCGCGGCTGTCGGCGGCGGAGAAGTTCTCGCAGAACCGCCTCGAGCGGATCGCGCTGTTGGCCGAGGCCGCCGACATCAGCGAGATGCACCTCGACAACCCCGAGCAGGCGTTTGCGTTCATGAAGCGCGTGCTCGAGCTCGACCCCGAACACGTCGAGGCGGGCGAGCGGGTCGCCGACCGACTGGTGGCCGAAGAGCGCTGGGAGGAGGCCGAGCCGGTACTCGAGATGCTGGTGCGGCGTTCCGACGACGAGGACCGGCGGCAAAAGGCCCGTCGCGCGACGTTGCTCGGCACCATCAGCGCCGAACTCGGCAAGCACGAGCGAGCGACCAAGCACTTTCGCGCGGCCCTCGACGCCGATGTCGATTCCCTCGACGCGGCCCTCGGCCTCGCCGACATGCTGTACCGCGGGGCGCAGGCCACCGCCGGGGATGGCGTGGTCGATGAGGCCGGGCAGGAGGCCTGGCAGAAAGTCGACCGGCGCTACCGCGAGATTCTCGCGCGTCACCGCACCAACCTGTCCGACAGCCAGGTCGTGGACCTGTGGTTCCGCATCGCCACGGCGGCGCGGGCGCAGGGCCAGGATCAGAAGGCCGACAACGCGCTGCGCAGGGCGCTCGAGCGCGACCCGAACCACCGCCCGACGCTGCTGTTGCTGGCGGAAGTGGCCGAGGTTCGCCAGGACTGGAAGACCGTGGCCGACGCCAAGCGCGACCTGCTCGACACGGCGGGCGACGACGAGCGGGTGATGCTGCACGAGCAGATTGGCGATCTGTTTGCCCATCAGCTCGAAGACACGGACCGGGCCCTGGGCGCGTATCTGGAGGCGATCAAGGCGAGGCCGACCAGCCACGTGTTGCTTCACAAGGCGCTGGACCTCTACACCGTCAAGAAGCAGTGGCGCCCGGCCATCGATACGCTCGATCAGATTGCGCGCACCGAGTCGCAGGTCAAGCGCCGGGCCAAGTACCACTACGCCGCCGCGGTCATTGCCCGCGACGAGCTTAGCGACGTCGAGCTCGCGGTGGGCCACTTCTCCAGCGCTCTCGACGACGACGTATCGACGCCGAAGGCGTTCGACGCCATCGACAAGCTGCTGTCGGGGGCCGGTGATTGGCGAAACCTCGCTCGCGCCTACCGCAAGCAGCTCAAACGCGTCGGCGACGATGCGCCCCACGAGGTGCTGGTATCGCTTTGGAGCCGGCTGGGCGACGTGTGTGCGAATCACCTCGGCGACAGTCGAGCGGCGATGGCGGCCCTGGAAGTCGCGGTGCAGCTCGACCCCGACGACCTGTCGCGCCGGGAACAGCTGTGCGACCTCTACCTCGAGGCCGGCCCCGACTACCGGGACCCGGCTATCGAGGAGCTGCAGGTTCTCATCTCGGCGTTTCCGCACCGGGTTGAGCTCTACAAGGCCCTGTCGGCGCTCTATCGCGACGCCGGCGACCTGGACAAGGCCTACTGTCTGGCCCAGGCGCTCGTGTTCCTCGGCAAGGCCGACGAGCAGGAAAAGGCGCTGTTCCGCAAGTACCGGCCTGCGGACTTCACCGTGGCCCGGGGGCGCCTCACCGAGGAGCTGTGGCAGAAGTCGATCATCCACAACAAGGAAGACCGGCACCTCAACGCGGTGCTGTCGTCCATGGTCGCGCCGCTCGCGGCGACAACCTCGCAACCGCCGAAGGCCTTTTCGCTCGAGAAGAAGCAGCGCACGGACCCGAAGCAGGACCGACACGTCGCCTCGCGCGTCGTGGGCTACGCCGCCGAGGTGCTCGGTCTGGACCCGCAGCCGCAGCTGTACGTCAAGGGCGACAACGTCGAGCCGATTCAGGTCGCCAACACAACCGACTCGGGGCGCCTGTCGCCGTCGGTGGTGCTGGGCCGGCCCATGCTCGAGGCCAACGACCAGCGGCAGATCGCTTTTGCCGTCGGCAAGCGGCTCGCTTACTTCCGACCCGAGCGGTTCATTCACTACGCGCTCGGCACGACGCCGCGCATTGAAGAGGCGGTTCGCGCGTCCCTGGCCGCGGCGGGGGTGACCAACGGGGTCGCTCCGGGTGGCCTCGTCGATCAGCTCAAGTCATCGACGCCGTCGGCGGTGCTCGAGCACGTGAGCGCCGTCGCCGGCAAGGGCAACCTCGGCAAGCGTTCGACCAACGGCCTGGTGCCGTCGTGGCGCTCGGCCAGCGATCTGACCGCCAACCGCGTCGGGTTGATCTTGTGCAACGACTTCGAGACCGCGGCGCGCACGGTGGCGACCGAGGACCCCGGGGTGTCGCTGATGGACGCCAAGGAGCGCCTGCGTGACCTGCTGGCCTATTCGGTCTCGGAAAACTACTTCCGCGTGAGGCGCCATCTAGGTCTCACCGTCGATTCTGGAGCCTGAGGTTGAAATCAACGTTTGTACTCCGCGGCGCAGCGATCTCGCTCGCCGCGGTCCTTTCCTGGTCGTGTGGCGACGGCGGCCCCGAATGCGGTGACGGCATCGTCGAAGGCGACGAGCAGTGTGACGACGGCAACCAGGTCAACAACGACAGCTGCAACAACGCGTGCTTCGCCCCGTCGGTCGACACGACGGACCTGGCGATTCGCTGGAGCTTTAACGGCGAGGCGGCGCCGGGCTTCGACGGCGACACGTGCTTCGACATCGGCGCCGGCATGGTGTCGGTCGAGCTCTCGGGGCCAGCCGAGCTGTCGGGCGAGGCTCAGTGCGGGTTTAGCCGGGTGTCGTTTCTCGACGTTCCGGCGGGCACGTACGACGTGACTATGCGAGTGGTCGACCTGGACGGCGAGCTGCTCACCAACGGCCCGGTGACCGCCCAGGTCGAGGTGGCCGACGAGGACGTCATGGCGACCGTCGACGTGCCGTTCGACGCCTGGAAAAACGACTACACCGGCACGTTTTTCTTTCGCGTGACCTGGGCCGGGGGCGATTGCAACGACGCCAAGCCCACGGTCGCCGAGCACTCGCTGCTGCTCGAGCGGGACGGCGTGCCCATCGGCGAGCTGCTCACCGACGCCAACGATCCGATCGACGGCTCCGGGCGGGGCGACTGCCGGTCGGTGGACCCGTCCATCGAAGAGTTTCCGCAAAGCGTGCTGGAGGTGCCGTTTGGCCCAGCCGAGTTCGAGATCGTCGGGTACGATCCGGATGGGGGCGAGGCCTACCGCGAGCGGTTCGAGACCTTCGTAGGGGCCGGTTTCGGCAACCCCGAGCTGGTTTTCGACGTGGATCTGGTCGGCGGCGATGGCGGCGACGGGGATGGCGACGGCGGCGGCACAGGGGCTGTCCGGCTCCACGATCGCCGCCGATAGTTCGCCCCGGGCGCGCGGGGGCCCGATGTAGGTCCCCAGTTTTGAGTGTCGGCGCCATGCCACGCACGGCGCCATTTAGTATCGTCGACTCCTATGCGGGCCTGGGTGGTTGTCGCGCTGGGAGCAGCGATCGGCTGCGGCGGAGCTGCGGGCGCCGGGAAGGGCGGCCCCGGCGGGTCCGGGGGCGAGTCCGCCGGCGGGCAGGTCCGGACCTTCGAGCCCGGACCGCCTCTCGAGGAGCCGCCGCCCGGCGATCCCGAGACGCCCGGGTATCCGTACCTGGCGGATTTGTACGAGCCGCTGCAGAGTCGGTGGCGCAGCTTTCTCGGCAATTGCCGAACCCAGCTTCCCCCCGAGCATCCGCTGAACCAGTCATCGCTGCAGGTCGTGGTCGATATCGGCGTCGGTCGCGACGGTCGCTTGCGGGCAGTGCAGGTGGTGCAGCCGAGCGGCAATGGCGAGTTCGATGACGTCGCGGTCGAGGTCGTGCGGGACGCGGCGCCGTTTCCGCCGCCGCCGGCGTCCTTCGTGTCCGACGACAGTCGCGTTCACGTAACGTGGACCTTTGCCCGCGACCGACGGCAGGCCGGGCTGGCCGGGGCGCGGCTGGACCGCGTCCAGTGGAAACCGTCGCGAGCGGTTCCGATGCTGCTCGAGGCCGGGATGGACGCCGAGGCGGCCCGCCGGGTTGCCGATGCGGCCGAGCCGCTGCCCGCCGATGACCAGGCGGCGGCTCTCATCGATCTCAACGACGCCATCGCCGTGCACGCCATTGCCGGCGCCCTGGGCGCGCCCGACCCCGGCCTCGCGCGAGCCGCCGTCGAGGCGGCCGGACGGGGGCGCGTGGGGCAGGTTTCGAAACAACTCGCGGCGCTGGCCACGGGCGGCGCCGAGCCTGGCGTTCGGCTGGCGGCCATCGAGGCGCTGGGCAACCTCGACACCGAGTCGGCCTGGGCTGTTCTGACGGCGCTGGCGGAAAGCGAGCAGGCAACCGATGAAGAGCGGTTGGCGGCCGTGAAGGGGCTGGCCCGAGGCGAGTCGGCGGACACGGTGCGCCCGGTGGCGGTCGCGCTTGCCGACGACTCGGCGCCCGACCGCCGGTTGCTTGGGTTGGCGATGCTCGCGCACGTGCCCGCGCCGGGCCGGCTCGAGGCGATCGTTCGGCTCGCGGGCAGCGGCGCCGTGACCGCGACGCGCGCGGCTGCCTTGATGGCCCTCGGCCGGCTGGCCGCGGCGGGTGGAACCGCCGGGCGCGGCGCTTCGCGCACGCTGCTCGACGCCCTGTCGAGCCGCAACGCAGCGCTGCGCGTCGCGGTTGCCGATGCGGTCGCCAATGCCGCCGACTATGGCTACGACCAGCGCATGGCCTACTGGAAAGTCATCGAGCTGCTCAAGGACCGAGACGAGCGCGTGCGCGCCGCCGCGGTGCGCGCCGGAGCCGCGCTTGGCAAGCAGCGGTTCGCGCGCGAGTTGTTCCGGCTGCGCAAAGAGCGCAGCTCGGTGGTGTTGCTGGCGCTCGCCCGGGCGCTGGCCCGGGTCGACGCGACCGCGGCGGCGGACCGCCTGGCGGGGCTGGCCCGTGACGGCGCCGGCGAGCAGCGGCTCGCGGCCGTGCGCTCCCTCGTGGCCCTCGAAAAGTCGGCGGCCCTGGTGGCTTTCGTTTCCGATGACTCGCCGTCGGTGCGCTCGGCCGCCATGACGGGAATCGACGACGTGAACGCGGTTGAAAGCGCGCTCGACGACCCCTCGATCGAGGTGAGGGCGGCGGCGGTTGGCCGCCTGGGTTCGCTTCGCGGCCGCCTCGGGGCGCTCCGCGGCGCCTCTCGGTTGATGTCGGCCAGCGACCCGGCCGGTCGCGTGGTCATCGCCGGGGCCTGGCTGGGCACCCGCGGCGCCGGCACCGCGCCGTAGTGCCCTAGGCCGGGCTGGGGCGCTCGGCGATTGGCACGGCGCCAAAAACGGCTACGCTACGCCCCATGCGCACGGCCGGACTGTTCGCCGCTTCGGCGGTTCTGCTCATCGGCGCGGCCGCGTGGGCGGGGTCCAGGTCGGGCGAGGTCGTGCGGGTGGAACACCGCCTGAGCGAGATGGTCCGCGTGCCTGCGGGCCCGTTCTGGATGGGGTTTCCCGACACCGAGGCCGAGCGCGAAAACATCAAGCGCGCGTGCCAGAGCCAGCTGCAAACGGATCGAACCGATCGCCTGTGCGAAGAAGAGCTGCTGTTCCAAAACGCCCTGGGCATGCGGCGCGTCTTCTTGTACGAGTTCGAGATCGACCGCTACGAGGTGACCGTCGCCCAGTACCGGGCCTGCGTGGCCGCGGGAAAATGCGACGTGGCGGCGCTGCAGTCCGGCGACACGCGCTACATGATCGACGAGCTGCCGATGGTCAACGTCACGTGGCACGACGCGGCCAGCTACTGTCGCTTTCGCGGCAAGCGACTGCCGACCGAGGCCGAGTGGGAAAAGGCGGCCCGCGGCACCGACGGTCGGCGGTGGCCGTGGGGAAATCACGATCGCAAGGACGGGGCAAACCACGGCAAGCTCGACTACAGCCCCGTGGCGCGCAACGAGCTCTTCTGGGCCGCCAGCGACGAAGACGGCGTGTCGATTTTGGCCCCGCCCGGATCCATGCCGTGGGCCGACAGCCCGTTCGGCGCCTACAATCTGGCCGGCAACGTGTCCGAGTGGGTCGCGGACTATCCGTCGGATAGCTATGCGGATTTGCCGCTCATCGACCCGGTTCGCGACACGCCGACCGCCCTGTCCGGGCGCGCCTATCGGGGGGGCAGCTGGCTGCGACCCCGGTTTCACGGCCGCACGTATTTTCGGCCCTTCGGCCGCTGGTTCTGGCGCGAGGAAGACGGTCGCTACATCGACCTGGGGTTTCGCTGCGCCCGGGGCGTGCGGCGCTGATCACGCGGCTTGGGAAGGGCCCCGGGCTGTGCTATCCACGGCCGGTATGCGTCTGCCAATTTCGCTTTGGGCACTTCTGCTGGCCGGCCTGGTTGCCGGCGCCTCGGGCTGCAAGCAGGGCGAGGACGAACCTTGCCAGATCGCCGATGACTGCGAGGACGGCCTGACGTGCCAGGAGTCGACGTTCACGTGCCAGCCAGACGGCAATGAACAGGCGTCGGGGACCGGCGACGACACGACAACCGACGACACGACTACCGACGACGACACGACCGGCGACGGCGATGGCGATATGACTGGCGACGGCGACGGCGATGGCGATGGCGACGGCGACGGCGATGGCGATGGCGACATGACCGGCGACGGCGATGGCGATGGCGATGGCGACGGCGATGGCGACGGCGATGGCGGCGGGGCTTTCTGGCCCGACAACAACCGGTAGCGCCCGGCCCCAAAAGAGGTGCGCGTTGCGCCCCAAAGTGCGCGCGCCCAATGAACGCAGGTGCGTGGTCGGCACCTACATCTCGGCCGCAAAGTGCACCGCCGGTCAGGAATGGTTTGCCCGGCTGCCGGCCGGGCCCTTACGCTGAAATGAGTGGTCTCGATTACACGCAGCGCTGCGCCCGGTAAGCGCAGCAAGGTATCGCTGCGCTTTCGAGACGCGGTTTTCGAAACCGACTATCTTCACCAACTCGCTGGCGACGTCCTGGGCAACTACCGGATCGTCGTTCCGTTCGCGGCCTTTCTGTGGCTGGGCATCGGCGTGTTCGACCACCGCGTCATGTCCGGCGACTCCCTGGACGCCATGCGATGGATGCGGTTTGGCCTGGTCGGGCCGCTCCTGGTACTGGCCGTCGCCATCGGCTACGCGCCGATCCGCGTGTTTGCGCGCGCGTGGCAGCCGGTTTTGGCCCTCGCCTACGCCGGCATGCTGGTGACGCTCATCGTGACGGCACCGATGATCGAGTCAGGCTCCCGCATTCAAACTGCCACCGCCATCAGCATTACGATGATCGGCGGCTACACCCTCGTGCAGCTGCCGTTCGTCTACGCCACCGCTATCAGTGCCGCGGCGACCGTCGCGATTACCTTTGAATGGGCGCGCATGTACGGCATCGAGGCAGCGACTCTCGACAGCGTCAACACCGGGGCGCTCTGGGTGTTTCTCGCCAACGCCATCGGCATGTTTGCCTGCTATCAGCTCGAGAGCTTTCGCCGCGACAAGTTTTGCCAGCGGCGAATCATCGAGAACGAGCGGCAGCGCGCCGACCAGTTGCTCGGCAACGTGCTGCCGGCGAGCGTCGCCGAGCGGCTCAAGGGCGGCGACAGCGCCTACTTCGAAGCGTACGACGAGGTGACCGTGCTCTTCGGCGATCTGGTTGGCTTTACCTCCATGGCCGAGCGACTGTCGCCGCGCGACGTGGTGCGAACCCTCAACGAGCTCTTCACCGAGTTCGACCAGATCGCCGAGCGCTACGGGCTCGAAAAGATCAAGACCATTGGCGACGCGTACATGGTCGTGGGCGGGGTGCCAAAGCCCCGCGACGACCACGCTCTGGCGGTCGCTCGCATGGCCGTGGAGATGGTCGAGGTGATTCACCGGCGGCGCGCGGCCGGCCGGGACGACATCGACATTCGCATCGGACTTCACACCGGGCCCGTCGTGGCCGGCGTCATTGGAACGATGAAATTCTCCTACGACGTCTGGGGGGATACCGTCAACGTCGCCAGCCGCATGCAAACCCATGGCGTCACCGGCGCCATCCAGGTTTCGCACAGCGCGTATCGCAAGCTTCGCAGGCACTTCGAGTTCGAAGAGCGCGGCGACATTGCCGTCAAGGGCAAGGGCGACATGCGCGCCTACGTGCTTCGTCCGGCGAAACCCGAGCGCACGGCGGGCCGGCCGCTCGAGTCCGGGCGAGCGGCCGCCGACGCCTGAGCTCGACCGTCGCGCTTTCGCGTCCGGGCCGGGGCGGAGTCGGTTACTCGATGGCTTTGAACACGACGTCGATGATCTCGACCTCGCGATCGCCGCCGGGCGAGCGAATGTTGACGGTGTCGCCGACGCTCTTGCCAATGAGGGCGCGGGCCACCGGCGCGGTGATGGCGATTCGGCCCTTCTTGGCGTCGGATTCGTCCTCACCCACGATGCTGTAGACCTTTTCGTCGCCGGAGTCGGCGTCTTCGAGGGTGACGGTTGCGCCGAACACGACCCGCTCGCCCGACAGCTTGGTCGGGTCGATGACTTCGGCCAGGGCGGTCTTGGCTTCGAGCTCGCGAATGCGCGCCTCGATCATGCCCTGGCGTTCCTTGGCCGCGTCGTAGTCGGCGTTCTCCGACAGGTCGCCGTGACCGCGGGCGACCTCGATGTCCTTGGCCACCTGCTGACGCTCGACGTCTTTGAGGTGCTTGAGTTCTGCTTTCAGCCTGACGTGGCAGGCGGGCGTCATTGGGAACTTATCGGCCATGGGAGGTTAGCTATGGTAGCGCTGAAGTGGGGTGACGCGCAGCCCTTCGGCGATGCTCGCGCGAATGGCGTCCACCGCGGCGCGCGCGGCGCGGATGGTCGTGAAGTACGAGCTGCCCGACGTGAGGGCGGCCCGGCGCAGGGACCGCGAATCGATGATCGCCTGGCGTCCATGGGTGGTGTTTAGCACCAGGGCCACCTCACCGTTTTTGATGGCGTCCACGCAGTGGGGGCGCCCCTGGAGCACCTTGTTGATGCGCTTGACCTCGAGGCCGGCCTTCTGCAGGAAGTCGCAGGTTCCGCCGGTCGCGATCAGGGAGAAGCCCAGGTCGGCCAGTCCGCGGGCGATGTCGGCGCCCGCCGGCTTGTCGCTGTCTTTGAACGACAGGAAGGCGGCGCCGCTGGTCGGCAACGCGTTGCCCGCCGCGATCTGGCTCTTCGAGAAGGCGTGGGCGAAGTTTTCGTCGATGCCCATGACCTCGCCGGTGGACCGCATTTCCGGGCCCAGCAGCACGTCCACGTCGGCGAACTTAACGAACGGGAACACCGACTCTTTGACGCTGACGTGCTTGGGCGAAACTGGCTGCACGCCCTGCTGCTCGAGGGTTTCGCCGACCATGCAGCGCGCCGCGACCTTGGCCCAGGGCACGCCGGTCGCCTTGCTTACGAACGGCACGGTGCGCGAGCCGCGCGGGTTGACCTCGATCACGTAGATCTGGCCGTCGTGCACGGCGAACTGAATGTTCATGAGGCCGACGACGCCCAGCTCTTTGGCGAGGGCCTCGCCCTGGCGCTCTAGCTCGGCCACGGTGGCTTCGTCGAGGGTGTAGGGCGGCAGTGAGCACGCGGAGTCGCCGGAGTGAATGCCGGCTTCCTCGATGTGCTCCATGACCCCGGCCACCGCCACGGCGCCGGTGCGGTCCGCGACGAGGTCCAGGTCGAGCTCGACCGCTTCGTCGAGGAACTGGTCGATGAGAATCGGCGGCACGTCGCCGCCGCCATCGGAACCCAGATGCTCGGGCGACGCTTCGATGGCGCGCTTGAAGTAGTCGGTGAGCTCGTCGGCATCGTAGACCTGCTCCATGGCGCGTCCGCCCAGCACGTACGACGGGCGCACCATGAGGGGAAAGCCGATGCGCTCGGCGGCGGCCAATGCCTCGTCCAGGCTGCGGGCAATGCCCCAGGCCGGCGCGCGCAGGTCGAGCTTGGTGAGCAGTTCGCCGAAACGCTCTCGGTCCTCGGCGCGGTCGATGGCGTCGGCCGGCGTGCCCAGCAGCTTGACGCCAGCGCGCTCGAGGGGCACGGCGAGTCGCAGGGGCGTCTGGCCGCCGAACTGCACGATGACGCCCTCGGGCTTCTCCTTGTCGCAGATGCCGAGCACGTCCTCGAGGGTCAGCGGCTCGAAGTACAGGCGGTCCGAGGTGTCGTAGTCGGTCGACACGGTCTCGGGGTTGCAGTTGACCATGACGGTCTCGAAACCGGCCTCGGCCAGCGTCATGGACGCGTGCACGCAGCAGTAGTCGAACTCGATGCCCTGACCGATGCGGTTGGGGCCGCCGCCCAAAATGACGACTTTCTTTTTGTCGGTGGGAGCTGCCTCGCACTCTCGTTCGAACGTCGAGTAGAGGTACGGCGTGTGCGCCTCGAACTCGGCGGCGCAGGTATCGACGCGCTTGTACACCGGCACGATGCCGTGCTTTTTGCGCTCGGCGCGCACCTGGTCCTCGGTCGTGTCGGGCAAAAGGCTCGCAATGCGCCGGTCGCTCATGCCGCCTCGCTTGACCCGGCGCAGTTCGTCGGCGCCGAGGGCCGCCAACGAGCCGGCCTCGGCCACCGTCGTTTCATCGGCGACCATGGCGGCGAGCTGCTTGAGAAACCACGGGTCGATCATCGTGAGCTCGAACGCCTCGTCGAGCGACAGCCCGAGGGACAGGGCGCGGGCGAGCTGCTGAAGTCGGTCTGGGTTCGGCCGCGAGATCTCGCGCCGCAGCTCGTCGAGGCTGGCGTCGCTGGGCAGGTCGAAGCCCATGCGTCCGGTCTCGGTGGAGCGAATGGCCTTGCCCAGCGCCTCGCGGAAGGTGCGGCCGATGGCCATGGCCTCGCCGACCGACTTCATCTGCGTGCCGAGGATGGGCTCGGCGCCCGGGAACTTTTCGAACGTGTAGCGCGGCACCTTGACCACGACGTAGTCGATGGTCGGCTCGAACGAGGCCGGCGTGACCTCGGTGATGTCGTTGCGAATCTCGTCCAGCGTGTAGCCGACGGCGAGTTTGGCCGCGATCTTGGCGATCGGAAAGCCGGTGGCTTTCGATGCCAGGGCGCTCGAGCGCGACACGCGCGGGTTCATCTCGATGACGATTTGCTCGCCGGTCTCCGGGTTGACCGCGAACTGAATGTTCGAGCCGCCGGTCTCGACGCCGATTTCGCGAATGATGGCCAGCGACGCGTCGCGCATGCGCTGGTATTCCTTGTCGGTCAGCGTAAGCGCCGGCGCCACGGTGATCGAGTCGCCGGTGTGCACGCCCATGGGGTCGAAGTTTTCGATCGAGCAGATGATCACGACGTTGTCGGCGTGATCGCGCATGACCTCGAGCTCGTACTCCTTCCAGCCGAGGATCGACTCCTCTACCAGAATGGTGCTGGTCGGGCTCTGGTCGAGCCCCCACTGCACGAGCCGGTCGAACTCCTCGGCGTTGTAGGCGATGGCGCCGCCCTGGCCGCCCATGGTGAACGACGGCCGGAGAATCGTCGGGTAGCCGATGTCGCCGATGGCGGCCCGCGCCTCTTCAAGGGTGCGCACGTACGCCGATCGCGCGCATCGCAGACCGATGGCGGCCATCGCTTCCTTGAAGCGCTCGCGGTCCTCGGCCTTGTCGATGGCGTCGATCTGCGCGCCGATGAGCTTGACGCCGTACTTGGCCAGGATGCCGCGCTCGTGGCACGCGATGGCCAGGTTGAGCGCTGTCTGCCCGCCCAGAGTCGGCAGCAGTGCCGACGGCCGCTCGGCCTCGATGATGCGCTCGAGGACTTCCGGCGTGAGCGGCTCGACGTAGGTGGCGTCGGCAAACTCGGGATCGGTCATGATCGTCGCCGGATTGCTGTTGGCGAGAATGACTCGATAGCCTTCTTCGCGCAGCGCCTTGCACGCCTGGGTTCCCGAGTAGTCGAACTCGCAGGCCTGCCCGATGACGATGGGGCCGGAGCCGATGATGAGGATGGACTCGATATCGTCGCGACGAGGCATGTCTTATTTCTTGGTGAGCTTGTTGTTCTGGAGCTTGAAGTTCTCGAGGTCGCCGTCGAACAGCTCCGAGACCTCGGACTTGCGGCCGGCGAGGTCCATAGAGTGGGCCGCCAGGACCTCTGCGATGCGAATGCGCACGCGCTTGCTTTCTTCTTCTTCGCGCAGGAGCGCGGCCACCAGTTTTTCGGCCGCCGCATCGACGGGGTGCTCGTCGATGGCTTCGATGGTGGCAAACCTGACGTTTTCGTCGAAGTCGCCGAGGTACGGCAGCACCCGCTCGGCCACCTGATCGTCGGTGCCGTTCTTCCACTCGCCAAGCCACTCGATGATCTGAATGCGCTTTTGCGGAGTGCGGGTGTAGCCGGGCTCTTCGTCCGACAGGAGGTCGTCGATGACCTGCAGGGCAGCGTCGGTGTCGCTGATGTTTTCGAGCACGCGCAGCGGATACGCGACGCTGTCGGCCTGCTTCATGTAGCGGCGCAGCGGCTCGACGGCGTCGGTGCCTTTGGCGGTGAGTGTCTCGTACACCCACTGTTTCTCCTGCTCGTCCTCGATGGTCTTGTCGTAGTTGAACGAAAACCGTCGGCACAGGGCGAACAGGGCGTCCTCGCTACCGTCGTTGCGAAGCTTTTCCATCGCGGCCCATCGGTCCGCGGATTGGGCGTGCTTGTTGACGGTTTTGTCCATGGCGCGCTTGAGCGCCTTTTCCTTTGAGAACAGACCGAAAACCATGGTGGGGCGCACCATACGCGCCGCGCAGGCGCCCCGCAACGCCAGCGTTGCCGAGAACGCCGCACGGAGGTTGCGGCGGGGCGCCGCGGCGGCTCCCGGGCCGCTGACCGAGCCTCGGTCGGCCGGTCAGGCCCGCCGGAAAGCCCTTCTGTGGGGACTGGGCCGGCTACGTGTCGCCGTCGCCGTCGCCGTCGCCGTCGCCGGGGGCGGTGCCCTCACAAACGAACGACGGGTCGACGTCGTCGCGGCGGCAGATGTTGTCGTCGGCCGTGCAGGTGTAGCCCTCGGGGCATTCGCCTTCGGCGCTGCACGCAAAGCTGCACTCGGGCTCGGGAGTGTCGAAGAAGCAAGAACCGGTGGCCAGCAGGCCAGCGAGGCACAGCGCGGCGAAAACGGTGCGCATGGCGGCTAAAACTCCCAGCTGGCCGAGACGCCGACCGAGCCATTCGGGCCGGCCGACGGCACCACCGTGGCGGACGCCTCGGCCGTGTCGTCATCGCCCGAGTCAACGATGAACAAGATGATGGCGGTCGTCGCCGCGGCACCCGCGACGCCCCAGGCAATGTAGGCCATGGTTTCGAGTCGTTCGCCGTCGTCGACGAAGTCCTCGTATTGCTCGCGGGTGACGCCCTCGAAGGGCACCCGGACGCCGTCGCTGGGCAAGGCCAGCAGGTCCTCCAGGTCGTCCTGGCGCGCATTTGCCGAGATCGACAGGACGGCGGCGGCGGTGGCGGCCGCGGCGGCCGCGCCAATGGTCGTCCAGGCGACGGTTTGCAGCGTCGAGGCTTTGCCCACGCTGGGCCGGTACAGATCGCTGTCTTCCTCGACTTCGGGCGTCGTGGCCTCGGGTTCGGGCTCGGGTTCGTCCGAGAGCTCCGGCACCGGGATGGTCGTGGGCACCGGAGTGCTGGCCGGCCCGGGCTCGCCAGAGCTCACCGGGCCGAGCTTGGCGTCGCAGGCCGCCAGGCGCTTTTCCGCGTCGGCCTTCTCGTCGCCGGTGGGGTTGGCCTCGTTGAGGTACCGCCGGTAGAAGATGCTCGCCGAGCCGCAGTCGCCGGCCATGTCGTGAGACAGACCGATTTTGAAAAAGAGGATGGGATCCTTGGTGATTTCGTAGGCAGCGAAGAATTCTTTCGCCGCGAAGATGAACTCGCCGCTGCCCAGGGCCTTCGTGGCCGCAACGTAGTGTCCCTTGGCCTTTTCGAAATCGGGCTTGGCGTCCTGGCCCGCGGCTGGCGGGTCGCCGGCCGCTTCCTTGGCCTGGTCGGGCGCCGGCGGCTTGTCCTGCGCGGCCGCAGAACCCGTCCCCCCGACGACAAGGAGCACGGCGCACGCCGCGCGCACCCAGTTCGTCTTCATGCGGCCAGCATATCCCGCGGGTGCGACGGACAACAAGTTGCCAACCGGCGGCAATTGCTAGGAATGGACGCGGATATCCGGGCGACCCCGAACCCTGTATAGTCCCGGCCGCGTTATGGCCAAGATCGACAGAGTCCGCAACATCGGGATCTGCGCCCACATCGATGCCGGCAAGACCACCGTCACCGAGCGCTTCCTCCACCACGCCGGCAAGATCCACAAGATCGGCGAGGTTCACGATGGCGAAGCGACCACGGACTGGATGGTGCAGGAGCGAGAGCGCGGCATCACGATTACCGCGGCCGCGACCACGCTCGACTGGAACAAACACGAGATCCACCTGATCGACACGCCCGGGCACGTCGACTTCACCATTGAGGTCGAGCGCAGTTTGCGCGTGCTCGATGGCGCCATCGTCGTGTTCGACGCCGTGAGCGGGGTCGAGGCGCAGTCGGAGACCGTGTGGCTGCAGGCCAACAAGTTCAGCGTTCCCCGCATGGCTTTCATCAACAAGATGGACCGGGTGGGCGCGGACTTTGGGGCGGCGGTGGCGTCCATTCGGGAAAAGCTGTCGGCCAACCCGGTGCCGATCCAGATACCAATTGGCGCCGAGTCCGAATTCGAAGGCGTGGTCGATCTGGTTCGCATGAAGGCGTACTACTACTCGGACGGTATCGAGCAGACGGTCGAAGAGCGCGACGTGCCCGACGCGGTCAAGGACGACGCGACCCTCGCGCGCGAGGCGCTGATCGAAGCCCTGGCCGACGTCGACGATGAGCTCGCGGTGAAGTTCCTCGAGGGGGCAGAGCTCGAGATTGCCGAGATCAAGGCGGCGATTCGCAAGGCGACCATCGACAACAAGCTGCAGCCGGTACTGTGCGGCACTGCGTTGCGCAACAAGGGCACGCGCACCCTGCTCGACGCGGTGATCGACTACTTGCCATCGCCCGTGGACGTGCCGCCGGTGAGCGGCGTGAACCCGCGCAAGACCGAGGAGACGCTCACGCGAAAGCCCCTCGACAAAGAGCCCCTTGCCATCCTGGCTTTCAAGGTGGCCATGATGGACGAGGGCCGAAAGTACGTGTTCTTGCGCATCTTCTCGGGGACCGTGAAGCCCGGAGAGGAAGTGCTGAACGTCCGCACGGGAAAAAAGGAAAAGGTCGCGCGTTTGTTTTTGCTGCACGCCAACAAGCGGCAGCGGCTCGACAAAGCGGGCGCGGGGATGATCGTGGCCGCCACCGGGCTCAAGGGGGCGACGACCGGCGACACGCTTTGCACGCCCGCCGAGCCGATCATGCTCGAACGCATCGATACGTACGAGCCGGTGATGTCCATTGCGGTCGAGCCCAAGACCAACGCGGAGCGCGAAAAGCTCGAGTTTTCGCTCGGCAAGATCTCCGACGAGGACCCGACCTTTCGCGTGCGCGAGGACGAGGAGACCGGGCAGACGATCATCAGCGGCATGGGCGAGCTTCACCTCGAAATCGTGGTCGATCAGCTCACCCGCACGTACGGCGTAGAGGTCGGCGTCGGCAAGCCGCAGGTGGTGTTTCGCGAAACCGTCACCGGCGAAGCCGAGCAGTCGGCGACGTTCGAGCGCGAGCTCAAAGAAACGCTCATGTTTGGCGGCGCCACCGTCAAGGTGGGCCCGCGCGGGCGAGGGGAGGGCACGACCATCGACGTGGCCCTGCCGGCCGAGCCCGAGATCCCGGAGGAGCTGGTCAATGCCGCTGTGCAGGGCCTGCGCGAAGCCAGTCAGTCGGGCCCGAGTGGCTACCCGCTCGAAGACGTGGCGGTCACGCTCACCGGCATCGAGACGCGCGAAGAGGCGGATCCGGAGGTTGGCGTGAAGGTCGCCGCGGCCGACGCCTTTCGCAAGGCGGTGGGAGCCGCCAGGCCGATCATGCTCGAGCCCATCATGGACGTCGAGGTTGTTTCGCCCGACGAATACGTCGGCAGCCTGATCGGCGACCTCAATCAGCGTCGGGGCCACGTTCAGGATGTCGATCCGTCGGGGGCCAAGAGCGAGATTCAGGCGCGAGTGCCCCTCAAGAACTTGTTCGGGTACAGCACCGAAATCCGGTCGTTGAGCCAGGGCAGGGCGCAGTTCTCCATGAAGTTCCACAGCTACGACAACCTGGATTCGTAGCGCGTCGCTGAGACGAGCCCGGCGCCGGGGCCAGGCCCGAGTCCGCCCGGCGGCGGGCGCGCGGGCCCGACGAGACCCAGCCTGCTTCGGCCCCGGTCGATGCAACGGGGCGCAAGGCGCGCACGCCCGGCAGCGCGGGAGACGCCGCGGGCGACTTTGGCGATGATTCACGGACCAGGGGCAGGGGAGCGGGCCCCGCCTGGTGGGAGCCCTCCGCTGCTGCCGCCAGTGACCGCTAGCCGGCGTTGGTGATCAGGACTTCGGACACGTCGCCGCGCGAGCTGGCTTTGCTGTTAATGGCGCGGTTGCATTTGACGGTCGCGATGTCGAAGCCGTCGTAGAGCTCACGGATGAACGGCGTGTCGTGGTTCGACAGCATCACGTGGCAGCCGCGGTTGGCCAACGCGCGAAACAGCGAGGCAAGCTGCCGCTGGTCGTCGACGTTGAAGCCGTCGGCGGTGTAGCTGGTGAAGTCCGCCGTGCTGGAAAGCGGCGTGTACGGCGGGTCGAGGTACACGAAGTCCCCGGACGCGGCGTCGTCGAGGGACTCGGCGAAATGGCAGGTGCGCAGCTCTGCGCGCTGCAGCACTTCGCTGGCTGCCCGCAGGCCTTTCGGGTCGTAGATGGCGGGCCGGGTGTAGCGGCCGACCGGGACGTTGTACTCGCCCTTGCGATTGACTCGGTACAGGCCGTTGTAACAAGTCTTGTTGAGATAGATGAACATCGCCGCGCGGGTCACGTCGCTGGTGCGGCGATTGCGGTCGTTAAACCGCTGGCGGGTCTCGTAGTAGAACTCGTCGTCGTGGTTGGCCCGGTACTCGCGCAGCTTGCGAATCACACCTTCCACGTGCCAGGCGACGCAGCGGTACACGTTCATCAGGTCCGGGTTCAGGTCGGAGATGACCGCGTTGCGCGGCGCCAGATGAAAGAACACCGCGCCGCCGCCGATGAACGGCTCGAAGTAGCGCCGGTAGGTCGCCGGCCGGCGAAGCTCGATTTCGCCGAGCAGGCGGGTCTTGCCGCCGGCCCACTTCACCACTGGCGAAGGCTCCGCCAGCGCGCGCGCCCGCCGCGGACGCTTGACCGCCCGCCGCTCAGCGACCACCGGCCGCAACTCAACCCGAGCTACCTGCTTCATGTCCGACATGCTCGGCGGGGAGATCTCTTCGGGCAAATTTTTTCGGGCACTTAGATAAGTGCGTCCATAGGGCAACCCGCCCCGCCGCCCGGCAATCCCCTCCACAATCGTCCCCCCGCTTTCAGTTGGGGACGGTCTTGCCAAGTTGCCGTTGCTCGACGTGGGACCGCGAGTTGGCAAGTTGGCAAGACCGTCCCCAAGTGTGGGAGCGGTTACCGGGATGCGGTTTGGGCGATGACCCAGCGGACTCCGACTTCGCGGAGGCTGGCCGGGCTCATCGGGCCCTGCACTTTGGTCGGCATGGGGGCGGCCGGGTCGAAGAAGGCCGGCCCGGCATTGTCGTTGTCGGCGGTGCCACTCGTGATCCGCGCGATGCCGGCCACCGCGCGCTTCACGGCGTTGATCGCCTCATCGCCGATGGCGAGGACGCGGGCCCCGCGGGCGTCGGGGGTTTCGATCTCGAGCGACGCGACGTGGCGGCCCTCAACTTCGGGATACCGCGCCTGGATGCGCCGCAGGGTCAGGTCGTCCACGGCATCGCCCGAATCCGCCACGAACGGGGACCACATGGCGCTCTCGGCCAGGATGGTGGCCAGCTCGGGATCGCCCGCGTGGGCCAGAGGATGGCCAAAGTCGTCGGCCACGACGATGGCCCCGACCGGCAGCTCGCGCGTCAGGTGCAGCAGCTGGTAGCCAACGGCCATGGGGGCGGTGGTGGCCCGGCGCTGGCGGCGGCAGTTGTTGGCGGTCTCGGCGGTGGTCCGGGTCGTGGGCATCGGCGGTCTCCTGGGTCGTAGCGAAAGAAGGTAGGTTCGTGTCCTACCTCACCCTGGTTCCGTCGCCCTCGCCGGGCAAATTTTTGCTTTCCCTCGCCGCATTTCGGCGGCTTTGGGACCGATGTCCGGACGCACGAAGCCCCCGCGCGCATCCTCGCGGGAGGAGCGCTGCTGGGGGGATTGGGGGGCTAAGTGACTGGAACTACCAGCGCCCTGGCGCGCCTTGCGGGCGGATGGGGCGCGGCGAACTCGGCCGAGCTCGCCGGTACAGCAGCGAACTCAGTAGAGTTCGGTCGCGGTGCCGTAGTCGTGGGTTTCCGGGTCGTAGTCGACCAGGACACCGGCGGCACCTTGCGCGAGGGCGAGCGTAAGCATTTCGCCCTTGTTGGCCTCGACGACCATGCGCGGCTCGGCGTCCTCAACAGCGGTTCCCTGGAGGAATTTCCGGGCCTTGAAAGCGTTCTTAAAGCCAAGGAGGTACGTCTGATCGTCGCCTGCTTTGGCCATCACGGGAATCTGCGTCTCTCCTTCTTCGGAGACAAGCAGGACCCAGAGGCCTTCGAGGGACGAACCGGAGGGATTGTTTGTGCTCATCTGCATGTTTCTTGCGAACGACTCCTCTATTAGGGTTGGCCGGCCTTTCCCACGTTGGGACCGGTCTTGTCAAGGGATACCTGTCTGCACTGTCGGTGTGCAGCAAGCAATCGGCCGGCTTGCCCGGTGCTATATCTGTATGGCCAACCCTTGAGACAAGCTCGTGGCGTTGCGGCAAACAGTTTGATGTCCAGACGTCTCCTTCCGGTTGTTCCTCCCCTCGAGGACTCGTTCTCGCGCACGGTGCGCTACCTGCGGGTATCGCTTACCGACAGGTGCAACTATCGCTGCACCTACTGCATGCCGGCGGAGGGCGTCGACCTCCTCCCGCGCCAGGACATTTTGAGCTTCGAAGAAATCGCCCGAGTCGTCGGCGTGTTCGCCGGCATGGGCGTGCGACGCGTGCGGCTCACCGGCGGAGAACCCACGATTCGCCAGCGCGTGGTCGACCTGGTCTCCATGCTCAACGGCATCGAGGGCATCGACGCGGTCGTCATGACGACCAACGGGCATCGCCTGCCCGAGCTGGCTGAACCGCTCGCCCGCGCCGGCCTGCGCGAGGTCAACGTCTCCATCGACACCCTGGACGCCACCAAGTTCAAGTCGATCACCCGCCGCGGCGACGTGGGGCGCGTGGTCGCCGGCATCGAGGCGGCCCTCGCAGCCGGGATCCGGGTCAAGCTCAACGCGGTCGCGCTCAAGGGTTTCAACGACGACGAGGTCGGAGCCCTGTGCGGCTTCGCCTGGAGCCGAAACGTCACGCCGCGCTTCATCGAGCACATGCCTATGTCCGACGGCGTCTTGTACGCGCCGGGCCAGCAGCTTTCGGCGGCCGAAGTCCGCGCGGCCGTCGAGCGCGAGCACGCCGGCACGCTCGAGCGCGAAGAAGCCGGCGACCCGCTGGCGGGGCCGTCGCGCTACTGGCGCCTCGACGGCGACGCAAAGCGCCGACTTGGAATCATCTCGGCCATGACCGAGCATTTTTGCGACACCTGCAATCGCGTGCGCCTCACCGCCGTGGGCGATCTGCACGCGTGTCTCGGTTACGACGACGCGACGTCCCTGCGCCAAATCGTGCGCGGAGGTGGGAGCGACGACGACCTTCGCGCCGCGATTCGCCACGCTTTGTCCGGCAAGCGCGAGGGCCACGACTTTCAAACCACCGGTCGCGGCGCGCCTCGAAAGCACATGATCTCCATCGGCGGCTAGTCGCCGTTTTTCCGACGCGTCGCAACGGCATGCGCGGTACGCGTGGGCCGATGCGGGGGGACGAGACACGCAACGGGGCGTCGAGCCCCCAGGGTGTTCCGCCCTTGCACGCCGTTGCAGCCTATTCCCGCAACTCGGAAATGGAGTGGGGCATCCGAGGAAAACGCAGCTGCGCACCAGAGTTGACGCCCGAAAAACATCGCGAAGGAATGCGAGCTGGCCAGCCGCGGTCTACTCTTCGACGCCGGGCGAGGTTGGCCCGGACTGTGCTAGTTTTACCGAGGCATATCGCGCAATTGGAGCTCTGCAAATGAGTCGAAACGCCCGAATCGCACTAACTGTCATCGTAGCCGTCGGCTGCGTGGCGTTCCTTTTGGTCACGTCGGCCCAGACAGACATCTCGGTCTACAAGCACGTCAACGAGATTCACGACGAAGGTCTCGACACCTTCATCGGCAAGAACATGCAGGTCCACGGCATCGTGGAGCCCGGCAGTCTCGAAAAGAAGATCGTCGACCAGCAAAGCAAGCAAACCTTCGTGCTCGAGATGAACGGCAAGCGCATCCACGTGCGCCACACGGGCCCGACGCCCGACACGTTCAAGGAGACGGCCGAGGTAATCGCCAAAGGCCAGATCGTGAACGAGAACGGCCACTACGTGGTCGAGGCCGACGAGCTCACGGCGAAGTGTCCGTCCAAGTACGAAGAGAACAACCGCACCAAGAATATCGGTCAGCCCGCCGCGCTCTAGCCGGCGCTGTGGACTGAAGGGAGCTCTCGGTGGAGTCAACCATCCCCTACTCGCCGACCGCTGCGCTCGGCACCATCACCCTGTACGCGGCGTTCGTCGTCGCGGCGTTCACGCTGGCCATCGGCATACTGGGGTCGCGGCGACGCAGCAATCGCCTCACGGCCGCGGCCGTGTCGGCCTCGCACGGGTTCACCATGCTCATGGTGCTTGCCTCGGCGCTGATCGTGTACGCGTTCCTGTCCCACGACTACGCCATCAAGTACGTCGCCTTCTACAGCGATACGACGATGCCGTTCTGGTACAAGATCACGGCGTACTGGGGCGGGCTGGACGGCTCCCTCATGTTCTGGGTGTTCGTGCTGTCGATGTTTTCGTCGGTTGCGGTGCACTTCAACCGGGCGCGCCACCGGGACATGATCGGCTACGTGGTCGCCACCGTGATGGTGGTGCAGCTGTTCTTCCTCGCCATCCTGGTCTTTTACAAAGACCCGTTCGCAACCTTTTTGACCGAGCCTCCGCTCGACGGCAAAGGGCTCAACCCGCTGCTGCAAAACTACTGGATGGTCATCCACCCGCCGAGCCTGTACATCGGCTTCGTCGCGGCGACCATTCCGTTCGCATTCTGCGTTGGCGCTTTGGCCTCGGGGCGTCTCGACGACGCGTGGATCTACTCCATCCGCGTGTGGATGTTGATCTGCTGGTTCTTCCTGTCCTTCGGACTCATCCTCGGCGGCCGCTGGGCGTACGAGGAGCTCGGGTGGGGCGGCTACTGGGCCTGGGATCCGGTCGAGAACGCCGGCTTCTTACCCTGGTTCACAGCCAGCGCCGTGCTGCACTCGTTCATCATTCAGGAGCAGCGCGGCACCATGAAGGTGTGGAACGTGGTGCTGGTAGCGCTCACGTTCTTCATGACCATCTTCGGCACGTTCATGACCCGATCGGGGGTCGTGCAGTCGGTGCACGCGTTCGGCGAAGACAACAAGCTCGCCATGGCGTTCATCGTGTTCATGGCGTTCATCTGGATCTTCTCGGTTGGCTTCATCGTGCTGCGCCTGCCGAGACTGAAGACCAAGGGCTCGTTCGACTCGTTCACGTCGCGCGAGTTCGCGTTCGTGCTCAACAACTGGATCCTGCTGGGTTCCATGCTGTTCGTGCTGTTCGCGACGATGTTCCCGACCATCTCCGAAGCGGTAACCGGCGAGCGCATCACCATCGGCCCGCCGTTCTTCAACCGCTGGATGACGCCGCTGGGGCTGGTCCTGGTCTTCCTGGCCGGCGCGGCGCCGCTTTTGGCCTGGCGCAAAACCGCGTCGGATCGCCTGCGATCCCAGTTCGCGTTCCCCACGGCCTTTGCGGTCGTCGTGATGGGCGTGCTCGCCCTCATTCCCGACGCCCGGTCGAACACGCCGATCCTTGTCGAGAACTTCAAGCTGCCGGTCGCCATCGCCAACTTCGGGGTGGTTGCCTTCACTCTCGCGTCCATCGCCCAGGAGTTCTGGAAGGGCGTGCGGGTGCGCCGGAGCAAAACGGGCAGCGATCCGTTCACCTCGCTCATCGGCATCACCCTCGCGAAGCGCCGCCGCTACGGTGGCTACCTGGTTCACGCCGGCGTCGCGGTCATGTTCATCGGCTTTGCCGGCAAGGCTTACGAGGTCGAAAAAGACTTCACGCTGCAGAGCTACGGCGAGACCTTTGCCGTCCGCGACTACCAGGTGCGCTACGACAAGTTCGTCAAGGGCGGTGACGACCACAAGACCGAATACACCGCGCACATGACCCTGTTTCGCGATGGGGCTGAGACCGACCAGCTGCTGCCCGCGCGCTGGGTCTTTTCGAAGCTGCCCGATCAGCCGACCACCGAACCCGCGGTTTCGATTCAGCGGTTCGACGACGTCTACATCGTGCTGCTGGGCTTTCAGGAGGGAGCCGGCGACAACATGATCGCCAACTTCCGCATCTACGTGAACCCGCTGGTCAACTGGGTGTGGCTCGGTTTCATCTGGCTCATGTTCGGCACCGCGGTGTGCCTGGTGCCCCAGAGCGTGGCCGACCGGCTGCGCGGCGGCGTTCGAACCCGCACGGGCGCTCTCGCCGACCGGGTCGGCATGGCGCTGCTGATCGGCGCCGTGGTCACCGGTACGGCCATGGGAGCGCGGGCGCAATCTCAGCCTGGCGGCTCGTACGAAGAAGTCGGCCACAACACCGGGGCCAACGCCGCTTCGATGTATCGACCCGAGCACACCGGGTCGGCCGAGGGCGAAGAGCTGTCTCGCGACTTGATGAACAAGCTCGGCTGCATGTGCGGCAGCTGCCCGAAAGAGGCCATCGTCAGCTGCGACTGCGGCTTTGCGGCCCAGATGCGCTCCGAGCTGCTCGGCATTCTCTCCGGTCGCGACTTGAGCAAGGGCGATGTCCGCGAGCAAGCGCGCAAGGACGTGCTCAACGCCATGGTGACTCGCTTTGGCCAGGAGGTGCTCACCAGCCCCATCGACAGCGGCTTCAATCGCCTGTCGTGGCTGGTGCCGATGCTGGGAATCGCCGGCAGTCTGGTTTTGATCTTCGCCGTCGGACGGCGCTGGGTGTCGCGGGGTAGCATGTCGCCGACGGCGGCGGCAGCAGCCGCCGTGTTCGACGACGACGACGACCTCGACGAGTACGACGACATGCTCGACGACGAGCTGGCCGAGTCCGACTGAGTTAGCCCCGAGTAGCCACAACCCATGAGCGAAACTCCCGTGTCCAAGCCCGAGGGCGAGCGCGACAACGCCGTACTGGGCGCCCTGGCGGGCGTCGTGGTGATCGGCTGGCTGCTGGTCTTCAACTACGACAACTGGCGCTACTCGGCGTCGACTGCGTTTCTTATGTTGGGCTGGGTCGGCATCGTCGGCGCCGCCTGGTTTTTGTGGAACGCCTTTTGGTCGGTCGCCGTCGATGCCCCCGGTGGTGACGCCATCGAGGTGATCAGCCAGGGCTTGCGCGGCGACCTGGTGCGCGAGAAAGAAGCCCTCAAGCGCGCCATCAAAGACGTCGAGTTCGACCGAGACATGGGCAAGATGTCGGACAAGCAGGCGGCGGCGATCACCCGCGTGTACCGTCGCCGCGCCAAGGACATCATCAAGACTCTCGAGACGATGCGCGGCGCCGCCCAGGAAGTACAGGACGCCGACCGTCCGGTCGAAGAGCTGATCGAGCTGGAGCTGGCCGTGCGGCTGGGCGAGCCGGCACGCCTTTACAAGGACGAGCCCGCCGACGAAAAAAAGCCCGCCGCATCGGATTCGGAGTCGGCTTCGGCTTCGGATTCGGATTCGGATTCGGATTTGGCTTCGGATTCGGATTCGGAAACGGACTCGGACTCGGCTTCGGACTCGGAGCCTCTGGCCGAAAGCGCACAGGCCTCGGCGCCCGCCGCCGAGGCGGCGCAGGTCGTGTGTGCGCAGTGCGGCACCACCAACGACGAGGATGCCGTGTTCTGCAAAAAGTGCGGAGCCAAGCTGGGAGCCGACGAATGAGCCGACTGACTGTCGCGTGCGCGCTCCTCACCGTGCTGGCGTCGCCGGCGCTGGCGCAGCCATTCGCCGGCGGGCAGGGCGGCATGCCCGATCCGCGGCAAATGAGCGGCATCCCGCGCGGTGTTCCCGACGATCCGGCGGGCCAGCTCGTCGTCCGGGTGGTCCAGGGCAGCATCGTGCAGAACGCGCCCGAGGGCACGGTGGTTCACCTGGTGGGCGTGCACTCCGACGGCTCGGTGTCGCGCCAGCTCGGCCGGGTAGCCACCGACAAGCGGTGTGCGTCCGAGAACGACCCGAGCAAGACGCCGCGGCCGTGCGCGGCGTTTTCTGGCCTGGCAACCGACGGGCGAACGGCCTACTACGCCATGGCCGTCTTGCCGCGCGGCGAAAAGGAAGACCGCGTCATGTCGCGGACCATCATGCCGCCGCCCCGGGTGGGCGCGCGCGTCGTGCTCGCTGGACTGGCGCCCGACAGCGCCGATCCGGGCGTTGACGACTCGCTCGAGGCGAACATGACGGCTCCGGCCCCGGGCACGGTGCGTGTCGAGATCGCCGGCAACACCACGGGCGTTTCCGAGGTTCGACTGTTCGAGGTCGGCGATCCCACGGCCGCGCTGAAGGCGCCGCTGGTCAACGACGGCCGCGGCCGTCTCACGGCGACCTTCACCGACGTGCCGATCGGGTCCGACAAGGTGTACCTCGCCGAGGCCATTTCGGAGGGCCGGCTGTACCGGGCCACACCGGTGCAGCTCACCGCCGCCAAGGGCGCGGTTGGGTCGATCATCGTCAGCCCGTCGTTTCTGTTCACGCTGCGGACCGCCGCCGAGCTCGACGACACCAACCTGTGGTTCACGGGCACCAGTCTGGGCCTGTGGAACGTGGCCGGTTCGCCGTTTGACCCCGGCGAGGACGGCATCGCGATACCGCTGCCCGTCGGCGCGAAAGCCGGGTCCGTGGGAGAGGAGTTCTCCAACCAGGTGACCTTCGACAAGGAGCGCGGTTTCGTCTGGACGCGCCCGTTTCCCCCGGGCTCGCGTCAATTTCAGGCGCAGTTCGCGCTGTCGGTCGTGGATGGCGCTGTCGACATCGATTGGCCGCTTCCGTACGGCGTCATCCAGGGGCAGGTCATCTTTCAGATGTTCGACGGCATGAGCGTCGACGTGCTCGAGCCCGCCAACGTGGCGCGGCGCATGCGAGACCTGGAGGGCAGGAACTTCCTGATCCTCGAAAACATCAACCTGAGGGAGTCCGGGCGCCTGCGCCTGCGGGTAACGGGACTGCCGGAGCGAGCCGGATGGCAGCGCACGGCTCCGTGGGTGGCGCTGGGCTTCGTCGCTCTGTTCCTCGGCATCGCCGGATTTGGCGCCCTGTCGCGCGCTACCAGCGAATCGGTGGACGACGCGCGTACCGACGATCTCACCCTGCGCCGCGACACGCTGTACGAGAAGCTGGTCAAGCTCGAGAAGAACCACCGCCAGGGCAACGTGCCCGACAACCGGTATCAGCGTACGCGCAAGCAGCTCGTCTCTCAGCTCGAGGCGATCTACCGCGAGCTGCGGGATCGCCGAAGTGGCGACGAGGGCGTCGAGACCGACGACCCCGGACCGAGTTAAGCTGCCAGGGGCAACATGGCCGCGGCCAACTCGATAAGCGTGGCGGGGGTGACGAAGCGCTACGGTCACCACCGGGCGCTGGCCAAGGTGGACATGCGGCTCGAGGCCGGTCACCTGTGCGCTCTGCTGGGGCCCAACGGGGCTGGCAAGTCGACTCTCATGGGCATCGTGTCGACCCTGGTACGGCCGTCGGCGGGCACCGTCGAGTACACGATCGACGGCACGCGATGCCCCCACGGCCCGCGCCTGCGCTCCCGCATTGGCGTGCTCGCTCACGAGGCGTTCATCTACAGCGAGCTGTCGGCGCTCGAGAACCTGCGCTTCTACGGCCGGCTGTACGGCGTGGCCGACCTCGACCAGCGGGTCGAGTCACTGCTGGACGAAGTTGCCCTCGAGCCCTCGGCGCGCGGCCGAGCGGCGGGGACGTACTCGCGCGGCATGCTGCAGCGCCTGGCTCTGGCGCGCGCGCTGCTGCACGACCCGCCGGTGCTTCTGCTCGACGAACCCTTCACCGGGCTCGACCGCACGGGGGCGGCTGCGCTCGCGCGTACCCTGCGACGCGTCAAGAGCGAGGACCGGGTCGTGCTGGTCGTGAGTCACGACTTCGAGGCCCTCGCGGGAGTGTGCGACCATATCGTCGTGTTGCGACGGGGCAAGAAGGTGCTCGACGAGCGCCGCGGGGATGGCGGCTTTTCGTTCGACGACATGAAAGACATCTACCACCAGTTCGACGAGTGACGACCGAGCCCAACAATCAGGCCGTGGGCTTCGCTCGCGCCGCCGCAGCCATCGCCTGGAAAGATCTCCGGGTCGAGTGGCGAAGCCGCGAAATCGTCTACACCATGCTGTTTTTCGGCGCGATGGTCATTCTCGTCGCGTCCTTTTCACTGGTGAGTTTCGGCGCGCAAAAGGTCTTCGAAGGCAATCTCCCGACCTTCGATGAAGTCGAGACCGGCATGGTGCCGCCGGTGCGGGTGATCCTCGAGACGGAGAAAGGCCGCCACGTGATCTCGTCCGGAATCATCTGGATTGCCCTTTTGTTCGCGGGCACTCTCGGACTCTCGCGGGCGTTTGGTCGCGAGCGCCAGTCGGACACGATGCGCGGCCTGTTGCTGTCGCCGGCGCCGCGCTCGGCGCTGTTCCTGGGCAAGACCCTCTCCATCGTGGTGTTCGTGCTCGTGAGCGCCGTCGTGATCGTGCCGATGGTGGCGTTCCTTTTCGGTTCTGAGATTTTCCGGAATCCGGTGCCGCTGTTGCTGCTGCTCGTTTTCGGAGTTGTCGGCATGGCCGTGGCCGGCTCGACCTTTGCCGGCGTACTGCTTCGCAGTCGGGCCCGCGAGGTGCTCCTGCCGGTCATCCTCTACCCGATTCTGGTACCGCTGCTCATCGCAGTCACCAAGGGGACGACCGCGCTGCTGCAGCCCGCCCCCGACATGGCGGTGGCGTGGTTCTGGGTCAAGTTCGCGCTGGTGTACGACGTGCTCTTCACCATGGTCGCGCTGTGGAGCTTCGAGTCGATGGTCATCGAGTGACGAGGGAGCCGGGAGGAGAGTGAACCAATGAAGAAGTACATCGTTTACGGCCTCGGCCTCTTGTGCCTCGTCGGCTTTCCGCTGGCCCTGCACCTGGCGTTCTTCGAAGCGCCGCTGCAAACCGGCGGGCAAACGCCTCTGTACTGGAACCAGAAGATCTTCTATTTCCACGTTCCGTCGGCGTTCGTCACGTTCATCGCCGTGTTCGTCTGCGGCATCTGGTCGATGCTGTATCTGCGTTCGCGCGATCCGCGCCACGACACGGTCGCGCGCTCTGCCGCCGAGTGTGCCATTGCCTTCGGCCTGGTCATGTTGATCACCGGCTCCATCTGGGGCAAGGCCGCCTGGGGCATCTGGTGGCAATGGGAGGCTCGCCTGACGATGGCCTTCATGCTCTGGCTGCTCATGATCGCCTACGTTCTAGTGCGGACGTACTTTGGTGCCGGCTCGGAAGTGGTCTGCGCGGGGCTGGGGGCCTTTGCCATGGTGAGCGTTCCCCTCATCTACATTTCCGTGAATCTTTGGCGCGGCAATCACCCCAAGACCTCGGCGGTGCCTTCGCTGACGGGCATGATGAAGACGGCCTTCTGGACCTCGGTCCTGCTGTGGATCAGCTTCTTCGTCATGGTGCTGCAGGCTCGCATCGCGGTGGCGCGCGGCGAAATTGCGCTCCAACAGGTGCGCGAGTACGGTCTCGACAGCGGCCTTCTGGAATAGGACCCCGACATGAAATCGACCAAGTTCCTCGAGATGGTGTTCACGGCCGTGCTTGTGCTCGCCGCCCTGACCGCGGCGCCGGCCCTGGCCCAGGACGAGCCGGCCGCACCTGCCGCCGAGGCCAAAGGCGCTGAAGGCGACGACCCCGGCGGTTCGGAGCCAGGCGCTGAGCCCCCTGCGCAGGCCACCGACCCGTACCGCGCACCCGAGGCCCTCAAGGCGCAGTGCAACGCTGAGATCGCGAAGGATAAGCTGTGGGAAGGCACGATTCGCGCCAACGTTCGGCGCACGTACGAAGACGAGTGGCAGACGGAAAACGCGAGTCGCCTGGCCAAGGACAACAAGTTCGTGGTTTGGGCCTACGCGATCCTCTGGGTGATTCTGGCGGGGTTGGTCGCGTTCGTGTTCACGCGCCAGCGGCGCCTCGTTAGCGAAATCGACCGCCTCCGCGGCGAGGTCGAAGCCGCGGCCGCCGAGTAACAGGAGAATCCACTGTGGAATTGCCTCCCGGCTCCCATCTGCTGTACATCCCCGCCGTGCTGATCCTGGGCATTATCCTGGGCTTTGGCATGGGGGCCCGCGCGGCCAAGGACGCCGAGCGCGCGGCCGCCGCGCGCGAACAAGAGCGCCTCAAGGCCCGCGAAGAACGCGCGGCCCGGCGGGCCAAGCGCGACGCCGCAGCGGCCGAGGCCAGCGAGGACAAATAGCCGCACCCCCCGACCGTGGCCCGGCCCCGGATTCGATTGCTAGGCTTTGGCCATGCATCGAGTTCGCGCGCTGGAAGCGTTGGTCGCCTCAGTGGCGCTGGTCGTGCTTTTCGCGGTCGGACCGGCCGCCGCTGACCCCGCTGCTGCGGACGCGCCGCGGGCAACCGTATCCTCCGAGAGTGCCGACGAAACCGCGTCGAACCTAAAGAGCGGCCTGATGTCGCCGTTTTGTCCCGGGCGTACGCTCAGCGGCTGCTCCAGTTCGCGCGCGGCCGAGTGGCGGGGCGAGATCGATCGGTGGGCGCAGGCCGGTTTGACCGAGCAGGAGATCACTGCGCGGCTGCAGGCGCGGGTGCCCGAGTTCACCCTCACGGGAACACCGCGCGGCCACTGGCGCTGGTCGATCGGTGCCCTCTCCGTGATCTTCGCGACGGCACTGCTGGTGCTGTTCGCGCGGCGGTCGCGAACGCGACGGGACGCCTCGCTCGAGCGAGACGGTCTGTCTGGTGATTCGACGCCGCTCCGCGATCCGGACGAAGACGATCGCCTCGACGACCTGCTCGACGACGAGCTGGCCGCGCTCGGCTGAACAACGCTACGCGGTGGCGCGCGCCAGGGACGGCTCGGAGTCGCGGGCGGGGGCGCTCCAGCAGCCGGGACAACGCTCGGCGAGGTCGCGCATGCGGTAGGCCGCGTCGGAGTACCAGACCTCGGCGAAGGACTGGCTGCGCAGGTTCCCGACGCGACCGACGCCGCAGTGGCACGCCAGCACATCGCCGTTGGGCAGCAGGCGTATCCGGCCTTCGGTCGCGGCGTACGAGGGCGGCACAGCCCGGACGTCCGCCTGGAGCGGCTCGAGGCGGTACTGTACGCCGAAGGGCAGAAGCCAGGCCCGCAGCCGCTCGTAGTGGCGAAGGTCTTCGCTCGCGCCAACGGCCTGGGCGACGTGCAGTCGAATTCGAAACTGCTCGAGATGTCGCGCCAAGATGCGGACGGTCTGCATCGATTCGGCCCAGGTAGAGCAGCGCTGCGCCGAGCGCAAGCTGACCTCGAGCTGCAGGGTGATGGTCTTGTCGCGTTTGTCGCAGAACTTGATGATGCGCTCGGTACGCGCGCCGTCGGTCGCGACGCATAGCGAGCCGGGTCGCAGGTGGCGTCGCGCGAGCTCCTCGATTTGCCAGAAGTCCTTGCGCGCGAACGGCTCGCCGCCCGTGAGCCGCACCGAACTCATGCGCGGCAGGGCCGCGAGAATCTCGTCGACCTCGCCGATCGACAATTCGTCTGACGGCCGCGCGTCGCCGCCCGCTGCGGGAACCACAGGGGCCGTCGCGTCGGTAACCGCGTAGGTCAGATGGCGCGCGCGGTGGCGTGACTGCTGGCGGTTTTGCCAAAGAGTTCGGAGGAAATCAGCGGCTCGTCGCATACAGTCACCTCGGCGTGGCGCGGCACCGGTTCGACCGGAGCCACGCGGCTCATGTGAGCGTTGATGATGGCGAGCGTGGCCGGGTTGCCGTACACCCGCGTCGGGTCGATGCGCTCGCGGTATTCGTCGAGATTGTCGAGGAAGTGCCGCAGGTCGCTCGAACAGATTCTTTCCATGTCGGCCATCACGCCGCAGCCGGTGCGGGCCAGGAACGTCCCGTTGATTTCCTGCTCCTGGTTGCCCGGCTCGGGCATCGAGAGCACGGGCTTGTTCAGGTAGAGCGCCTCACCGACGAGCTGGTTGCCCGCTGTGCACACGAGGCCACGGCTGGTCGCCAGGTCCTCGACGAACCCGAACACGTCGATGTCCTTGAACACCAGGTTGCCGCGGGACTCTTGTTTGCCGAGACCGTACACGCGCACTTCGCAGCCGGCGCCGTCGAGGGCGTCGAGAAGCTGCGGTGTCGCAAAGCGGCGCAGGTAGGCCACGAGGTGGCGACCTCGAACCGGTCGTGCCTGGACCACCTCGGGGCGCATCATGGTTCCGACCTGCACGACGTGCTCGTAGCCTTTGCGCAGGGGCGGAAAAAAGAACGACGACACGATCGTTGCGCTTTGACCCGAGTAGAACAGGTTGACGAACGGCGACAGGAAGGCGGCGTAGGCGCGCAGCCTCCAGGGCAGACCCGACAGGTCGTACGACATCAAGAAGTGCTGGTGGTTTACCGAAAGGAACGGGACACCGGAACGCGCCGCGGCGCGGCCCGTGGTCGGCTCGAAGTCGGTGATGACCATCTCCGGCTGATCGCGATCCATGTCGCGCTGTATGGTCGCCACGTGGCTGTCGAGCGACAGCAGGTAGGGTGTGGCGTGTCGCAGCGACTTCACCAGGCTTAGCTTGTTGTGCGTGTTGTAGCGAAAGCGGACCCCGGGAATCGTCCGGACTTCGACGTCGCTGCCCTGGTAGATCGGCGCCAGCATGTCCTTGGCGCAGCCGTTGGCGTACACGATGACGCGATGGCGGTGGCGCAATCCTTCGACAATGGCGCGAGCGCGTGTCGCGTGGCCGCGCCCTTCGCCATTAACCCCGTAATAGATGGTTCCCATGAGTGTCCTGCGCCTTTCTCTTCGCTGCTCTTGCACTGAGTGAAGGACAGGCAGGTATCCACTCTGCTGCGGCTTCGCGAACAGAATGCGACAACCGCTGTTTTGCGCAACCGCTGCGCAACGGTACGGTGTCAGTGAGGTGAACCGAGATCCTGGCGGCTATGGACCAGGTTCAAAGACGCCCGGGTCAGAGCACCAGCGGAACGTCGTGGGGGCGTTCCATCATCCAACGTTCGAGGTCACCGAACTCGCTCAGTCCGCGAACGATGGCGGCTCGCTCAGTGGCGAACACACCGCACACGGAGGCGGTGAGCTCGTCGCGATCGGCCGGCGAGTCATGGTCGCTATCGGGCGCCGTCCAGCCAGCCTCGCCGGCGGCTTCGCGTAGCTCTCGCGCCAGGTCGGCGCACGAGGCGATGCGATCGTCGGCCTCTTTGGCGAGAGCTCTCGACAAGACTCGGTCGAGGCGCTCCGCTTCTCGAGCCTGGTGCTTCGGCATGAAGGCTCCGAGGCGTGGGGGAGGCTGTTCCACGACCGCGCGCATGGTCAGTACGTTGTTGCGGCGGCGAAACAGCGGCACGCCGGTGAACAGCTCCCACGCGACCGCGCCGACAGCGAACACGTCCGCGCGCCGGTCGAACGGTTCGCCGCGAAGTTGTTCGGGCGCCATGTAGGCGTAGGTTCCGCCGGGTTTGCCCAACCCGATTTCGCCGGCGGCGCGGGCGACGCCGAAGTCGATGAGTTTGGGCGCGCCGTCGTAGGTCACCATGATGTTTTGCAGGTGCACGTCGCCGTGGGCGATGCCGTCCTGGGCGCAGTGCGCGTGGTCGAGGCCTTCGCAAACGTCGCGCAGAAGGCGCACCGTCGCGGCGTAGCCGAGGGCCACTGCGGGCCGGGTTTTGCTGCGGCGCCGCAGGCCCGCCAGGTTGGTACCGAGGACCAGCTCCATGGCGATGAACGGCCTGCCCGCGGCCAGGCCGACTTCGTGGATTCGGGCGATTCGCGGGTGGTCGAGGGTCTGGGCGAGGCGCTGTTCGCGTTCGAAAAGCGCCGAAACTGCGGGGTTGTCGGCGAGGTCTGGCAGCGTGCGCTTGACCGCGGCCACGGCCGGTCCCGAGCCCGACACCCGCCGGGCCAAGAAGACCTCGGCCATGCCTCCCGAACCCAGCTTTCGCAGGAGCCTGAAGGGGCCGAACGCCTCGTCCGCGGCCACGGCCAAATGCTACCATGCGCCGCTATGGCAATGGATTTCAACCTCACCGAAGAGCAGCAGGCGCTGGTGTCCCTGGCCCGGGACTTCACCAAAAACGAGATCATCCCGGTTGCCGGCAAGTACGACGAGACCGGAGAATTTCCGACCGCGCTCTTCAAGAAGGCCTGGGAGACCGGCCTGATGAACATCGAGGTGCCCGAGGAGTACGGCGGCGTTGGGCTCGGCTGTTTCGAGCACTGCCTGGTCCAGGAAGAGGTTGCCTACGGCTGCGCGGGCATCAATACGTCGGTGGCTGGCAACATGCTGGGCGCCATGCCGCTGCTCATCGCCGGTAGCGAGGAGCAGAAGAAGAAGTACCTCACGCGTCTCATCGAGGAGCCGATTTTTGCGGCCTACTGCTGCTCGGAGCCGGACGCTGGCTCCGACGTGTCGAACATCTCGACCAAGGTCGAAAAGCACGGCGATGACTACGTGCTCAACGGCCAGAAGCGCTGGATCACCAATGGTGGCGTGGCCAGCTGGTACACGGTGTTGGCGACCTTCGACCGCAGCAAGCGGCACAAGGGCATCGCCATGTTCGTGGTCGACGCGGACACGCCCGGAATCAAGACCGGTCGCAAAGAAGACAAAATGGGCCAGCGGGCGTCGAACACCACCGACGTCATCTTCGAAGACGTGAAGATTCCGAAGAGCGCCCTGGTTGGCAGCGAAGAGGGTGGCTTCAAGGTCGCCATGAAGACCTTCGACCGCTCGCGGCCGTGGATTGCAGCGGGCGCGGCGGGGCTGATTCGACGCGCCCTCGAGGAGAGCCGTAACTACTCCCTCGAGCGCAAGACGTTCGGGGTGCCGATCGCTCAGCATCAGGCGATTCAGTTCTTGCTCGCGGACATCGCCGTGTCCTACGAGGCCACTCGCTTGATGACCCACAAGGCCGCCAGCCTGGTGGACGCGGGCAAGCTGGACGCCATCACGTCGTCCTACGCCAAGCTCTACGGTGCCGACAGCGCGATGAAGGCGGCGACCGACGCCGTACAGATCTTCGGCGGTTACGGCTACACCAAGGAATACCCGGTCGAAAAGCTCATGCGCGACGCCAAGCTGCTGCAGATCTACGAGGGCACCTCGCAGATTCAGCGCGTCGTCATCGCCCGCAACCTCCTCGGCCGCTAGCGCCGCGGGTCGCGCACCGTCCCCAAGCTCACGTTTGGGGACGGTGTTGCCAGGTTGCCGCCGTGCCCCGCACGTCAAGCTCGCGTTTGGGGACGGTGTTGCCAAGTTGCCGCGGCACAGCGGCACAGCGGCACCGCGGCAAGCTCGCGGCTTGGCAACTTGGCAAGACCGTCCCCGAGTGAGAGGGCGCTTACTGTACGGGGTGGGCGTGCAGACTGTACGAACGGTACACAGTGCGGGCTCGCAAGGGGGCGAAACTACGGTGCGGGTCGGTCGGCATCGGGTTTGCTGAGTTCAATGGCCATGAGGCGCTTTGCCGGGCTGGTCCTGCTCGCGAGTGCTGCGGTCCTGATGGGCTGCAGCGGCGCCGCCGATCCGGGTGGGCCTGGCGGCGGAGCGGGGCCGGGCACGCCCAGCGAACCGCCGGATCCGGGCGAGCCTGGCGACGAGACCTCGCTGTGGCTCGAGATTCGGACCGCCCAACCGGTCCCGGGCTCCGTGGAGAGCCCGCAGCGCACGCTGACTTTGGACTCGGTGCGCCTGGTTTTGGAAGATGTCCGCGCGGTCGGCGACGCCGCCCCCGGGGACGAGCGGACCACCCTGGACCGCGTCGATATCGAGTGGGGCGACGACGATGCGCCCGAGCCACTCGCATTTGGTGACCCGCCCGTAGGGGTCTACTCGCGAATCGTCGCCCGCGTACGCAGCGTCGAAATCGAAGGCGAACTCGAGACCGAAGGCGCGGGCGGGGGCGACGATTCCGGCGAAGACGACGGCAACGACGAGCTCGAGTTCGTCCTGGAGGTCGAGCCCGCGAGCCTGTCGCTCGATGTCGCCCTGGGATCGCTCGACGTCGCGCCCGGCGTTGCGACCACCATCGAACTCACTTTCGACGCCGGCCAACTGGTCGACGCCGCCGATTGGTCCCTGGCCGAGCCCGTCGAGGGCGGCGACGTGTTCATCGACGGCGATCGGCAGCCGGCGGTCCTGTCGGCGCTCGAGAACGCGTTGCGCCTGGCGCCGACGGACACCGACCCGGAATAGCGCGCTAGTGCGTTTCGAAGAACTCGAGAGTCTGCTCGAGGTACGGCGTTCGAATGCTGTCGGCTTCGTTCATGAGTTCGTGCTCGGCGTCGTCGAACCGCACCAGGCGGCAATCGGCCGCTCGTGAGCACAGCTTGTTTTGCCCCCCGTCGCCCACCACCTGGTCGCGACCGGCCTGAAACAGCAGCACGGGCACCCGCATGCGGCCGCCCAGCAAAACGCTGGCGTTGGCCGCATCGTAGGACTCAACGGTCCACTGAAAGGTCGTTCCGCCCACGCGAATCTCCGGGAAGTCGAGCTGCCAGCGGCGGTTGTACGCCCACCGCACTTCGCTGGAGGTGACGCTTTCAAAGGAGCCATAGGTCCACGGGCCCTGGCCAACGGCGTACTCGCGACCGATGAAGAGCAGGGCCGGCCGCAGCAGGTTGAGCAGCACGGTCTGGCCCAGGTCGAGCCTGATCTCGTTCATCGGCGAGGACAGAACCACCGCGTCGACCAGCGGGTCGGAGTTGAAGCGCTGCAGGTACCGCGACGCGATGGCGCCGCCCATGGAGTGCGCGAGCATGTACGTGCGCTCGTGGTCCGCGCTGGCGACCACGTCTTCCATGAACGTTCGCATGTCGTCGAGGTACCACCAGAAATTGCCGACGTGGCCCTTTTGCCAGTTGCCCGCATCGGTTATGGGATCGCCGCCGAGGCGGCCGCCCGAGAAGCCCTGGCCCCGATGCTCGAGGACGTACACCGTGTAGCCCCGCTCGGGGTTGAGCGCCGTGAGCTCATAGACCAGCGGCGCGTATTTGACGTACGACTCGGTGCGGCCCGTGACCAGGACGATGGCGGCGCGCTCGACTCCGACGGCCGGGAACTTGACGTACTCGACCTCGGCTCCCCGGCGTCCCTCGAACGATCCGAACTCGCCGCGTTCGAAGAAGTAGCAGGCCACCTCGACGGCCATGTTCATGGGCAGCGAGTCGCAGTGCGAAACCAGCGGCCCGTCCGGAACCCCTTCGAGCGATAGCGACTCGCTCGACAGCAGAGTTAGCGACGCACGTAGCGGGTCGAAAGCAAACTCCGGCCCGGCGTCGTCGGAGGAAGGCTGGCCAGCTTCGATATCGAAGGGCGACGAATCCGACTCACCGTCCCCGTCGCGGTCGGCGTTGGCGTCGGAGCTGGCCTCGCCGATTTCGAGTTGGGCCATGCATCCCGACACAGAGGCCGAGGCGAGAAGGAGCAAGGGGGCAAACTGCGAGGGCTTGAACATCGGCCTGCCACACAGCAAGGCGTATGCCGCACGGTGTTTCGGGCCCCTGCGAATCGCGAATAGAATTATCGTCGGGTCGTGGGCGGGGCTGTCTACCCCGGAGGGGACCGTTGACCCCCTTTGCGCCGCACCGGTCGCTCGTGCGCGTATGTGCGCGGTGCCCTCACGTTGCCGCCCACGACCTCACGACCGTTTCGGGCGGCCGGCTACGGCTCGTGCGGTGGTCGCAAGGTTCGGCGCGCCTTCGCGAGCAGGTCGTAGGCGCCGAGCTTGAGGTCGTCGAGCCGCGGTCGCCGTCCCACTGGCTGCGGCCGCAGCCCCAGGCCGCGAAGCCGCGCGTTGACCTGGTAGAGCCGTTCGCGTCGCTCCGATGCGTCGGTGCGGAACGTGATCGAAAACGACACGCTCACGTCATCGCCGTTTTGCACCCAGTGCGGCGCGGCCATGGGAACGTGCACGCCGTCGCCCGGCGCGAGCTCAAAGCGTTCGCCCCGCGCTTCGAACGCGTCCCGGTAGGGCAAGTTGCGATGGGCGTCGCTCGAAAAATAGCGCTCGAGATCGCGCTCGCCAACGACCTCGTCGTCGGCGCGTCGCCACACGTGCATCGTCTTGCGGCCGTGGACCTGCAGCAAGAAGTTGACCTCCGGGTCGAGGTGAAAGGGCGTGACGGACCCGGGGGAGCTTACGAACACGAACCCCTCGCGGCGCCGCATGCCGGGCCACGACGGTGCGATGACTCCGTCGATCTCGTCGAGACACCGATCGAGCAAGCTCCGGTACTCCGGGTGCGCCTCGACGCGTTTGAGCACCAGCCACGACTTGCAGTCGCGGATTCGGCGGATGGTTTCCGCCGCTGACAGGCCGTTGCCGGGCGTGGCGCCCGGATCGCAGTCGACCGGCAGTTCCCCGGCGTTGTACTCGATTTGGTTCGCAGGCAGCTGGCCGGCCAGCTCGACCAGTCGTTCGATGTCGAACAGCGCCGACGCGCGGGCGTCCTCGGCGAGTCGATGGCGAACGCGAAACGCCCCGCGATCGAAGCGATGGCCGATGTCGCCGGGCGACACCTGGAGCAAATCGGCAGTCACGATGCCCTCCGCCATCGGCGCAAGCGGCTCAGCAGGGGGCGCGCGCGCAACCACAGCATACCGGCCGGGCCGGCGCCCACCGTGAGGCTGCGCAAGGGGCGTCGCTGCGCCCACAGGTGGTCGATCATCGGGTGGTCGGGAGCGGCGCAAGAATCGACGGTCTCGAAGTGGCCGCCGTCGATCGCCAGCTCCAGGAAGTCGAGCTCGAGCAACACGCCGGGAGAATACCTGGCGTAAGCCTCGTCAAAGGCGATTTTGAACATGAAGCCCGTGCGGCCCCCGGCAAACACGATCTTCGAGGCGATCGCCTGGCCATCGACAGACAACTCGAGGGTCGACAGGGCACCGGCGCGGTGCCCGCGGATCAGGCACTCTTCGAGGAAGCGCCGGTCGCCGGCTCGGCTGGCCATAGCGGTTCCCTCCGCGCCTTTCCAGCCGGCGGTTTCCAGAGCGCAAAACCGGTCGGCAAAGGCGCGGAGCGCTTCGTCGTCGACTTGGTCACCGCCGATGCCGAGGGTGCGCAGCTCGACCGAGCCGGTATCGGCCAGCCGGGAGCGCTGGCGTCGCAGCTCTTTGCGTTTCTTTTTGCGGATCGTTTGCGCGGCATAGTCGGCGGCGTTGCCGCCGGCGGGGGCGAGCAGGGCGCGCTGCCACTGGCGCGCCACGACGGTCGGTTTGTTGCGGCGGTCGAGCTCGCGCACCAGGGCGTCGAGCACGGGGCCTTCGGAGAGCCAGGGCAGCTCGAGCGGCGCGGCGACCCGGGAGCGCCCGGCGAGCCAGTCGAGCACGGCGCGCCAAAAGCGATCTTCGTCACCCGCGCGAACGAGCGGCGTGCAAAGAAAGCAATACGGATGACGCCATATACGCCAGCGCGGGAGTGGCATGGCGCGCGACGGCGGTGTGCGTTCGATGGGCACAACGCCGAGCAGCCGAGAGTCCTTCACCGCCAACCATCGAACGTTGCTAGTCCCCACGAGGTGGCGAAGGGCCGGGATAGCCAGCCACGGTTCGAAGTACGGGTTGGGCTCGCTCGCGGCACGCGCGAGCTCCGTCCACTCGCCGGCGATGGCGTCGAGGTCGTCGGGGGTTCGCAGCTCGCGCACGGGTGGGCGCGGCCTCGTTCGGGTGGCGCGATTCACCGAGGCCGCCACACTACCATGCGAATAGAGCTGGTATGGTCTGTCGCGGCGCCGCCCCGCCGGCGCCCATCGCCCGGGCCCGTTCGCCCGTTCGTCTCATCGAATGAACCGAAAGCTTCGCGTCGCCTTGATTGGTTGTGGGCAAATCGCCGACGGCCACGTCACAGAAATCGACAGACTGCCGGACGCCGAACTGGTGGCGGTCTGCGACCTCGAGCCGCTTATGGCCGAGCAACTCGCCGTTCGCTACGGCCTGCCCGCGCACTACGGCGACGTGGCCGAGATGCTCGCTGCCGAGACGCCCGACGTCGTGCACATTTGTACGCCGCCGCAGTCGCACCTGTCGCTGGCCTGCCAGTGCTTCGACGCCGGTTGCCACGTGTACGTCGAAAAGCCGTTTGCTCTCGACTACGGCCAGTGCGTGGAGCTCATCGAGGCAGCCAGGGCCGCCGACCGGCGCTTCACGATCGGCCACACCCACGCGTTCGACCCGGTGGCCCTCGACATGCGTCGCCGACTGCAGGCGGGAGCCATCGGCGACGTGGTTCACGTCGAGAGCTGGTTTGGCTACGACCTGGGCGGGCCCTTCGGCAAAGTCATTCTCGGCTCGCCGGACCATTGGGTGCACCGCCTTCCGGGCAAGCTGTTTCAGAACAACATCAATCACCTGCTCCACAAGATCACCGAGTTCATGCCGGACGAACGCCCGGACATCACGGCGGTCGCGTGGCGCCGCGAACCGACCAGCTTTGGCGACGTTCGCGACGAGCTGCAAGACGAGCTGCGCCTCATCATTCGCGGCGAAACCGTCTCGGCGTACGGGACCTTTTGCTCGGGGGCCAAGCCGCTGCAGGCGTTCGCCCGCCTGTACGGCACGGCGGGCTTTGCGCACATCGACTACAACGCGCGCACGGCGACGGTCCAGCCTGCTCGCCAGCTGCCGAGCGCCCTCGGGCGCCTCGCGGAAAGCGCTCTTCACGCGGTCGAACACGCGAAGGCGAGCGCTCGCAACATGGGGCGTTTTGCCGCGTCCGAGTTTCACTTCTTCGCGGGCCTGGGAGAGCTCTTTGGGCGCTTCTACGCCAATGTTCGCGGAGAGGGGCCGGAACCGATTTCGGGGCGCGACATCTTGAGAATTGCCTGGATGATGGACGAGATCTTTCGCCAGACCTCCGCGAACGCCAAAGGAGCGGCATCGTGAGCGTCCTGGTTACCGGAGCCAACGGCTTTTTGGGCCGCAACGTCGTGCGTGCCCTGGCCGAGGCCGGCCAGGACCAGATTCGCTGCCTGGTGCGACCCGGCAGCGACGCGTCGGCCATCGAGTCGATCAAGGGCGTTTCGATCTTGCGCGGCACGCTCACGAATCCGGCCGACTGCGGGCGCGCGGTGTCGGAGGCCGACGAGGTCTATCATCTCGCTTCGGGGGTCGCCGGTGCCGCCGCCGACATGTTCGCGAACAGCGTGGTGGGCACGCGCAACCTGCTCGACGCCATGGCGGCGCGAAAGTCGCCTCCGCGCCTGATTCACTGCAGTTCGTTCGGTGTGTACGGCGTTGCTGCACTACCGGGCAAGGCGGTTGTCGACGAGCAAACGCCCCTGGAACCGCACCCGGAAAAGCGCGACGTCTATTCCCACAGCAAGCTCAGGCAGGAGCAGCTGGTGTGGGACTACCGGGAAAAGCACGGAATTCCCACCGTTGTCCTGCGGCCCGGGGTGATCTACGGGCCCGGCGGTGGTGCGATGAGCGGGCGCATCGGCATCAACCTCTTTGGCCTCTTTCTGTTCATCGGCCGCGGCAACCTGTTGCCGCTGTCGTACGTGACCAACTGCGCGGACGCGTTCGTCAGCGCCGGCGGTGGCCGCGCGCCGGACGGCGAGACGTACAACGTCGTCGACGGCGACATCATCACGGCGCGGGAGTTCTTGCGCCAGTATCGGCGCAAGGTGCAGCGCGTGCCGTACATTCCCGTGCCGTGGCTCGTCACCAAGGCCGCGACCTCGGTGCTCGAGCGCTACGTCGCGTACTCGAAGGGCCAGCTGCCGCCGGTCTTTACGCACTACAAAGTCGCGAGTGTGTGGAAGGGCCAGCGATTCAGCAATGACAAGCTCGTCGGGCTGGGCTGGAACCAGCGCGTCTCGACCGAAGACGGGCTGCGCGCCCACTTCGAACACCTCGCCGCCTAGGCGCCACCCGCGCAGGCAATGCACGTCCTCGCGATTACTCGCCTGTTTCCGAACGCGGCGGCGCCGCTCACGGCGCCGTACAATCGGCTGCAGCTGGGGGCGCTCAGCGAGTTTTGCGACGTCAGCGTGATGGCCACGCTGCCCTGGTTTCCCGGGGCGCGGTTGGCGGCTCGCTGGTCGGCGGCCGGGCGTTTCGACGGCGTGCCCTACCGCGAGCAGGTAGACGGCATGCCCGTGGTTCATCCGCGGGCGCTGTACGTTCCGAAGGTCTCGGGCTGGGTTTCGCCGGCGCTGTATGCGGCGTCTCTCGGTCCCGAGCTTTTCAAGCGGCGAAAAGACATCTCGGTCGTGCTCGGCGCCTGGGCCTATCCCGACGGGTGCGCCGCGGTGGGGGTGGCGCAGCTGCTCGGAGTGCCGGCGGTTGTCAAGGTGCACGGTTCTGACCTCAACGTGCTCGCCTACGAGCCTGGACCCGGCAAGGTGCTTCGGCGCATGCTGCCGCGCGCGGACCGCGTGATGGTGGTCAGTCGCGCGCTGGGCCAGGTCGCCCGCGATCTGGGAGTCGCCGACGAGCGAGTCGCCGTGGTCTACAACGGTGTCGACTCCTCGCGATTTTTTCCCGCGGACCGAGCCGAAGCTCGCGCGGAGCTGGGGTTGTCAGCCGACGGCAAGCTGTTCGTTTACGTGGGCAACGTGCTGGAGACCAAGGGCATCTACGATCTGCTCGAAGCGTTTCGCGGCGTGAGCGGCGCGCGCCTGGTCATCGTCGGCGGTGGCCCGGCGAAAGAGCGCTGCGACGAGGCCGGCGACCAGGTTATTGCCGTGGGTCCGCGACCTCATGAAGAGGTGCCCCGGTGGATCGCCGCGAGCGACGTGCTCGTCTTGCCGAGCTGGGCCGAAGGCACGCCCAACGTCGTGCTCGAGGCGCTCAGCTGTGGGCGCCGGGTGGTCGCCACGGACGTCGGCGGAATCCCCGACCTCATCGACCGCGAGCTGCTCGGCGAGCTGGTGCCGGCGAAGAGCCCCGAGACGCTGCGCGGTGCGCTGCAGCGCGCCGTGGAGCGCGACTACGATCCGCTGGAGATCGCGCGGGTTGGCGGTCGTGGCGACTGGGCCGACAGCGGTCGCGCGCTGCATTCGTTGCTCGAAGAAGTCGTGGCCGAGCACGGCGCGCGCCGTTGAACCGCGGCCGCTGCCGGTGCCGCCCAACGAACGAGTCCATACGTCGCGGGCGGCACCGTTTCCTCGCGGGCTAGGGACAGCCCCTAGCGTCGTCGTCGGCGCATGACGAGCAACCCGAGCAGTGCCAGCAGGGCGCACGGTGAGCCCGATGCGCGCGAGGCGGCGGAGCAGCCGCGACGTCGGACCCGGTCTGACGGAAGCTCGAGCGCCTGGCGATTGAGCGCGAGACCGCCCACGACGAGCTCACCGGCCGTGCTGCGGGTGAACGTGAGCAGGTTTGCCGTTTGCACCGGGCCGAAGCCGTCGAGCTGGGCCCACTGGCCCTGCGGACTGGCCGGGAGCTTGCGGCAGTGCTTCTGCCGCCGCTGGTTGTCTTCGACGCACACTTCGACCGTGTCGCTCGAGCGGTAATGGAAAACGAATCCGCGGGCCGTGGCCGTCGAGATTCCCCGCGCGAAGTGGCGAGCCACGCCGGCGAACCGGTCGACTCGTCCGGCTCGGACCTGCGCGCATCCGGCAAGCGGCGCGAGCCCGTCGTGGGCCCACGGTTGGCTCGTTGGGTCGGAGAGCGGACAGTCGTTGACCGAGAAGCCTGTCACCTCGGTGGTTCCGTCCCAAAGGCCATCGTCAAAGGGAGCCCACGCACCGTCCGACAGCCACAGGGTATCGACGAGAGTGTTTCCCTCGTAGAGGTCGACGTGAAGATCGCGGTACAGGGGAAGCGACAGGCGAAATCCTCGCTCGCCAAAGGCATCGGCACCGAGGTCGATGCGCCGGTTCGGCAGGAGCTGTCCGCGCTGGGATACCGGCCGCAGGACGAGGTGGCCGCCGGTGGCCGACCCGAGAAGGGGCAGAACCTCTAGCTCCAGCTCGCCGCCAAAGAGCCGCCCGCTGGCGAAGGCGAACGGCGGCACCTGGCGTTCGCGGGTCGGCCGCGTCCAGGTGTCTGCGTTGCTTTCGTCGAGGGCCTGGGCGGCCTCGACGACCAGGGCGTCCTTGGCGGCAAGCGAGGCGAAGAAGCCGTCCTGCAGGTTGCCGAGTACGCTCGCCTGGCGCGCCCAGAGCTGGACGTTTACCACCCGCTGCCCCGCAGCAACGGCGGGGTAGGCCTTCGCGTTCCAATGGGCGTGTAGCGACATGCGGTCGTCGCCCTGGTCGTAGAGCTTGAGGGTGCTGGCGTGGTCGAGGGTTCCCCGGGATGTCGAGCGGTAGCTTGCGCGCAGGAGGTCGAAGTTTCCGGCGAGACCGAGCTCCAACAGCTCCGAGCCGCCCGCGCGGTCGCACAGAGCCTTCGAATGCTCGTAGATGGCGCCCTCGCTCGAAATAAGCAGCGCGGACGCGCGAACGGAGCCGTTGCCGTCAACAAAGTCGAGACCGAATACCTCGTCGGCGTTGGTCAGCTCGGGCAGATCCGTCGGCGTTGCCGGAACCGCGGTGAGCCCGGGCAGCGAGACGGTGTCGAGCCAGCCGGACAGCTCGCCCGCTTCGAACAGAATGAGCGGGCTGGCCGCAACGGGCGCTGCCCGCTCCAGGGACTTGGCGATGGCGCGCCGGGCGAGCTTGCTCGACAGACGCCCGTTCGACTCGAGGCCGCCGGTGCCGCCGCTGGACGAGTTGCTCGCCCATTGCTCGCCGTCGGTCGTGCCGTCACCGTCGGAGTCCGGGTTCTGCGGGTTCGTGCCGTAGACGCACTGTTCCTCGAAGTTGGACAGGCCGTCGCTGTCGTCGTCGGCGGTCGCGGATACGGCCTGCAGGGTGATGTTCGAGGACGTGCTCGAAGCCAGCACCGTGTGGGTGTCGAGGTAGTTCATGTTGCCTTTGCCGCCGGAGTTAAAGGCTCCCCACGACCTGGCGTTGACGTTTGCTACCGCAGGTTCCGAGTACGGCCCGGACTCGATTCCGTCCTCGCCGGACGTGGGAAGCCCGGGCGCGCCGCCGGGCATATTCTGCACTCCATCCTGCACGGCGAGGTCGTTCCAGAACATGGTCAGACTGCGTCGCGAGCCGTCTGCCTTTACTTCGAACATGCGCATGCCCTGATAGCTGGTCTCGATATCCGCTCCGACGTAGTGGAACTCTCCGACGTTGAGGCGGACTCGGCATTCGTAGGTTCCTTCGGCGATCGGGTTTCCCTGGTGGATCCCGTCCCACAGCACCGTGTTGACACCCGGCGTGGTCGTTCCAATCGCGAGAAAGTCGTCGTCGTTCGCCATTTCGAAGACTCCGTCGCCGTCCAGGTCGCACTGCAAATGGTAGGTGCCCTCGTTGGGCGTGAAGAACTGAAACCGGCCGAAGCTTTCGCCCGGCGCGATGACGTTGCACGGGTCCATGGGCTGCTCGTTGACGTCGACACTGCGTCCGCCGATGTAGTCGAGTCCGTACACCTCCGGCGTGACTGCCGCGAAGTCCGCGAGGGTAGGCGGCGTCAAATAGATGGGAAACTCGGGCGTGACGGTGTGTCCATACATGCTGACGGACCGCCCGCCGTCCGGACCGTCGACGCCGATTCGGTTGGCGTTGATGTTGAAGACGTAGCCCGCCAGTCCGTCGAGCTTGAGCTCGATGACCGCCGTGTCGTCGCCGCTGCCGCCGGGAACGAGCGCGTAGAAGCTGCCGTTCGTGGCTCGGCTTTCGCTAAAGGCGCCCGCGTTAAAGGCCCAGTCGTAGGAGTGGAGGCGCCCGCCGCTGCCTGTTTGGCCGACCACCTGGACGTCCCAGCGGACGTCGACCACCTGACCGCGATTGATGTAGACGCCATAGGCACCCGCGGGCAAGTCGGCGGTGCCTACGGTTTCGCCGGAGCCGAGGGTCGCGAGTGCGGTGCCGTCCGGCAACGTGACGTCGACGGTGCCGACGCCCTGCCAGCGTATCGACTCGGTGCCCGGCGCCACGATGTCGACGTAGAGCTGGGTGCGGGCCCGGAGGGCCTGGGTGAGGTTGAGTTGATCGGTGCCTTCAGCGCGCGCTGGCGCCGGCATCGCGATCGCGATCAGCAATGGAACAACGGCTTTTTTCACGCCCCTTCGTTGTGCAAAGGCGGTGCCCCGCGTAAGTCGACGAATTGATGACAGATTCGGCGCCTGCGGCTCGAATCGATACGTCCGGCGGTCTCGATCTGAGACCGCTGATCCGGGGCTCTCGAAAGCTGCGGACTGCGGCTCGGGCTTGCGCTAGCGGTGCGGTCGGGAGAAGAAGCCGTCGTACTCCCACCAGTACCGAACCAGACCCTTTACGTGGCTCAGGCCCAGCTTCGAAAGCGGGCGTTTGTTGGTGAGCCGCTGGGTGTTGTGCATGATCTCGACCTGCGGGTAGTACCAGACCTCGAGGTCCTTCTGCCAAACGCGAGCGCAGAACTCCACGTCCTCTGGCGAGTAGAAGATACGCTCGTCGAGCAGGCCGACGCGGTCGAACGTTTCCCGAGGAATGAACCAGGCGGCCGAGATGGCGTAGTCGACGAGGGTGTTTTTTCCCTCGAGCACATCGTCGAGCGACTCGTCCCGGGCGCGCATGGCTTCGATGCGCAGCAGCCGGTAGACCTTGGTAAAGAAGGTTGGAAAGCGTCGAGCGGATTCCTGAAAGCCGCCGTCGGGGTACAGCAGTCGCGGGCACACGATGCCGATGCGATCGCGCGGGGCGTCGATGTTGTCGAACGAGTCGACCAGGCCGCGGAGCGCGCCCTTCGGAATCTCGGTGTCGCTGTCGAGGATGAAAACGAACTCGCCCCGGGCCATGCGAATGCCGATGTTGCGGGAGACCGTCGTGCCCTGATTCTCGGACAGGGGCACGATGATGATGTTGGGGTGCTCCGCCGCGAAGCCGCGAAGTAGTTCCAGGGAGTCGTCGGTCGAGCCGTTGTCGATGACGATGACTTCGGTCGCCACCTGGCTGTGCTCGGCATCCGCCAGCAGCGTGCGCAAAAGCGGCGGGATGAAACGAGAGCTGTTCCAGGTGAGCGTGACGACGGAAACGAGAGGCTTGTCGTTCGGCATGGCAGGCGCTTCGGCGGCAGTATACGCGCCCGGCGGGCCTGTGCCCGGTTCGCGGCCACTTGTTTGTTCGGGGCCCGATGGCGCGCCGGGTGAGCGTGTACAATCCCGCGGGCATGAGCTCCGGGTTGTCGATCGTGCATGTGCTGACTTCGCTCGGCATTGGCGGAGGTGAGCGCGTCGCTCTCGATTTGGCCACGCGCCAGCGCGACGACGGCCATTCCGTGGCCGTTGTGTCTCTCGACGCGGACCCGAGCGACGCAATGGCGCCGCTATTTGCCGAGCGGAACCTGCCGCTGGCGCGCATCGCGAAACGCGGGCGGGGAATCGATCCCACTCTTTCTCCGAGGTTGGGCTGGTTCTTCCGCCGCCGCCGTGCGCAGGTCGTGCATACCCACAACCCACTCCCGCTGATTTACGCGGGGGCGCCGGCGCGTGCCCTCGGGGCGCGGGTGGTGCACACCAAGCACGGCGAGAACCGCGCGTCGTCGCGTTCGATGGTGCTGCGCCGCCTGGCCGCGAGGACGGCTCACGCGTTCGTTGCGGTGTCGGACGCGACCGCCGAGCAGGCGCTTTCCCAAAGAGACTGTTCGCCGGCTCGTCTCAGCGTCATTCCCAACGGCGTCGACCTCGAGCGCTTCGGGCCGGATCCACAGGCGCGCCGGGCGGTGCGTGACGAACTCGGCATTTCGGAGACGGCCTGGGTCGTGGGCGCCGTCGGGCGGGTCATCGCGCTCAAGAATCACGCGCTGCTGCTGCGTTCGCTTCGGGACGATCTGGGAACCGATTGCCACGTCATCGTTGCCGGCGACGGTCCCCTGCTCGAAGAGTTGCGCACCCTGGCGGCCGGTCACCCATCGATCCACCTGCTGGGCATGCGTAAAGACGTGCCCCGAGTTCTGACGGCCCTCGATGTGTTTGCCTTGCCGTCCCGTACCGAGGGCCTGCCGCTGGTCGTGCTCGAAGCCATGGCCACGGGTTTGCCGATCGTTTGCACCAACGTCGGCGGTCTGCCGCGCGTCGTTGAAGACGGCGCCATGGGCCGCCTCGTGCCCTCGGACGATCAGGCCGCATTGACCGCCGCCCTGCGCGAGCAAGCCACCGACCCCGCCGCCGCCCGCGAGCGCGGCCAATACGCGCGCACCATGGCACTATCCCGCTACTCCTACGCGCGCATGGTCGACGCCTACATGCAGCTCTACCAAAGCTAGCCCCCGTCGCCCGCAAGGCCCCCGACACCCCTCAAGCCGCTCGACAGCCCCCGCGGTCGCCGGCGCAAAGGCGTACCCGACGCCGCTCAGGCTGCCTTACCCTCCGCGGCCGTCGTCGAGCACCCAGCACGGCAAAGGCGTAGCCGACGACGCTCAGGCTGCCTTACCCTCCGCGGCCGTCGTCGAGCACCCAGCACCGTAAAGGCTTACCCGGTGACGCTCAGGCTGCTCGACACGCTCCGCAGCCGCGATCACCAACAACGATCTGCCGGCCCACGGGCCGGCACCGACAGTAACCCCACCCCCACCCAGGCCGAGCGCCCCAAGCCCCGACGCCGAGGGGCGGAGACGATGGGGGCCGGCCGCGCGCAGTTCGGACCGCACGCTCTACGGTCCATGCTCGGCACGACGCCCTGCGCTCTACGAAACCGGGTCGGCGGACCGTATGCCTGAGCACGGCCGGCCCCCATCGCGCAGCCCCGCTCAACCCCGCGCGTCCTTCTCCATGCTCACCCGACGCCGCTCACGCTGCTCGAAAACCTAAGCAGCCGCGACGAGCAACAACGATGATGACGCTCAGGCTGCTCGACACGCTCCGCAGCCGCGATCACTAACAACGATCTGCCGGCCCACGGGCCGGCACCGACAGTAATCCCAGCCCCCCACCCAGGCCGAGCGCACCAAGATCCGACGCCGAGGGGCGGAGACGATGGGGGCCGGCCGCGCGCAGTTCGGACCGCACGCTCTACGGTCCATGCTCGGCACGACGCCCTGCGCCCTACGAAACCGGGTCGGCGGACCGTATGCCTGAGCACGGCCGGCCCCCATCGCGCAGCCCCGCTCAACCCCGCGCGTCCTTACCCCATCTTCATGCTCACCCGACGACGCTCAGGCTACTCGACACCCCGAGCAGTCCCGACGAGCAACAACGACGACGCTCAGGCTGCTCGACACGCTTCGCAGCCGCGATCACCAACAACGATCTGCCGGCCCACGGGCCGGCACCGACAGTAATCCCAGCCCCCCACCCAGGCCGAGCGCACCAAGATCCGACGCCGAGGGGCGGAGAACGATGGGGGCCGGCCGCGCGCAGTTCGGACCGCACGCTCTACGGTCCATGCTCGGCACGAGGCCCTGCGCTCTACGAAACCGGGTCGGCGGACCGTATGCCTGAGCACGGCCGGCCCCCATCGCGCAGCCCCGCTCACCCCCCCCCCCCGCGTCCTCTTCATGCTCACCCGACGACGCTCACGCCGCGCGACAACCTACGCCGCCGCGACGAGCAGCCCCCATCGCGCAGCCCCGCTCAACCCCCCCGCGTCTTTACCACCGAGGCCGAAAGCCCACCTATCGCGGCGCCAGCCCCTCACCCTCGTCAAACTCACCGCCGGCATCCATCGCCTCGATCTCTTCGGCGGTCTCGCGCTCCGCCAGATCTGACACCGACGGTGCCTGTTGAGGCGGGCCGCCGTACGTCGCCGTTACCTCCACCGTGACGGTGTTGCGACGATAGTCCGGCAGAAGCGTTCCATCGCCCCGCTGATCGGCGAACTGATAGCGAGCGCTGGCGCGCAGCGCCGGGCGAATTGCCCAAAGCAGCGCCACGTCGGCGAGGGTGGTCGTCCACTCCCCCCGGTCCATGCCGGTGTCGAGGTCGAGTCCGTTGCCCCACTGCCGCCCGATGGAGGTGGCGAGAGTCAACGGCGACGACTGCTCCTCGCCGCCCAGCAAAGGCAAGAACGCCCGCGCCGTCACGCTGTCGGCCGTGGAAATAACGCCGAGAAACAAGTTGGGGTCAGAGGTGCGTCGATACGACACCGCTGCGCCGCCCCAGCGGGCGAAGTAGGCCAGCTCGGCACCGCCGACGAGACGAAGCCGGTCGCCCACGTCGGCGTCGGTGTTGACGGCGAACAGAGCACCGCCCTGCAGCGCGGCCACCCAGCTCTCGCCGAGCACGCGACGCCATCGCGCCTGGGCGCCGACGTCGACGAAGTCTTGCTCACCGCCAAGCGCTCCCGCGGCTTCGAGCTGCAGATAGCGCACGTTCGAGCTCACGTCGAACGTGTTTCCTTCGGTTGCGACCTCGAAGCCGCCGCCAGCCTGGACACCGAGCGTCGCAGACGCGCGCGCGCCGTCGTTGCTGGTGTCGAAGCTGCGGATTCCCGCGTTGTGAAACCAGCGGGTTCGCTCGCTTGCTTGCCAGCGAAAACGCTCGCTCACGCTCAGGTTGCGAAACGTGTTGTCGCCGGCCGGGACGAAGTCGACGCTGCCTGCTTCGGGCTCGGTCTGAAGCAGCACGTTGTTGATCTGGCCGAACGTGGCCTCGCCCTCGACCTGCAGCTGCCCGCGCTCGCTGGTTTCGATCACGGCCAGTCCCACCACCGCGTGGGTGAGCGCGTTGCTCTGGCGGTTCTGTTGAAAAATGAGCACGTCGAGCGCGTAACCGAGGAACACGGTGGCTCGCGGGGCGTTGAGGTAGCCTCCCACGCCGGGCCGGAGTCGGTAGAAGACATCGCCGGCCATCTCGGCCTCGCCGGCGGAGGAGCGCACGTTGTCCGTGTACCCGACCGAGGCGCGACCTTCGACGCCTGCGCTCCACTGCTGGGCGTAGGCGAGGGATACCGGCGCGGCCATGCACATCGCGAACGCCGACGCGCCGACCAGGCCGGCGGGCCGGGCGGGTCGATGCCGAGTGGAGGCGCTGCGGCGCCCGTCCCCCGAGTTTCGGTTGGACATCGGCCATCAACGTATCACGCCAAAAAGCGGTGCTTGACGATCAATGCGAGTGCCCTTAGTAATAGGCGGCGTGCTGTCGCGTCTGCGCTCGAAGAACCTACACACCTGGCTCGGCGGCTATGCGCGCCACCGAGTGGAGCGACTGGTCCGCGGCCGCGCGCCGAGCGGCAAGCGTCACGTGCTGTTCGCCATCTGCGATCACTACGAACCTAGGTGGGGCGAGCCCTCGGATGAGGTCGCCAACCGTCGCGTAGACGCCTGGATGGATCGCTACGCGCCGCTGTTCGGCGACCTGCGCGATGCGGACGGTCGTAGTCCACAGCACTCGTTTTTCTTCCCCGGCGACCAGCTCGACGAGAAACACCTCGCCCAGCTTGCCGACCTGTGTGGGGCTGGACACGGCGAAGTCGAAGTTCACTTGCATCACCGCAACGACACCGTCGAGACCCTGCGAGCGCAGCTCGAACACACCGTACGCCGTTTCGCGGCCCACGGTCATCTGACCCGAGCCGGCGACGGAACCCCTCGTTACGCGTTTATCCACGGCAACTGGGCGCTGGCCAACGGTCGTCCGGACGGCGACTGGTGTGGCGTGGACGAGGAGCTGCCGCTGCTGTACGACACGGGTTGCTACGCCGACTTCACGTTTCCCGCGGCGCCGGATATCTGCCAGCCCAACATCGTGAACCAGATCTACTGGCCCGTCGGCGATCTAACCCGGGCGCGATGCTACGAAAACGGTCGCTCCGCCCGGATCGGAGACTGGCTGGACGACCGACTGCTGCTCATTACGGGGCCCCTGGCGCTCACGCGCCGGGAGGGCAAGCTGACCGTGCGCATCGAAAACGGCGACCTCAACGGCAGCGATCCGCCGACCCTGGCGCGCGCGCGGAGCTGGGTGGAGCAGTCCATCGCCATCGGCGGTCGGCCCGAGTGGCTGTTCGTCAAGCTCTACACCCACGGAGCCCCGGAGAAGAACGCGGACATGCTGCTCAGCGCATCGACCCGGCGATTCCACCAGGAGCTGTTGGGCGAATTCAACGATGGCGAGCGGTGGGGGCTGCACTACGTGACGGCGCGGGAGATGTACAACATCGCGCGAGCCGCCATCGACGGCAAAAGCGGCGACCCGGGCCAGTACCGGGACTATCACTTCGCCCCGCCGCCGGTGCGACAAACCTCCGGCGCCTCGATATGATTCCCGCCATGCCCGCCTTCGTCCGGCTGCTCGCTGTGTTGATGGTGCTCGCGACGGTCGCGTGCCGTCCCGCCGCGCCCGTGTATCCCTACGAAAACGAGCCGGACCCGCGAGGCGAAGAGTTCGTCCTGGGAGCCGGTGACCAGATCCGCGTGGTCGTTTGGCGCCGGGATGAGCTATCTGGCAGCTACGAGATTCCGCCCAATGGTTTCGTGAAGATGCCCCTCATCGGCAGCTTCATGGCGCGGGGACAGACCCCGTCGCAGCTGCGCGCCGAGATCCAGGGGCGGCTCAAGAACTTCATCAAGGACGCGGCCGCGGACGTGACCATCAACGTTACCCGCATCTCGAGCTACCGCTTCACGGTGAGCGGCAAGGTCAATCGACCAAACCTGTACGCGCCGGCGCCCTACGTGACGGTCTCCGAGGCGATTGCCCTGGCCGGCGGGCCGACGAGGTTTGCCGACCTAAATGGCGTCTACATTCTGCGCCGTCAGGGCGGTGAGCGTCGCATTCCGGTCGACATCGACCGCATCCTCAGCGGCGAGCGAGCCGACATGAACATCGTCCTGCTGACCGGCGACACCGTCGTCGTCCCCTAGTTTCGCGCTCGAGCAGGGCTGGGGCCCCCAGACGGGCGACGCAGTCGGGGGCCGGCAGCTCGACCGGCGCCGACGCTAACGGCCGGCGCCGCGGACCATGACCGCCGGCGTCTTAAGAATGATGCCGAGCTCGGTCCGCAGAAACGACGTGAAGCTTTCGAGGCCCGCGGAGTAGGCGAGGTCGTACAGCAGCTTCATCCGCATCTCGTCGGCGACGGCGCCCTCGGCCGACTCGAGGCCAAAGGGATTGGTGAGCTGCGCGCTATGCTCGAGCAGCGGACTGCCCGGCGGCGGCTCTCCGGCGTACCCCAGGTTGATCTGAGCGAGGCCGGTGATGCCGGGCTTTACGCCCCGCATGCGCTCCTCGAACAGCGGAATCGCCGCGGAAAGGTCGCGCAAAAGCTCGGGCCGCTCGGGCCGGGGACCGACCAGGCTCATGTCGCCTCGCAAAACGTTCCAAAGCTGGGGCAGCTCGTCGAGCCGGGTTTTGCGGAGGAATCCGCCAACCCTCGTGATGCGCGGGTCGGCCTTTTGCGCGAGCACGGGGCCGGTGTGCTTCTCCGCGTCCTTGCGCATGGTGCGGAACTTGAGCATCTCGAAGTCTTCGAATTCGAGCTGGTTGCCGCTTTTGCCCTTGAGCTGACCGGCGCGTCGCTGCCGGAACAGCACGGGAAAGCCCGAGTCGACGGCCACGGCGGCCGCAACGCCGGCAACCAGCGGAGCCGCCATGACGAGCCCTACCGAAGACAGCGCAACATCAATGGCGCGCTTCGTGATACGAACAGATGTACGCACCTTAGGCCGACCTCATCTTTCGCAAGATGGACCCATACCGCTTCAGCGTCAAGGCACAGCTCACGAGTCGCCCGCGGGTCATCGCGGAGATCAAGGAAGCGTGCCGGCGTGTGGGGGCCGCGGCGGCTACGTCCGACCCGGCGGCAGCGGCAGTCGACTGGGAATCCACGTTTGTCGACGCCATCGTGTCGGCGGTGTCCGAGGCGATGAACAACATCGTCCTGCACGCTTGCGGCGGCGGCACCGACGACCCGGTTGACTTCGATATTCAAGCTGGCCCTTCGAGCCTCGTCGTGCGCATCACCGACCGCGGCGCGCCGGCACAGTTCGTGGATCCAGCCCCGGAGCCACCGCCTCTCGCCGAGGGGGGGATGGGCATGTACTTGATTCACGCGTGCGTGGACCGGTTCGAGTATCAACCCGGGCCGCCCAACGTGTGGACGCTAGAAAAGCAGTATCCCGACGGCGGCACCGACCGACCGAACCAGGAGTGACCCTGTGCAGTTCACGCGAACCGATACCGAAGACAAGACGACGCTCAGCATTTCCGGCTCCCTCGACGCGATGACGGCCCCTGAGATTCGGCCGATTGTCGACGAGATTGCCGACGCATCGCCCAAGAGCGTCGAGGTCGACGTGAGCGAGCTGGAGCTCATCGACAGCTCGGGGGTCGCGGTGCTCGTGTCTTTGTTCAAGCGGGTGAAGGCGGGCGGCGGCAGCATGCGCGTGACCGGTCTCACCGGGCAGCCGGAGTCGATCTTCCGGCTCTTGCGGCTCGACCGGCTGCTTTCGTAGCGCGCGAAGCACGCTCTCGGACCTGGCGCGCGGGTTCGGGAGCGATTGCGTTCTGCCCGGCCCGGCCGAGGATTCGACGGCAGGCAATCTCCCCCAGCGTTGGGGGTTCTTTCGCGCGGCACAGCTGGCACAGCTGGCACGACATCTGGCACAAAGTCGTCCGAACCGAGGCGCGGTCGCATCGGTACGGGGACTCGACTCCCAGAACGCGCCGTGCCAAGTTGGCGCGCAAAAGGCAACAACTGTCGCCATTGGCGACAGACGCCGTTGCTTAGAAGTACGTTGTCAATCGAGTAATTTAGAGTACTTCCGAAAAGAAAAAGTGTGTTACTTCAGTCGTCTAGAGTGTTGCTTGGTCATTCGTAATCGTATTGTCACGTACGGGTTGAATAAGCGTAGTAATGAAGCGGCCTCTGACGAACTCTTGGTCCACCAGAATCGACTAAGTTACTGAAAGTGCTCCCTGTTACCGGAGTCCGGCCAGGTAAAAAGTTCGCCCCCGATCGTGCGGGTTCGCGGCTCTAAACCCTGAACTTCGGTTGTAAGTTTAAATACATTTCTGGATGGCTTCGTACTTGCACACGGAATCGCCCGTCCCGGGTAAGCCCCGCCCGGATCAGGAGACTGGTGGATGTCATCCCATCGAGCACAGACCCAACCCCCGAAAGCCGTGACCCGCGCACGTCGACGTTTCGGCCGCGGCACGTCGCGGCTTGAGTCCATTACGTCCGCGGAGCGTTTCGACCAGCGCGACGACCTGCGCATGGCCCGCGATTTCCAGCGCAGCCTGCTGCCGCCGATCCCCGAGGAATACCGGGGTGTGCGCATGGCGGCCGCGTACTACCCCGCCTTCGACATCGGCGGCGATTTCTACGAGCTGCTGGTCGAGCCCGATCGCCTGCTCGTCGTCATCGGCGACGTCGCGGGCAAGGGCGTGGCCGCCGCGATGGTGATGTCGCGCATCATGGCCGAGTTCCGACGGTACGGGCACGAGCGTTTGCAGCCCCACGAGCTGCTGGCGACCGTCAACGACGTGTTCGTCAACGCGGACCTCGGCGGGCGCTTCGTCACCGCCTGCTGCGTCGAGCTCGAGTTCGCGACGGGCAAGGTGTCCATCGCGAACGCCGGGCACGTGCCGGCGCTGCTTCGCCGCGCCAACGGCGAGGTCGCGGTTTGCGGCGACGCGTCGGGCGCCCCCCTCGGCCTGTTCGAGGGCGAGACCTACCGCACGGAGACGGTCGAGTGTGACCCCGATGACATCCTGGTGCTGGTCACCGATGGCGTCACCGAGGCGCTGGAGCCGAAGGCCGACCCGGCGTCCGGGGTGCTCACCTCGCTCATGCGCCGGGCGGAGCACGATGTGCGTCTGCTGGCGCGCGACATCGTCAACTCGGTGACCGTCGGCGCCAAGGGCCTCGACGACGTTGCCCTGTTCGCCGTTCAGCTCTGATAATCGACCTCGATGGTGGAAGAAGGCAAAGACACCTCCGTACGCGACCAGCTCGATTGGGCCGGCGACGTGTTTCGTCGCACGCTGGGCTACTGGTGGTTGATTTTGCTCATCGGTGCCGCCGGATCGGCGGCCGCCTATGGCGTGGTCTCGATGCGCGCCGAGTTCTTTCAGTCCGAAACCGTCATCATGCACCGGGACGTGATCCCGAATGACCTCGTGCGGCACTCGGGGGGCACCGGGGCCGCGGCCGCGCGCAGCATGCACGCGCGCTTTAACGAAATGCTGCGGGCCAAGCCGCTGCTCGAGCCGATCATCGAGCAGAGCGGCATGTTCACCGACCTCATCGAAAAGGAAGGCATGCAGGCCGCCGTGGAGGAGATGCGCGTGCTCACGCGGCTTCGCAGCCGCGGCGGCGGCATGTTCAACATCTCGTTCCGGGCGCTGCAGCCTGAGCTCGCCCAGGACATCACCCGGCAGCTCGCCCAGGGCCTCATCGACTGGGAGCTTCGGCTTCAGCTCGAAAGCGCCAGCGTCACTCGGGACTTCATGGCGGAAGAGCGCGAGCGTCTCGCCGCGGAGCTCGCGATTCGCGAGCGCGAGATGGCGCAGTTCCTCGCGGCGCACCCGGAGTTCGCGAGGGAGAACCAGCTCGCCTCGGCGGGCACCGGCGCGTCGATTCGCGCCATGACCGACGACAACCCGCGCACGCGCAGCTCGGGGGGCACGGGACAGCGCCGGGCGTTCAACGATCTCATCTCCCTCGAGCGCCGTCGCGCCGAGGTCAAGGCGCAGCTCGACGCCGGCGGCAAGGACCGCCCCGTCGCGACTCGCACGCCCGAGCAGCGGCGGGCTGACGAAACCCTGACGCGGGCACTGCGCGACCGCGACCGCGCCCGCCGTGAGCTGGCGAGCTTGCGCGCCCAGTTTACGGACCGGCACCCGGACGTCGTTACCGCCCTCGCGCGGCTGGCCGAGGCGAACCGCACCGTCGATGGCGCCCGTGCGGCGCTGGCGGCGGCGACTCCGCCGCCCTCGGCGACCGCGGACGCCTCGTTCGACCGGACGGCTCTCACGTCCGAGCTGCAGTCCCTCGACAGCCAGATCGCGTCGGTGCGCAAGCAGGTCGCGCGCAGCTCGAGCTCGTCGAGCAAAAGCAGCAGCCGCCGCCGTGGAGGTCCGAAGGTCGCCGACCTGGTCGGGCTCGAGACTCAGTGGGGCCAGTTGCTGCGCGAGTTTCGGGCGGTGCAGGAGCGCTACGCGTCGATCGAGTCCAAGGCCTTTGCCGCGGACATGACGGCTTCGTCTGAGCTCGCCCGGCAGGGCACCCAGCTGACGGTCGTGAGTCCGGCGACGCTGCCGACCGGGCCCGCGGGCTTTCCGAGCATGTTGCTGCTCATCGCCGGCATCCTCGCGTCGTTTGCGCTCGGCGCCGGCGTGGCCCTGGCGAGGGTCCTGCTCGACGACCGAATCTTCGCCCGGCGAGATCTCGAGCGCATCGATTCCGCCCGCACCCTCGCCGTCATCCCGCAGTAAACGGCAACCCCTCCAACCCCCGGATTTCCCGATTCCCCCGCCCCGTCCGCCACCGAGTCGCAAAAAAGGACCCTCAGCGATGTCCCGTGCCCCGTCCGCGATCACCCATTTGCCCCGTCGGCGCGCTGTAACAGGCGCCGAGGTCACGCGCGATCTAGAGTTAGATCCGCTGATGTTGCGGGTAGGTGCCCAGATCCCGGTTGGACGCGGAAGTTCGAGCATTGCCATGCTCGAGGATCCCGACGGCGCGCGTGCGGCCGGTTACCGCGTGCTTCGCCACCACTTGCCCCGACGCGATGACGGCCGGGCGCGGGTCACCATGATCTCGAGCGCTCGGGCGGGCGAGGGCATGACTCGGTGCGCGATCAACCTGGCCCTGGCGCTGAGCGACTACCACCGCGGCAAAGTGCTGCTGGTCGACGGCAACTTCACCAACCCCAGCATCGCGGCGGCCCTGGAGCTTCAGGACGTACCGTGTTTTTCGATGCAGCTGGCCCGACGGTCGACCGGCGACGACTCGCCCTGGACCGTGGTTGAGCTTCTGCCAAGTCAGCTCCATCTGCTCCCGGTCGACGTCTTCGGCGGCAAGCGTCCTCGTTTTGACGCCGCGGCGTTTACCGAAGCCATGAGCTCTCTGCGCGAGTGCGGCTACGAGCACATCGTGGTGGCCGCGCCGCCCGTTCTCGAGTCGGCGCAGCCCACGCTCATGCAGGAGTCCGTGGACGGGGTGATTCTTACGTGCCGCCGCGGGCAATCGCGAGGCAAGCGCGTGCGCCGCAGCATCGAGCAGTTTGGCCGCGATGCGGTTTTGGGAGTCGTCCTCGACCTGCGCTGACTCGGTCGCCGATCGTTTTCAGCCGTCGAGCCGAGTTGTTGTCGTGTCGTCGCCGTCGCAATGCCGCCGCCTACCGGCGGATCAGCCGGCGGGCAATTCCGAGCAGCTCCTTGGCCGCGCCGCGCGCGAACAGGAACGCGCACGGGACGTACACAATCGCGCCGGCCGCGATCTCGGCAAGCAGGCCGACCGCCGGGGCGGTTCCGTCGAGGGCCGCGCGCACGGCCAGGACCGCCGCGATCATGGGGACCGTGGCGAGGATCGGCCGAATCATCGCGCTGAGCATTCCGGTTCCCGACACGCCGCTGGTCCATCGCACCGCCGCGATTCCGATCAGCGAGTGAACCGTGAAGGCAACCCCCGGCGCGGCACACGCCCAGTAAAGGCCCAGCGGAGCGAGCGCCGCGATCAGCGCCAGCACCGAGACCATTCGGAACAGGCCGAGCACCATGACCACGCGCGGGTGGTCGTTGGCCTGAAGGAAGACGTTCACCGTCCAACCGATCGGGCGCACGACGGCGAGTCCGGCGAGCAGGGTGAGCATCGGCCCGACCTCGTACCATCGGGGATCGAAGATCAGCTCGACCAGGGTTGGCGCCACAGCGCCCAGCCCGACCGCGAGCGGCGCCATGATGAGAGACAGCATGCCGGTGGCGCGCACCAGGGCTGCCGGGCGTCGCTCGGGCTCGAGTCGCGCAAACGACGGCAGCAGCACATCGCCGACGTGTTCGCCGACGTGAACGGCGGGAATGTCGGCCAGGTTGTAGGCCAGGTTGTATTTGCCGACCGGGCCGGAGCCGAAAAGGCGCGCGACGAGCAGGTTGTCCCACTTCATCGAGACGACCACGGCGCTCACGCCGATCCAGATGGGAATGCCGAAGCGAAACAAGTCGCGCACGGTGCTCCAATCGGGCCACCACGGCGTGCGCCACAGGTGGGCCCGGGTCGCCGCCGTGGAGATGACGAGCAGAAACGCGCAGCGGACGATGTTGCCGACTACTACGCTGTAACCGCCCCATCCGCGCCACGCGAGCACCACCGTCACGACGCCAAAGCTGATTTCGCCGATGGCGTTGCTCATCGCAATGACGGGAAACCGCAGGTCGATGGCCAGGGCGCGGAGGTTGGGGACGGCAATACGGTTGAGAAGACCCGCCAGCACCAGCCCCGGAAAGAAGCGCTGTATGGCCGGGTCGCCCAACGCCCCGGCAATCGGTTCTTGAAAGAGCAAGATGCCGCCGAGCGTCACCACGCCGATGAGCACGTAGAAAAGAGCCGCGGCAAAGTGCACCTGCGGCGAAGCTTTGGCCTTTGCTACCATGTAGTTCGGCAGGCCGAAGCTCGTGAGGACGCCCGTGGTGAACACCAGCACGGCCGCGACCTGAACCTCGCCGTACTCGGCCGGCGTGAGGAAGCGCGTGACGACCAGCATCGAAGCCAGGCCCACCGCGCGCGAGGAGATGCTCACGAGGATCGTCCAGGCAATTCCGCTGGCGGCTTTTTGGACCACAGACATGCGCGGCTACTGTAAAGGGTTTTCGGCCGCGCGTGCTCCGTATGCCGCGCATGCCGCACAGGATGTAACCGTCGTGCGGGAGGGACCGCGATGACCGTCCCCGCGATCGTCCTGCTGCTGATGTTCGTCTACCTGCGACTGCATCAGATCATCGAGCCGCTCGGCAGGCTGCCGATTCTCCCGATGCTGTTTATGGCGGTGCTCGCTTGCTTCGTCATCGATGCGCTGGGCAAGCGCCTGGAAGTGCGGGCCGCGGCGCCCCTTTGGTGGGCTGCCGCGCTGCTCGGTTGGGTTGCTCTGGGCGGCCTGCGCGTGGGAACGGGAGTCGATCCGGTAGCGACGTTCATGATGGTCATCCTGGTGATGACCCTTTACGGCGTCATTGCCGGCGGTCTGCAGGATTTCTCACGGTTGACGACCGTTGCCCTGTGCGTGGTGGGCATCAACCTGGTGCTCGCGTTCGTCGGCGCGCACCAGTCGGTCGCCCCCCGGGGGTGCATTGCCCTCGCGATCGAGGACGGCCGCTTTTCCACCGGGGAGGGCCGCCCCGATGGCCGGTCGTGCAGCGAGCGGGCCCAGTGCTACGACGACCTGGCCGAGCCCGACCACGAGTATTTGTGCGAGCGCGTGGGCCTGGCGGGCACGTCGTCGATTCAGAATCGCGTCCGCTACCGCGGGATTCTTCAGGATCCCAACGAACTCGCCTTTACGCTCGCCGCCAGTTTGCCGTTCCTTATCCTGCTGGTTGGCCGCTTCGGGTTCGCCAGCCGCAGCCTCACGCTGCTGTCGGGCCTGCTCGTGATCATGTGGTGCGTGGTGGCCACGCAATCGCGCTCGGGTCAGCTCGCCAACCTGGCGGTACTGGGCGTCTACTTCTTACGCCGCTACGGCTGGCGCGGCATCCTCATCTCGGTCGCCCTGACCCTCCCGCTGTTGTTGCTCGGCGGGCGCGCGGGCAACAAGGCCGACGCCTCGACGCTCGATCGGTACGAGGCGTGGCGGGCCGGTCTGGAGTTGCTCCAGACCAACCCGATCATGGGGGTGGGCCCAAGTATGTTCACCGAGTACCACCACCTGACGGCCCACAACTCGTTCTTGCTCATCGCCGCCGAGCTGGGGATGATCGGGCTCATCGGCTGGGTGTTGCTCTGGTACGTGTGCATCAAGACCGCGCGCAAGGCCATGCAACGCACCGATGATCGCGCCGTGTCTTCCTGGGGCACGGCGGTGTTCGCGTCGCTCATCGGCTGCCTCATCCCGTCGATGTTCCTGTCGCTGTCGTATCACTTCATTTTGTGGATTCACCTGGGCATTGCGAGCGCGCTCTACGGCGCCACCTGTCGGCGGCTGCCGGATTTTCGCGTGCGCGTGGGATTCGCCGACGTGGCGCTGTGCACGATGATTTCGTTCGCCTTCATCGTGGCGGTGTACGTGATGCTGACGCTCAAGGGGTATTGATGGGCGTCAGCTGTACACGACGCGACCGACGAGCCCCTTTAACGGGTGTACGCCAGCGGCGGCACCGCCAGCGACGCCTCGAACAGCTCCATCGAGAGCTCCGGATCCACCGCGAGACGACGCACGTCGTAGCGGTCCGCCGAGCCCGGGCGATACGTCACGCCGCTGGCGTTGGAGAAACCGACCTCGTAACCGGCTTCGACCAGCGCTTTGCGAATCGCGGGGATCTCCGCGATGGCGCGGCCCACCGGGTAGGCGATGGCCCGAATGGGCTCTTCGAGTCGGGCTTCGAGAATCTCGCGGCTGCCCGTGAGCTCGTGGGCCAGATCGCTGGCGGCCAGGGTTTGCAAAACTCGATGGCTGCGCGTGTGCGACTGGACGTCCATGCCTGCCGCGCGCAGTGCGCGCACTTCGTCCCAGGTCATGATGACCTTGTCGGCGATGTCGCGCTCGACCTCGCGCGTCCAGGCCACGCCGCACTCAGCGGCGAGGTCGCCGAGGAACCCCTCGATGTCGAGGCCCGGCGTGTTCTTGACCGCGTTGAGGGCCTCGGCGCGGCGCTCGGCTTTGCGCGCCGCAACCGCGGGCCGCTGGCTGTGTTCGATGAGGTAGCTGATGCGGTCCCACCAGTACAGTCGGCGCTCGTCGACGAAGTCGGTCGCGATGAAGAAGCAAGCCCGCAGGTTCCAGCGCTGCAAGATGGGCAGGGCAGTCTCCAGGCAGCTTTTGTAGCCGTCGTCGAACGTGATGAGAAGCGGATTGCCGGGCAGCGCGCGCTCGCCGTTGACCGCGTCGATGACCTCGTTTACGCCCACGACGTTGAAGTGCCGCGCCGCAAACTGCATCTGGCGATCGAAGTCGTCCGGCGTCGCGTCGACCACGTCCGGGTCCAGTCCGGGAAACGGACCGTTCGCCACGCTGTGGTAGGTGAGGACCGACAGAGGAACCGCCGGACCGCGTTTTCGCAGGCGCAGAATGGCGTCGGTCAATCCGATCCGACACAGCGCCCTGGCTACTCGCTCGCGAGAAGAGGCCACATCCCGACCCTAACACTGGCGGGCGCTACATCAACATCGAACCGCGCATCTCGTCGCGCTCGAACAGCCAACCCGTTTGCAGGCCTTCGGCCACCGGCGTCTTCCCCGCGGACGCTTTCCCCCGTGCAGTAAAGGACCGAACCGTGACCAAGAACCCCGTGCTCAAGAAACCGAAGTCCGCCGACGTCACTCCGGGCCCCGGCCACCGGATGAAGAAGAGCATTCGCCGCCTCGACAAGGAACTGGTCGACCAGTTTCGGCTGTTCGAGACCCCGGACGTCTCGGACCTGCTCAATCGCCTGTACGCGATGCCGAGCGACATCCACAACCTGGTCAACAGCAACGCAATCGCCGGCCAGGCGGTGACGGTAAAGCTCTACCCGGGCGACAACCTCATGCTGCACAAGACCCTGGACGTCATCGAGCCAGGCGACGTCGTGGTCGTCGACACGTCCGGGTGCACGACCACCGCCGTCATTGGCGACTTGCTGGCGCAGAAGCTCAAGCACCGCGGCTGCGAGGGCGTGGTGATCGACGGCCTCGTTCGCGACCTGCCGGCGATGAAGGAGGTCGGGCTGCCGGTGTTTGCTCGCGGCGTTACGCCCGTCGGCCCGCTTCATCGCGGACCCGGCGAGATCAACTATCCGGTGAGCTGCGGCGGTGTGGTGGTGAACCCCGGCGACGTTGTTCGCGGCGACGAGACCGGTGTCGTGGTCATACCGGTGACCCACGCCGAGCGCATCCTCGAGGCGGCCTATGCCCAACGGGCCAAGTTGCGCGACTACGTCGACAACGTGAAACGGGGCATCTTTTCGACGGACTGGGTCAACGAGATGCTCGACAAGAACGAATGCGCGGTCGAGGACTGACCAGACTGGCTGCGCGCACCGTCGATCGGCTGCGCGCGGAAGCCGCCCGCGCTGCCTCGCGGTACAGCCCGACCGAAAGAAGTCGGCGGGCGCGCTTTGCGAGCAAGCGGCGGGCGCTGTATCGCGAGCACTGGGCTGAGGCGGCGGACCAGGTAGGGGCCCGGCTCGAGCCGCTCGCCAGCGGCTACTTGCGGATGCGCCGCGGCGACACGTGGACCCTGGTGCGCGGCGCCGACGTCATGCTTGACGACCACCTCAGCCTCGAGATGGCGGGCGACAAGGCGCTGACCGCGCGGCTTTTGGCCGGCGGCGGCTTCGCGGTGCTGCCGCACGCGACCTTCGGCATCGAGACCCTCGACAAGGCCAGCGCGTTTGCGCGAGAGGTCGGCGGCCCGATGGTCGTCAAGCCCGCGTCGGGGACTGGCGCCGGGCGCGGGGTGACCACGGGGATCGCCGGGCCGGCCCAGCTGCTGCAGGCCGCGCGCCGGGCCCGGCTGTTCGGCCCGGAATTGCTGATCGAGCCACAGGTCGACGGCGCGAGCTTTCGCCTGCTCTACATCGGTGGCGAACTGGTGTGCGCGGTGCGGCGCGACCCGCCGGCAGTTGCGGGCGATGGCCGATCGTCGATTGCGCACCTGTGCGTCGCGGAGACCGAGGCCCGGCTTTGCGCGGAGCCGCCGACCTCGCTGCACCCCCTCGAACTCGACCTCGACGCTCGGTTTCACCTCGCGGCGTTGGGCCACCGGCCGGCGAGCGTTCCGGGAAAAGGCGAGGCGGTGGTCGTCAAGCGGGTCTCGAACCAAAACGCTCGCGCGGACAACCACGTGGTGTTCGACAGCGTCCACCCGACCATCGCGGCTCGCGGCGCCGAGATGGTGAACTACCTGGGGTTGGATCTCGCCGGTGTGGACGTCATCGCTCCGAGCGTCTCGGAGCCGTTTGACGGCCGGGTTGTGATGAACGAAGTCAACACGTCGCCGGGGCTGCACCACCACGTGCTGGTCGCCGATCCCCGGCTTGGGCGGCCCGTGTTTGCCCGGGCACTCGAGCTCGCGCTGCAACGCTCGCCGCGACGGCTGAACAAGGAACTTGCCGCATGACCGACAGCGCGGCGAATGCGGGCGCCACGGTGTCCCGCGAGCGCCTGCGGCGGTTCGCGCGCGACGTTCTGGTCGCGTACGGCGCAAACGCCGACGAGGCCGATGTCGTGGCCGAGGTACTGACCTGGTGCGATGCGGCGGGCCGCGCCAACCAGGGCGTCTGGCGCCTGCCGCTGTTTTGCAAGCGGCTCGAGCGAGGCGTCGTCCAGTCCCCTTGCAAGCTGTCGATCGAAGAGCGCAGCGCGGGTGTCGTCGCTATCGATGGCGGTGGCGGTCTGGGGCACTACGTCGCCGTCCGCGCGATGGACGCGTGCGTCGAACGCTCGCGGGCCGCGGGCATCGGCGCCGCAGCGGTGCGCAACAGCAACTTTCTCGGCGCGGTTGCCTACTACGTCGACCGGGCGGCGCGGCAGGGCTGCATCGGGCTGGCGTTTTCGAACAGCTTTCCCAAGGTGGCGGCCCACGGCGGGGCCCGGCCGGTGCTGGGCACGAACCCCCTGGCCATTGCGGCGCCGCGCGCCGACGGCACTTGTTTTTTGCTCGACATGGCGACGTCGGCGGCGGCGGGTTCCACGGTCACGAAAGCCGCCGAGCGCGGCGAGCCCCTGCAAGACGGTGTCGCGGTCGATGCCGCTGGCGCGCCGACCAACGATCCGGCCGCGGCGCGGGCGGGAGCGCTGCTGCCGGCGGCCGGCGCCAAAGGGTACGGCCTTGCCCTGGCCGTCGAAATCCTCGCCGGTGTGGTCACCGGGGCCGGGGTGTCGTCCGGCGTTCGGTCCATGTACTCGGACTTCTCGGCGTCAGGCGACAACGGCCACTTGTTCGTCGCAATCGACATCGCGACGCTTATGCCCCTCGAGTCGTTCTGCGAGCGTCTCGAAGGCCTGGCGGGGGCGGTCGCGAACTCGGGGCGCGCCGACGCGCCGCCTGGATTTCCCGGCGACGCTCGATTTCGCGCGCTGGCCAAGACGGCCCGTGACGGGATTGCCCTCGACAGCGCGACCGTTGGCGTTCTGCGCGAACTCGCCGCGGCGCGCGACGTCGAGCCGACACTTTTCGAGTCATCACAAGGAGCTGTACCGTGAAGACCTTTTCCTTCGACCCCTCTGCCTACGCGAGCGCGTATGCGGACCAGGGCTACGTTCACATTCCGTCCGGCGTCAGCGCCGAGTTTCTCGCCTACGCGCGCGAGTTTCTGCGCAGGGGCGATGCCGATCTCGATTCGTTTGCGTTCAAGGGCAAAAAGAAGCAGTTCCTGTTCGAGTTCCCCGAGGGCGATTGGCCGTCCGGCGTCAAGGACGCCGTCGCCGGAGTGACCGGCCTCGACCGCGAGCGCCTCACGCTGTGCGAGCGCCACATCAAGGCCTACGAGGAAACCGCGGCCGCTGCGCCGCCGGCGCACAAAGACAGGCTGGCTTCCGAGGTTGCCGTGGGTATTCCACTGCACGTCGCGCCGGGGTCGACGGTGGTCGCGTACCCCTTCGACGAGCTCGACGTCAATCCGTTCAACACCACGGCCCTGTGGCGCAACAGCCTCGACGAAGACCAGCTGCCCGAACGCGTATTGCGCGACAAGCGTTCGGTCGAGCTCGACGTGCAGCCGGGCGACCTGCTCATGTTTCGCGGCTCGAGCATCTACCACGAGCGCAAGCAGGCCGCGGGTACCGCGGTTCTCTACCTCAAGTTCAACGCCATGCGGCTCGACCCGATCGGCGAGGATCCAACCACCGGGGCGCAGCGAACCCGTTCGCTCGCGCTGCTCGAAACCAGCAGCGACGACCAGCTGCTCGATCTGGCCTGCGAGGTTTCGCCGCAGCTCCATCGCGTGAGCCGCCACTACTCGCGGCTGCGTTGGACCGAGGTGCTGCAGGCGTACGTGACCGACCAAAAAGAGTTTCGCTTGAGCGAGGACGACTTTTCGATGATTCAGGCCGCCGACGGTTCGAAAACCGTGCGCGAGCTCATCCGCGGGCGCGGAGTGCCGGATTCACAGCTGGCGCAGCGACTGCCGGCTGTGCGTCGTCTGATTCGGCTCCAGGCCCTCGACCTGCTCGGGTAGTCTCGGCCGCCGCGCGCGCCGAGCGGCGCAGCCGCTTGCGCAACAGGCCTCCGACCAGTTTCTGGTGGTACACCAGTCCGGGCATCGGGTCGCGGGCACTCAGGTAGGGCAGCACGCGGGCCCGGGATAGCGAGCGCAGCCAGCTGCCGAAGGACTGGTCGCCGCGCCGGGCCAGTTGTCGAAAGGCCAGGGCGTCGCGCACTGGATCCACCATGCGCAGCCCGGTCCGAAAGTGATCGGGGGCTTCGACCGGGTCGCCGATCAGCTGGCGGTAGACGAAGTAGGCGAGCGGAATGCCGCTTTGCTCGACGAGCTCGTTCGCGGCCGTGAAGCGCGCGTTGCACTCGATGATCTTGAGCTGGCCGTCGCGCTCGTCGAGCTTGAACTCGACGTTGCCCAGGCCGCGCAGGCCCGCGTGCCGAAACAGGCGCAAACCGAGTTCCTGCGCTTGCGGCACCCGATCGGTGAGGTGGTAGGTGGCTCCGCCCATGTTGACCGGGTAGCGCCGCGCGACCCGCTTGGTGAAGTGGAGCAGGGGCTGTCCCCGCTCGTCCATGTACGTGTAGTAGCTGCACAGGCGCGCGTCGGGGCCCGGTATGAACTCCATGAGCACCACCGAAAAGCCCCGCGCAAACACGTCGGCCAGCTGGCGTTCGAGCTCGGTCCGGTCTCGAGCGCGAAGGAACTTCTGGCCGTAGGCCGCGCTAAACGGCGGCCCGAAGGTGGGCTTGATGACGATCGGATAGATGAGGTCCGGCGCCAGGCGAGCGAGGTCGTCGAGGCCGTCGATGTTCCAGAACTGGGGAAAGGGAACGCCGGCAGCTCGGGCGGTGCGATAGGTGGCGAGTTTGTCGAGCAGGCGCCGCCGCGCCATGGGCTCGCCAATTTCGACCCGGTAGTGCCGGGCCAGGTCGGCCTTGGCGTCGATCATCAGGCTGATCGCCTCGTCACTGCAGGTGAGCAGTACGGCACCCTCGAACCGGGCGATTGCCTCGGGCGACAGCAGGTAGTCGCGCCACGATTTGGCGCCGGGCGCGCAGCTCAGGGCAGTGCAGTCGCGCGAGCGCAGTACCGGTGAGTCGGGGCGGTTGAGAGCAAAGACCTCGATACCGCGGGCGGTGAGGTTGCGCGCAACCGACAGCGCGTTTGCGTCACCGCCAACGACGATGGCGGGCGGGCGCTTGGCGCCGACGAACCGGGACGATACAGCCATGACCAGGAACGTCGACGTTTCGACGTTCCCGTCATTCTAGTACACGCTGCGCTTACGGCAGCAGACCTTCTGCGAGGCCGTTGATGTAGTCCTCGATGGCGGTGTAGCCCGACGGCATGATGGTGGTGTGGTCGCTACCATCGTTCGGGTCGAGACCCTGAGCGATCTCGAAAGCATCCGACATTCCGTCGTTGTCGCTGTCGACCGGTGGCGCTGTCGGTGTCAATCCGGCCATAAGGTCTGCCGGGAAGCGAGCGCCCCACTCGCCGGTACCTGCGCGCACCTCGGCCACCGAAGTTTCCGTCACGACGTCGCGCGGGAACGCGCCGGCGTACGTCAACACATCGTCGTAGGCGATGCGCACGGGTTGCACCGGTGTCGCAACGTAGGTTGCGATATCGCTGAAGTCGTGGACCGCAGCGGCCCGATGCGACTCGGCGAGAAACAAATCCTGGTTGCACTCGCGCCACGGGTTGGTGACCACGCCGGGGCACGAACTCGACGCGTCGTCGACGAAGTTGTCGGCCAGGTAGTAGGCCGGGTCGGTGCTCGACCTCGGCGCTTCGTCATCGAAGAAGAACGGAATGAGTGTGCCGCTTGGCCCGTCTTTGTAGTAGTTGCCGACGATGTTGAACTGACCGCTGGCGGCGTTTTGGTGGATGAAGCCGTGCCGCACGTTGTGGATCACGTTGTTGACGACCTCGGACGGACCGTTGGCGATGGCCGGGTTGCGGTTCTTGTTGTGGGCGAACAGAGTGTGGTGCACCGATACGCGGCGGCCATCGGGGCCATTGATGAGACCGTAGTTGTGCTCGCCTTCCGGGTGGCCCACGGTCCCGGCCTGTTCGATGGTCGTCCACTGCACGGTCGCGTCAATGGCCTCGAACATGTCGACCGTCTCGTCGACACCAAAGCCAATCGACATGTGGTCGAGAATGAAGTTGGTGTTGCGCGACAGCTGCACGGCATCGAATTGAGCGCCGTCGCTTCCGCGGTACTCGGGCCGAATGCGCATGTGGCGAATGATGATGTTGCCGACGTCGCGGCTGTAGCGGCCGATCAGGCGGCCCTGCAGCGTGATGCCGCCGCCGGGCGCGGTTTGACCGGCAATGGTGACGTCGCCGTTGGGGATCAGGATGTCGCCTTCAATGACGCCCGAGACTTCGAACACGATGATGCGAGGGCCGCTGCGGTCCAGTGCCGCCTGCAGGGAGCCCGGGCCGCTCGCGGCGAGGGTGGTTACCTTGATGACGTCGCCGCCGCGACCGCCGGTGGCGTTGGCGCCGAAGCCGGTTGCGCCGGGAAAGGCCAAAACGCGGCCGTCGCTCGGTGGCGGCGTGGGTGGATCGTCGCTGCCTGGCGGCGTGCCCGGGGCGTCGTCGGTTCCGCCGCCGCTTGTATCGCCGTCGCCGGTGCCGCCCGGCCCGTCGCCGGTGCCGCCGCCGCTATCACTGTTGCCGCTGCCGTCTACGTCAGCGGAACCGATTGTGATGGTTCCGTTGCAGCCGCCGGCGGCGACCATGGCAAGCGCTGCGGCGCATGCCAGTAACCAAGAGCGCGAGAACTTCATCGCTTCCCCCCTTGGAACCAGGGTACTGCCCTGCAAGTGCACGCGCAACGCGTGTACCGGTTGGGAAATGGAAGGCAACGAAGCGAACAATTGTTTGCTTCGGTGAACTGCACAGTCGTCAGCGCGGCTGCAGGATGACTTCGCTGACCTGGGTTGTCTGCCCGGGGCGTATCTCGATCTCGACGGTCTTGGTCACGTTCCAAACGGTGTGTTCGAGTCGCAGACTGTGCTGACCGGCGGGCAGCTCCAACCGGCACGGGGTTTCGGCGCAGCGTTGGCCGGTACCGACAACAGTGACGCGCGCCCAAGGCCGCACCGCCACCGCCGCAACACCCGTGGCAGTCGCGGCTACGGGCTCGTTCGCGGCAGCCTCGGTGTTTTTGCGCGGCGTCGCACGGCGCGCAGCGGGCGTCCCCCTGGGCGGAGGGGAAGACCCGTCGTCGGCCGCCGCGTTGTCGGCAGCGGCCGACCGTTGTTCGTCCGTTGTGGTAGCGCCGCGGGAACCGGGGTTCTCTTGCGCGTCCGATGCCTCGAGGACCGGCGTTTGGTTGCCGGGTGGTTCGCCCGGTCCATCGGCTGGACCGCCCGCGACATCGGCGGGAGGTGCGGCCGCGGTCGTGTCCACGGCCGGCAGGTCCGCCGACGGGATGTCGTTCGACGCGTCCCTGGCGCCGAGCAATCCCGCGGCCGCGGCGAGAGCGATGGCAGCGGCGCCGCCCAGCACCCACGCGGCGCCGCGCCGCCGCGCCGGGTTTGCGCCGCGGTCCGAGGTCGCGACGCCGGTCTCGTCCCCCGCGCGTTTGTTGTCGGTGACCGAAGGGCCGCCATTGCCGCTAGCTGGCCCGCCGTGGTTCGAGTCGGCAACGCCCGGGAGGCTCTCGGCCAGGGTGGCCGCCATGGACTGCATGGTTTCGTCACCGGCGGCCAGGGTGGTCAGCGCCTTTTCGCCATCGTCGAGAAACGTGACCACGGGTCCGGCCGGCTCATCGGGATCGCCCGTGCCGTTGGCTTCGTGCCCGGACCAAAAACTCTCGATCCAACCGGCCAGACGCACGCTGGGCGGCGGGCCGCCGCTCTTTGCCCGCGCCTTGACGAGGAACGAGTCGAGCGACAGCTGCATGGCGCGCGCGTCGGCGAATCGATCCCCGGGCGCGGTGGCCGTCGCGCGTTCCACGATGGTGCGCAGCTCGTCGGGCACCTCGGTTGGCAGGGCGGGGACTTCGGCGCGCCGCGCCTGCTCGAGCAGCTCCGCGTTGGACGTCGCCGAGTAGGCCCGCTGGTCCGCGATTGCCTCATAGAGGACCAGGCCGAGGGAGAACACGTCGGAACGCGGATCGACCGAGTCTCCGTGCGCCTGCTCGGGTGACATGTAGGCCGGCGTCCCACGTACTTTGCGGGCCCCCACTTCGGTTTCACTGGTCGCAACGCCAAAGTCGACCAGTTTGACTTCGCCCGACGCGGAAACGATTACGTTTCGCGTCGTAACGTCGCGGTGCACGATGGCGCGCGGCTGCCCGGTTTCGTCGCGAGCCCGGTGTGCATAGTCGAGGGCCTGACAGGCTTCCATGGCGACGAAGGCCGCCAGCTCGTAGTCGAGAGGCGTACCTGCGTCTCGGCCGCGCTCGATGGCGGCGGCGAGATCTGGGCCGTCGACGTACTCCATCACCAGGAACAGTTCGTCGCCAACGCGGCCGAAATCGAACACTGGAACGATGTTCTTGTGGGCCAGCGACATCGATAGCCGCGCTTCCTGGACGAACAGGGCCACGAAGCGCGGGTCCGCGGAGCGCTCGCGACGGATGCGCTTGACCACCAGTCGCTTTTCGATGCCGCCCGGACCGCGCCGCCGGGCGTGAAACACCTCGGCCATGCCGCCGCGGCCCAGCGGGCGCAAAAGCTCGTATCGGCCCACAGAGCGCGGCATCTTCGGTGGAATCTTATCGCGAGAGAGCCGACTTGCCCGGCCTTAACGCTTGTACGATGATCGAGAGCGATGGCCCATTGTCGAGGCTTGGCGCGGGTCGGTTTGGCCAGCGCCATCGCGGTCGCCTCGGCGCTCGCGAGCCCGGTCGCGGCGGCGCAAGAGCCGGCGCCGCTGGTCGTCTATTACGCACCCCAGACCGCCGCGCCCGGGGTGCGGGACGCCCGGGACGCCATCGAGCGCGCCGCGACCAGCCGGGGCACCGCCGTTGTCGACCTGTCTGCACCGGCGCCGCTTCCGCCGGCCGCACCAGCGGCCCTGCGCCGGGCCATCGAGAGCTACCACGGCTTTTCCTACACCCAGGCGCTCGCCGAGATCGATGCCGCACTGGCCGAGGCCGCCGTGACCGGGGCGCGCGGTCTGCGTCCCGTCGAGCTGTCGGACCTCTTCATCTACCGGGCGCTCGCCCTCACGGCCCAGGGCGACACCGCCAGCGCGTGGGACGACTTCGCCCGGGCTGCCGCCATCGACTCGACGCGCACGCTCGACCCGGCGCGCTTTTCGCCCGGCGTTCTGTCGTCGTTTCAGCGCGCGGCCGCGGCCGCCGCCGCCGGCGAGCGCACGCGCCTGTCGGTCGACGTAGACGCCGCGTGCTCTGTTTTTGTCGACGCGCGCTCTCATCGACCGAGGGAAGAACTCTCGGTCGCGCGCGGGGCGCACTTCGTTCGCGTCGAATGCCCCGGCGCGCAGGAGTATGGCGCGCGCATTGTCGCCGACAGCGCTGAGCAAGCCCTGCGGCCCGCGCTGGTCGCCATCGAGGCCCCCGGCGACGCCCGCGTTCTCGAGGAGGCCCGGGCCCGCGGCGCAAGCTCGGTGCTGTACGCCCGGGTCTCGTTGGGTCGCTCGGGGCAACCCAGCCTGGCGACGCGCCGGCTCGCCGTCGCCACTGGCAAAGAGCGCGCCCGGGTCGTCGTTGGCCTCGAGCGCGGCGGCGGGCAGCGCGTGCAAAAGGCGATCGCTCGCATGATCGACGACGTCGTTGCTCCTCGCCTCGACCTGCGCGCCGCGCCGCCGCCTGAGCGGCGCTGGTTCGAAAAACCGTGGCTGTGGGGAGCTGTCGGGGTCGCCGTCACGGCGGCTGTTCTGCTGCCGTTCGCCCTCGACGGCGGGTCGGAGCAGGGTGGCTTCGACGTCGACGTGGAGGGGTTGCCGTGACCGGGCGAACGGGGGCCGTGCTCGGCGTTCTCGCGGCACTCGGTGCCTGTTCCGAGTCGTCTCCGAGTCTGCGCCTGCAGGTCGAGTCGCCGGCCCAGGGCACCGACGCGTACCCGTTCGACGCCGCCGACGAGCTGCGCCTTTCCATCGCCGAGGCCGGCGACACCGAAGACCTCAGCCTGGTCTCCGCCGAGCTCGGCGGCCCTCTCGCGCTGTCGGAAGTCCCCTTCGGCGACGACCTGGTGGTGCACCTGTCGGCGCTCGTGAGCGGCGTCGAGATCGCGTACGGCCGCAGCTGCGTGCTCGACCTGTCAGACGAGTCTCGCCTCGACGTCGTCGCGCGGGTGTATCTGTCTCGCGCGGTCAGATGGGGGGCGAGCGCCGACCCTCTCGAGCCGACGCGGTTCGGAGCGCTGGCCTTTGCGCAGGCCGACGGCAGCGCGGTCTTCATCGGCGGTGGCGCCCCGGTCGCCGAGCGCTTCGACCCGCTCGAGAGCGGTGCGTTCGAGCCGCTCAGCGTGCAGCCCGAAGCGCGCATCGGCGGCGCAGTCGCGCGCTTTAACGACGGCAGCGCCGCCATCGTTGGTGGACGCACACCCGCCGGCGACATCGAAAGCCGGGTCGAGATTCTCGATGCGGCGCGAGCCACTCTCCAGTCGTTCGACGGCCCGGGCGTGGTCGACCACGCCGCCGTCACCCTGGTCGACGACCGCGTGCTCGTGGCAGGGGG
>Ga0207422_1000375_pt1 | contig 151531 bp, 113 predicted proteins | sample MarCyaLeptolynsp_FD_187757 | JGI IMG/M metagenome (GOLD analysis project Ga0207422, IMG submission 187757) | Marine cyanobacterial communities from Panama - species 1 Leptolyngbya sp. (SPAdes) | ecosystem: Environmental > Aquatic > Marine > Unclassified | place: Panama: Panama City | collected...
AGCGGAGCGCGCGGTGCGTCGAGGCCGCGGGCGTCACGGAGTGCTCGCGCCGCAGGCGCGACGCCAACGGAGAGCGAGCTCCGACGTGCCGCCGGGCCGAAGGCCCGCCGGCGTATACGGAGCGTCCCGCGGCAGCGATGCATCGTGCGCGCAGCGTCCTGCCGGGCGTTCCCAATAGGGACAGCCCCTAGCCGGCGGGCGGCGCGGGGCCCAGGGTGATCTCCGAGTGTTTCTCGGATTCGATATCGCCCACCGGCACGCGCACCTCGAAGGTGGTCCCTTCGCCGGGGCGCGTGTGGATAGCGATGTGCCCCTCGTGCTCTTCGACGATGCTTTGCACGATGGCGAGGCCCAGGCCGGTGCCGGTGCTCTTGGTGGTGAAGAACGGATCGAAGATGCGCTCGAGGTCCTGGTCGCTGATGCCCGGACCGTCGTCGTGGATTTCGACCACGGCGTCGCGCGCGGAACGGACCAGGGCGATGCGGACCGAGCGGCCGCCCCGGCGCGATGCGTCCGCCGCGTTGCGCATGAGGTTCCACACCACCTGCCGCATCTTCGATGGGTCGGCCACAATCCAGAATGGCTCCGAGCTGGCGCTGTCTTCGAGGCCGAGCTCGACGTCGGCAAAGCTCTGGTCCTGGCGAAACACGGTAATCGTCTCTTCGAGCAAACTGCGCAGGTCGAAGCGCACGGCCTGAGGAGGGCGCGGGTTGGCGTAGTCGAGCAGTTGACTCACGAGTGCGTCGAGCCGGCCGACCTCGCGATTGACGATGTCCATCAAGGCGCGGTCTTCGGAGCCCTCGTCGGGCGTTGCGCGCAGCAGCTCGACGGAGCCGGAGATGGATGCCAGCGGGTTGCGAAGCTCGTGGGCTATGCCGGCGGCCAGGGTGCCGATGGTGGCGAGCCGCTCGGCTCGCTTGACCTGGCGCTCCATGGCGCGCAGGTCGGAAAGGTCCTGAAAGTTCACGATGCGGCCCACTTCGCGATCGCGGTGGTCGACGAGTGGCGACACGGATAGCCCGAGCACGAGGCTGCGCGGACCGACGTTGACCTCGCACTCGAGTCGCCGCGCGGCCGCGTGAGGAACCAGGCCGGGCAGGGCCGATGCGAGCCCTCGGGAGACATCGCGAAGCGGCTGGCCGACCGGGGACTTGGCCAGGCCCAGGATCTCGAGCGCGGCGTGGTTCGCGGTCAGGATTCGCTCGTCGTCGTCGATCGTAATGAGACCGCTCGACAAACAGCGGACGATGTCTTCGTGGACCGCGAAAAGGTCGGCGGCCGCGGAGCGCTCGCTCTCCAGCGACCGAACCGTGCGCTGCACCTGCGAGCCGAGGTTGGCCGCGAGAAAACCGACGGCCGTCATTCCGGCGAGGTTGAGCGCGAGGGCCCGAACGAATTGCAGCGTGCTGAGGTCGGCGGGCAAAACGTGCTGACCGGAAGGGGCCGGGAGGATTTCTACCCAGCCCAGCACCGAGATGACGGTAAACAGCCCCGCGGAGCTCGCCGCGACCGCAAGCGCACCGGCGCGAAAGCGAACGGTTGCCGCACCGATGATCGAAAGCGGAAAGAAGAACGAGTACGCGCTTTGGGCGCCACCGGTGATATGCACCAGCAGCGAGGTGATGAGCAGGTCCACGGCGAGCTGCAGATCGGCAAAGCTCTCGAGCCGGGTGACCTGCTCGAGGCGCAGCGCGTAGCCGACGGTCACCAGGTACGTGGCGATGATGATGCCGAACAGGATGACCGAGTGGGTCGTCGTTAGATCGGCATCACCGACCCAGGCGATCACGATGGTCGCACCGAGGACCATCGTGATCAGCACCAGCCGAAACAGCATCAGGTAGGTGACGCGACGACGAAGCTCGTCGCGGCCCGCCTCGGGACCGACCGGGCGCGCGAACAGGCCGGAGCTGTTGGCGCCGCCGGTTTCGCTCATGCTGTCTTCTTAACCGATATTGCCGGCGAGGTCGAAGATGGGCAGGTACATGGCGATGATGAGGCCGCCGATAATGCCACCGAGGAACACCATCATGACCGGTTCCATCATTGCGGTAAGGCCGGCCACGGCGACGTCTACCTCGTCTTCGTAGAAGTCGGCGATCTTCTGGAGCATGGCGTCCATGGCGCCGGTCTGCTCACCGACGCCGATCATCTGCACGACCATCGACGGGAAAACCTTGGCCTCTTCCAGCGGGCCCGCCAGGTCCTTACCCTCGGAGATCTTTTCGCGAGCGTACATGATGCCTTCCTCGACAACCACGTTGCCGGAGGTTCGAGCACAGATGTCGAGAGCGTCGAGAATGGGCACACCGGACGACAGCAGCGTGCCGAGAGTGCGGGTGAAGCGCGCCACCACGACTTTTCGCAAGACGTTGCCGATGACCGGGATGCGCAGCAAGAAGCCGTCGAAGATTCGGCGTCCCTTCTCCGTCTTGACGAAGGTCGTAAAGCCCACGAACGCGGCAATTCCGACGCCGGCGATGATGTACCAGTTGGCGATGAATCCGTTGGACAGATTGATGACGACCTTGGTCGGCCCCGGCAGCTCGCCGGCCCGCATCTCCTTGAACATGTTCTCGAAGACGGGGATGACCTTGGTGAGCAGCACCGATACGACGATCAGGGCGACGCCGAGGACCGCGATCGGGTAGGTCATCGCGCCCTTGACCTGGCGCTTTAGCTTGACCGCCTTTTCGATGTACGTCGCGAGGCGGTGCAAAATGGTGTCGAGAATACCGCCGACCTCGCCTGCCGCGATGAGGTTGACGTAGAGCTGGTCGAACACCTTGGGGTGTTTGCGAAGCGCGTCGGAAAAGGTTGCGCCCTGCTCGACGGTGCCCTTCACGTTCGACAGGATGCGCGCGAAGTTCTTGTTCTCGGTCTGCGAGGACAGGATGTCGAGGCACTGAACCAGCGGCAGGCCGGCGTCGATCATCGTGGCCAGCTGGCGCGTGAAGATGACGACATCTTTTTCCGCGACGCCGGAGCCGAAACTCAAGCCGCCGCCGCCGCCCGCTTTCTTGACCACTTCGGGCTCCATGCCCTGGTCGCGCAGGCGTTCCTGAACCTCGGCGGCGTTGTCGGCCTCCATGACGCCCTGGCGGCTGTCACCGCTTCGGGTACGGGCTTCCCACTGAAACTTCGCCATCGTTACTCCTTGTCGGGCTCGTTTACCGGGTCAGGGCGCCTAGCGGCTGGCCCGACGCTGGTTGGGGCTCGTCCCGTTTTGTGCGTTTGAAATCATCGTGCGGAGCTCGTCGGCGTCGCCGGTGCGGTTGAGCGCCTCCTCGAGCGTGATCTGTCGCTGAAGGAACAGAGCGCACAGGGCCTGGTTCATGGTCTGCATGCCGAACTTCGCCTGGCCGATCTGCATTTGCGAGTAGATCTGGTGAATCTTGTCTTCGCGAATGAGGTTGCGAATGGCGGCGTTCGGCACCATGACCTCGGCCGCGAGGGCGCGGCCGGAACCGCTGGCGCGAGGCAGCAGGCACTGCGAGACCACGCCTTCGAGGGTGAACGAGAGCACCGCGCGAATCTGCGACTGCTGGTGAGCCGGAAAGACGTCGACGATTCGGTTGATGGACTGGATCGCGCCGTTGGTGTGCAGAGTCGCGAACGCGAGGTGGCCGGTTTCCGCGATGGTGAGCGCGGCTTCGATGGTTTCCATGTCGCGCATCTCGCCGACCAGTACCGCGTCGGGGTCCTGGCGAAGGATGTACTTCAGAGCTCGGCCGAAAGAGTTGGTGTCCGACCCGACCTCGCGCTGGTTCACCAGGCAGCCCTTGTGGGGGTGGAGGAACTCGATGGGGTCCTCGATAGTGATGATGTGAGACCGGTGCTGGGTGTTGATCTTGTCGATCATCGACGCCAGCGTGGTCGATTTTCCGGAACCGGTCGGGCCGGTCACCAGCACCAGCCCTCGCGGTGTCTCGCACAGGTCTGAAACGACCGGCGGCAGCCCCAGCTCTTGCAGCGGAATGATCTTGAACGGGACCATTCGAAACGCCCCGGCGACGGCGCCGCGCTGCATGAACACGTTGGCGCGAAAGCGAGCCAGGTTCTTGACGCCAAAGGAGAGGTCGAGCTCGTTGTCCTCTTCGAAGCGAAGCTTCTGGGCGTCGGTCAGGATCGAATAGCAAAGCTGCTTGGTGTCGACCGGCGTGAGCGCATCCGTTCTCAAGGGCACCAGCGAACCGTCAATGCGCAGCATGGGCGCGGTTCCGGTTGTGATGTGAAGGTCGGACGCGCCCTTGTCGAGCATCGCCTTGAGTAGCTGGTGAAGAGACGGTGCCACTGACTAGTCCTCCATGGTAACGCGCAGGACTTCCTCCGGCGTCGTCACCCCTTCGTTGACCTTGTTCATGCCGGCCATACGCAAGGAGTTGATTTCCTGCTGGATCATCTCCGTCTTGATCTCGGCCGACGACGCTCCCTGGAGGACGAGCTCCTTGAGTTCGTCGGTAAAGGGCATGACCTCGTAAAGGGCGACGCGACCCTTGTACCCGGTGCCGCCGCAGGTGTTGCAGCCAGCGCCGTAGTGGACGGTGAGGTTGGCCAGCGCCTCCTCGCTCAGGCCCAGGCGTTCGAGAACCTCGGGCTTGGCTTCGGACTCTTCTTTGCAGTCGCCGCACACGCGGCGAGCGAGGCGCTGCGCGAGTACCAGGTTGACCGACGCCGTGACGAGGAAGGGCTCGACGCCCATGTTGAGCAGTCGAGAAATCGTCGATGGCGCATCGTTGGTGTGCAGGGTGGACAGCACGAGGTGTCCGGTGAGCGCGGCCTTGACCGCGATCTCCGCGGTCTCGAAGTCGCGAATCTCGCCGACCATGATGATGTCCGGGTCCTGGCGCAAGAACGAGCGCAGGGCGGCGGCGAAGTTGAGTCCGATGTCCTCGTGCATCTGCACCTGGTTGATGCCGGGGAGGTTGAACTCGACCGGGTCTTCCGCGGTGCTGATGTTGGTCGTGACTTTGTTGAGCTCGGACAGGGCCGAGTAGAGCGTGGTGGTCTTGCCGGATCCGGTCGGGCCGGTGACCAGCACCATGCCGTAGGGTTTCGAGATGGCGGTCTGAAAGTCGTTGAGTGGCTTCACTTCGAAGCCGAGCTTGGTCATGTCGAGCTGGAGGTTCGACTTGTCGAGAAGACGAAGGACGATCTTCTCGCCAAACAGCGTTGGCAGGCAGGAGACGCGGAAGTCCATCTCCTTGTCCCGACCGATCTTGAGCTTGATGCGGCCGTCCTGCGGCAGGCGCCGCTCGGCGATGTCGAGGCTCGACATAATCTTGAGACGCGACGAAATCGCGTTGCGCAGCTTGGTCGGCGGGCGCATCTCCTCGTGCAGCACGCCGTCGATGCGGTAGCGAATGCGGAACGACTTTTCGTACGGCTCGACGTGAATGTCGGATGCCTTCTTCTTGATCGCCGACAGCAGGATCGCGTTGCAGAGCTTGACGACCGGCGCCTCGCCGGCCTGGTTTTCGAGGTCGACGACGTTGAGGTTCTCTTCACCCTCGCCCTCGAAGTCGACGTCCTCGTCGAACTCGCCAATCATGGCGTCGAGGTCGGGGCCCTTGTCGTAGTAGCGGGCGATCGATTCTTCGATGGCCGCTTCCGACGCGACGACCGGCTCGATGTTGTACTGGGTCAGGAACTTGAGCTCGTCGATCGCGTAGATGTTCGACGGGTCGGCCATCGCAACGATGAGCGTCGAGCCAGCCCGGTTCACCGGGATGACGACGTGTCGTTGGGCGACGTCTTTGGGAATGAGCCCCAACACGTCTGGGTCGATCTCGAAGTCGTCCAGGTTGATCGACGGCAGGCTGTACTGCTGGGCAAGGAACTGCGTGAGGTCCGTGTCGTCGACGTAGCCAAGCTGGCTCAGGGCGACGCCGAGGCGCTTTCCGCTCGCTTTCGCTTGAGCTTGGGCTTCCTGCAGCTGCTGCAAGGAAATCATCTTCTCGCGAACGAGGAGCTCGCCGAGTCGGCTCATTCAAGTCTCCAGGTATTCAAAGGTTTCGTCGTAGTGTCTTGCGGTCGCGGGGGCGTCGATGGTAGTGAGCGAGGCCTCATGGGTGGCGTGTTCAAACGAACGTCGTTGCGTGAGCACTACGGGCTGCACCGGGTGCTCGAACCCGAGGGCGCGATGCCACAGGCGGCACAACGGCTCGACAACCGGCCGCACCGTCTGTCGGCCGGCGAGCTTTTGATCGACGTAGATACGCTCAATGTCGACTCTGCTTCCATGAGGCAACTCGAGCAGCGGCACCGCACCCCCAGCGGTGTCGCTCGCGCCATACAGAGTATCGTCCGAGAGCGCGGGAAGCTGCAAAATCCCGTCACTGGATCGGGGGGAATGCTACTCGGAGAGGTAATTTCGCCGGGTACGAGTCTGGGAAAGTCGTTTGGTGTCGGTGCCGGCGACTCCATCGCCACCCTTGTCTCACTCACACTTACACCGCTGCATTTGGACGAGATCGTGTCGGTGGATCTCGAGCGCCACCAGGTGAAGGTGAGGGGCACGGCGGTGTTGTTTCCGAGCGGCGTGCTCGCTGCGATGCCCGACGACATGGCGCCGTCGTTGGCGCTGGCGCTGTTCGACGTGGCTGGGGCGGCGCCCCAGATGCCGCGACTGGTCGGTCGCGGCGACGCGGTGCTGGTGCTTGGGGCCGGTGGCAAAAGCGGTCTACTCGTCAGCGCAGCGGCGCGTCGACTCGTCGGGTCGCGCGGCAACGTCGTTGGTGTGGAGGCCATCGAAGCCGGGGCCACCGCCGCCGAGCGGGTCGGAGCCTGCGACCGGGTGCTCGTGGCGGATGCCACCGATCCGATCGCGACGGCCGAAGCGGCGCTGGCCGCATCCCCCAGAGCGCGCAGCCGGGGCGGCTTCGACGTTGTGGTTTCCTGCGTGAACGCGGCGGGGGCCGAGATGGCGGCCATCGCCGCCGCGACCGATCGCGGCAAGGTCTACTTCTTCGGAATGGCGACGGAGTTTGCCAGGGCAGCGCTTGGCGCCGAGGGGTGCGGCCGGGACGTCGATTTGTTCATCGGCAACGGCTACTGCCAGGACCACGCCGCGTACACGATGGACCTCGTGCGCAACACCCCGTCCCTGCGCGCCGAGCTCGAACGCCGTTTTTCCTGACCGGCTGGCGCCCTCCGCCTAAAAATTTGCCCGCCGGTGACCGATTGGCCAGTGTGAAGCAGGGGCACTGACTGCTCCGCCGGAGGTCTCGGACATGGGGTACAGAGAAGCTCGAGAGCTAGCGCGGATTCGCCAGCAGCTGCGGGAGCGGCTCATGACGCACAGCAGTGCGGACACGGCGGCGATCCTCGATCGGCTGCGGCGCGTCGCGGAGAACGAGCAGACCGACGGCAACCGCCTGCACAACGAGTACGAGCGCTGGCGCGTTCGCTTCGACTTGCTGTCGGCGTTTGCCGTCAACGATCTCGGCGATCCGCCCGCCGCGTAGGCCCCGGCCCGGCGCCGGTCGCGCCGGCTACGGGCCCGTGAGCTGCAAGTCGACGTCGTACGAGTTTTCGACCTGGGCGTCGAAGCCCGAGATTCGCAGGTGGTACGTGTCGATGGCGGCGTTTGGCAGCTCGACCGTGAGCTGGTCGTTGCTCGGGTTGTAGGTCCCGGTCGCCAGCGTCACGCCCTGCTCGTTGGTGATCTCGGCGACGAGCTCACCCAGGCCGCGGTCGGTGGCGACTTCGGCGCGAATGTTCTGGTTGGCGATGGCCACGCGAAAGCGGAACAGGTCGGTGTCGCCCGGCGGGCAGACCGCGAGACCGGCTTCCTGGTATTGCAGCTGTTGGTCGGGCACCGACGTAATGACGGCGCTGACGATCGAGTCGTTGGGCTCGAGGTCGGCGTCGGCGCACAGGCTGGCGTCGTCATCGCCATCGCCGTCGCCTCCATCGCCGTCGCCGGATCCGGTGTCGCTTCCCGACACGCAAACCCCGCTCGGAATGTCGGCCACGGGCTCGCAGCTGTACCCGTCGGGACAGGCGCCGCCTTCGCCGCAGCGAAACGGCTCATCGCCGAGGTCGGGGGAGAACGGGTCGCAGGCGGAGGTGCTGGCGAGCGCCAGCGCCACGGCGACAGCGCGGGCCAGGGCGGCCCGGCCGTGATTCGAAACGAAGGGGACGAAAAGAGCGCGCACGAAATGTCTCCTAGAAGCGAATCGCGGCTGCGCCGCCGATGACGTCACCGCCGATGACCGGCACCACGGTGAGCGGGTTGTCGTCGTCGTCGCCTTCGTCGTCTGAGGCGTTGAGTTCGCGGTACCACAGGTACCCGGCCACGCCGGCGAGCGCCGCGCCGCCGATCAGCGTCACGGTATAAACGGTTTCGAAGGTCTGGCCGCGGCTCTCGAGGTCGCTGGCGAAATTGCCAAACTGGCCGCACGGCCGGGCGTTGCACTGGGCCGTGCGCGAGATAACCGCCTCGCCCTCGAGGTCGGACGCCGCGCTCGCCGCCACGAAGTACGAGACGGTGGCGGTCAACAGCAACGCCCCCGACCCGATGGAGGTTCCCCACAGAAGGTAGTCGCTGGTTCCGTCGCCCGAGTCGCGCTCCAGCGACTCGCGCTTGGCGCTGGCGAAGATGGCCGGCTCTTCGTCATCGCTGTCGACGTCGGGGTAGAAGCGAGGCTGCGCCGACTCGTCGATAAGAACGATGTTGGGGCTGGTCTTCTTGCCGGAGCTGGCCACGAGCTTGCCGAGGTCGTCCTTCATCTCGATGAAGTACTGGACCGACGTGCCCGTCATCTTCGATGCCGGAATGCGCCCGACGAGCTCGCGGTAGCGCGGCTCCATGGCGACGGTTTCGAAGTCCGAACTCCCGGCGGCGCGAAAGTACAGCGTCGCCTTCCAGGCTTTGCCCTCGGGGATGACTGCGGTGATGTCGAGGGGCTTTCGCGGCGGCGCGTCCTCCACGATTCGGTGCAGCATGCCCTCGTCGGGCCGCTCGACGCTCTGCGCCGGCTCGGGTTCGGCTTCGGGTTCGGCGTCCTTGGGAGCCGAGGCGGCCCGCTCCGCTTCGGCCGCTCGCTTGCGCTCGGCCTCCTTGCGAAGCTCGGTGAGGCGCTTTTGCGCCAGGCCGCGGTTGGCCACCTTGCGGTCCGTGTCGGTCAGGAACTTGTCGTAGTAGAAGATCGCCAGGTCGACTTCGCCGAGCTCGTCGTAGGTAAGGCCGATGTTATAGAGCAACAGGGCGTTGCGGCTGAGCCGGTACGACTGCTTGAACTTCGCCACCGCGCCGCGTTTGTCACCCGCGTCGTAGAGCGACCTGCCTTCGCCGAAGGCCGTCTTGGCCTGCTCGATATCGGCTTCGGAAGGCTCGTTATCCTGAGCCACGCTGGCGCTGGCGGCGAGCCCCAGAGCCAGCGACACGGCGACTGTCAGAAAGAAGGTGCGCATGGATCGTTCGCTAACCTACCCCAAGCGGTGCGCGGGCTAGCCAAACGGATCGACGATGTTGCCTTTCTTCTTCTTGCCGCCTTTCTTCTTCTTCTTGCTGCCACCGGACCCGCCGAACGGGTCGACGATGCCGGTGCCTTTGCCGCTTGCTTTCTTGCGAGCCGGGGCGGCTTTGCGGGGCCGCGGTGCCGCTTTTGCAGCGGATGAAGCCGCTTTGGCAGGCGTGGCTTTGGTCGGCGCATCCGCTTTCGCGTCGTCGGTCGCCGGGGCTTCCTCCACGAGCGGTTCCGACAGCGGCGCGCTGGTCGGCGCGGTCGCAGCGGGTTGGTTAGTAACATCCGACGGCGATTCCGTATCGGTGCCATCGGTTTCGGCGGCGAGTTCGTCAGCCGATTTGTCAGCTGGATCGGCCAGCGGTTCGGCGGTCACGGTCGGCAGCGGGACCGCCTTCGGTCCATCGTAGGGTTTGGGCTGCGGGGCCGGCGCTGGCTCTACGGCTTTGGCGGCCGCGGGAGCTGGCGCGGCCTGGGTTGCCGCGGCGGCCGGGGCGGTCGCCGGTTGTGCCGCTGCCGGCGCCTCGTTCGAGCCCGACCGGCCCAGGGTGAAGGCGACCAGGGCGACGATGACCACGGCGGCGCCGATGGACACGGTCTTCCACGGGTTGCTCCGCGGCGCTATCGCCGGGTAGGGCACGGCCTCGACGAGCTGGGTCACGGCCGGCGCCGGCGCGGTGGGCGGCGGCGCGTGGGCCGCGCCGTGCGTCGGGTTGGGAGCGGTGACCCGGGCGTTGACGACCGCCGGCGCTCGCGGCGCAGGCTCGGGCGCTTCGACGGCCGGTGCTTGGTCTCGCGCGGTCGGCGCGGTCGGCGCGGTCGGCGCGGCCGCGGCCGGGGCCGAAACCACGGCCGCGATGGCGGGGCGAGCTGCTGCCGGCTCGGGAGTCGCGCGCGGCGTCGGTGGCGCTATCTCCGCAAACGGCGACGGCGCTACGACCGTGTCGTCGCCGGACGACGGCACGGGCAGCGACTCCATCGCGGCCTCGGCGGAGCTGACCTCGTCGCCCACGAGCGAGTCGCGGCCGAACATCTGGGCCGGTGCGGGCTCGGCCGGAGCGGGCGCGGGCGCCGGGGCGGCCTCAACTGCCGCGATGGGCTGGGCGACCGGGGGCGCCTCGACCGGGGGCGCCTCGACCGGGGGCGCGGGCGCGGGTCGGGCCGAAGCGGCGGGCGCTTCCGGCGCCGTGATGACGGCTGCCGGCTCCTCGACGACCGGGGGCGGTTCGGGAGTGGCCTCGACCACTGGGGCTGCGGCCGGCACTTCCGGCACTTCCGGCGCGATGGGCTCGGGCTCGGGCTCGGGCTCGGGTTCGGGCTCCGGCTCCGGCTCGAGGTTCCACTCGTGCTCGTGGCTAAGCGTCTCGTTGGCCTTGCTTATGAAGCTTTCGAGCGAGCTTTCGACGTCGCTTTCGCCCAGCTGGTTGGCGACTCTCATCAGCGCCGACGACTTGCGCGGCGGCGGCAGCTCGTCGAACTCGTCGTCATCGCTGTCGCTTTGCTCGCCGCTGTCGGCCGCCAGCAAGACCTTCGGGTCCTCGGGCGTCGGAGTCTGTTCTTTCAACATCCCAATATTCCCTTTCGGCTATCTGCTCGCCGCCAATAGGCTGCGGCTCGGTGGCCGCTCTGTTTGCTCTGCCCGGCAAGCGGTAAAGAGCCATCCCCTGCACATCGACACCGACCCATTCCCGGGGGAATCGGCCTTATTTCGGCGGTTGGCTGCATCGATGTGTCCTCCTGTGCTGCAGGGTAATCCCGCTGACGCCGTATTCGCACTCTTCACGAGTATCGACGAATGATTGTCGGTACTAAAGGGCCCCCTGCCACACAACGACGGTTTGCTCACTGCTGCTGACGGGATCAGGGTAAGTTGCTGAACTTACTGGCCAGGGCCGGTGCACTTTGTTCGTTTTGGGCCGTCGCCAAGAGCCGCGAGAATTTCTAGACATCGGTAGGGCGGGCAACTAGGTTGCCCAGCCTTATGACGGCATCCAGGGATCGCGGAGGTCGGCGCGGACGGCGGCCCCGCCGCGGCGACAAGCCCATCGTCCGGCGCGGAACTGTTCGACTGCACCACGACATCGCCCGGCGGATTCGCCACGGGCACCCGTGGGTCTTCACCGACGCGGTCCCTCGCGGCGTGCGGGCCGAGGCCGGCGACCTGCTCGAGCTGGTCGACAACGACGGCGAGTTCGTCGCCCGAGCGCTGGTCGACGGATCGGGCGCCATTGGGCTGCGCGCCCTGGAGCGCGACCCGTCGGTGGCGATTGACAGCGCCTGGGTCGCGGCGCGCGTTCGCTCCGCCGTGGCCGCCCGGGCCCGCCTGCTCACGACCGACTCCCTCACGAGCTATCGCCTTATCAATGGCGAAGGCGACGGCTTGCCGGCCATCACCGCCGACCGCTACGGCGACTTCATCGTGGTTCACCTGTACTGCGAGGCCGTCGGCCGGTTCCGGGATGACCTGTACGACGCCCTGGAGGCCGAGCTTTCGCCGCGCGCCATCTACGAACAGAGGCGCTTTAAATCCCTGGCCGGCGAGGCGCCCAGGGCGGCCGAGCTCGTGCGCGGTGCCGCGGCCCCGGTCGACATGAAGGTGCAAGAGAACGACCTCGAGTTCATCGTCGACGTCACCGCGCCCCTGTCGACGGGGCTTTTCCCCGACCTGCGCCTCGGTCGCGAAGCCATTCGCCGCTGGTCCAGCGGCCGCCGGGTGCTGAACCTGTTTTCGTACACCGGCGCCATCTCGGTGTACGCGGCCCGGGGCGGCGCCACCGAGGTGACCGCGGTCGATGTGTCTGCCAAGGCCCACGCCTGGGCCCGGAGAAACTTCGCCGCCAACGGGTTTGACGCCGAGATGCCGGAGCACGTGGTCGGCGACGTCTTTAAGGTTCTGGCCAAGATGAAGGACCGGGACCGGGCGTTCGATCTCATCGCCCTCGACCCGCCGGCGTTTGGAACCGGGGGCAAGGGCAAGCCGTTCTCGGCGGTCCAGGACTACGGCGAGCTGGTGGCGGCCAGCCTGGAGCTCCTGGCCCCAGAGGGCCTGCTTGCCTGCGCCTCGAGCACCCACCGAATCACGCCGACCGATTTCGACGCGGCCATTGCCGAGGGGGCGACGACCGCCGGGATCGACCTGCGCGTTGTGGAGCGCCAGGGCTTGCCGGTGGACTTTCCGGTTCCCCCCGGCTTTCCCGAGGCTAACTACCTGAAGTTCGCCGTCGCCGCGCGGGACTAGCCGTAAAAACTGTTGGCGACACGTCACTTCTGGCGTGCGTTGGGCGGACGATTTGCGTTACCCTGACCTCCACAAAGGGTAGGTACATGGTCGCAAGGTCCCCCATCGCACTTGCAGTGTTTCTCGTAGTCGCCCCCGCCGGCTGCGACAAGAAGTCCGAGTCCGCTTCCCCGGAGGTGGCGGCCAAACCGGCAGAGTCGGCCGCGCCGAGCGCGCCGTCGCCAGCGCCGGCCGGCGAGGCCGAGCTCGCCGCGCGGACGCCGAAGGCCAAGCGGATGCCCCTGGCCGAGCCGATGACCCGGTGCAACGCCGCCGGCAAATGGAAGCTGAAGGCCGAGTGGCGCAAAGGGGAAGGGCGGTGCAAGGGCGCCCCGACCGACCGCGACACGTTCTCGTTCGAAATCGCCGACCAGGACGGCGAGTACGCGGCCGACCTCAATTGGTCGAGCTACGCGCCCAACGCCGTCGAGGTCACCGTCGATGGGGCCGAGTGCCTCGTCGACCTGCAGCTCGACTCGCTGCGAGTATCGGGCGCCGGGCTGATCTTCAACCTGTCGGAAAAGGACGGGAAGGTCACCGGCGAAGGCATGTACGAAGCGCCCATCGACCTCGACTCCGGGCGCACGTGCCTGCGCGAGTTCGACGTGACCGGCGAAGTCGTTCACGCCGACAAGTAAGCGCGTCCCGCTCGCGACTCCGGGCGCCGGGGCTCGTCAAGTCCCTGGAACCGGGGTTGCGGCAAGTTTCGGGCCCGCTTGCTTGACTCCCGGTCTGCGATCTCTACAATTCGCCCTCCGTGGCACGCGTTACCGTCGAAGACTGTCTCGAGAAGGAACCGAACCGGTTCGCCCTGGTCATCCTCGCGGCTGAGCGCGCCCGCGCCCTCGCCAAGGGCGCCGACCCGCTGGTCGAATGCGACAACAAGCCGGCGGTCACGGCCCTGCGCGAGATTGCCATGGGCGGCGTTCGCTTCATCGAAGACGTTCGCGACGTGACCCAAGAGTTCATCGACGAGCGCCGCGCCGCTGGCCTCATCTAGCGCCGACCGACGTCGCTTTGCGTCGCTCGTCCGGTTTCCTGGGCGCGCGGCACGCCGGCGGCGTTCGAAAAGTTGTCCCGAGGCGCCGCTCCCCGCCAAATGGGGGGATGCGTTCGAGCTTCTGCGAGACCGTTGAGCGGGGCGAGTTCGTCCGCCTGGCCTACCGGCTGGGTAGCAACCGCGCCTCCGGTGTGCTGACGGTACACCGGGACAACGGAGACGGGCGAGTGGTCGTGCTGCGGCGCGGCAGCGTTCTCGTTGGCCGTCCCGAGCCCGGGGGCCCCAACCCGCGGGTCGACGAGTGCCGGCTGCTGTCGCGGCTGGCGGGACTGGATCGGGTCGAGATTCGTTTCGATGGCGGTGCGGCCGCGTACCCGCCCGGCCAGTCGCTCCAGCAGGTGTCGCTCGTGCGCTGGGCGCGGCGACATCTGGAGAGGCAGGTCGACTCGGCCTACGCGGTCCGGCTGGCCCGGGAGCTCGCGGGAGCCCGCCTGCGGGTTCGCAGCGAACTCGTGGCCGACGACTGCGTGGCCGACGACGCCGACCGGCGCATTCTCGCGGCGTTGGACGAGCCCCGGCGCATCGACCAGGTGTGGCGGGTCGCTCGCACTCCGCGTTTTCGCCTGCTGGCGTTTCTTCATTTCCTTCGCACGGTCGGCGCCCTCGACGAGCTTGGCGTGGCTGCCCCGGCCCCACGGCCCGAGGTCAGCGCGGACGCCCGGGCCATGCTCGGGGTGTCCCACGACGCGGATCGGGCCACGGTGAAGCGGGCGTTTCGCCGCATTGCTCGGGCCCTGCACCCGGACCTACATGCGGGCGCGGAACCGGGCCGCAAGCGGGCCCTCGAGCTCAAGTTCGCTCAGATTCACGCGGCTTATCGAGAGCTGACCGAGTCCGGGATGTAACCGCCGGAACTCGCAGAGGTTTCGCCTTGCAAAGGGCTGACGCGCGCCGTACCGTTAAACCTGGTCGCGCGTCGATTATGGCTACACGCTGCAAGATTCACTGGGACGACCTCGAGACCGCGGTCGAGCGTAATTCACCGGACACCGAGAGCTTTCTCGACTTGAGCTCGGGTCAGGTGGTCTCGATCGTGTCCGGAGAACCCGAGGCGCCCTCGCTCAAGCGCAAGGTCGCGTCGGACATCGACAGCTACGAGCGCATCGACCCCGCTTCGTCTCGTGAGCAGTACCGGTGGATGGAGCGGTTCGTCGGGTCGGTCGAAGACCGCGCGCTGCGCGACCGGCTGATTATCGCCATCGACGGCAAGGGAGCGTTTCGCCGCTTCAAAGACGTTCTGCTCGCGTATCCGGCCGAACGTGAACGATGGTTTTCCTACCGCAGCGATCTGCTGCACTGGCACATCCACAACTGGCTGCGGGACCGCAAGATCGAGCCAGAAAATCCGGCGCCCTGGGGCGTGCCCGAGCCGCCGCCGGAACTGCCCGCGGTGAGCGACCAGCCGCAGCGCACTGTCGCCCAAACCGGCGAAGCTCCGGGCGAAGCGCTTCGCCGCCAGGCCCGCGAGCTGCTCAACGGCATCGCCGCCATCGACTTGCCGAGCGCCATTGCCTTTCTCGAGTTCCTGCGCGACCGAGGCGGCCAAAGCCTCGAGGCGGGCACGGTCAGCAGTGAAAGCAACGACCACGGGCACGGCAAGGTCTCGGTGCTGCGCGCCGCGGACGACCGGTAGCGGGCCGCGGCGTTCGCTCGACGTTGGGCGACCTTGGATGCGCCGGTGATCGGACCCGGTCGGGTGACGACGCCGTGACGAGTGTGGCGTCGCGCCGCTAAGTCCTCTAGATGCGGTCGCAGGCGCGGCCCGGGTGCGCTTTGCCTGCGTCAGAAGGCGGAGCTACACTTTCAGAGTGCCTGAGCCGGTTCCGATAGACAGCCGCACGCTCCTACTCAACGCGACCTATGAACCGATGCAGGTCATATCGTGGCAGCGTGCGGTGACCATGGTGTTCCTCGACAAAGTCGAGGTCGTTCGCAACTACGAGGCCTACGTGCGCACGATATCGTCGCGATATCCGCTGCCCGCCGTGGTGCGCCTGCACAACTTCGTCAAGCGGCACCGAGTGCGGCTCGGGTTCTCGCGACGCAACCTGTTTACGCGCGACGGCTTTCGATGCCAGTACTGCGGCAAGCACTGCCCCCCGCAGGAGCTCACCTGCGACCACGTCGTGCCGCGCTCGCAGGGGGGCGGCACCGACTGGGACAACATCGTGGCGTCGTGCGGTCCCTGCAATCGCCGCAAGGGCGGGCGCACCCCGGAGCAGGCGGGCATGCGCTTGCTTTCGCGCCCGGCGCGGCCCAAAGACTTGCCCATGATGCTCAACCTCCAGCTCGGCGCCAAGCGAACGCCGGAAGCCTGGCACGACTTCCTCTCGTGGGCCAAAGCCAACAACCGCTTCGCCGGCTGACCCGCCCGGTGCGACCCGCGGTGGCGTCGCTGGCGTTGGCGGCGCTGATGCTCAGCAGTGCGTGCGGAGCGCGGCAGGCACCGCCCCCGGCGGAACCGGAGCCCGTCGCAGCGGCCGCCCGACCCGATCCGTGCACTGGCTACATGCGGCTCGTCGGGCCCTTCTTGCTGCGCTTCGAAGGAGCCCTCGAGGACTACCAGGTCGGACGCGCCGATGGTGGCACCACGTCCCGGGCCGACGCCGCCCGCGTCATGGCGGACTTCGTCGACCAGGAGTTGCCCGACATGCGGCGGGTGCGCGCTCGCGACCCCGGCCTGGCCGAGGCGCACACCGAGCTGGTCGGCTCGCTCGAGCAGCTCGTCGGCGCGCTGGAGCAGCTTTCTACCGCCTACGTGCTCGACGACCGCCGGCTACGCATCCGCGCTCTGGACCGGGTGGATCTCGCCTGGCGCCGCTGGAGCGACGCGGGCATGACCATTCACGGCATGTGCGCGCCCGAGGACGACGCGCCGACGTCGTAGGCGACGCGTTCGCACAAACGGAGAATTGGGACTACTCGGGCGGGGCCCAGATCCAGCCGTCTTGCTCGAAGACCTCGCGGTTGTCGGCGGGCAGTTCCCAGCCGTCCCGAGCCCAGAGAAACGCCGTGTACGCCGACAAGACAGCGTCGAAGCAGTGGTCGTTGCTCAAGACGCCCTCGCGCGACATGCGGCTGCGCGGCGCGAACCGAAGCGTGTCGCCAAGGCCCTCGAGAATGCCGGCACGGGTGCGCCAGGGGTCGGCGTCGCGTTTGTAGTAGCGAGCCCGACGCTCGCCGAAAAGCGCGTGCACCGTGGCCCTGGGCGATACCTCGATGAGGTTTTCGTTGAGCGCAAAGCCGCTGCTCGCGGCGGCGCGACGCAGGTGCGCCGCTCGAGCCGTGACCGGTCCGCCGGCCTGTTGGCCGAGAGTTTCACGGGTCTCGACGCCGCGCGCGTAGTGAAGGTGGACCGCCGTGCAGCGGTGGGAGTAGGGCACCAGTGGGCGGCGCGCGGACGCCGGGCGGTTGTCGGCGCTGGACACGCTGCGCCCCGCGGGGACCGCCGCGATTCGGTCGCGGTCCTCGGCGGCGGCCGCGGCAACCAGACCCGCGCCGACTGTGTTGAGCCAGACCGTGGCCGGGTCTGCGCAGGCAGCCTGGCCCGGGCAAGCGCTCAGAGGGCAGCGGACGCAGGCCGGCACGGTGAGCGGTGCATCCACCGCGACCACGGTGTTGTCGGGCAGCTCGGCCAGCAGCGCCAAGAGCGCGTCGTCGTGCCAGGGCGAGCCGTCGGGCGCGCGGGCCATGGCGGACACGACGTCCGTGGCGTCGGGGTCATCGTCGACGTCGGAGGCGAGCTCGAGCCGGGCGACCGCGGTGGTCTTTCCGCGGCCCCCGCCGAGATCGATACCGACGAAGGTCGAGAAGCGGCGCCTCATGAGTCCGAAACTAGTTTTATCACACGGTGTCGCGACCGCCCGCACTGGTTTCCAGTCGTTGGTAGCGGCCGTTTTCGCCTTGCGTGGGTGCATGTCGCCCCCTATAGTTCGCGCCGTTTTCGAGTCGGATCATGGATCGCATAGCGACGTTCAAAACCTTCATTGAGCAGCAGCCGGACGACCCGTTTCCGCTGTACAGCCTTGCGATGGAGTACGCCAAGCAGGGACAGCGGGACGAGGCCCAGGCCGAGTTCGACCGCCTGCTCGAGAAGTTTCCCGACTACGTTGCTCAGTACTTCCACGCCGGGGCCAACCTGGTTGCCCTCGGGCGCAAAGAAGACGCGGCGCAGCGCTATCGCGCGGGGCTCGAGGTCGCTAGCCGAGCCGGAGACACCAAAACCGCCGACGAAATTCGCGGCGCGTTGTCCGACATCGGTGGCTAGAAGCGCGGGGCCGGACTTGGCGACGCGGTCCTTTCCCATTACAGTCGTCGCTCACCTCGCCGGGGTGGTGGAATGGTAGACACGGGGGTCTCAAAAGCCCCTTCCTGCAAGGGAGTGCGGGTTCAAGTCCCGCCCCCGGCACTTCTTTCACATTGCCTGGTCTGTGACCGGCACCGAAAGGCGGCGTGGCCGCTGCCGATGGTGTCGATGCTCTCACGACCCCGAAACAATCGCCGCGGCGAAGGCGTGAGCCATTCGCCGCGGTTTAGCTCGAACTCGCCAGCCGACGGAGGGCGGCAAGCTCGAGGGCGCTACCAACGCTGAGGGCGTTCGCGGCGCGGCTTGTCCTCGGCGATGTTCACCCGAATGGAGCGGCCGTCGAGTTCAGAGCCGTCCATCACGTCGATCGCGGTCTCAGCGTCGGCCGCAGCGTCGAACGTGACGAAGCCGAAGCCGCGCGACCGGCCCGTCTCGCGGTCGGTAATGACCTTGGCCTCACGGACAGGGCCAAAGCGGGAAAACGCGGCGTCGAGGCTGGCATCATTGGTATCCCAGCTTAGGCCGCCGACGAATAGCTTGTTTGACATTTGGTTCTTTCGTTCTCTCGTTGCAAACGGGAAGGCCCCGTCGAACGTGGGGAGTACCAGCTGAGCCCGACTGCGATTGACACATTCGTGTCATTTACCGAGTTCTCCCGGCGCGGCAGCTGAGCGTATGGATCGGTGTCTTTGCCTCGGTTGACGCGGGGCCTACGAGAAAACACTGATTCGGGTCTCGTCACCGCCAGGAGCGCGTTGCCGACGGTAGCCGGTGACACGCGGGCAACGAGGCCTCGCTAGTCGTCGCCGCTGAGCGTGGGGCGCTTGGGCAGATGGCGTAGTCCCATCCAGGCCAGAGCACCCATGTGCTTGGCGACCTCTTCGATTGGGGGCTTGCGCACGCCGGTCCACCAGCTGCCGACAAAGGTCACCATGCCGACAAGGGCGTGAGCGTAGATCGGCGCCGAACGGGCGTCGTAACCGGCGGCCTTGAAGGAGTCGGTGAACACGTCGCCGACGCGCTCCGCCAGATCGCTGAGCAGGCTCGACAGCCGTCCGTTGGCGGCGGTCATCGGCGAGTCGCGCGCCAGCACCGCAAAGCCATCGGGGTAGTCGCGAACGTAGACGAGGAACGCCATGCTCGCGCGTTCGACTCGTTCGCGCGCCGACCCCTGGCCAATCGCCTCGACGATTCGCCGAACGATGTAGTCCATTTCTCGATCGACGATGACTGCGTACAAGCCTTCTTTGCCGCCGAAGTGTTCGTACACGATGGGCTTGGAGACCTTTGCCTCGGCGGCGATCTCTTCAACCGACGTGGCCTCATAGCCCTGCTTGGCAAAGAGCGTGCGTCCCACGTCGACGAGCTGAGCTCGACGTTCCGAGCTCGATAGCCTCCGGCGCGGCCGTTTGCGCGACATGGGCTACCCTAAAACGCTATCGTAAGTTACGCAAGGGTAGCATTTGTTGGGGTTACTGCCGCTTAGGGGCATTCAGTCGGTCTCTAAAGATTCATTCCTTGACTCGATACCTACGGATTCGTAAGTTACGGGTCCGTAGGTTAGCCCGCGAGCAAGCGATGACTTTGAACACGACGTCCGACCAACTTCCCCCCGGCGATACCTGGCTGCAGCGCTCGGCGGTGCGGCTGATGCTCGACCGACATGTCGAGAGATGCCTGTCCGCCGTCGACTCGGTTTGGTCGCTCGCCCGGTGCCGGGCCCGCGTGGTGGAGGTCATCGATGAAACTGCCGACGCCAAGACCTTCGTCCTTCGTCCCAACCGGCTGTGGCGAGGTCATCGCGCGGGGCAGTACACGCTGATCGAGGTAGAGATCGACGGCGTGCGCATTCAGCGCTGCTACACGCTGTCATCGGCCCCCGGTGAGTCCACCATCGCGATTACGGTCAAGCGCGTTCAAGGAGGCCTGGTTTCGAACTGGCTCCACGATTGCGTTGGGCCAGGGCATGTCCTGGGGCTTGGCCCCGCCGCTGGCGGTTTCGTGCTGCCCGAGGCGGTACCTTCCCGGCTGCTTTTGTACACGGGCGGCAGTGGCATCACGCCGGCGATGTCGATCCTGCGCGACCTCGATCGCCGAGGCGCCGTGCACAATGTCGTGTTCGTCCACCACGCTCGCAGCCGTCGCGACGTCATCTTCGCGCGCGAGCTAGCCGAGCTCGAGGCGCGTCACCACGGCCTTCGCGTCGAGCTACGCATCGACGACGAGATCGCGAACGACCCGCCGGTTGCGCCGCAGTGGCTTGCGCGGGCGGTTCCAGATTTCGGGTCGCGTCCGACCTATCTGTGCGGCCCCGGCGGACTCATGACCGCGGTCGAGACGGCCTGGCGCCAAAGCGAGGCGAGCGAGTGCCTGGTGCGTGAGCAATTCACCGCGGCGACCGTATCCACGCCTTCGGAGGACAACAGTATGCCCGTGTCGATAACGCTCGCGGCGTCGGGGCGAGTCCACGCGGCGCCGCGCACCCTGTCGTTGCTCGACGCGTTGGAGGCCGCGGGCGAACGCCCGGCTCGCGGTTGCCGAATGGGAATCTGCAACACCTGCGTTTGTCGCAAGCGCGCTGGCGCGGTGCGAAACACCGTCACGGGCGCCGAGTCCAGTGAACCTGACGAGGACATTCGCCTTTGCGTTTCCGTGCCCATCTCCGACGAGCTCGAGCTCGAGCTTTGAGCCTCAGCTACGGACCATCGCCCATGAAGACACCAAGCCCCACCGAGACATCGACGCAGCCGCGTCGGCTCACGGCAGAAGAAGCCGAGAAACTTGGCCGCGAACTCGACGAGTTGCGGCGCTCGATCGTCGCCGACCTCGGACAACGGGATATCGACCACATTCGCTCCGTCATGCGAGCCGTGACCGCAACGGAACTCGCCGGCCGCGTCTTGCTCCACGTGGGGGTCGGGCCGCTGAGCTTTGTTGTCGGCACCGCTGCCCTGTCGATCTCGAAGATCCTCGAGAACATGGAGGTCGGCCACAACATCATGCACGGCCAGTACGACTGGACGGGCGACCGCGAACTGCGAGGCCGATCCTACGAGTGGGACAACGTTTGCGACGGCGACGACTGGCGTCACTCGCACAACTACGAGCACCACACGTTCACCAACATCGTCGGCAAAGACCGCGACGTCGGCTACCAGCTGCTGCGGGTCTGCGCCGACCAGCCCTGGCGGCTCTCGCACCTCGTGCAGCCAATCTCGGCACTCGGCCTGGCGTTGATGTTTCAGTGGGGGGTTGCCATGCACGACCTGCGCGTCGACGAGACCTTCGCCGGCAAACAGTCGTTCGCGGCGCTGCGCAAGCGCGCCCGCCCGTTCCTCGCCAAGGCCGGCTGGCAGCTCGCCAAAGACTACGCGCTCTACCCGGCGCTCGCTTTGTGGAACGCCCCTCGCGTGTTCGCGGGCAATCTGGTTGCCAACGGCGTGCGCAATCTGTGGACCTTCGCCGTTATCTTCTGTGGCCACTTCCCCGATGGCGTGCAGTTCTTCGACGAGCGAGATACCAGCGAAGAAAGCCGCGGTCAGTGGTACGCGCGGCAGCTCAATGGCTCCGCAAACATCGAAGGCGGCAGGCTGCTTCACATAATGACGGGGCACTTGAGCCACCAGATCGAACACCACTTGTTTCCCGACCTGCCAGCCTCGCGCTATCCCGAGATGGCTCCCCGGGTGCGCGCAATCTGCGAGCGCTACGGCCAACGCTACCCAACCGGAAGCTTTGCGAAGCAGTTCGGTTCGGTGGTCCGGCGAATCGTCAAGCTGTCGCTACCTTCGCGCCGCGACCAAAAGAAACCCGCCGGGCGCCCTGCACCAACGAAGGGCGAAGGTGCGACGCCGGCTCGGCAGGTAGCCCAGCCCATCGCGGCTTGATCGTCGCTTCTCGCCCGGCGCAGGCTTTCGCCCGCCGTAGGCTGTCGGTCGGCGTCAACGACGCGATCTGCTCAGGGACGCCTGCGCGGGCGGCTCACGGCCGAAGGAAGCGAGCCAGCGACGGCACGTCGATGTCGCAGTGTCCGCCCGGGCGTTGGTGCCACTGGACGGAGTGACCCGCCTTGCGAAGCTCGCTGACCAGCACCCGCGAAGCCGGCAAGCAGCCCCATGGGTCCCGCTCGCCGCACGAGACGTAGAGCGACGGAATGTACGCGGGGGGCCGGCGGCGAAGTCGCTGCAGCGGATCGTTGGCGGCCCACGACTCCTCGGTGGGGTACGCCCAGCGGCCCAGCGACGAAAGCAAGAGAGCTTTGCCCACGCTGGCGTTCGCCCGGCGAGCGGCCCGGGCGAGGCGCCACGGGCCCTCGTGGGGAGACGTTTCCGACAGGGGCGCGCAAAGCGCGGCGACCCGGTCGAAGCGCGCATCGCCCGACGTCGCGACGAGCAACGCGTTCACCCCACCCATGGACTCGCCGACCAGCATTCGCTGGCCAACCTCGCCGAGTTTCGACTCGACGCGCGGTACGACGACGTCGAGAAACGTCCGAAGACGGCGCTCTTGCGGCTCTTCGCCTCCTTCGGTGAGCAGCCACAGGGGGCCAAAGGACACGCCTACTACCCGGGGAGCCGACGAGCCCGCGGCCAACCAGGCACGATGAACGTCGCCGGTGTAGTACTCGCGATCGTTCCACCAGTTCGCGTCGCCTCGGCGCCCGTGGAAGTGGTAGAGCACGTCGGTGCTGTCGCTTCCGGGGGTGGTCGAGATGCAATAGCTCCACGGTTCTGGGGCGTCTTCCTCGAAACACTTCGTCGAGACCTCGGCGAGCGGCACGGGGGTCCAATCCGTTCGCGACGACAGCCACGGCGCCAGCAGCGGCAGTGTTTGCCAGCCGACCCAGAGCGAGAGCACCACGAGCGCGAGGGCGAGCGCGATCAGCCGCGCGGCGCGCGACCGGCGTCGAGTGGGCGTTGCGGTCATGGTACGAGCGCCTCGACGGCCTCGACGAAGGCCGGAACCGCGGTCGAACCGCCGTAGACGTCGCCCGAGTGCCCCTCGACCTCGATATCGACGTAGGCAATGACCGGCCCGGGGGCGGATTCGACCCAGCCGACGAACACGGCCCGTCGCCCGGTGTCTGTCTTGACGGTGCCGGTTTTGCCGGCGGCCGTTTCGAGGACGCGCGCCCTGCGTGCTGTCCCGTCGCTACGCGTCACCGCTCCGCGGAGCATGTCGCGCAGCGCGTGGGCCGTCTCGACGGTCAAGACGCGGGTCCGCGCGCCGTTGCCCGAGGCGGTTGGTTCCACCCATTCGCCTCCGTTTACGAACACTCCGTAGGCCGCCGCGAGCGTTAGCGGGTGCACCCGAACGCTCTGGCCGAGCGTGGCGCGGACCATCGCGCTTTCGTCGCGTTGGCTCCCCGGCTGAAACGGGTTCGCGGCCCGGCGAAGCTGCAGGTCGGACAGCAGGCGGTGGAGCCGGCGCGCGGGCAAGGATTGCAGAACGCGCGCGATACCGACGTTCGACGACCGGGCGATGACCGCGTCGAGGTCGATGGGCCCGTGGTCGGTGTAGTCGCGGATTTCCACTCCGTCCGGTAGCTCGAGGGTGCCGCCCGGGAGAATGTCGCGGCGATCGAAGCCTTCTTCCAGCGCCGCTGCAGCGACGAAGGGCTTTAGCGTCGATCCCGGTGGTACGAGGTCCAGCTGGTCGACCGGTGCCTCGCCGAGGGTCGACTGCAGAGCCGTCAGGATGCGGCCGCTGGTAGCGTCGAGGACCACGAGGCGGGCGCTGCGCACCCCGGGGCGCTCGGTCCAACCGGTGAGCAACCGGGTGGCGCGAGCGCGAATCTCGCGTTCGTGCATGGCTCGCTGCGGGGCTCCCGGCTTCTCGGTACTTGAGTCGGGAAGGGCTTCGCTGCCGTTGGCGGCCGTTGCGGTGACCCCGGCTGGGCCCTGGGGGATATCGCTGCCGTCTTGTTCGGCCCGGCGGTTATCGGCGGGCGCCGCGCAGCCAAGCAGCAGGGCGCCGAGCGCAGTCGCTCCGAAGAGCGCTCGCTGCCACCGCACGGACAGGTCGCGAGCGGGTGCCGCGTCGAGGATGGCGGTGACACGACCGACCAGGTCGGGGCCGGTGGACGCGGCGAACCCGGCCGTGGTCATGGAAGCGTCGACTCGCTCGTCACCGACGGCGGCGCGCAACAGCATTTCTGCGTAGTCGCTCGCGTTCGCGCCATCGGCGACCACGGTTTCGTCGGTCGCGAGTTCGGCCTCGCGTCGCAGCCGCGCGGCCAGGTACCAGGCCAGAGGGTTCCAGAAAAGCAGCGCGCGCAGGGCCAGAGAAAGGCGCAACCACGTCGGATCGGCGCGACGCAGATGGGCTCGCTCGTGCGCGAGTACCAGCCCCAGTCGCGTCTGTGGCCAGTCGAGGAATGCCGGTGGCAGCAGGATCGCGGTCGGTCCGAGAAGCGGCGCCGCGAGGATCGCGGTGTGGGTCACCCCGATGCGGACGTCGACGTCGCGCGCTGTCGCTTCGTCGTTCGCAGAGTGCGCGCCGATCGACGGCGACAGCCGGGCTCGCTGAGCGTCGGGCAACGGCTTGCTGCTCTGCACCAACGCGGCGAGCCTTCGCTCGCCGGCGATCAGCCGGACCAAAAGAGCGGCCGCGCCGAGCACCCACAATGCCAGCAACGCCGCTTGCAAGCCGGACGACTTCGCGATGGTCATCGCGCGCTGCACAAACCCGGAGAGGCCCGGCCTCGCGGCGACGGCGCCCGAGCTGAGAGCGTCCGAATCCGCGGATGCCGCATCCGTGAGCGACTCCGGGATGGCGCCCCCGCCGGTAGCCCGCGTGACGCCCACGGCATCGGCAGTCGACGATGCGAACGGATTGCTCGGCAGAACGCCCCAGTGGGGCAAGACGCTCAGCGCCAGGACCAGCAGCGTCGTTGCCGTTCCCACCGACAGCACGCGGTGACGCACTCGTGCCCCCACGCGGGGGCTGCGCTGGAACGCGACGAGCGCGGCGTACGCGATCGCTGCTGCGGCCAGAGCCAGGCTGGCCCGGCCCATCACGTCGTAGATCATTTTTTCTCCTTTTTGCGCGCCGTAGCGATCTTGGCCGCGAGTCGCGCGAGAGTCGTGTCGTCGACTCGATCGCTATTGGCAGCGAGCAGTGCCGACATGGCCTCTTCCACGGAGCCCTCGAAGAACGTCTCGACCAGGTGCCGAACGGCGGAACGCCCCGCCTCGGCCCGCGAGGTCGTTGGCACGTACACGTAGCGAGGGCCCTCGGACTCGTGGCGGAGATGTCCCTTTTCCTCGAGCAGTCGCAGCAGCGTTCGAATTGCCGAGTCGCTGGGCGCGTCGTCAATTCGCTCTCGAACCTGTGCCGCGGTAACCCGACCACCGGCGTACACGACATCCATGATTTGCTGCTCGCGCCGGGTGAGGGCGGGGCGTTTGCCTGACCGTCGCTTGCCCATTGCCCCCGGTTGTACAGGGTGTTAAAAAATTAGCAAGTTAATTTTTTAACACCTCGTGCGCGACGGCTGGCGAGCCCGACCGACCTGTGCGGCTGGGCTTGGCGCGACCGGCGTCGCGGCGCGACCCGGACGTCTGCTTACCGCAGGCTCTCGGTCGGGCCGCTGCCGGTGGGCGTGAACGAGGAGTCGGTGGTCAGGACGATCTTGTCCACGGGGGTGCCGTCTTCGCGCATCCACAGGTTGAGGGTGTGAACGCCGGCCGAGGGCACGTTGATGACCGCCCGCGCATTCGAGTCCATGGTGGTGCTGGACCAGCTCCAGCTGCCGGACGAGAAGTTGGAGATCCGGTCGGCCGTGGCGAGCTCGACGTTATTCAGGCCGACGTGCACCGAGTCGGTGTTGCCGTTGTTGGCGTGGGCGCGGATCCACACGTAGTGGTCGCCGGCGCGGTTGAAGTTGATGCGGTAGTCGAGGCGGGGCGAGTTGGCCGCGTAGTTGGTGTTGAAGATCGAGAAGTCAACCGGCGTTGCAATGACGTACTGGCCGGGCGAGGCGCCCGCGATACTGCTGTCGGACACCCAGTTGTCGGTCGTGCCCGCGGGGGTCACGTTGTCGTGATAGTTCTCCGCTTGCATCGAGACGATGCGCTCGGCGTCTGTCGATTGCTCGAAAGCCCCACCGGTCACGGGCGTTGTGCTTTCGTCCGGGCCGTTGTCGGCGGGGGTGTACGACGAGTCGGTGGTCAAGACGATCTTGTCTACCGGGGCTCCGTCTTCGCGCATCCACAGGTTGATGGTGTGCACACCGGGCGACGGGATATTGACCACCGCTCTGGCGCCGGCATCCATGGTCGCGCCCGACCAGATCCAGCTGCCGCTGCCCAGCTGAATTCGGTCGGCCGTGGTGTTCTCGGCGTTGTTGACGCCAACGTGCACCGAGTCGGTAGTTCCGCTATTGGCGTGGGCGCGGATCCACACGTAGTGGTCGCCGGCCTGGTTAAAGTTGACTCGGTAGTCCAGGCGAGGCGACAGGGCCGCGTAGTTGGTGTTGTTGATCGTGCTGTCGATGGGGGTGGTGATCATGTACAGGTCGGGGGACGCGCCGCCGATGGTGCTTTCCGTCACCCAGTCGTCGGTCGCGCCGGCCGGCGAGACGTTGTCGTCGTAGTCCTCGGCCTGAATGGAAACCAGTCCCTCGGTGCCGGGGTCCTGCTGGAAGGCGCCGCCGAAAACCGGCTCGGAGGCGCTGCCCGTTCGGCCGTTGACCCCGCCAAACGTCGTCCAGTCCGCGGGGGTGTTGTCGGTGTTCTGCGTGCCGTACTGGTAAATGACGCCGTTGAGCCAGCCGTTGACGGTAATCCGAGCCGCGGGGCCGAAGGCTCCGTCGATGCCCGCCGTGATGATGGGAGATGCGTAGAATGTCGCGGCGGGCTCGGTGGCCCGGTACTTCACCGCCAGGTCACCGTCGAGCATCTCGAGTACCTCGAGTACCTCGTAGCCCGCGGCAACTATTTCGAGCGCACTGTCGCCAACGAGGTTTGCGAGCCCGGGGGTAAACCACGACCAGCTGCCGCCGACGTAGCTGGTCGCCTCGACCGCGCCCTCGGAGCACGACGCCGCTGGCGCGACCCCTTCGGTGCTGAGCACCGACAGCTTGCCGGAGTTTCCCTGCATGACGATCTCGTTGGTGCCGTCGCCATCGACGTCGCCCACGACCGGAGAGACCCACCGAAAGCCCTGCACGCCGGCCACCGTCCACTCATACTCGCAGCCGGTGCCGGGCCCGTTGACCATGTCGTAGGCTCGGACGTACCCGGTGCTGTCACCGGCGGTGTTGGTCAGCGCGACGATGATCTCCAGCTCGTCGTCGTCGTCAATGTTGGCGACCGCGGGTCCGCTGCCGAACGCCACGCCATTGGCGGAGTTGACGTCGCTCAGGAAGAGCTCGGTCATTGCGTCGTTGTCGGCATCGCCGTCGGACTGCAGGACGATGACTTGCCCAAGCGTGTAGCCGACGAGGGCGATCTCGTTGGTGCCGTCGCCGTCGATATCCGCTACGGATGCGTGGCCGTAGTGGCGCTCACCGTAAGTTGCGAACAGGTCGATTTCGTCCGCGAGAGCTCCCGTGCTGGCGGTCAGGACCTGGAGCACCCCTTCGAAGCTCGGCGACACGATTTCGGCGGTGCTGTCGCCAGTCACATCGGCGACGGTCGTGCCGAGGTTCCAGTAGCCCGGGTAGCCGCGGGGTGTTTGAGCCCACGCCAGCGACGGCGGGTCGACGCCGGGCGTATCGGCGCTAATCGCCAGGAGCGAACCGCCTTCCGCGCGGGAGAGTGCCTCGCCGATCAGATACTCACTCGGCGCAACGCCGTCGATATCGGCGATGGTGACGGGCCCCATGATGTCCCGGCCCGCGCCGGGGGCGTAGGTCTTGATGAGGGTGCCGTCCTGGTTCAGCACAACGGTCTTGCCGGCGCCGACGGACCCCGTGCCCTCGTAGTAGATTCCGCCCTGCATCAGAACGATGATCTCGTCGCCCGGGTTGGCGGCGACGACGTCGCCCACCGCCAGCGTATCGGTCGTGAAACCCGTCTCGGTGCGCGTCCACAGGGCGACGTCGAAATCGAACGCGCCGTCCGAGGTAGAAGCGGTGCCGGCGCCGCTGCCGATGCTGCCCGTGTTGAAGGCCACGAAGCAGCCCACCGCCGGGGGAGCGCACGAGCTCGAGCAGTCGAGTCCGTCGCCCGAGCTCGACGCCGCCGAGTTGGTGTCGAAACCGGAGATGTCGAAGGCCGCGTCGGGCAGGGGCAGGTCGTCCTCGTCGAACAGCGCGATCGTGACGTCGGCGGTGTCGCCGGTTTCGTGGCCAAGGACCACGTCGTCATCGGTGCCGGAGACGTACGCGACAAAGGAGAGGACTTCGCCGGGGTCTGCCAGGACGCTCACGGTGACCGTCGCACCGTCGCTCAGCGCGGGGACCACGAAGGCGTTGTCGCCGAGCGTCAGCCCGGTGAAGTTGGCGGCCAGGCCGGCGGTGTCGCCCTCGCTGACGACGGTGTCGCACGTGCGGTGGCCAAATCCGTAGGCGGCGTACTGGTCGCCGCTGGTGGGCGCCGCGCCGGGTTCGAGCAGGGCGTCAGGCGTTGCGCTGTCGGGCAACAGCGCGATGAGCCCAGCAGACCAATCCTGGCCGCTGTTGTTTTCGATCGTGAACGAAAACGAGGTCTGCGCTGCGGCGATGCCCGGACGCGCGACGCCCACGAGCGCGGCAACGGCAACGGCAACGTGCCGTGCGCGCGCGCGTGCGTGCGGCCTTACGTGGGCGGCTACGCCCACACCTGGTCGAGCGCGTCCGTCGGGACGCGCGGTAACGCTGTCATCCATCGAGTGCCCCCTCGAGCGCGGTGCGTCAACGACGCAGTCGTGGCCCCCCACCTGGCGCTCTTACGAAGAGTCGCACGCTCGGCGTGATGGGGCAACGACAACACTAGCAGCGTGCGGCGCGCGCGCTCGGTTGGCGGACGGGTAGCGCTGGGGTAGGCAAACAACTCGCTCGTGTCGTCCGGGGCGCGTGTGCGAGGACTCCGACAACGTCGGCACTCAACCGATACGGCGCACTCGACCGGAACCGCGATTGGAGCGGCCGCGCGCCGCTCCAATCGGTGGGCCACTACATGTCGAGCTTGGGGAATACGTAGACGGTGCCTTTGCCGCCCTCGAAGAGGTTGGCGGCCGCGCCGGCGTGGTTCTTCCAGCGGCTTTTGTCGTTCATGTCGATGGTCGAGACCGAGGCGACCGGGTTGAGTTTCCCCGCGGCTTTTTGCTCGAGCGTGACCAGGTCTTTCGAGTTGCCAATGCCGTCGACGAGGAAATAGATACCACCGTTGCGCACCTGACGGTAATACGGAGTCATTCCGCACGAGGTGACGAGGTGTACGTCGACGTCCGCGGCCGCGATGGTGCCTTTGGCTCGGGACTTCGCGTGGTCGAGGCAGATCTCGCAAGTGAACTGCAGGCCGTCCATCTTGAAGTTCGTTGCGCCTCCGAGACCGGACGCGCTTGTCTCGGTTCCACTGGGATTTGCCGCTGAGCCGGCGTGCGGTCCCTTGGAACCGGACGTCGATTGCAGCTGCTTCAATACCTGGTCGATGTTCGCCATCCCCTTTTCGGGACCGATGCCCCGGAAGGCTTCGTGCTTGCCGAAGTTTGGCCCCAGGAAGTCGATGGCGGAAATGTATTCCTTGTAGATGAGGGTCGAGTCACTCGTAGAGGCGGCCGGGCCGATCGTGGTTTTTCCGCCGACGCGCGCGAAGGCAACGTTGAGGATTTCGTTGTCGGTGCCCGGCATCACGGCGAGCGCCGTTCCAAGCACGAAGATCCAGCGAAAGTAGTCTGCCTTCTTGAGGTAGCCGTCCATGACCTCACTGAGATAGGTGAGGTTCTCAGCGGAGTAGACGCCGCCGCGAGCACCGCGAAAGAAGAACTCGGGCGCGACGAACAACTTGGTGGCCATCGCGTTGATCTTCGGATCTTTGCGAGCAGCTTCGGCGGCGTCGAACAGGATCTTGCAGCGCGCCTCGATGTCGCGCTTCTGGTCCGTGAGGCCCGGGTACTCGAGCCGGTCGAAGTCGGCTGCCGTCGTGCCCGCGGGCGCGGTTTTGATCTGGTAGGCGATGCACTGGATGGTCTTCGGCATGGTCCTGTCCCCCTTTGCTAACGCTGTGCCGGCGCCGTACTGCAAGCGAATCAGTACGTTGGCGCAGAAGCGATAGTGGCACAGCTGGCACGGCCGGCACAGGCGGGAGCCGCGCTGGCGTCGGTGGCGACGCCTCGCGCCGGGGCCGGCCGGGTGCGAGGGGCGAGGGCGACGGTTTAGTCGTCGTCGTCGTCGATCGGCGTGGTGTCGATCCGGATGTCGCGATTGCCGATGACGAACCGATAGGCGCGGTCGAGCGGGGGCGAAAGCAGTACTTTCCAATCGCCCGAAGGGCGAGTGAACAGGCAGTACACCGCAATGGCCTTGTCAGCCGGCGCCTCGACGACGAACTGGGCCGGCTGCCCCGGCCAAAACAGCTCCATCTCGAGGATGGACTCGTCGGTGGCGTTCTGTGTCACGAGCTTCGCCACATCGTCGTAGGTCTCGGACAGAAACTGAGCCTCTTCGACGGCGCGCACGACGATGTAGAAGGTGCGGCCGCGGTTGGCGACTTGCTTTTGGCTGGTCTGAAAGTCCAGGACCCGGGATAGGTTCGGCTTTTTCGAACCGCAGGCACCGGCGCCCACGGCCAGCGCGATCGACAGCAGCGCGGCGGCCGCGCGGCTCAAAACCGGATGCCTTCCCACGGATCCTGCCGCGTTTCGAACCGGACCCGCACCGGGCGCCGTTCGCGGGTGGGCTCGGTGACCTGCCAGGTCCACAGCCGCGTACCCGAACCCGTAACCGAGCTTCCGGAGGACTTCATGAACAAGCGGTGCAGGCTCCACGAGGATTCGCCTACCGAAACTCTGCGGTAGGTGCGGGCTTTCTGTCCAGCCTGGGCAAAGGCGATTTCAATCATCGAGCTGCTGGGCTGCCACCACTCCACGCTCACCGGCTGCCAGGCGGGTTTCTGGTTGAACCCGAAAACGCTCGTCGAGCCGGTCTGCAGGTGCACCAGGACCGGGCGGACGGCGCGGTCGCTCGTGGGGAGGGGCTGCGCGCGGAACTCGACGACCAGCGGCTTGGGCTGGCCCGCGTCGTCCCACAGGGTGTTGCGAAACTGCTGCGCCCCGTTGAGGAAGAACAGCAGTTGCCCGGGCAGCTGCACGGGCGAGTAGCGACTGCGGCGACGGCGCCACGTGCCCTCATCCAGGCGAAGCACGGGCACGAGGTAGTCTTTCACGCCGCGCCAGAACGCGCCGGCCGGGCCAATGCTGTCCTGCAGGGCCTTGATGGACAGCGCGTTTTTAGTGCCCGGCCGCGACGGAAACGAGCGCCGCACCGGCAGCACGTATTTGGAGTAAAGGGTCTCCCACTCCGAGCTCACGATGCCTTCGATCTCGCGCTTGCCGTTGCGATAAGCGGCCCGAAACACGCCGACGAACGGCTCCTGCCACTGGCGGTCGATGTTGGCCGCGCGCAGCCAGTTGTCGAGGCGCTGCTGGTACGAGCCGGGCTCGCCGCGAAAAATATCGAGGGCGACTCGACCGACCGGCGACAGTCGCTCCTTGAGGGCAACGGTCTCGTCCTCGGGATTCTTCGGCACGAAGGGCTCGGTGCTCGAGAGCTCCTGGGCCAGACCGCGCACCAGGTCCGAGTAGGCCGCAACGTTTGGGTTGGGTCCCTTCGAATCGTCGGCCAGGGCGCGGGCAAATGCGAACTGCTTGGGCACGCGCGACAGGGCGACCGCGTAGGGGTTTTCCTCGTCGATCTCGAACGAGGTGTTGTCCACGACGGTCTTTAGGAGCGCGTTGACCGGTGACCGGTCCGACTGCAGCTGCAGCGCCACGTACGGCAACACCGCGGAGTTCATGTCTCCGTAGCGGTGAGCGCGGTAGAACGTTCCGTAGGCCGACGTGTACTCGGTCGCGTACTGCTCGAGCGTCGTGACGACGAACTCGGAAAACGGCCCCTTTTCCTCGTCGGGAATGGGAAGAGCTTCAATGAAGGGCGGCAGGGCCGTTACCAGATTCTTGATGTGGTCTTCGTAGGCCCGCTGGGTAAACAGCCCGTCGACCGACGCGCGGCCGGTGAATATCGTGGCGTCGCCAATCTCCGGCTCGAGGGCCGGGCCGCGGTAGAGCGTGTTCGCCGGGAACAGCGCTGATTTCCACGCCGGCTCCTCGCGGATCATGGTGGTCATTTCGCGCAGGCTCGCGACCAGCTGGCTGTGGTTGACCAGGTTCTCCCACGTGGCCATGTTCAGCGAGAAGCGGCGTCCCGTGATCGCGAACCGCGCCGGCTTGGCCTTGGACTCGTCGACGTTCTGCATGACGCCGAGGTTGTTGACGACATCCATGAGCGTCTGGTTGCTCACGTCGATCTCGGGCACGCCGCGGCGCTCGATGTCGGCCAGCACCTCGAGAATGGTCGCCATGTCGCCGGCGCTGAGCTTGCCCAGCTGGCTGCGCCAGTTGCTGGCTACGTCCAGGTGCTTGGCGGCCGTGAGCAACTCGATGAGCTCGATGAGCTCCTGCGAGCGGTCGACCGCCTGGTCGAGCCGGTTGTTCTCGATTTCGCTGCGAATCTCTTTGGCGCGCTCGTGCAGGCGACCGATTTCCGACAGGTCGAGAAACGGGCGCTCGAGGGCGGCTCCGACGCGCGTGAAGAAGTCGGCCCACTTGACGATGATCTCGGGATTGAGAAGGGACTGGAGGGCTTCCTCGGACAGCTGCGCGCCAACGGACCGGGTAAAGTCGTTGTAGCGAACGTAGTCTTCGAGCAGCAGCTTGCCGAAGCCGGTTTCGTCGCTCCAGCGGTCGATGTTGTCGAGAACCAGGCGGCCCAGCTCGTTGTCGTTGCGCGCGTAGGTGAGGGCGAGAAAGTAGACGTACTTGATCTGCGAGCGCGAATCGCGGGTGTCGCCGAGTTCGTCCAGGCGCGGCAGGATCAGCTTGTCGCGAATGCCGTTGATGTACCGGAGGTGAATGTCCTGTTCGAGGTGGTCCGGGTGGTCGGCGCGATAGCTGGGCAGCAGCCCCACGAGGGGCAGGTTGCGCTGTCGCTGCACGAAGGCCTCGAACGAGCCCAAAATGGTGAGCTGCGAGGACTTCGACGAGGTTTCGTCCAGGGGCGCGAGAATCTCGTTGGCTCGCGCGATGGTCTGGCGCTCGTAGAGGTAGCCGGCCAGGATGTAGAACACACCGGCTGCGGCCACCGCCGCCGCGATGATGCGGTGACGGCGCGTGGGGCGAAAGTCCGCGACTTCGCGATTGGTGATGACCGCGTTGAGCGGGTTGGCGAACCCTTCGGCGCTGTCTTTGTCGGACGTAAGGCAAATGTCCGTGATGATCGGCTCGTGGGTCGCCGGGTCGTAGCTCGTGAGCACCTCGACCACGCTGGAAACGCGCTGAACGAGCGTGTCGCTCTCGAGCAGGAACTTCTGCGCGTTCAGGTAGTCGTTGGGCAGCGCGTGGGCCATGAGGTGGGGCAAAAAGCCCTCGAGCGGCCGCATTAGGTCCCGAATGCTGTCGAGCGGCCGGTCGCGATCGACCGGCAGGCACAGCGGGTGGTCTCGCTCGGCGAGAAACTCGGCAAGCGGCACGTAGCCGACCACCTGATCGAGGTGGGTGAGGGCGACCGTGGCGCGCACCGGCTGGTCCAGCGACTCGGACAGGATGTTGAGCTTGCCGCGCATGAGCTGGGCCTGGCGAACCAGGCGCTCCATGGGCTGGCTCAGAAGCGCCGTCGCGTCGAACACCAGGATGGCGCGCGGCGGCTTGGTGCGCCGCATTCGGCGCCAGAGCCGGCGCAGCTCCTTGCGCAGGCCCGGCGAGGTATTCACGAGCGTGGTTGCCGCGTGCTCTTCGACGATGCAGGCGGTGCCCCGGTAGACCTGCATGCTCGGGTCGGTGACGAGGCTGGTGTGATACTGGGCGGCCAGTCCCTTCCAGTCGGTGCAGCGCTCGATGAGCGCGCTCTTGCCGCTGCCCGCTTCGCCGAGAACCACGTACGGCTGAAACAGCACCAGCGATCGGCGCACCCGGCGCGGCATGCTGCGCACAAACCCGAGCCAGATGTTCCGCAGTCGCGGCACCAGCTGGGTTTCGACTTCGGGTTGGGCGACCCGGCGCCGGCGCCGGCGAATCAGCCAGAAAACCCCGACCACCAGCAGGGTGATGACCACCGCGATGAGCAGTGCCCACACCCATACCGGGACGTTCGACAGATCGCTCTGGGCGGCGTCGGTCAGTAGTTTCTTGCTTGGCTTGGGCTGCAACGTCGATCCAAACAACGGCGGGAGGCCGAGCGCGGGGACCCCAGATCACGCGTACCGTTTCCAGCCGAAGTAGTCAAAAAAACGCTGATTTCTGTAGCGGCGAGGACCGAACGGGAGCGGTTTTCGCGGCGATCCTTGGCAGGTTTCTTGGGCCAGATGGCAGGCACACCTACACTGTAGGTGCGAGTCGCACTTTTATCCACCTGCCGCGCTGTGAGGAGCCCCGTGGAGACTTTTCGCTCGAAGATTCACGACATGTTCGAGGAGATGGCGGACATCGGACAACCGGTGTCCCGCCGAGGCGTGACCATCTCTGACGATGCCGCCGCCGATCGCAACGCCATGCAGCGGCGGCGCGCCGGGCTGGTCCAGCAGCTTGGCGAGCTGCGCACCAGCCTGCTCGAGCAACACACCGAGCGCGAGGCCTACCAGCTGTTGTTCCCCATCGTCGTGTTCCTGGACGAAGCCGTGCTCGTTGGCTATCCGGGCCTCGACTCGCCGGCCTGGCCGCTTTTGCAGCGCGAGTTCTTCGACACCGACAGCGGCGGCGAGCTCTTCTACGAGGCCCTCGACGACATTCTCGACCAGTCGCTTCCGCCGCTGGTGTACGAGACGTTCCTGTTTTGCCTCAAGCTCGGCTTTCGCGGGCGTTTCTCCGGCAACGAAGCGCGCATCGCCGGCTACAAAAAGCGTCTGGCCGCCAAGTTTCCCGCGCCCGACCTGGCCCCGGCGGCCGAACACGCCGAAGAGACAGGCCAGCTCAAGACCATCTCGTCCGGCTGGTGGTTCTACGGCGCCGCCGCCGCAACGGTCGCCCTCGGATACTGGGGCCTGCTCCTCTTCGGCTAGCGGCTGGCGGCAGGCGGGCATGGGCTTGCGGGGCGCGAGGGCGCGGACGCTAGCTGATCGAGGCGTCGACCAGGTCGAGTCGCGCGGCGTAGCGGTCGTGGGTCGGCTGCACCAGCGACGAGTTGAGCTCGGCGGCTGCGCTGGGGCGGTTCGCGAGCTGTTGCTGAACCTGCGCATCGAGCGCATCCAGTCGTTCGTTGAGCTTGACGATGCCGGCGTCGATGCCGGCGATCGAGGACTCGAACTCGGCGGCGAGCTTGTCGTGGGACGACTTGCCCGACTCGTTGACCGCGACCGCCAGGGCCGCCATGTCGGCGTCGAGCTGGTCGAAGCTGGCGTTCGCGCTGGCCGACGCTGACTCGATGGAGGCGTCGACCGACTGCTGGATGGCGGCACTCTGTTCCGTCGCCGCCGCAGTGGCCTGATCGAGCTGAGACTGAACTTCGGAGAGCTCCTTGTCGACCAGGTCCCGCAGCTCCTGGAGCCGGGTGGTGATGGCGTCGGTCACGGTATGCGTGCGCTCGGCCATTTGTTCGCGCATGGCGTCGATCTTCGCGATCGTCTGCTCCTTGACCTTCTGGACCTGGGCGAGCGCGCTCTCCACGGCCGTGTCCACTTTCACCGACGCCTGGGCCACGGTGTTGTCGAGCGGCACGAGCACCTTGTCGAGCTGCTCCATGAGTTGCGTTTGAAACTGGCCGATCTGGCCGGTCGCTTGTTCGGCGAGGGTGGAGATTTGCGAGCCGACCTGCTGCGACAGCGTGTCCAGCTGGCTGATGGCTTGCTGGCTCGCGGCATCGATCTGAGGCGACATCTGCGAGACGACGTTTTGAATCGTGGATTGGGTCGTCGACACCAGGGCCGCGGGAACCATGTCGGCGGGCACCTTGTCCAGCATGCCGAGGGCCTTGTCGAGGAGCGACTTGAGGCTGTCGAGCATTCCGGTGAACTTCTCCTCCAGGCCGGTGATTTCGATCTGCGCCTTGGAAAAGCCGCCGAGCACCGAGTCGCGAAAGGCCGTCACCGTTTCCTCGGTGGCGTCGATGGTCTGTTTCGACGTGCTGACGGCCGTCTGCACCTGGTTTTGGACCGCCAGAATCATCGGGGTGGTGGCGTTTACGGCGGTGTCGATGGCTTCGGACCCCTGGGAGATGAGCGTATCGATCTGCTTTTCGAGGTCCTCGACCATCTCGCGCGCCTTGCCGATGTTCCACTCGGCGCTGAGCCCGGCGTTCTCGACGCGGGTGCGCAGGGCGCTTAGCTGTTCCGTCACCGCCTGGGTATCGCGCTCGGTGGCGGCAACGAGCTGGGCCTCGGCATCGGAGGCCTGTTGCAGCGCCGGATCGACCGTCTTCGAGAAGGCCGCGCGGGCGGCCGCGCCGGCGGCAACGATTTTGGCCGCGTCGCTCTTCATCCACGACGTGTGTTTTTCGATCTCGGCGCGAACGCGCTGGGCCAGGTCATCGCAGGTCGCTTTCGCGGTTTCGGCGGCACTCTTGACGTCGTTGGCGATGGCATCGGCGTCTTCGCTCAGCTGCTGCTGAGCCCCGGTGACGTCCCCCTGGGTGCTCGCCCGTGAGTCCTCGGCGGTTTGCCGCCCCTTGGCGACGTCACTCGTAACCTCCGACTCGACCATGTCGAGCTCGACTTTGTGTTGGGTTGCCTCGTCGCTGTCGGGTTGGGATTCGAGTTTGCCGCGAAGCTCGCCAACTCGGGTGACCACGTCCGTGCGTACGCCGTCGAGGTCTTGATCGAGCTGGTCGAAGTCGGAGTCCACCGTCTGGCTGGCCTTGCTGGCGTCCGACTCGATGGACGACTGCGATTGGTTCACTCGTTCGTTGAGCGCGCCGAAGTCGCCGTCGAGACGCGACTGGGCGACCTGGATCTCTGATTCGAGGTTTGCGAGTTCCGCCAATGACATCGGCTACTCCAGGTCCGACTGCGCGCTGGCCTCTAGGTCGGCTGCGCGTTGCTCGATCGATGCGGCAAAGCTCTGGGCGTTGGCGGTCGCTTCCTGCAGCGGCGCCGCCGCTTGTGCCGGCGCTTGCTCGAGTTGTGCCGACACCTCATCGATTTTGCCGGTTAACTCCTCGATGGTCGCCTTGACCTCGCCTTCGAGCTGATCGAGCTCGTCCGTTAGCTGTCCCACGCTGTCACCCGTTCCTTCTAGACTGACTTGAATACCGACGGAGCCTGCCGGCCGAGTCGACTACTTGTTCTTCTCGTTCTCCAGGTCGCCCTTGAGCGCCGCACTCTGGGCGTTGAGGCGCGCCGCACTGGCGGCGAGAGCGGCGGTGCTGGCGTCGGCCTTGCTCTTCATCTCGGAGGCCTTTGCGCTCACGGCGGCCGACATGTCGTCGAGGGCGGCCTCGGTCTTGCCCACCGACGAGTTCATTTGTTCTTTGAGCTCGGCCTGGCCGTCGGAAAAACCCTGGGTAACGTTGCCGATGGCGCCCTTGCTGGCGGCCGTTAGCTCGCCACTGGCCGCCGCGACGTCCGCCGACAGGTCGACCGACTCGCTGGCGCTCGCTTTGCTCGAGTCCTCCTTGACCTGCAGGACGAGGCCGCCGTCCTGAAGCGTCAACAGCTCGGTGTCGGCACCCTCGATCCGGCTCACGGCCAGCATCGACTTACCGTCGACGTAGCTGTGCTTGAGCGATGTTTCGCTGGTGGCGCCTCGGCCAAAGAGGATCTGGTTGCCCTGAGAATCCATGGGCATCTGCACCCCGGGGCCCCAATCGAGGTAACGCACGATGTCGGCCTCGTCGAAGTCGATGTCGAGCAAGATGCGAGCGTTCTTGTAGGGGGGGAAGTACATGTGCCCGGAGATGAACTGCGGCTGGGCCAGCACGGTGATCTCGGCGTTCCACAGCGGCACCCGTACCTGGTACGACGACAGGCCGGTGTTGTTGTCGGTGGCGATGGCGTAGGGGCGTTCTTCGTCGCCGCCGATTTCGCACACGATTTGGCCCTCGGCACGCATTGGAAACGGTGGCGCCGTGTATTCGGGCATGGCGGCGCTCGCCTCGGACTCGGTCTCGAACACGCTTTCGATGTCGAGCTCGTAGGACGCCCACGGCCCCGGCGAGTAGCGCCGCGCGCCGGGCTCGTCGGTGGTCGCCGACAGGGACATCTGGCGGCACCGATACTTGTCGCGCACGCCGAATCGCTGGGACGTGAAGGAATCGGTGTCGATGGTGAATCCAACGCCCGGTTCGACCGCCGACTCGGGGCATCGCTGAAAGTCGAGGGTCATCGTGCGGCCGCGACGCGGCAGCCTCGCCCCCTCGCGCTGCATGACCGAGTCGATGTCGCCGGCGATGGCCGATCGCATAAGGCGGTCGCGCGACACGCCCTTGACCGAGCCCGTTGGACTCGACGACACGGTCTTGGGCTGCAGGGCGTAGGAGTTGTGGACCCGAACCTCGGCCCGGGGCGGGCTGGCAAATCCGTGCCGGAACCGCGCCACGTGGTGTTTGTCGAGGGAGATCGACGTTTTGCTGTCCGGCTTGGCCTTCGAGTCGGCGAGCTCGTAGGTGCGCGCGGCGTAGTCGTAGACGAAGTAGCCGCCGTGGCTGTCGGCGAACCAGCACAGGTAGTCGTAGAAAGACCCGCCCGGCACACACAGAAGCGGTCGGTCGATCTTGGCTGCCGACATGGTTGCGTCGACTTTGACCCCGCTGGCCAGGTTTTCCTTGATCGCGTCGGCCAGCGATGCCTCCGCGTACAGAAGGGCCGGGCAGTGCTGGCGCAGCAAGACCTGGGCGGGGTCCGCGAACGAAAACCAGTACTCGCGAAACGAGACTCCCTGGTTGGCCTGGTCGTCCGTCGCCAGTTCTCGCAGCTCGCGGCCGGTGACCAGGCCGCTGACGTCGACAAAGGGCGTAGGTTTGGTTTTGGCGTCCTCACCCAGCACCACGGTCAGTGTCAGGTCGAGGGTCATCAGGTCGTCGTCGTCGAACCAGCTGAGCAGGTCGTCGTCGTCCTTCTTGACGATGAAGCGAACCGAGCCATCGAACCCCCACGACTGCTGGTCGAGCTCGAATCCGAAAACCTGCCGGCCTTCGACGCGAAAGACCTTGGTGCCGCACGAGATCTTGACGACGGCTTGTACGTTGTCCTTGAACATCCGCGTTCGCCTTACAGCTCGACGAAACTATCGATATCGACCTTGAAGAGGTCGGACATCGCTTTCCACTCGGCGCTTTCGCGCTGCTCTGCGTAGTCCGACAGCCGGCCGACGTTCATGGCAAACGCCTTGACGAACGGGGCAAACAGGTCGGGAAAGTAGAGCGTCGGGTCGAAGTTGTTGAGGGTGCTAAAGACGTCGTCGGCGACGATGGCGGCCTGGGCGAGCTTCTCGGCCTCGACGAGCTTCTGGAAGGCGTCTAGCTTGCGGACGAGAAGTGCTAGGTGGACCGATCCACTCACGGTCTCGCCCGCCGGGTGAGCGGCGCCGTTGGCCGCCGGCGCAGCCGCAGCGCCTTCGGTTTCTTCCTCGGGTTCCGGCTCGGGCTCTGGTTCGGGCGCCGTGTAGACGACCTTTTGAAAGCCCACGAGCCACTTGCGCAGCTTGCCGAGGTTTTCGACCACCGGTCCGGCCTGATCGTCGAGCATGGTCGACGTGGCGCGGGTGAGCTCGTCGACGTCCTCGAGCATGGCCTCGACGTCCTCGCTCGAGACGGCGCTGGTCCAGCTCTGCCAGGCTTCGCCTTTGTTTTCTTCTTCGCGTCCGACGACCCGGAGCAGCTGCTTGAGCAGGAACACCAGCGCGGTCTTGGTGTGCTTTTCCTTGTTCTTGATCGGTCCGAGGGCGCCCCAGTTCTCGGTCATGCACCGATTGAGCACGCGAAACACCGCGCCAAGTCCGGCGACGCCACCCTCGGTGAAGTTCCAATACGCGTAGTAGCCGAGCAGTCGGACGTCAAAGACGTCTTCGGCGAACACCTCGTCGATGGCCTTCGCTGCGTCGGCGAAATTTCCTTCCTGGACCAGGCTCGTGATGTCCGCGAGCCGCGCATCGAACGTGTCGAGGCCCGGGCTATCGCTCACCGGAAGGGTGCGGTCGAGTGCTTCAATTCCCATCGTTTTTTCTCGCGGTGTGTTCGCAGTGGTTTAGCCGGGGGGCTTGGAATCGTCGTCGGTGCTCTGGTTGAGCACCAGGCCGCGAAAGAGAAGCAAGCGTTGTGCCTGGTCGGCCCCGTCGCTGACGATGGGGTCGTAGCCGAGGTAGCTTTGCTGCTGCAGGCGCGCGTGGGTGCTGCGGTTGCGGATCTCGAGTTCGATTTCGAGGTCGGCGCCGATTTCGCCGAGAATCGGAAACACAGTGCTCTCCAGGCGCTCGCGGGCAAGTACGGGCCAGGTGGTGATGCCGTCGTCGGCCACTTCGTCCTGGGCCTTGAGGACCACGTGGGCGCCATCGACCGGGGTTGCCGCAACCGCGCCGAAGACGGCTTCCTCGCCGAGCTGGGTGCTGCCCAGGCGAAGCGGCGCCGCCCGGACCTCGCGCGACATGGCGCGCTTGGTCACCTCGACCGTGATCTCGGGGAACACGCGACTGAGCAGCCAGTGAAGGCCCGCGGGCGCGCGCAGGTTGGTCAGGTACAGGTAGCGGCGCCGGCTCTGGTTCAAACGCGGGAACAGACCTCGGTTCGCTTCCGGCAGCGCCGCCAGCATCAGGCCTTTGATCACCGTGTGGTCGAACAGCCCGAGGAAGTCTACGAAGGCGTCGCGGTCGATCGAGGCCGAGTCGATCTCGCTGAAAAAGTAGCTGGGCAGGGGCGACTGCGGCCCGAGCAGTCCAATGGCCGTACCGATGCGGACGAAACCCGACTCGACGTCACCGCACTCAATGTTCGAGACGAGACTGCGCGGGCTAACGTGGCCGACGTCGCTGGTGAACTCGATCTGCTCCAGGTCGTAGCCGATGTGCTCGAGCAGCCGCAGCAGCGCCCCGGGGGTGAACTCGCGCACGCGCTCGGGGAGCACGTCCCTGGCTGTTCGGCGGTGGGCCTCGGCCGCCGTAGAAGAGCCGATCAGTTCGTCGACGGCATCGTCGCCGAACATGCTGTCGAGCAGATCGTCGCCGAACGACTTCATTGCGAGCGTCCTCGGCGGATGAGCTCGTCGACCTCGAGCAAGTCTTCGATGGCCCGCAGAAGCTCGGTCGCCGCCGAGAGCTTGCCCGGCGACAGGTCGTCTTTGCCGTTGGCGTCGGCAAGCAACTCAGCCAGCTCTTTGGCGATGTCGCGCACGGCGGCTCCGTGGGGCTGGTCGCATCGCTCGTTGACATCCTCGGCGACCTGAGCGCCGAGGGCCGCCAGGATCGGCTCGTCCGGCGAAACGGGGGCCGCTGCGTCGTCGGCCGGAGTCTCGGGGGCCGCTGCCGTGTCGGGTTGCTCCGGCGACCAGCGGGAGCGAAGCCTCGACGGCGACAGCAATTCGTCGATGGAGCTCGGGGGTTTGGGCATCAGTAGGCGAACCGGTAAGGGGAGGCGGCCGGGCTACGCGGATTCCGCGCGGACCTGCACTTGCTTGTCGGCGATCCAGGCGTCGAGCAGGAACTCGACGTAGCGAGCGAACTCGAGGGCCAGGTCCTCCGTGTCTTCTTCCAGTCGAAAGAGCAATCGGTAGACCAGCTTGCTGCCGCTGGCGCCGCCGGCCGCGCGCGGGATTTCTTCGACCACGACCCGCGCCAGCTGGCTGCGAAGGACGCCAAAGGGACCCCGCCAGGCGGTTCCCAGCGACGCGAGCAGGGCATCGAGGTCCGTTTGGTTCAGGTAGGGTTTGTTCTGCAGCACGAACAGATGCAGCTCGTCATCGGTGACCGACAGCTGGGCCGGGGCGAAGTGGGGCACCGGTTCGCCCAGCGTCGAGCAGGCGATCGGGCTGCCGCTGCGGTAGAGCGAGACGTCGAGCACGTCGCGCAGGACTTCGCTGACCCACGGCTGGTACCAGAGCGCCTCGGCCGACACGACCCGGGCCTCTTCGAACGCGCCGGGCAAATCGATGTTGAGGCCGTATCGAGCCACGTCGGCTCGCGGGTCTTCTTCGAGTTGAAACGTGCCCGAGCCCTGACCGATGCCGGTTTCCAAAAGCGGGTGCATGGCGCCGTCGGTGGCTTCGTAGACGCCCTGCAACGAGTGGAGCTGGTAACCCAGCGCGGGTCGGGGGTGGCGCAGCGGGCAGTAGTCGGTGGTGCCGTCGAACTCGATGGGCTCGGCGAAGCTCGACGTGAGGTTAGCGGCGGGCGAAACGAACGGGCGAAACACCCCCGCGCTCAAGTGAAAGTGGCGGGGCCAACCCTCGTCGATGTCCAGACAGACCAGAAACGTCGTCCAGTTGCGCGGAGACGACGGCGCCTTGATGCGCAGGTAGTTGTCCATCTGCGGCAGCTGAAAGCGCCAGCGGACTTTGTCGATGGGGTGCAGGTAGCTGCCCCAGCCCTCGTCGATGCCGAAGTCGAAGTCGCAGGAGACCAGGTTGGCATCGGCGTCGAGCTTGTCGCCGAAGTGAACGCTGGCGCGACGGAGGTGCCGGCGCAGCGAGCGAACGACCCGCATCGACTGGAGGTAGTCTTCGAGGTAGTGAATGTGGAGCGACAGCTCACCCAGGTCCTCGGAGCGGGGAAAGGCGGCCTCGAAGCGTAGAATTAGCCGCGTGCCGTTGGGCAGGGGCTGGCGCTCGAGCCGCTGCAGTTGGACCGGCAGCACGTCGACGGACTTGGTCGTGCGGAACACCGCCGGCTGGGGCGCTGTCGGGGCCTGGACCGCAATCTCGGTTTCGGAGGCGATCGTGGCCACGTCGGCGAGCTGTCGGCGGGGCGTGAAGTCGACCATCGTCATCGCCGGCACCGGACCGAGGACGTACGGGAAGAACTCGCGAACCAGCCGCCGCCGACTGGCGGCGATGCGCCGGACGCTGGCCACCTTCGTCCGCGCGGCGAAGAAAGCGAGGGCCTCGATCAGGCGTCGGCTGTCCGGGCTATCGCGCTCGAACGCGCGCTGGCGCCGCGCGCTGTAGGCCACGGAGAACTCGTCTAGCTCCCGGAGCGCCTCGAGGAACTCTTCGTAAAGTTGGCTGTCCACGACGTCATCCCAGGTTTACCAGGCTGCCCTGGACGTTGGTGATCTGGCCCTTGACGGTGGTCATCTGACCCTCGATGTCCATGGTGCCCTGCGATGCGACGCTGACCATCGAGCCGCTGATGTCGGTCTTCATGTCGCTCGACAGGTTGAGCGGCTTGCCGGAAATGTCGGCCTTGGCGGTCGCCGCCACCGCCACTTGATTGCCCGAGATGTTGACCTTGCCGCTGCTGGTCGAGACCTTCACATCGCCGCCCGCCGTCGCGGTGACACCGGCGTCGGAGTCGAGCTTGAGGTCCTTGGTGCTCTTGACCGAGAACGCGTCGCCACTTTTGTGGGTGGTGGCCTTTGTCGATTCCACGGCAACGGTCTCGGCGGTGAGCTTGAAGTCTTTGCACTTCATCGTGATCGACTCGGGGGCCTGCACGATGGTGCTCGTTTCCTCTTTGCCCTTGCAGGTCGCGGTGATGGTTTTGCCGTCGAGAACGAACGTCTGCGTGATGCCGTCGGTGTCGTTGGTGACGGTAATCGTGACGCCGTCGGTCTTGGACAGCTCGACGCGGCACACCAAAGTCGAGGCCGTCATTTTTCTCCTCCCGCGGGCGCGTTTTCGCCGACGTCGAAGCTCGAGTACAAAGTGTCGAAAACGATGCGAAAGGGCTTTTGCGTCGACCGAACGTCGCAGTCGAGGCGAAACGCCATGCGCAGACCGCTTTCGGCATCGACGGGCTCGATCTTGCGGAGCAGGAGGCGTGGCTCGAATCTCCGAATGCACTCCTCGACCTCGGCCATGACGGCCAGCTGAAGCTGGTCGCGGTTGGTTCGGTCGCTCAGGTCCGAGATGCCGTAGTCGGTCAAGAACGAGCCGTAACCTCGCCTCGTGTTGAGGATGTGGTTGAGGTTTTCGACGATCGAGGCCAGCTCCTCTTCGAGCGAACCTTGCTTGAAGCGCTTATGTCGAAACCTGTGGAGGAGTGCCACGAGAGATCCTTACTGCCAGGAGAGAAAGAACTGCAGGCCCTCGGTTGCCGGCCCTGCGTAAAACACCACGCTGCCTTCGTGGAGAGCGGCTTCCCACTCTTCGTTGGAGATGACGCGAAAGAACTCGACCTCGGGGCCAAAGCTGTCCGCCAGGGGCGGCGGGGGCGAGGGCCGGTACGTAATGCCGCGAAGCGCGCGCCGGTGAATCATGGACAGGCGAGAAGGGCTCGCGATCTTGAGGTCGGAGAGGTCGATGAGCTCGGTGACCGACGGCTTTTGCACCATGAGGTAGACGGTGCTTGCGTTGCGCAGGTTGGCCGACAGCGGCCCTTCGTAAACACCGTCCTGCTTTTCGAAAGCGACGTAGTTGCCGCCGGGCATTTCGGCAGAGCCGAGCTCTTTGTCGAGACGATCCAGCACGTTCGAGAAGTTTTCGCCGAGGTTCTCGTGCTGGTAGCGGTCTTCGAGATCCGGGTTGGTGCCGCGAAACAGGCAAAGATCGACGTAGACGTCCTTGAGGGCCTCGAGCACGTGATACGGGTGAAGATGAATTTCGCCCTGCAGGTCGGACAGAATGCGCCGGGTCCGCAGCACCGACCGCAGGCAGTCCTTGGCCTCGGCGGCCCTGGAGACTGGACCAACCGCCGACTGTCGAACCGTGCGCTGGGCGAAGGCGGCGAGCGAACCGCTGAGCTGCCGAAGCCGGTTGCGCAAAAACGGCGAGGTGCCGACGCGAAGAAGCGGTGGCAGATAGCCTTCGTCCACCGTCCACACGCTGTCCACGCTTCGGGTGAATTCGCCAAGCTTGATCGAAGCGTCGGCGCCCGGGCGGGTGGCTTCGAGGGACAGCTCGATGTCGTAGATGACCCGATCGACGCCGCCGGTCGTCGGCGCGGCGGCTCCCCAGCCGCCTCCGGTCGCGGGCTGCGAGTTCGCCTGTCCCATCACGTGCAGGTGCACGGCAACTCGGTTTTCACCACCGCGGCTCAGGTCGACGGGGCGGGCCACGGCGTTGTCGGGCAGGCGGAGCAACAGGCCGTTGCCCAAAAGCAGGGTCGCGCTCGTTAGCGACAGCGCGCCCTGCGAAAGCAGGCCCTCGTTCCACGCCAGGCTGTCGAAGCCGTACTGGGGCGTGGCGCTGGTCTGCATTCGAATGACGACATCGGAAAGCAGGGCTTCTTCCTGAGCCACGAGGTGCTCAGGAAGAAGCGCCTGCCCCATGCGCCAGCGAACACGTGCGAGCTTTCCGCTCATTGGTTCGCTACCTCCTTGACTACGAAACCGGGACGCCGAACTGCTTGGCGAACTTGTCCGAGGTCGAGACCGCCAGGTGGACGGCCATCTCGCCGGCGTCGTCCGCCGGCATCACGCCGAGGTCGAACCCATAGTTCTTCGGCGAGGGGATTTCGTGGGACGGCTCGTCGCTCACACCCATGACGAGGGAGCCGCCCTGCTTGTAGATGAGTCCCTTGAGGACCACGTCGTTCGAGTGCATGCATTTGTAGTACTGCTTCTTCTCGGGATCGTAGTCATACACCGAGAACTTGAACTCGACGGACGTATCGGACAGCGACGTGTGCAGCTTGGTGGCGATTTTCTTGTAGTTCGCGTTCGAGATGTTGCACGAGAACAGAATCGGGTCGCCGTAGCCGCCTTCCCAGCGGATGTTCTGCATGACGCCGACGATCTTGGGACCGGAGCTGTCGCTCACGTTCTCCGGATCGGTGACCTGGATGTCGCCAGCCAGCTCGTCGCCGCCGATTTTCAGCGACTCGATGTGACCGACGCGGTCCTGGTTGTCTTTCTCGAAGTTGAAGCCTTGACGGATGCTGCAGTGAAAATTGGAGCTTGCCATTGTTGTTTCCTCGCGGGACGGAATGAATGAGAGACGGAGAGTGACCTAACGTTTTCTTCTGGTTGCCGACTTCTATCGGTGGCTGACGATTGCCCTAGAGGCGTGCGTCCATGCGAAGTTCGACGTCCATGCCTTCGAATTGAATGTGGGGAAGCACGCTGATGCCGCAGTCGTACCAGCCGATCATTCCCTCGCGTTCAGCGACTTCGACGGTCGCTGCCTTGAACGGGTAGTAGCGGAGGGTGAGGTCGTCCGGGTTTACGACCGTGGTGACGTACTGGAAAATCCAGCTTTGCAGCGTGTTCTTGATGTACTCGGCGTCGGCGGAGCTGCCGATGTTGTCGCGCATGATCGACTTGACGTAGTGAGCGATGCGCGTGATCGAGTACGTGTAGGAGAGGTTGGTGACGAGCTGCGAGTTCTCGGAGTCCTTCGGGTCCTTGAACTTCTTGGCCTTCTTGATGGACTGGCAGCTGAAGAAGCAGGCGTCAGCCGTGCCTTTTCGGTAGACCAGCGGAATGAAGCCGGCGTTGGCGAACTCGAGCTCGCGGTAGTCGGGGATGGCGATCTCGGTCGGGATCTTCATCTCCTCTTCGCCGCGCACGTTGAACGTGTGCACCGGCAGACCGCTGACCAGGCCGCCGCCCTTGGGGCCGCGCAGGTACTGGCACCAACCCGACTGCTCGAACGAGCGGACCAGGTTTTGCGCGAACAGCATGGCCGAGCTGCCCCAGAGATAGTCGTCGTTCTTGTCGCCCTGGACCTCTTCGACGAACGGCAGGTCGCCGGTCGGGTTGAGCTCCGGGTCGTACGGCTTGCGGAGCACGTAGCGCGGCAGGGTGAGGCCGATGTAGGCGGCCTCTTCGGAGTCGCGCAGCTTGTTCCACGAGCCGTACTTCGGGTGGTTGAGCAGGCCTTCGAGGTCCTTGATGGCCGCGAGCTCTTCGACGTTGTCGCAGCCGAAGAACTTGGGCGACACGGAGCCGACGAACGGCGCGTGGCTGGCGGCGGCGACGCGACCCATGGTGCGCAGCCAGAACTCGTCGGCCGGGGTGTGTTCGAACTCGTACAGGCCGACGATGGAGCCGTAGGGCTTGCCGCCGTACTGGTCGTACTCGGCGACGTACATCTTCTTGAAGAAGGCGCTGCCGGTGATGTCTACCGAGTTGGCTTCAAAGTCGTCGGCCAGCTCCTCTTTCGAGGCGTCGAGCAGGTCGATGACGATGTCGGCCTTGAAGTTGGTGTTCTGGACCAGGTCGTGGAGCGAACGCCACGAGGACTCGAGGGCCTTGAACTTGTCGTTATGGATGATTTCGTTGAGCTGGGACGAGACGACGCCGTTGATCTTGGCGATGAGCTCCTGCACGGCGCCTTTGTCGAAGCGTCCCGCGTCCGGGCTCACGTTGAGCAGCAGAGCGGCCATGCCGGACATAAAGCGGTCGGCGTCGCTGGTGTCGCCGGAGACGACCGTGAGGTCTTCGCCCACCATGGGCTTGCCGCTGGCGTCGGCGGACAGTCGAACGCTCGACAGCAAGCGCTTGAGGTCGACTTTTTCTTCCTGGGCGGTATCGGTATCAGACATTTTTTTGGTTCCCCTGAAAGTTGTGAGTCGGACCTAGCCCTCGGACGATTCGCCGCCGGGCAACTTGAAGCCTTCGAAGCCTTTGAGTTCGTCTTTGAGAGCCGACAGAGCGTCCTGGTCTTTCATCAGGTCGCCGAGCAGCTTGCGGAACTCTTTGCGGTTGTCCACGTTGCTCATCAGCTCCTCGAGGAGCTCCTTGACCATGAGCAGACCCTTGAGCTTGGGCACCTGCTGCGCGATTTGGTCGGGGGAGAACGACTTCATGCTGTCGATGTCGAGGTCGACCTGAAGGTCTTCTTCCTCGTCGATCTTGTTGGGCACCGCGATGCTGAGCGAGATGCCCATGTCCTTCATGACGGCGTCCGTGTTGTTGCCGTCGAGGTTGCGAAGGCGTCGTTCTTCGAGGTCGACCTTGCGGTCCTTCGAGGTTCCGCCGGAGAAGTCGCCGACCACGTTGAGTCGAAGGGGCAGATTGATGTCTTCGGCAGCGCCGTTGACTTCGGTCTTGTACTTGAGCGTCAGTCTCGACTTCGGAATCTCGTCTTGAATCGCCATGTGTCCTCTTTCCTTTCGCGTGCTTTCGAACGACGCGAGTTACGCTTTGCCCCACCGTCGGGCGGAGTTCACCTGATGAGCAACGCCTGCCGTGCGCCCCCCGTTATCCCCAGCAGAAGCACGGCCGTTAGCAGGCTCGGATTGTACCGAAGGCTCGACGGTCGCAGGGGCCGACCGCGGAGAAATCCAGGAGGCAATGGCGGCGCGCAGGCCGGGGTCGTCGTAGGTACCGAGCCGCGAGCGGTCGATGGTGGCCGAGCCGGTATCGGTGTCGACCGACGCATCGACGGTGTCGTGCGTGTCCGTGGTCCGGGCTGCGTCTGCGTGCTTGGTCATGCCCGGAGTGATTGCGAGGACCGTGCCGAATCGTAAAGCGGCGAAACGACGCGTTCGGCACCCTGGATGGCGGCGGCTTCGTGCCGGTCACCTGTGCCAGACGGTGGCCGGGGCTGGCACGTGCTGGCCGGGAACTGGCACGCCGTCCCGAAAACCGGTCCGTGCGATTTTGGCCCTGGCGAAGCCGTCAGCGGCGACTTAGGCTGGATTTCATGCAGCTGGCAACGGGTGGCGCAATGATGAAGTGTTCGTTTGGTGCGGCCCCCGCGCCTCTCACGATTCTGCCGACGGGCGGAGTCATGGTGAACATGCCGGTCGCCACGATCATGGACAACAAGCCGTTCGTAAATGTCCCCACGTTCGGCACCTGTATGTCGCTTGCGAACCCGACTGTTGCATCCGCGACCTCAGCGGCGATGGGCGTGCTTACGCCAATGCCGTGCGTTCCGGTGACCAGCGCGCCCTGGGCGCCCGGCAACACGACCGTCATGGTCGGTTCGATGCCTGCTCTCGACAGCAGCTGCATGCTGACCTGCAACTGGGGAGGCGTTATTCAGCTCACCACCCCGGGGCAGTTCACGGTCAACTGCTAGCCGGCCGCGGGACGGGGTTGAACCCGACTTCGGGGCTCGCCCTCACGAAATGAGCTCTCGGATGTGGGCCAGCTTGCGGAAGAGCGGATCGCGTGAGCGAACCGCCAGGGCGCCGCTGAGGTGTTGGTTGCGGCACCAGTCGTGGTCGATGGTGCCTTCGTCGGTGCGCCGCGGGAACAGCCGGTAGATAGCCAGTCGGTCGGGCACGTAGTCCTCGCCGATCTCGGCCACCACGGATTGGCGAAAGCGTCGGGCCAGGTCGGCTTCATCGACATTCGAGGCCCCGCCGACGAAGGCCATCAGCACCGCTTCGTAGTCGAGGTCTTCGCCCGGCACCGGCGCGACGCACGCCGAGGCGCCCACCGTTTCCGGCAGTTGCTCGAGCAGCGGAACGACCAGCTCGATGGGGTAGCGCCGGCCACGCGGACCGACAACCGCCGGGCCCAGGCACGTCAGACTCGTATCGGTGTTGCTCACGACCGTCTGTGTAGGTGCGAGTGGTTCCTCGGGTACGGATCCGTCCGGCGGTCCGGGGACGAGCCGCCCCACGCCAAAGGTCGCTGGCCGATCGGGCAGCCGCAGGTCGACCATCGACCAGGGAATTCCGGCGGAGCGCCAGACCCGCGAGTGCGGGGCCCCTTTGTAGCGCTGAGAAAACAGGGTCGCGCCACCGGTGGCTGGTTCGAAGCGGATGTTCAGCGACAGGGCGCTGTCCCAGCGAAGTCGGTCGACGAGATCTTGCCAGCGGTTCAGGGCGCCGCTGCGCGCCGGATCTCGAAACCAGCGCTCGCAGTGCAGGGCGGGCCAACCCAGGGTGAGGGCGTCGTCTCGAACCTCGTTGGTGACGCCGAGGATCGAGACGTTTTCCTGGGAGCACACGCCGGGGTCGCGCTGCAGCTGCTCGCGATCGATATGCAGGTAGGTGCCGCCCGCGAGCCACACCGACAGCAGCAGACACGGCTGGGTCTGCAGCACGTCGAAGCCCGGCGCGCACACGACGCTGCCGCGCCTCACGCCCAGGCCGATGAGCCCGTCGCGATACGCCGAAAGGCAGAGCCGCTCGGCGTCGACGTGCATCGGCTGGCAGATGTCGTCGCTGGCCACGTCGAACACGGCGGCGGCAATCTCGCCCGGCGCGAACGCGCCGCCCTCGGAGGACTGGGCGCCCTCCGGGTTGGCCGCGCCGTCGCGGCTGCAGGTCGGCGGTCCCAGCTTGTCGACGATGGATTTGTAGGTGGAGCCGGCATCGATGGCGTCCGGCGCCAGGGCGTCGATGCGCCGCTGGAGCAGGCCGCGGCCCGTGGGCGGGACGAGGGCGAGGGCCGCACCCAGCCGCCACACGGCGAGGATGGAAATCGCCGCGTCCGGGCCCAAGTGGTCGACGATCGCGATCATCTGCCCCTTGCCGAGGCCCTGTTCGGCAAAGCTGGCGGCCCGCGCGGTGGCGCGGTCGGCGAGCTCGCTGTAGGTGAGAGCGCGCCGCGACCCGGTTGCGTCGTACCAGACGAGGGCGTCGACGTTGCGCAGGCTGTGGCGACTCGTGACGTCGTGAAACGGAGCGTATCGGACGAACGGCACCGTCTTGGCGGGCGTGGAGAACAGGGCACCCCAGCCGTCCAGAAGCGACGTCCAGAACTCGCTCGGGCGCTGATAGGTGGCGCCGAGCCAGGCGGGCTCGAGCTGGCGCGGATCATCGCTGCGCAGCCCGGCCTCGAGTGCGTTCAGGTCCAGCACGCGGCGTCGCTTTTACGCGTCGGCGACGGGCGGCGGCGGAGCCGCATCCGCATCCGGTGGGATGGGCGGCGGCGGGTCCACGGTCGTGGCGGCCCCCGCCGACTGGGCCTCGCTGTCCGACGGCGACTCCGCGCTGGCCGGCTCGCCGACTTTGTCGAACACGATCTCGCCTTCTTCAGCGTCGATGCTCACCGTGTCGCCTTCGCCGACCTGGCCGGCGATGATCAGCTCGGCGAGCGGGTCCTGAACCAGCTTTTGAATGACGCGCTGGAGCGGCCGGGCGCCGAACTGCGGGTTGAAGCCGCGCTCGGCAAGCAGCTCTCGCGCCCCGTCTTCGGTCTGGATCGTGATGTCCTGGGCCGCCAGATACCGGGCGACGCGCTTCATCTGGATGTCGGCGATGGTGCCCATCACCTCGGGAACCAGCTGCTTGAACAGCAGCGTGTCGTCGAGGCGGTTGAGGAACTCGGGGCGGAAGTACTTGTGGACCGCTTCCATGATCTTCGCCTGCATCGCCTGGACTTCCTCCGGGGTCTCCGTCGGCTGGATGTGTTCCGCGCCGAGGTTGGAGGTCATCATGATGATGGTGTTGGCGAAGTTGACGGTCTGCCCGCGGCTGTCGGTGAGGCGGCCGTCGTCGAGCAGCTGCAAAAACAGGTTGAAGACGTCTGGATGGCCCTTTTCGACCTCGTCGAACAGGACCACGCTGTACGGGCGTCGGTGGACTTTGTTGGTCAGCACGCCGCCATCGTCGAAACCGACGTATCCCGGAGGGGCACCGACGAGTCGCGCCACCGAGTGCTTCTCCATGTACTCGCTCATGTCGATGCGCACGAGAGCCTGCTCGTCGTCGAACAGAAACTCCGCCAGGGCTTTGGCCAGCTCGGTCTTGCCGACGCCGGTCGGCCCGATGAGCAAGAACGAACCGAGCGGTCGGTTGGGGTTTTGCACCCCGGCCCGGGCGCGCCGAATGGCCTTGGCCACGGAGGTGAGGGCACCGTCCTGGCCCACGACGCGCCGCCGCAGGTAGCTCTCGAGCTCGAGAAGCCGGTCGCGCTCACTGTCGGCCATCTTGGCCGCGGGGATGCCGGTCAGGCGGCTCACGGTTTGAGCGATGTGGTCGGCGTTGATCTGCCCCGTCGACCCGCCGGAGTCGTCGTCGGGTAGGTCGATGTCGGCGAACTCGGCCAACACCTTTTCCGCCGCCGGAATGGTTTTGTACTGGAGCTCGCCGACGCGCGCGAAGTCCTCGGCCTTGACCGCCTCTTCCATCTCTTTGCGGGCCCCCTCGAGGGCCCGGGTCGCTTCGGCCACCTCGGTGGCGGCGCGGCGCTGCTTGTCCCACTGCTCGGACAGGCGTTTGAATTCGGCTTCGACCTGCTCGAGCTCGCCGGCGATGGCGGCTACCCGATCGGTCGACTTTTCGCTGGTCTCGCGCTCGAGGGAGGACTTCTCGATGCGCAGGTCGACCATCTTCTTTTCGAGCACGGTGATCTCGGCCGGTCGGGCCGCGATGCCCAGGCGCACGGTGGCCGCCGTTTGGTCGACCAGGTCGATGGCCTTGTCCGGGAGGTAGCGGTCGGCGATGTAGCGCTTCGACAACCGAACCGCGGCCTCCAGGGCCTCGTCGAGCAGATGTACGCCGTGGTGGTTTTCGTATTTGTCTTTGATCCCGCGCAGGATCTGCAACGCCGCCTCTTCGGTCGGCTCGTCGACCATCACGATCTGGAACCGGCGCATGAGCGCCTGGTCCTTTTCGATGTGCTTGCGGTACTCCTCGAGGGTCGTGGCGCCCATGACGCGAATCTCGCCGCGGGACAGGGCCGGCTTGAGCAAGTTGGCCGCGTCCATGGTGCCTTCGGCGCCGCCGGCGCCCATGATCATGTGGATTTCGTCGATGAAGAGCACCACGTTCCCGGCCGAGGTGACCTCGTCCATGATGTGTTTGAGGCGCTCTTCGAACTCGCCGCGGTAGCGGGCACCGGCGATGAGCTGGCCCAGGTCGAGGGCCAGGATGGACGTTCCCTTGAGGTCTTCGGGCACGTTTCCGGAGGTGATGCGCTGGGCGAGACCCTCGACGATGGCGGTCTTGCCGACCCCCGGTTCACCGACGATGACCGGGTTGTTCTTCGAGCGGCGGCTCAGCACTTCGAGGGCCAGCTGCACCTCGTGGTCGCGGCCAATCACCGGGTCGAGGGACGCCGAGCGGGCGCGCTCGGTCAGGTCCTGGCAGTATTTTTCCAGGTACTCGAAGTCGCCGACTCCGCCTTCACCCGCGCGAAACCCACCTTTCGGCAGGTTCTTGAGGGTGGCGCCAAGGCGTTCGAGGTCGGCTCCGCACTCTTGCAGCGCCTCGCGGATCGTATCGCCGGCGGCCAGCCCCACCATCAAATGGTTGTTGCCGACGTATTTCTCGCTCGTCGAATCGGCCGATTCCTCGGCGACGAGGAACACCTTTTCTAGCTCGCGATTGATCGGCGTCTCGGTGGCGTCCTTGGTCGCCTTGGGCACCGAGAGCATCAGCGCGTCGATTCGGGCCGCGAGCTTGTCCGCATCCACTCCCGCGCCTTCGAGCCAGCTTTTGGCCGTGCTTTCCGCTTCCAGGATGCCGTACAGCAAGTGTACGGGGCCTACGTGAAGATGCGAACGCTTGACGGCTGCGCGACTCGCGCGCTCTACGGCGCCTTGCGCCTTCATCGTGAGTCTATCGACCAGCATAGTGGCTCCCTCCCGATGCAAAGCGTAGACGAGCGTCGCGGCCGCGTCGCGTGTTGGCGGTCAAAAATCTGGGCGCGTCCAAACTTTCCGGTTCGTGACGTCGGTCGCGGCGCGGTGAGAGTGTCGGCAAAAACGAAAAGGACTGACGCGCTCGCGCGGTTGGCGTGTTGTACTTAGTCTGTTCGGGGGAAACAGCGATGGCAGATTTTCTAAGCGGATTTGGCAAGCAGGCGCTCAAGAAGCAGGGCAAGAAACTCAGCGGCGACAAGGCGTCGGCCGAGCATCTACGGGCGGTGAAAGGCAAGATCGACGTCTACGCCACCGAAGAGATGCTGCAGGTCGGACTGGACCTGCCCGGGCAGTGCAACGCCGGCTGGGGGCGGCTCGGCGGCGGCCTCAACGTCGAAATCGGTATCGACCCCGGCAAGGTCATCGGCCTCGCGGCCGAGGTAACGGTGGGTGTCGGCGGGGAGACTACCAAGGACACTTTGATCGTCGCGTCGGTCAACTCCAAGCAGCCCGGCGGGGTCGACATACCCGAGACCACCGGGGCGCCAAACGGGCAGATTGCGCTGGTATCGATGCGCGGGCGGCGCTGGCAGGGTGAAGCAAAGGCCGGGGTTTTCATCGGCGTGAGCTGGAAGGCGTCCGCCGGCGTGAGCGGCACGGGCGGCGACTCGGGCACCGAATCGAGTTTCGACGACGACGACGGTGGCGACGACTCGATCCTCGACACCGAGCTTCTGGGCGCCAGCTTCGAAGCCAAGGCCGGTCTGGAAGCATCGCTCGGCGGTAAGTGCGAGTACATGTATCTCGTCGATCCGGCGCCTCGCTTTCACAAAGACGGGCAGTCGGCTCGCGAGGCCCTGCGCCGAACGCTTCAGGCCGGCGGCACCAAGGCCCTGGTCAAGACGGCCGCCTGCGACTTCATCAACAAGTACAGCAGCAACTTCGGCAAGATTTCCTACAAGGGCACGTTTGGCGGTCACGCTTCGAGCGCGAAGATTCTCAAGGCGCTGCGCAAGGGCATCGAAACGACCTACGCCAACGCGCCCGGCGGTACGACCGGGCTCGACATGAACGCGCACCGGGTCATCGACGAGGCCTACGACCACATCCGGGCCATCGTTCCGTTCGCCGAGAAGCTCGAGGCGACGGACGACTTCTTGTCACTGACGGCCCCGGAGGTCAGCACCTCGGCGAGCCTGGGCGGTTCGGTGGAGGGCAAGGTGTCGTCGCCGGTGGCCGGCGTGTCGGGGAGTGCGGGGCTTGCGCTGCTCAAGGGCGAGACCAAGCACCGCTGGCTTTGGTACCGATACCAGCGTTCGGCAGCTCCGAACGGGCGGGTCCTCGCGACCGACGACACGCGCGTCGGGTACCACCTGCTCACCGGCAAGATCGGCGAGGTGAGCGGTTCTCTGTCGAGTTCGCTCGGCACCAAGAGCAAAAAGGTCGAGGGCGACAAAGCCCTGGCCGAGGCGACCGTGCAGCGCTTGAGCTACGAGTCCACGGTGGTGTTCTGGCAGCGCCCGACCGACGGGTCCGGCAAGACCCGGGCACTTCCCGGCAGCGGCCAGCGCTTCGGCACGTCGCTGTCGATGCCCGGATTGATGGCCTTTTACAAGAAGCCCACCGGCAAGTCGTCCAACGCGCTCATCGAGCGCCTCGCCGCCAACTTGCGAGTGACGCCGCAGACGCTGCGCGATTTTTTGAACGACCGAATGCTCAAGGACACCGCCGAGTCGGTGGCCAGTGACGACAAGCTCACGGGCGTGGTGCTGGAGAGCACGTGGGCCCTGCAGTCCACGAACTGCATGGTCGACGTGGACGACAAGGGCAACCTGACCAAGAAGCTCGGCAATGCGCTCAAGTCACAGAGCTTTGGCGACGCGCCCGAGTCGCTGCGGCTTCGCTACCGAAAATCGGACGAGATCGACCAGGGCTGGAAGTTCAAAATTGGCTTTGCGGCGGTGGCCGTCGACTGGGGAATCGAGTTCGTTCGGGTGAATCGTCTCGGCAGCTTCGGCGTGGTGGACCTGCACACGCACTGGACCGATTCCACGAAGAACGGCCTGCGGCATCCGGGCCAGGCGTACGACGGGGCGGTTCCGGGGACCGCGCTGTTCTACCTGTAAGTACCGGATGCGCATAGGGTGAGCATCGGACAGCACGGCGCCTGCGAGGCGTGATACACGGAGCAGGTGTTGGCTTTGCGTTGTGTCTTCGCGCTGCTCGCGTTCGCGGCTCTGGCGGCGTGCTCCTCGATCGTTGGTATCGAGGACGCCCGCATCGACGAGTCGCCTCCCGACACGACGGCGGACACGACCGACACGACGGCGGACACCACCGGTGGCGACGGCGACGGCGACGGCGATGGGGATGGCGACGGGCCGGTGTTTGCCTGCTCCCAGGACCAGGTCGAGGACGGCCTCGGCACCGTGATGGCCGATCAGGAAGTCGCCAGCGATGACGAGATGCTCAGCTGCGGCACTCCGATGGCCAACGACGTGCTCGTGGAGTGGACCGCCCCCGTCACCGACTTTTTCGTGTTCGATACCTTCGGGTCCGGGTTCGACACCGTCATCGCCCTCAAAGACGACTGCGGTGGCGCTGAACTCGGGTGCAACAACAACGCCGGCGAGGGCGCGCAGTCGGAGTTGATTCGACGCTTCGAACGCGGCGAGAGTGCGCTCATCGTCGCCGAGGGCTTTGGCGGGGACAGCGGCCAGGTGCAAGTCAACGTGTCGCGGGTCGAGTGCCCGCAAACTGACGTCAGCGGCCAGCCGTTTCCCCTCGAGCAGAACACCGTGGGCGGCGGGGACGACTTTGCCCTTGGCTGCGGCCCCGCCGGGGCGCCCACGGGCGACGGGTTTGCCGACCGCGCGTTCCACTTCACGGCGCGCGACCCCGGGCTGTACACGTTCGAGGTCACGTCTGACGCGTTTCGACCGGTCATCGAGCTATTCGACGGCCCGCGCTGCTCGGATCGCCAGACCCTTACCTGCGGATTGGCCGACCGGGGCGACCTCGGAGCGTTCGCCGTGCGTCGCCTCGAGGCGGGGCAAACCGTGGGGCTCATCGTCGATGGCGTGGACGGCGAGGGCGCGTTTACCCTCGACATTCGCCGTGCTCCGCCCGAGCGCGCGTGCCCTCAGGTGACGTTGGCGATCGACGCGCTCGAGACGTTTTCGTTCGACCAGGGGCGCACGCTGGCGCCCTCGTGCGGGTTTGCCCGCCGACTCAGTCCCATCATCACGCCCGAGGAGCTGCCCGACCGCGTGTTCACCTTTACGAGCGAAGGCGTGTCCCCTGGCTGCGACGGCTTTTGCGACGTGTTCGTCGATTCGCCCGGGGGAATTCACCTGTACGCCCTGGAAGGTGGGGACTGCGGCGGTCGCGAACTGGAGTGCATCACCGGCGGTATGACGGTGCCCGGGCCCCGGCTGCAGCTCGACAACCCGGAGCCCGGGGGCTTCGAGTTCACGGTCGTTGTGTCCGACGCGGCGGTCGACGGCGGCCCGCCGGATTTCGACATCGGCGTTATGTGCCTGCAGGCCTGCGCGGCAACCCAGTAGGGGGCGCCGAGGGACCGCCGTATGAAGGGAACCGCCGGGGCCATTGTCGTCGCCGCCTACGCCATTGCGGTGGCGGCGTCGTTTGCCGTGGGATTCGCGGTGCGCGACCAGCACCCGCTTGTGGTTGCCGCCATCGCCGACCTCGTGGGCACCGCAATCGTCTTCGGGTTTTCGCGCGCCTTCGATAACTCGAGCATGTACGACCCGTACTGGAGCGTCGCGCCCATCGGCCTTGTGGCCTACTTCATCGGGCTGCCGGGGGGCGTCGTGGCCCGCGAGGCCCTGGTTGGCGTTTTGGTGCTCGCCTGGGGCCTGCGCCTGACCTGGAACTGGTTTCGCGGCTGGCGAGGGATGGAGCACGAGGACTGGCGCTATCGCGACCTGCGCGAAAGCACCGGGCGCTGGTACTGGCTTGTGAGCCTGCTGGGAATCCACCTGTTTCCGACGGTGCTCGTTTTCGGTGGAGCCGTTGCGGCCTGGGCGGCGGTGACCTCGTCGGCGCCGCTTTCATGGATCGATGGCCTTGCGGTGGCGATTGCCGGCGGCGGCATTGCGTTGGAAGCGGCGGCCGACAACCAGCTGCGGCGGTTCGTCCAGTCGGGGCCGGAGCCAACCGCCACGCTGCAGGCGGGCGTTTGGCGCTATTGTCGGCACCCGAACTACCTGGGGGAACTCCTGTTTTGGTGGGGGCTTGCCGCGTTCGGCGTCGGCGCCACGGGCCAGTTCCTGTTCGCGGGTGGGGCGCTGGCGATGGCCGGCCTGTTCGTGTTCGTCAGCATTCCCCTGATCGACAAGCGGATGCTGCGGCGGCGCCCGGGCTACGCCGCCATTCGGCAGCGCACGCCGGCGCTTTTGCCCCGCCCGTGGCGCTTGGGCTCGCTAGATCCCTAAAAACACGAGGGCTGCGCCGGAATCGGCCGGTCCGCGAGGGGCGAGCCGGCTGCGTGGCCCGGTTAAGGATTTGGCGGGCGTGCCGAACCGGAACTGGGGACCATGGCGAGCGCAACGAAACAGCTAAAGCCCGCGCGAGCGGCAACGACTCTGGTCGAGAGCGAGACTTTGATCCCGTCGCCGGGCACGGTGGTCGGGGAGTACGAGATCGTCGGCAAGCTCGGGGAGGGCGGCATGGGCGTGGTGCTGGAGGCCCGGCATCCGGTGATCGGCAAGCGCGTCGCCGTGAAAATGCTGCGCCCGGAGATCGCGACTCAGCAGGAGCTCGTGGAGCGCTTCATCGGCGAGGCATCGGCGGTCAACCGCATCGACCACGAAAACATCATCGACATCTTCGGCTTCGGCACCCATCACGGCCGGCACTACTTCGTCATGGAGTTTCTCGAGGGGGAAAGCCTCGACGAGCGGCTGGACCGAGTGGAGCGCCTTTCGATCGCCGAAGCGCTGCCGGTGCTGCGCGGAGTGGCGTCGGCTATCGATGCGGCTCACCGGGAACAGGTCATTCACCGCGACTTGAAGCCGGACAACGTGTTTTTGGCGAGCCGCGGGAAGCGGCGCGAACGCGTCAAGATTCTCGATTTCGGCATCGCGAAGCTCGCGGCGGGAAGCGTTAAGCAGACCCAGGCCGGCATCGCCATGGGCACGCCGCTGTTCATGCCGCCCGAGCAGTGCCGCGGTGAGCCCGTGACCAGCCGGGCCGACGTGTACGCGTTCGCCGGCATGGCGTACCGGGCGCTCACGGGCCAGTACCCGTTCGAGGCCGATACGGTGCCGGCGCTCATGATGATGCACATGTCGGCGGAGCCGGTGCCGCCGAGCGCCCACGGCGTGAGCAGGGCTCTCGATGCACCGATTCTGGCGGGGCTCGAAAAGGACCCCGACAAGCGACCCGCGAACCTCGGCGAGCTGGTGCAGGGTCTCGAAAAGGCTCTGACCGAAAAGCCGGGGGCGAAGAAGCCGCGCCGCACCGCCGGCGTTCGAAAGTGGGTGGACAAGCGAACGCCGGCCTCGATGAAGGCCCTGGGACCGCAGCGCAGCGGCAAGGCCCCGGCCGCCGCCGCCAACGACCAGACCGTGGCTCTGCGCGGCGCGATCCTCAACAAAAAGCCCGGCAGCGTGTCGGCGCCGACAGTGGTTATCGGCTCGGCGTCGCAGCGCAACGTCGCGCCGGGCCACAACGGCAAGGTCCTGGCCATCGCGGTGTGCCGGGCGACGGGCAAGTCGGCCACGGGCGCTACCGACCGTCAAGTCATTGTGTGGAGCGCCGACGGCAAGCGCGCCATGACGCTCGACGGACACGGCGGCGCGGTCGAGCATCTCGATTTTTCGCCCGACGGCAAATTGCTCGCCAGTGCGGCGGCCGATCGCATCGTTCGGGTGTGGGACCTCGAAAAGCGCGTGTGCCTGCACGAGTTCGTCGGCCACGAAGCCGCGGTGAGTGCGCTGCGCTTTTGCGACGACGGCAAGACCGTGGTGACGGGCAGTCTCGACGGCACCGTGCGGTCGTGGTGCGTCGAGTCCGGGCACGGCAAGACCTTTCACGGCCACCGCGGGCCGGTGCGATGCGTCACCGTCGCGCCGGGCGGCACCCGCATCGCGTCGGGCGGCGACGATCGAACCGTGCGCCTGTGGGACGACTCGGTGGGGGTTCGCTGGGTGCTGCGCGGCCATCGGCGCGCGATTCAGGTGCTTTCGTTTCGCGCGGACGGCATGGCCCTGGCGTCGGGCGGCTACGACGGCATCGTTCGCCAGTGGGACCTGTCGCGGGATTACGAAGTCGCACAGCAAAGCGCCCTGGAATACCGCGGCCACACCGGCGGCATCGCCGACCTCGACTGGTCCCACGACGGCGAGATGATCGCGTCGGCCAGCGCCGACGGGACCGTGCGCGTCTGGCGCATCGACGGGCGGCCCTGCATCATCCTCCACGGGCACCAAAAGCGCGTGAGCCGCGTGGTCTTCGGGCGCGAAAATCGCTTCGTTGCCTCGGCGAGCATCGACCGAACGGCGAGGCTGTGGTCGTTGGAGAAGCGGCGCTGCGAGGCGGAGGTCGGCCAGAGTTCGACGACCACCTGGCTCGACTTCTCCGAAGACGGTCGGTCGTTGCTTTCGTGCAGCAGCCCGGGGCAGGTGGTCAAAAGCGCACTGCCCGCGCCGCCCAAGCCCGAGGCGGTGACGCCCGCAGCCGGCGCCGCCGATGACGACGACGGTCTCGACGAGTTCGGAACGGGTGCCTGGCGCCAGCCCGCGTTCATCGCGGTGCTTGTGATTGCCTTGCTCGCCGTCGCGGCGTTCGCCACCGGCGTGGTCTAGCAGCCAGCGTAGACTGGCGTCGTCGGGCGCCGTGTTACCGCGCTGTCATGTATGCCACATGTCTGTCTGGGGGTCGCGCGCCCGGGTGGGGCGTTCACTCTCCTTCAGGGGCGCAGAACTCGCACGATGCCGGGGCTTTACGGCATGGCGTGGAAGTTGCTCCTTCGTGGGTCCGAAGGAGAACCGAGAATGACGCGCATCCCCCGACTCTTTGCCTTGATTATCGCGGGCGGCCTCGCCGCCACCGGCTGCACCGTGGGAGACGGTCTCGACGGAAGCGAGCCTGTCGACACGGGAAACGAAAACCCCGATGACCAGCCGCCGGGCGACGATCCCGTCCCCCAGGCTGAACTGTCGGGCATGGTCATGGACTACGCCACTGCGCTGCCGGTGGCGGACGTGACCCTGTCCAGCGAGCTGCCGGCCATCACCGCCGTGAGCGCTGCCGATGGCGCCTACGAAGTCAACGGCCTGCCTCAGGGACAGCTGGTTACCTTTGAGGCCGTGGGCCCGCTTGGCTACCTGCCGACCGTGGCTCCCCGGCTTCGGTACGACGGCGTCGCCATGGTCCAGAACCAGCACGTCGTCGCCGATACGTTCGTTCAGGCGCAGTTCCAGGCAGCCGGCGTTACGCCCATCGCCAACACCGCGTTTCTCGTGGCCGAGCTTCGCCGGGGCAACGGCATGGCTCGCGAAGGCGTTCTGGCGGGCGATGTGGCGCTCGTCGATGGTCTCGGTAACCCGGTCGGCGAGGGTCCGTACTTCTTCGGCGCGATTGGCAACGTGGACCCGGCCATCCTGGCGTCGGAGGTGCACGACGGCCGCGCCCGTCTGGCGTTCCTCAACGTTCCGGCTGACGCCGGGCCCCTGACGCTCACCGCGCTTTACCCCCAGAACGACGATGGCCAAAACGGCGGTGGCAACGCACTCAAGTCGGCCCCGGTTCGGGTGCTTCCGGCGGCTGCGACCCTCGTGAACGTCAACGATCGTCTCGACGAAGGCGGCGACATGGGCGACGGCGGCGGCATGGGCGACGGCGGCGGCAACGGTGACGGCGGCGGCGGCGGCAACGGCGGCGGCGGCGGCAACGGCGGCGGCGGCGGCAACGGTGATGGCAGCGGCGGCGGCAACGGCGGCGGCAACTGAGTCGCTAGCTTTCGAACCCCGCGGTCGCGTACCATCGCGATGCGCATAAAAACCGAACCGCGCGAGCCGCCGCTCGCGCGGTTTTTTGCGCGCGCTTCGTTATGACCGACCGTCCCGAGCCCGAAACCGAATCGTTTTTGCCTGCGCCACCGCCCGCCGTGGACGGTGATGCCGAACTCATCGAAGACCGTGCGGGTCTCGAGCGCTGGGCCGAGCGAGTGGCGGCAGCGCCCCGTATCGCCATCGACACCGAGGCGAACTCGCTGTTCGCCTACCGCGAGCAAACCTGTGTTCTCCAGCTGTCGGACGCCCATGGGCACGCCATTCTCGACGTGCTGGCGCTGGGCACGCTGGAGCCACTGGCTCGCGCGTTCGACCGTCCCGAGCTGGAGGTGGTCGTTCACGGTGGCGACTACGACGTCACTGTGCTCACGCGCGACTTCGACTTCTCCTTTCATCGCATGTTCGACACGATGATCGCGGCGACCATGCTGGGCTTGCCCAAACTCGGACTCGCGGCGCTGGTGGCTGACGCCTACGGTGTCACTCTCGACAAGCGGTTTCAAAAAGCCGACTGGGGCAAGCGTCCGCTGTCCGCGGAACAGCTCGTCTACCTGCAGCGAGACACCCAGTACCTGCTGGGCTTGCGCGACGTCCTCGGCGGTTTGCTCGCGGACAAGGATCTGGCCGAGGAGACCGAGATCGAGTTTCGCCGCCTGGCGACCCGGCGCGGGGAAGCCGCCCAGTTCGACGAGCACTCGTGGCGGCGGGTCAAGGGAGCCGACAAGCTGTCGCCGGCCGGCCAAACGATTCTCCAGGAACTGCACGACTGGCGTGAGTCCGAGGCAAAGCGGCGCGATACGCCGCCCTTCAAAGTCGTTGCGCCTCAGCTTCTGCACGTGCTGGCCCGGCGGCCCCCCAAACCCGGAGGGTCGCTCAAGGTGCTGCCGCCGCGGATTCGCTCGCGCTACGGCAAGGCCATCCTGGAGGCCATTGCGCGCGGCCAGGAACGCGCGGGCAAAGGCGATTACCCACCGCCCAAACCGAAGCCGAAGCGGCGGTCCGACTACCGCGATATCAAGAAGGCGACCGAGGCGGTGAAGAACTGGCGCAAGGGCGTTGCCGCGGGCCGCGAGGTGCCAAACGCGGTCGTGCTGCCCAACCCGGCGGTGGAGTGGCTCGCGGTCGAGCGCCCCACCAGCCTCGACCAGCTATCCGCCTGTGACGACATCGGGCCCAAGCGAGTCGAGCGCTACGGCGAGGCCATCTTGGCCGCCCTGGCGGCGACGTCGAAGGACTCGGACTAAAACGAAAAAGGCCGCGCCCTCGCGGACGCGGCCTCGTCGGTGTTGGCGAGTGCCGACTAGTAGCGGTAGGCGTCGGGCTTGAACGGCCCGGCGACCTCCACGCCGATGTAGTCGGCCTGGTCCTTGGACAGCTCGGTCAAGCTGGCGCCGAACTTGTCGAGGTGGAGCCGGGCGACCTTTTCGTCGAGGTGCTTGGGAAGCACGACCACGCTCTTGCCGTAGCTTTCGGCGTTCTTGTGCAGCTCGATCTGCGCCATCACCTGGTTGGTGAACGAGGCGCTCATGACGAAGCTGGGGTGGCCGGTGGCGCAGCCCAGGTTCACCAGGCGGCCCTCGGCGAGCACGAGGATCGAGTGCCCCTTGCCGTCCGGTCCGTGGGTGGTGTTCTTGAACTTGAACTCGTGCACCTGAGGCTTGATCTCGATCTTTTCGACCTCGCCCTTGTCGACCATCGCCTCGAGGCCGGCCATGTCGATCTCGTTGTCGAAGTGGCCAATGTTGCAGACGATGGCGTTGTGCTTCATCTGCTTCATGTGGTCGGCAGTAATGATGCCTTTGTTGCCGGTAGCGGTGACGAAGATGTCGAAGTCACCGACGACATCGTCCATGCGCACCACGTCGATCCCGAGCATGCACGCCTGCAGGGCGCAAATCGGGTCGATCTCGGTGATGGCCACGCGCGCGTTTTGACCGGCGAGCGACTGCACCGAGCCCTTGCCGACGTCGCCGAAGCCGAGCACCAGCGCCTTTTTGCCCGCGATGAGCACGTCGGTCGCCCGCATGATGGCGTCGACCAGCGAGTGGCGGCAGCCGTAGACGTTGTCGAACTTGCTCTTCGTGACGCTGTCGTTGACGTTGATGGCCGGGAACATCAGCGTGCCCTCGTTGGCGCGCTCGATGAGGCGCATCACGCCGGTCGTGGTCTCTTCGGAAACGCCGCGAATCTCTTTGGCCAGCGGGCGCCAGAAGTTGTCGCCGCGCTCGGCGCGAACTTCGTGGAGAATGCTGAGGACGACGCGGAACTCGTCGCTGTCCGCCGTGCTGGGGTCGGGAATGGTCCCGGACTCCTCGTACTCGGCGCCGAGGTGAACGAGAAGCGTGGCGTCGCCGCCGTCGTCGAGGATGAGGTTGGGGCCGCTGCCGTCCGGCCACAGAAGCGCCTGCAGCGTGCACCACCAGTACTCGGCCAGGGTCTCGCCCTTCCACGCGTACACGGGGGTTCCTTTGGGCGATTCGGGCGTGCCGTCACCGAGGGCGATGGCCGCCGCCGCGTGGTCCTGGGTCGAAAAGATGTTGCACGACACCCAGCGCACGTCGGCACCCAGCTCGACCAGGGTCTCGATGAGAACGCCCGTCTGAATGGTCATGTGCAGCGAGCCCATGATTTTGGCGCCCTGGAGCGGTTTTTGGCCCGCGTACTCTTCGCGCAAGGCGGCCAGGCCGGGCATTTCGACCAGCGCGAGCTCCAGCTCCTTGCGGCCGAAGGCCACGGTGGCCGGGCTGGTGTCGGCCACGCGGTAGGCGAGACCGGCAAAGAGCGGCTGGTTGGTGTCGAGAAAGGTGTTGGTCTGCGGCAGCGTTGCTTCCATGGTTTTCCTCTATGGGTTCGCTATGAGATTCACTTCGGGCGCCGCCCGTTGCGGGATCCCCTTGCGCGACGTAGCCGAGCCGAAACCCGGGGCGCAGCGCGTTTATAGGTTTCGGGACCGATTTGCGCAACCTGACATCGCGTTCGGAGGGCCCGGGAACCAGTGGTGACGTTCGCCCCCTCGGGCGCAGACCGCGTTTATACTTGGGCTACGTGTCCCTGAAGACGGCCCTCTTGTTCACCATCGGCTTTGCTGTCGGCATTTTGCTGGGCATCTGGCTGGTCTTCACGGCCGGCTAGCGCGCGAGATCCCCGGGTTCGGGGCGTCTGTCCGGAGCCGTCGGTCGTTTCGTCGGACCGATAAACGATGCTTGCGCCGTGCGTCAATACGTTGGCCCAAAGCCCCAGGTGCTTGGCCCGGGCGACAACATCGAGCGCCTGGGCACTCGCCGAGGCGTGCTTCGGGATGTGTACGCCCGGCTCCTCCACGCCCGATGGCGCGCGGTCCTGGCGCTGTTCGCCGCGCTGTACGCGGCGCTGTGTGGCGCCTTCGCGCTCGCCTACTGGGCCGTCGGCGACGGGATTCACGGCAGCGACGGGAGCCTGGTCGACGCCTTCGCGTTCTCGGTCCACACGTTATCGACCGTCGGCTACGGGGCCCTGTCGCCGGAAAGCACCATCGTGCGCGTCCTGGTGCTCCTGCAGACCTACGTGGGCATCATCGCCGTCGCAGCCGCGACCGGCATCACGTTCGCAAAGTTCGCTCGTCCGGTCGCCGGCGTGATGTTTAGCCACCGCGCGGTGGTAACGGCCCGCAACGGCCGCCCCGCGCTGATGTTCCGGGTGGCCAACGAACGCGGTTCCGACGTGGTCGCCGCGACCATCCGGGTCACTGCCCTGCTCAACGACGTGAGCCAGGAAGGCCAACATCTGCGCCGACTGCACAACTTGAAGCTCCTGCGCGACGACTCGCCGATGCTGCCCATGAGCTGGCTGGTGATTCACGAAATCGACGAGCAGAGCCCGCTTTACGGCATCGACGCCCAGGGCTTCGAGGAAGGCGACGTACGCATTCTCGCGAACCTCACCGGTCACGACGGCACGTTCTCCGACACGATCTACGACAACCACATCTATTGGCCCGAGGACGTGTACTTCGGCTCCAACTTCGTGGACGTGGTCGAGGTCTTGCCCGAGCGAAAGTTCCGACTGGACCTGAGCCGGTTTCACGACGTCACGCCGCCGGAATCCTGACAAATCCGGTCGGAATTAACGTGAAGCGGTGGGTGGAAATCCGACCACGAAGCGAGTAAAAGCGTAGTCCCAAGCGGTCCTTAGGTTTTTCGTGAAGATCGACGACGCCAAACTGAATCATCTGCGCCAGCTCGAAGCCGAGAGCATTCACATCTTTCGCGAGGTCGCCGCCGAGTTCGACAAGCCCGTGCTGCTGTACTCGATCGGCAAGGACTCGTCGGTGCTGCTGCGACTCGCCCAAAAGGCCTTCGCTCCGGCCCCGCTGCCGTTCCCACTCATGCACGTGGACACCACGTTCAAGTTTCGGGAGATGATCGAGTTTCGCGACCGCCTCGCGGCCGAGCAGAACCTCGACCTGATCGTGGAAAAGAACCACGAAGCCATCGAGCAGAACGTCAACCCGTTCGACCTCGGCAGCAACACCTACACGACCATCATGAAAACCCAGACCCTGCTCAAGGGGTTGACGCGGCACAAGTTCGACGCCGCGTTCGGCGGGGCGCGGCGCGATGAGGAAAAATCGCGCGCGAAGGAACGCATCTATTCGTTCCGCGATCGCTTTCAGCAGTGGGACCCGAAGAATCAGCGGCCGGAGCTGTGGAACCTCTACAACGGCCGGGTTCGCCAGGGCGAGAGCATTCGGGCGTTCCCCATGTCGAACTGGACCGAGCTCGACGTGTGGCTCTACATCTACCGCGAGAGCATTCCGATTCCGTCGCTCTATCTGGCCGCGAAGCGGCCGGTTGTCGAGCGCGAAGGCACGCTCATCATGGTCGATGACGAGCGCCTGCCGCTCGAGCCCGGCGAAGAGCCCCAGATGAAGTCGGTGCGCTTTCGAACCCTCGGCTGCTACCCGCTCACCGGCGGCGTCGAGTCCGAAGCCGACACCCTGCCCAAGGTCATTCAGGAGATGCTCCTGGCCACCCATTCGGAGCGTCAGGGCCGCCTGATCGACTTCGACGAAGAGGGCTCGATGGAAGTCAAGAAGCGCGAGGGGTACTTCTAATGCGCCGCAGCAGTGCAGCAGAGCGCGAGCTCATCGCCCGCGACGTCGATGCCTACCTGGACTTGCACCAGGGCAAAGAGCTTTTGCGCTTCGTCGCCGTCGGCTCCGTCGACGACGGCAAATCGACCCTCATCGGCCGGCTCCTTCACGACACCGACGGCGTGTACGAGGATCAGCTCGAAGCGGTCAAGCGGGCCTCGAACATGGAGGGCGCCGAGATCGATTTCTCGCTCATTACCGACGGCCTCAAAGCCGAGCGAGAGCAGGGCATCACCATCGACGTCGCGTACCGCTACTTTGCGACCGACAATCGCAAGTACATCATTGCGGACACGCCCGGGCACGTGCAGTACACGCGCAACATGGTCACGGGGGCGTCGACGGCCAACGTCGCCATCATCCTGATCGACGCGCGCCTCGGCGTACTCGAGCAGTCGCGCCGCCACGGGTTCATCGCCAGCCTGCTGGGGATTCCGCACCTGCTGGTCGCGGTCAACAAGATGGACCTGCGCGACTACGACCAGAAGGTCTTCGACGATATTCGCGCCGAGTTTGCCAAGTTTACCGAGGGCATGGGCTTTACCGACGTCGGCTTCGTGCCGATCAGCGCGCTGCGCGGGGAAAACGTCGTCAATCGCGGCGACGAAGCGATGCCCTGGTACGACGGCCCAACAGTCCTCGACTACCTCGAGGAAGTGCCGGTGCGCGTCGGGTTGAACCTCGACAACTTTCGCTACCCGGTGCAGTACGTCCTGCGGCCCAACCTCGACTACCGCGCCTTTGCCGGGCAGGTTTCGTCGGGCGAGGTCAAGGTGGGCGACGAGGTCATGGTGTTGCCGTCGGGCAAAAAGAGCCGGGTCAAGTCCATCGACACGTTTCACGGCGAGCTCGAAAGCGCCCACGCGCCGCTATCGGTCGCGATTCGCCTGGAGGACGAGGTCGACGTGAGCCGGGGCGACATGCTGGTGCACCCCGGCGACCTGCCGTTCGTCGACCGCACCGTCAGCGCCCACGTGGTGTGGATGAACGAGAGGCCGCTCGACCTCGACAAATCCTACATTCTGAAACACACGACGCAGTCGGCGCGGGTTCAGATTGACGCGGTCCAGGCCCGCATCGACCTGCAGACGCTGGCCGACGAGCCGGCGGAGACCCTGGAGCTCAACGACATTGGCAAGCTGCGCCTGACCTGTCACCGGGCGCTCTACTTCGACGCGTACGAAAAGAACCGGGCCACGGGCGCGTTCATTCTCGTGGACTCGCTGACCAACGCGACGGTCGCGGCGGGCATGGTCATCAACGACCGCAAGGGGCAAGAGCTCGACGACGCGCTTGCCGAGGTACGCGCCGGCTCGGGGTTGACGCCCAAGACCCAGGTGAGCCCGCGCGAGCGCCGGGAGCGCTTTGGTCAAAGCGGCTGCACCCTGTGGCTCACCGGGCTGCCCGGTTCGGGGCGCTGGGCGCTTGCGTACGCGCTCGAGCGTCGCCTGTTCGACGAGGGGCGCACCGCGCACGTCGTCGATCCGACCGGCGAGAGCCTTCGCTGCATGGCGTCGGCCGCGCGGGCCGGGACCAACGCGGGCCTGGTGACGATTTGCGCCTACCCGAGCTACACCGAGACCGACCGCGCCGTGGTTCGCACCCACGTCGGCGACGAGCGCTTTATCCAGGTGTTCGTCGACACCGATGCGGCGCTGTGTCGCGAGCGCCGGCCCGACGCCGACTTTGCCGGCTTCGAAGCGCCGGCCTCGCCGGACCTCACGGTGCACCTCGATCGAATGCGGGTCGAAAAGGCCGTGGACGCCATCGTCGACGTACTTCGCGAACGCGGCCAGTTCGCCGACGTGTGAGCGCGAGGCCCCGGCTCCGCGCGGCGGCCCTTTAGCCGTCGCGCCGCAACCCGAGAGTCATGGCGAGGTCGTCGATGGATTCGCCATCGACGCGGAAGCGGTCCCGCACCGAGCCTACGACGGCAAAGCCGCACGACTCGTACAGGGCGCGGGCGGCGGCGTTGCGCGAGAACACGCCGAGGTCGATCCAGGCCAGCGATGGCTGCTCGCGGGCCCAGCTCAGGCACGTCTCGAGCAACCGCCGGCCGTTGCCGCGGCCCCGAAACTCGCGCTCGAGCCCCATGCCGAGGCGCGCCCGGTGCCCCTCGGCGGGCAGGCGGCTGCCAAAGAGCTCGACGTGGCCGACCACTCGGTCTCGGTGCCAGAGGGCCCAGGTGCGCGCCCAGCCGGGCTGCGAGACCGACAGCGGCCACGCGGCGCGGCGGCGCAGGCGAAGCGCGTCCGGATCGACCTCGTACCCGCGCGGATACGGGTTGAACAGGTCGTCGCCGACGCCGTTTTCGCGACCATGTCGGCGTAGGTGACACACCAGGCGCTCCAGGTCGTTGGGTTCGAGTAGGGACTGCTGCATCGAACGGGCGGGGACCGTATCAGCATTTGGGGCCGGCACCACGGTGCGCTACGCTCCCGATGTGCGGGGCATGCGGGGGTTGTTGCTAACCGTGGTCGTTGGGTGCGGGGGCGGGCAGGTCGCTGAAACGGTGCCGGAGACGTTTCAGCCGCCGGCTGAGCCGCCGTCGCCCGAGGAACCCGGGTGGTGGAGCCGGTCGGTGGACGTGTGCCCGGACGATGCTGTTTTGGCCGGGGACGCTCCGCCGGCGGGCGACGAGATCTGGTGCCAGCGCCCCAACGGCAGCAAGCACGGCCGCTGGACGTGGTGGGCCGACAACGGCGCCAAGATCAGCGAGGGCGAGTACCTCGACGACGCTCCCGATGGCGAGTGGGTGGTCTGGTACGAAAACGGCAACCGCAAGGCCCAGGGCCGGTACCAGCAGGGGCGCGAGACCGGGCGCTGGTACGGCTGGGACGAAGCCGGGTACCTGACCACCGACGTCACGATGGATGCAGGGCAGCGCCACGGCCCCTGGACCTGGTATCACCCCAACGGGCGCAAGGCCGGCGAGGGCGAATTCCTGCGCGGCAAACCCCACGGAATCTGGAACCGTTGGGATGCTGGCGGACGGCTCACCAAAGTCGAAGAGTACGACAACGATCGACTGCTTAGAGCGACCGAGTACCGCGACGGCCGTCCGATCGCCAAGGCCGACTAGCAGCCGCCGGCGCGCCTTTCGCCGAGTCGTCGTCCGTGCGAGGGTCCCGCTTGCCTTGACCCGAGTTTCGAGCGAGAAGATCACCGTCGCAACGAACGGCCGCGGCACGTTCGACATCACCGGCGAGGTGCAGCGCATCGTGAGCGCGTCCGGCATCGACGCGGGGCTGTGCACCGTGTTCGTCCACCACACCAGCGCGTCGCTCATCGTGTGCGAAAACGCGGACCCGGCCGTGCGGTCGGACCTGGAGCGCTTTGCGGCCCGCTGGGTGCCCGACGGCGACCCGCTGTTCGAGCACGTCGACGAGGGCCCCGACGACATGCCGGCTCACGTGCGAAGCGTCTTTACGTGCACCTCGATCGGCATTCCCGTGGCGGGAGGGCGCTGCGACCTCGGTACCTGGCAGGGGATTTATCTGTGGGAGCACCGGGCCGCGCCGCACCTGCGTCGGGTGACGGTGACAACCGTCGGAACAGCCTGAGCGCGGTCGACAGGCGGTTTCGCGATTGTCGGGGCCTGCAGCGACCCCGCTCCGACGGTGGCCCCGCTACTGGCCCGGGGTGTTGAGGTCGACGATCCAGGCGCGAACGGGGGCTTCGTTGCTGAACGCCGGGCCCGTGTGAACACCCGTCGTAACGAGAGTGCTCTCCTCAGGCGTGCCGCCGATCACCTCGCTCTGGATGAGGGTGTCGTACCAGCCAGCCGGTTCGGCGCTCAGGAAGAACGGCGCGAACGGACCGCCCACGGAGTGGCAGCTCGAGCACTCCGACATGAGCGGCGAGACGGTTTGGTTGAACAGCTGTTCGTTGGCACTGGGGGGCGGCCCGTCGCCGTCGCCGTCGCCGCCCGGCGGGGGCGTCGTGGTGCCGCCGCCCGGGTCGGGCTCGATGGGAGTAAGCTCGCCGGTGCAGCCGGCAGCGAGAACGAAAATCAGGGAAAAGAGAATCGCAGTGATTGTCCGCATCAGTTTCCTCGCGACTTGACCTGGGTCATGTGCAAGGTGCGGACCCAGCCTCGAACCGTCTATTTCAGGGACTTATGCCGACTCAAGCGCGGGCGACTTGGGGGGCCTCCTCCACAACCTGGGACTCGACCCGCGGGGCAGCCCCGGCCGCAACCGCGCGTAGGTGTGGGCTAAACGACCACGTCAGGGCGGGCCGGTGCCCGAGCGCGCCGGGACGGGCGAATTTGCCGGCTAGCTCGAAACGTCGGTCGCGCGGGGCAGGGCCGGCTCGTCGGGCGCAGGCTTTTTGGGCCGGGGCTTGGCGTTCCAAAGCCTCGTGGCGAGGGCCAGCCCGAGCAGGGCGACGACGAGCATGGACACGGGCCAGGCTCGCCAGTTCTGCGGGTCGGTCGCGGGGCCGATGAGGTTCCCGGCGTCGCCGAGCTGTTCCTTGGGCAGCAGCCATGCGTACGTAAAGGACATCACCGCCGTGCCGAGATACACGAAGCCGTCGATGATGCCGACGGCCACGCCGACGTTTTTGCGGCCGCCGAAGTCCATGCTGGCCGTGCCAGAGAGCATGCCGTGCACGCCGATAATGGCCATGGACATGAACACCACCAGCCAGCTGACCGCCGACGAGTCGTAGGCGAACGTCATCACGAGGGCACTCGCGGCCATGATGCCGTACAGCACGGCCGCTACGGGACCGCGTCGCGACTGAAAGACCCGGTCGGAGATCACGCCGGCAAAAACGCCGCCGAGAATGCCGGCGCAGCACAGCATGAGCCCCCAGTTGTCGTAGACGAACGAGTCCTTGAGCTCGAGGGCGCCGTCGGTCTGTTTGGCGAAGGTGCGGTACCACTGCATGATGGCCTGGCGCAGAAAGCCGCTGCAAAACTCGACCAGCGCGATGGTCACGATGATCGGGTTGCGCAGCATGCGCTTGAACACCTCGGCCGCGCCGAGCTGCGGGCCGTCGTCGCCGCTCGACGCGTCGGCGGTGTCGAAGTCGTCAAAGCCGGCCTCGCCAGGGGTATTGCGAACGGTAACGAGGTCGATGACCCAGAACACCGCCAGGAGGATGGCCGGAACCAGGAAGACCCACGGCAGGCCGGCGTAGTTGAGGATCAGGTATCCCCAGTCGAAGGCAAAGTAGACCCCCAGCGAGATCAGGATGCCGAAGATGGCCCCGAAGACCCCGCGCTCGCGCACGTGAAACCAGGGCGCATTGCACTTCACGATGGCGACCGCGCCGAAGCTCTGAAAGTACATGTTGAGGCCGTAGAGCACCGAGAACACGGCCACGAAGTTGCCGGCGAGAAAGCTGGCTCCCGGCCCGTCTTGCTGCAGCGCCACGGCGCACAACCCCATAGCGAGGTTCATGACCGCGGATCCGCCGGCCCCGGCGAGAATTGAAAACCGGCCCCCGAGCCGATCGGTGAGCGGACCGTTGATTAGAAACGACGCGCCGTACACGATGGTGCCGACACCGAACACGATGCCAAAGGCCTCGTTGTCCATCAGGGGGCCGCCGCCGCCGGCTTGCATCTCCTCGAAGGTGAGCTTCGAGACCTTGAGGTTGTATCGCCCCATGTAGAGGAACGCGTAGGTCAGGCCGAGAGGGAGCCAGTTCAGAACGCGGCGGCGCCGAAACGCCGCGGAATGGTCGACGTCTTCGACCCGTGGCAGGCGCGCCAGCACGATGGCGACCACCAGGACGAGCAGAGCGATGGGCGTGAATTTTTCGAGGGAGACCCGCAGCGCGCTGGGCTTTGGGCCCATCTGCCCAGTGTCGGGCGCGTTCTCCGCCGAGATCGAGGCGGCCGCGTCGGCGTCGGGCTGGGCGTCGGCGCCCGGCGGGTTGCCTGCGAACAGGAGCAGGGCGACGAGCAGGGTAGACCCGACCAGAATTGCCCAATAGCGAAAGCTTCGAGTGCGCATTGCGGTGACCAACGCCGAAAACGGCGCGGCACGATACAAGCGCATCAGACGGCTTCGCAAGGCCAACGTGACCGGCCGGCCGGCGGCAGTGCGTGCAATTCTAGTCGGTTGCGCGCGGTGGCGGACTCACGGGTGCCGCCGCGGGGCCGCGACCGTGGGGCTCGTCGAAGTCGACGCGGGGGCCCAGGGGCACGATGCCGTGCGGGTTTCGCGCCTCGCTGGGCGAAAAGTACCCGGCCTTGTAGATGTCGAGGTGCACGGTCTCGGCGACGCCCGGCGTTTGGTAGAGGTCCCGGGCGTAGGGCCACAGGTTGGGGTAGTCGATCAGTCGGCGCCGATTGCACTTGAAGGCGTAGTGGTAGGCGACGTCAAACCGGGCCAGGGTGGGAAACAGTCTCCAGTCTGCTTCGGTGGTGCGGTCGCCGAACAGGTACCGGCGCGATGCCAGCCGCTCGTCCAGCAGGTCGAGAGTTTCGAACAGAGGGCCCACCGCGGCGTCGTAGGCCTGCTGGGTGCGGGCAAAGCCGGCCCGGTAGACGCCGTTGTTGACCGTGGCGTAGATTCGCGCGTTGAGCTCGTCGATGTCGCCGAGGAGCTCCGCGGGGCTGAAGTCGCGGTCGTTGGCGCCGACGTCGTTGAAGGCGCTGTTGAACATGCGCACGATGTCCGCCGACTCGTTGCTAACGAGGCGACCGGTGTGGGTATCGAACAGCAACGGCACCGTGACGCGGCCGGTGTAGTCGGCGAGGCCGGCGGCGTACACCTGGTGCAGCGACGCGTGGCCGAAGAGCCCGTCGGTAAAGCGCGGGTCGTCGGGCCAAAACACCCAGCCCTGGTCGCTGCGCCGCGGCGCCACGTACGACACGGGCACGATGTCCTCGAGGCCCTTGAGCGCCCGCAAAAGCAGGGCCCGGTGCGCCCAGGGACAGTTGAACGCCGCATATAAATGATAGCGCCCCGCGGCGGCTGCAAAGCCCGCTTCGCCCGTGGGGCCCGCGCTTCCGTCGGCGGTGACCCAGTGGCGCACGACCGAGGGCGTGCGTTTGAACTCGCCGTCTGTGCGAACCCGAGCGACGTCGTCGTCGGTGAGCCAGCGGCCCTCAACCAGGCGACCCATGCCGGCTCAGACGCCCCGGCCGTGAGGCGCGTTGAAGTCGAGGTCTGGCCCGATGGGAACGATGCGGGTCGGGTTCACGGTCTCGTGGCTCGCGTAGTAGTGGTGCTTGATGTGCGTGAAGTTGACGGTCTCGGCGACCCCCGGCACCTGGTAGAGCTCGCGCGTGTAGGCCCACAGGTTCGGGTAGTCGACGATGCGGCGCACGTTGCACTTGAAGTGGCCGTTGTAGACCGGGTCGAAGCGCACCAGGGTCGTGAACAACCGCCAGTCGGCTTCGGTGATGGCGTCGCCGACCAGGTATCGCTGTTTGCCGAGCCGATCTTCGAGCCAGTCCAGCGTGTCGAACAGCGCCGTTACCGCCTCTTCATACGCGGACTGCCTGGTGGCAAAGCCCGACTTGTACACGCCGTTGTTGACGGTGTGATAGATGCGCTCGTTGACCTCGTCGATTTCGCCCCGGAGCGGCTCGGGGTACCAGTCGCCGTCGCTGGCCCGCTCGGTGCCGAACGCGGTGTTGAACATCCGGATGATCTCGGACGATTCGTTGCTGACGATGGTGCCGCGCTTTTTGTCCCACAGCACGGGCACGGTCACCCGGCCGGTGAACGTCGGATTGGCCGCCGTGTAGACCTGGTGCATGTAGCGCGCGTCGTGAATCGGGTCGGGGATCACTCCGTCGCCGGGTTCAAACGTCCAGCCCTTGTCGCCCATGAAGTGGTGCACGACCGACAGAGAGATGTCGCTTTCGAGGCCCTTGAGCTTGCGCGCAATGAGCGTGCGGTGGGCCCACGGGCAGGCGTAGGACACGTAAAGGTGGTAGCGGCCTGCCCCGGCCTCGAATCCGCCCTCGCCGGAGGGGCCCGGGCTGCCGTCGGCGGTTATCCAGTTGCGAAAGACCGCGTCCTGCCGGACGAATTTTCCGTCGTTGTCTTTTGTGTTGTACCAAACATCGTGCCACTGGCCGTCGACGAGCTTGCCCATGCGCCTAGAGTGGATGGTGCCCCCCGTATCGCAAGCACCCACCTTGGAACTACACTGTTCGCGGTGCGAAAAGATGAGTCGAATCTCTGAGTTAGAGGTACTGGTCGCGGTCGTTAACGAAAAATCGTTCTCGGCGGCCGCCGAGGCGCTGGGGGTCTCGAAGTCCCACGTGAGCAAGAGCGTATCGGGGCTGGAAGACCGGCTCGGCGCGCGGCTGCTCAACCGGACGACCCGGCGCCTTTCGCTCACCGACGTCGGCCAGGCGTACTACGAGCGGTGCGCTCGGATTCTCGCCGACGTCGAGGAGGCCGAGCTGGCGGTGTCCAACATGCAGGACACGCCCCACGGCGTGTTGCGACTGAGCGCCCCCCAGTACCTCGGTGACGTGTACCTGGCTAGCGTCATCAACCAGTTCCTGGTCGAGAACCCGGGCGTCGAAGTCGACGTGGAGTTCGCCGAGCGGCGGGTCGACCTGATCGAAGAGGGGTTCGACATGGTCGTTCGGGTCGGCGACCTGCCCGACTCGAGCTTGATTGCGCGCAAGCTGTGCCCGGTGCGTCGCTACGTTGTCGGCAGCCCGGCCTACTTCGAGCGGCGCGGCCGCCCGCAGAGCGTCGAGGAGCTGCGCGACCACGAGTGTCTCATCTACAGCCTGCAGGGCCACAGCTGGTCGTTTCACGGTCCCGATGGGCAGGACCGGACCGTGCGGGTGCAGGGCCGGCTGCGCTCCAATGCCGGCCAGGCTCTCGCCGATGCGGCCGGGCGCGACCTCGGCCTGGCGCTTCTACCCGAGTTCCTGTGCGCCGAGCTCGTGGCGCGCGGTGAGCTCGAAATCGCGCTTGCCGACCACGCCGACTGGGGCGCGTGCTACGCGGTGTATCCCCACAACCGGCATCTGTCGGCCAAGGTTCGCGGCTTCGTCGACTACCTGGTCGAGCGTTTCGCAACGCCGCCCTGGTCGGCGCCGGCGTAGCCGGCGGCCGAGTCGTGTCGAAGCTAGTAGATCGCGACGCCGAGGGTCAGGTCGCTGGACGTTTCGCCGTGGGCGCTGACGACGCCGGCGCGGGCCATGAGGGCCAGGCGGGTCGTGAGCTCGAGCTGCACCAGGCCGCCGCCGCCACCGATGAAGCTGGCCGTGTCGCGCCCGCTGCCATCCTGAAATCGAGCGCCCAGTCCGACCTGGCCGAAGACTCCGGCGTGCACCGGTCCCGCCGCCAGGGGAAAGTACTGGAGCTCCAGAGCGTAGCGCGAGTCGAACACCGCCGGCTCTTCGTCGTCCTCGGTACCGCCCAGGCCAATGTCTACGACCAGGCCCAGGTCGTTTTGCCAAAAGCCTCCGATCTGGATGTGGCCGAAGAAGGCGTTGGCGGTGCCGCCACGGTCGAGCGGAATGTCGGCGCGTCCGAACGTAAAGCCGTAGGTCATGCCGACCCGGTCCAGCGGGCGGCGACCCAGTTGTTTCCAGGGACCCTCGGTATCGCGCACGAAGGCCTTGGCGGCCCACTCGGCGGTCTCGGGGGACAGCTGAGCCAGGGGAACCTGGGCGTAGCTGCCGTCGTAGCCGTACAGGTGCACGGGGTGCATGGGGTGCAGCTCGACCCAGCCGTCGTAGCGGATGCCCTCGGTGAATACGAGCACCGTGGCGAGCAGCGCCGCGATCACGAGGGCGGCCTTGGCGTCGTCGACCTTTTGCGCGGCCAGGTTCTTGGGGCGAAGCCCCGGGCGCCCCCCGTAGCTGCGCCCGCCACCGCCGCCGTCGATGAACACCGGCGCGTAGACCACGGTCGTGTTGCTGCCGACCGGTCGCGCCTCGGGCGGGTCTTCCGCGCCGGAGAAGCCCTGCACGACCTGCACCTGCTGGTGGCGTTGCTTGGCCGACGTGTTGGACAGTCGGATGAGCTCTTGCTTGGAAATCGCGTGGGTGCCGGTGAGGCAACCCGCCGAGCCGAGCGACAGGCCCAGGACGAGGCACGATATGAGCGCGCGGCGCAGCGTCGTGTACATGCTCGGATGATAGCCCGCGCTGCCCGAGACAACGAGTTAGCGCCAGGCCTTTCCGGGCCGCGTGGCGACCGTCACTGCCCGAGGAGCGAGCTGCGTCGGGCTTTTGCCACCTGATTCGACGAGGGCGCGACCTGCACTTGCCAGCGGCTGTCGTCGGGTTCCTCGCCGAGAACGGTGGGGAGACGCACCAGGCGACCGCGCCGTGCGACGAGCAGCTCGACTTTGTCGCCCGGTCGGAAGTAGTCGAGAAACGAGTCCATCGACGAACCGACGTGAAAGTCGCCGACGCCAATGAGCTCGTCGCCGACGTTGACCCCGGCCTCGTGGGCAGGAGTGTCGCGCGGGACGCGCGTTACGACGCCGCTGTCGCTGGCGACGGCGCCCAGCCAGCCCGGGGTTTGGTCGTCGTCGCCCGGAGCGCTGGCGGCCGACGGCTTGAATCGAAGGCCGAAGTAGGCGAGCGCCGGGCCGTAGTCGAGCTCGTCGGTGCCGTCGACGTACCGGGCGTAGAACTCGTCGACCGATCCACCGGCGACCTCCGCCACCGTTTCGCGAAACTGCTTTGGCGTGTAGCCAGTCTCGCCCGAGTAGCGCTGGTAGGCGAGGCGCATAGCGTCGTCGAGGCTCTTGCGCCCGCCGGTTCGTTGGCGAATCTCGGCGTCGAGCAAAAAGCCCACCAGCGCGCCTTTGGTGTAGTAGCTGACCTGGGTGTTTCGGGTGTTTTCGTTGGAACGGTAGTATTTGATCCAGGCGTCGAAGCTCGCTTCCGAAAGCGACTGGACTTTGCGTCCGGGCTTGCTTTGAAACGTTTCGATTTGCTCGGTCAGAAGATCGAGAAACTCGTCCTCGTCGATCAGCCCCGCGCGAGCCAGCAGGATGTTGTCGTAGTAGGAGGTAAGCCCCTCGGCAACCCAGAGCGAACGGGTGTGGCGCTCGTTTTCGTAGTCGAACGGGCCGAGGGCCTGGGGACGCAGGCGCTTGACGTTCCAGGTGTGAAAAAACTCGTGGCTCACCAGGCCGAGCCAGCGAACGTAGCGGTCGCGCACGCGGGTGTTCCACTTGCTCGACAGCATGAGCGTCGACGCCTTGTGCTCGAGGCCGCCCCCCGATTCCTCGAGCACGTTGAGGAACTGGTAGCGGTCGTAGGGAATGGTCTGCCAGAAGTCGACCTGCGCCTGGACGAGCGCTTCGACGTCCTTGGCCGAGCGCGGCCCATCCCAAACGCCGTCTTCACCAAAGTTGGCAAGGGTGTGCGGGACGCCGTCGACGTCGAAGTCGTGCAGCACCGGGTTGCCGAGAATGATGGGGGAGTCGGCCAGCGTGTCGTAGTCCGGGGCGGCAAAGTGATGGGGTTTCCCGTCGGGGTGCGGCGGCAGCGCCGTGACGCTGCGGGCCCAGTCCTCGGGCATCTCGATCAGCACGTCGTGCCGTTCGGGCCCGCCCTCGACCGGAAGGGTGAACGTGGGGGCGCCGTTTAGAACGGCAATGGATGAATCGACGAAGTTGGTGCGCACGGTGAGCTCGCGCGCGTAGAGTTCGTAGCGGACCACCGCCCGGTCGGCGCCGCCGGTGTCGATCAACCAGCGGTTCTTGGCGGTTTTCGTCACCGTGAGAGCCGAGCCGTCCAGGGCCGTGGCCTCGAGCTTGTCGATGTGGCGCGCGTACTCGCGAATCAGGTACGACCCGGGAGTCCAGGTCGCCATGCGAATCTCGAGGGTCTTGGCGCCACCGGTCGGGTAGACGGATTCGACCGAGATGTAGTGCGAGCTTCGCCGACCAAAGCGCAGTGTGTGCTCGACGGCGTCGCCGTCGGTGCGGGGCGTGACGGCAACCGGGGGCGCACCGCCCTCTGCGGCCGTCTCGGTCGCTGCCGTCTCATTCTGATCCGGTTTGCCCGGGCAGGCGGCTAGCAGCATCGCGAGGAACGCCGCAATCAGCGGGCGATGGACTCTGGTTCGCGCAGGGGCGTAACTCATTTCAGGGGAACCTCGTATCACGGCCGTGGAAAGTCCGACAAACCGGTCGAGGGGTTTGTAAGATGTTCCAGAGGCGGTGAGCAAGGCAACCCAGGACCAGCTGGCAGTCGAGGTCGCTCCGGGCGAGTATTACTGGAAGACGTGCCAGCAGACCGAGCCCGGCCGGGGCCGGTGCGCCACCCCGGCGTCGCACCGCTGCGACGCGTGCGGCAAGCTGGTCTGCCGCGCCCACATGCGTCCCGTTGGCGGCAAGCCGGGGGAAAGCCCGATCGATCTGTGCCACACGTGCGTCGCGCTTGCGGAGTGGGCCGGGTGCGACGCTCGGGACGTGTCTCGCGAGCGGCGGGCCGACTTCTACCGGGAAGGCGCGGCGGGCTTTATCGGCCCCCACGAGCTCGACTTCCTCAAGTCGCTCGGCTAGCGCCGCGCGCGGAGCCCGCAAAAAGAAACGCGCCCCGCTATCGAGGGGCGCGTTGGAACGAACTCGCTAACGTGCTCTAGCGATAGACGACTCGCGTCGGCCGTGCACGGGAGTCGCGGGGCGCGGTGTAGACCGGGCGCTGCGGCGAGTGAAAACGCCGCGCAATGCGCGCGTCGCGGGCGGCCAGTCGCATCAGCCGGTCGATGCTTCGATCCAGTCCCTGGGTGGCCGCGCGAAAGCGGCGAACGTCGTCTCGACAGGCGAGCGTTCGCGAGCGCCAGGGGCGGCTGCGGTCTGCGGTCGTCAACCGGCGCGCCTGCTCGCGGGCCTGCGCCGCAATGCGCTGCGCCTTGACGCGGGTCCGCGGCAAGTAGGCGTTCTGCACCGTGCGGGCCTCGGTGCGCTGCAGCTGCGCGAGGCGCCGACGAAAGAACTCGCGCTGATCAAACGAAGCCTGCCGGCATTGCCGAGCGCGGCGCTCGTTCGCGCGGTCGTATCGAACCGGCACGGTCGTCGGGGTCGAAGCCCGGCGGTCGTCGTAGTCGTAGTCGTAGTCGTAGTCGTAGTCCCGGTCGTCGAAGTCGGCCCGGTGGCCCGACTGGCCGCATCCGTTATCGGCGGCCGCGGTCGACGCGGCAACCGCGACGCCTCCAAGGCAGATCGCTGCAGCGACCGAAAGTCGGCGGAGCGTGTGGGGGAACGCAGTCATTGTCGATTCGAACCTTTCTCCAGTGCGTGGTCGAGGACGGCTCGGAAGAGGGAACCGGCAATGAGACGCGTCGTTAAGCCAATAATTTCAATCTATTTTCATTTGAATACGGCGTTGAGCGGGGCGTCGAAGCGGTTTGCACCCTTGTCGTGCGATGCGACCTGCCTTGCAATGCGTTCGCAATTCGTCGCTTCGAAGACGGCTCTGAAGAGGTGCGATCCGACAAGAGCAACCCTCGCGTTGCAGTTGCATCGGAGATTTGCAGCGACGCCGGATAACGGGCGAGTTCGGTATCGATGAGCGCGGTCGAACCAACGCGTTTCGTGCGCGACTCGTTGCCGCACGCGAAGATCTTTTTGTCGACGAAGCTGTGCCGGCGCGTTGTGGGACCGGTATAGTCGGCGTGTCCAAGGGACGAGGAACCATCGCTTGAGGCGCCGCAGTGGGGAGCGCAAAGCGAGGCCAAACAACAACGCAAGGGGGAAGGTGATGGGCACTGTATCGGCACGCTCTGTACGGTTTTCGCTGCACGCGGCGGAGCTCGTAGGCATCAACACGCAGGAGGCTTTGCGGGCCGCGGGGATCGATCCTCACGCGCTCGACAACCCTGACGACCGGGTGCCGACGACCCTGGACGACAAGCTAACGGCGACGGTCCTGGAAAAGAGTGGAGACGAAGAACTCGGCCTCCACGCTGCGCAGATGCTTCGGCGCGGAAGCCTGGGAACGATCGACTTTATGCTGCGCAACAGCGAGTCGCTGCGCCAGGCACTCGAGCGCATCTGCGTCTACTCGCGCCTGGTGGTCGACGGCGACGACATCGTTTTTGAAGAGCGCGACGGCGTCGGCGTGCTGTCGGTTCAATTCGCCGGCACCCGCACCTACATGCACCGGCGTTTCGAGTCGCAGGCCTGGTTGGCGGGCATCGCGATCATCGGTCGACAGGCGACGGGCATCGACTGGGAGCCGCGCGAAGTGCGCTTTCCGTTCGCCCGACCCAAGGACGTCGAAGAGTACGAGCGGATTTTCCGCGTGCCGGTCACCTTCGGTGCCGAGGCGGCCACGCTCGTCATCGACAAGCGCGTTCTCGACTTGCCGGTGACCGCTCGCGATCAGCAGCTGCAGGGCCGACCGGCGCAGTACGCCAGCGACCTGATGACCCGCCTGCCGCACAGCGGCGACGTTGCGGACCGGGTTTGTCGGGCCATCTGCGACGAGCTCCAGGGCGGCGAGCCGACCATCGAGCGCATTGCAAAGAAGCTGGGAACCAGCACGCGCACGCTGCAGCGTCGGCTCGGCGAGGTGGACGCCCCTTTCCAGAACTTGCTGTCGGACATGCGTCGCGAGATGGCGCTTCGCTACTTGCGCGACAAGGAACTGTCCATCGGCGAGATTGCGTTCCTGCTCGGCTTTTCGAGCGTTAGTGGGTTCAACAAGGCGTTCCGGCGCTGGTTTGGCACCACGGCCGGAGCGCACCGTCGCATGATGGCGCGTCAAGAGAACCAGACGACGACGGCACCGACGCCACCGTCGGTTCTGTAGAGCGTCGATCGTTTCGCGCCCCTCGCCGTGTTTGGCGATGGTTCGAATCGCCACGCCCCGCGGCTCGTCGCTGCGGGGCGTGTTTTTTTTAGTGGGCGAGGGCCGAGGCCACGGCGGTGACAACCCGGTCGACCTGGGTATCGGTCATGCCGACGAACAACGGCAGCGACAGCCCGCGCCGATGCGCCGCTGCGCTTTGCCGCAAGCGGTCGTCGGGCCACAGGCCGCGGTACGGCGCCTCGAGGTGGGCGCACATGATTCCGGGCTGCGCCGCGATGCCCGTGCGAGCGAGCGCTTCGATGACGTGGGCCTGGCGGTCGGCGTCGTGCAGGGTTGGGATGTAGCTCTGCCAGTTGGTGCGCGCGTAGTCTGGCTCTCGAGGTGCGTCGAGCCCGGCGACTCCATCGAGCGCCTGGGCGTACAGCGCCGCGAGTCGCCGTCGCTCCGCGACGATGTCGTTCAGACGCTCGAGCTGCACGAGACCTACCGCAGCCTGGATGTCCGTCATGCGAAAGTTGTAGCCGGCGGCCGAGTAGCCGCCGGCGTCGCGCCCGTGCTGGCGCAGTGCTCGAATGTGGGCATCGGCTTCGTCGCCCCGCGTCGTGACCGCACCGCCTTCGCCGGTCGTAACGATTTTGCGCGGGTGAAAGCTGAAGCACGCCGAGGTCCCGTGGGGCCGGCCGATGTTGCTCCACTCGCCGTCGACACGCACGCGGCTGCCCAGGGCGCATGCGGCGTCTTCTACCAGCGGAGCGCGGGCCCCACGCGCGGTCGCGAGAAGCTCTTCGAGGGGCGCCGGCATTCCGACCTGATGCGCGACAAGCACGCACGCGAGTCGCCCCAACGGGGCAGAAACGCGGGCGAGGGGCGAGCGCGAGTCCCTCGCGAGTCGGTCGACCTCGGCGAACCAGAGCTGCCCTTCGCGCGGCGTAAACTCGGTTTCGAGGCAGCGCGCCAGCGCCGTCGGACACGCGTTGAGCGTTGCCGGGTCGATGTCGACGAACACCGGCTCGGCCCCGCAGGCCCTGACCGCGTTGGCGGTGGCGATGAAGGAATGACTCACCGTCACGACGACGTCGCCGGGACCGGTACCGGCCGCTCGCAAGGCGAGCTCGAGAGCGGCCGTACCGCTCGACACTGCGCACGCGTGGGCGGCCCCGGTGGCGGTTGCCAGCGCGCCTTCGAACTCGGCAACCCGTGGCCCCTGGGCGACCCAGCCCGAGGCGACGGCGGCGGCGGCGGCTTCTTGCTCGCGGGGCCCCAGGACCGGGCGCGCGATGGGCAACTCGTCCATGCTACGAGTTTACGTCAAAAGCCCGGATTCGCTGGCGTAGAGCGCCGCCGCCCCGCCTTTACGGGCCATGGCCGGTGGGCCACACTGCCGACACCTTGAATCCCGAACAAGCGATCGCGCAGGCCGAGGCCTGGATGACCATGGATCCGGACGAAGCAACGCGCGCCGAGCTGGCCGCGCTGATCGACGCCGCGCGGGCCGGCGAGGCCGGAGCTGTGGCCCTGGCCGAGCGGTTTGCGGGCGGCCTGCAGTTCGGCACCGCGGGCATTCGCGGCATTCTCGGCGCCGGCCCGATGCGCATGAACCGGCTGGTTGTTCGCAAGATCAGCGCGGGCCTGGCGGCGTACGTGAAGACCCACGTCGCGAACGCCGGCGAGCGGGGGGTCGTTGTGGGCTTCGACGCCCGCCGAAACTCGCGTGTGTTCGCCGACGAAGTCGCGCAGGTCTTTTTGGCCCGGGGCTTTCGGGTGTACCTCGGCGAAAGCGAGCTGCCGACGCCAGCGACGGCCTTCGCCACCGAGAGGCTGGGAGCAGCGGCGGGGATTATGGTGACCGCCAGTCACAACCCGCCGGAGTACAACGGCTACAAGGTCTACTGGGAAAACGGCGCGCAGATCATTCCGCCGCACGAGTCCGGCATCTTCGCGGAGATCGAAAACGTCGCCGACCTCGAAGGCGTCGAGCTCGCCGACCTCGACCAGGCCCGGTCGTCGGGCAGGCTCGCCCCGATCGGTCGCGACGTGATCGACGGCTACTTTGCCGGACTGCACGAGCTGCTCGTGCACCGGGACGCCGTGTCGGCGGCCCCTATTACGATCGCGTACACCCCGCTCCACGGTGTTGGGGCTGACTTCGTCGAGCGAGCGCTCGACGACGCGGGCTTCGACTCGGTCCATACGGTGGCGAGTCAGCGCGAGCCCGACGGCACCTTTCCGACCGTGGCGTTTCCCAACCCCGAGGAAGACGGCGCGATGGACGAGGTCCTCGAGCTGGCCGGCAAGGTCGAGGCCGACCTGGTGCTCGCCAACGATCCAGACGTGGACAGGCTGGCGGTCGCGTTGCCGGCCGAAGGCGGCTACCGCATGCTCAGCGGCGACCAGATCGGCATTTTGCTCGCCGACTACCTGCTCGAGGCGACCGAAGGCGAAAAGAGGCTCGTGGCGACGACGGTCGTGTCTTCTCAGCTGCTGCGCGAGATGGCGCGCAGCCTCGGCGTCGAGTTCAAGGCGACCCTCACGGGGTTCAAGTGGATCGCCAACGCCGGCATCGACTACAAGAGCGAGGGGGGCCGCTTCGTACTTGGCTACGAAGAAGCGCTCGGCTACTGCTGTGGCGAGCTCGTGCACGACAAGGACGGGGTGAGCGCGGTGCTGCTGTTCGCGGAGCTCACAGCGTACGAAAAGAGTCGCGGGCGCACGGTTTGGGACCGCCTGGCCGACATCTATGGTCGGCACGGCCTCTACCTCACCGAGCAGCGATCGTTGACACTGCCCGGCGCGGACGGGCTGGAGCGAATTCGCTCGCTCATGGCTCGCTTCCGCGCCCACCCCCCGACCGAGATCGGCGGCTACAAGGTGGTCGAGCACCAGGACCTCGCGGCCACAGGGCTGTCGGGCAGCAACGTGCTCCTCTTCTTTCTCGAGGGCGGGCGCCGCGTCATCATGCGGCCCAGCGGCACCGAGCCCAAGCTCAAGTCGTACTACGAGGTGCGCGAGCCCGTCGAAGCCTCGGTCGACAGTGCGCTGAAACAGGCCCGGCTATCGCTGGCGGCGCTGGCCGACGCCCATCAAGCGACACTCGAATGAAAAAAGACGCCGCCCCCGTTCGAGGGCGGCGTCGGCAAAGCGGTCGATGGAAAGCGCGAGGCTACAGGCACTCGGTCGCGCAGAACTGTCGGTCGCAGCGAAGCAGGCGCGACGCGTTGCCCAGGGCGAACGCGGGGTCGACGAAGCGTTCGGCGACCGTGATGGCGTCGGTGCTTTCGCCCGCTGCTTCCGCTTCGGCCTGGCACACCCCGGCACCGCCGTTGATTAGACAGGTGTTGATGGGGACTCCGGCTCCGCAGTAGCACTCTTCCTCGGGGCCGGCGCCGCACCCCGTCGTGCGGGCGCAGGTGACGTACGCCAGGCACAGGTCACTGATGAGGCTTCCGGCCGCAGGGCCGGCGGTCGCCACGCCGGTGGCGTTTTCGCACTCGTCGATGACGTCGGCGCCATTGAAGTTGCGGCAGTTGACCTCTCGGCAGGCGTTGCACGCCGCGTTCGGGTCGAACACCGTGCAGTCATTGGCGCAGGCGTCGTCGGGAATCGAGTTGCCGTCGTCGCATTCTTCTCCGGCATCGACGGTTCCATTGCCGCAAATCTCGATCGTGCACGCGCCGGAACAGCCGTCTCCCGGGGTGGTGTTGCCGTCGTCACACTCCTCGGCACCTTCGACGGTTCCGTTGCCGCAGCCTTCGACCGTCGAGCAATCCGCCGAGCAGCCATCGCCCGCCTGGGTGTTGCCGTCGTCGCAGACTTCGCCCTCGTCGACCTGGCCGTCGCCGCAGACTTCGACCTTGCCGCAGTCGGCCGAGCAACCGTCGCCGCCCACCGTGTTGCCGTCGTCGCAGGCCTCGCCGGGCTCCACCGAGCCGTTGCCGCACACCGCGGCGGCCGTGCAGTTGACGGTCGTGCTCTTGTCGTCCGTGCAACCGTTGCCGTCATCGACGGTCAGAGTCAGGATGGCAGGGCCCGCCTGGGTGCAGTTGAACTCGGTGTCGGCCGACGCGGGGGCGGCAAAGAAGCCAACGTCCGCCGTCCATGCAAAGGTGAGCGTATCGCCGTCCAGGTCGCTGGCCACCGACTGCACGTTGATGGGCGTGCCGAGCTGCACCGAAAGCGGGAACACGACAAACGAGTCGATGGTTGGGCACTGGTTGATGCCGCCTTCGACAACCACATCGCCATCGCCGTCGACGGCTCGACACTGGAGCGTCACCGCGACCAGCGTGGTCTCGCCGGCGGCAATGTCGAAGTTCGAGGAGCCGGCGCACTCGGTGCCGGCGTCCGAGGTAGCGCTGAGGTCCAGCAAATAGCCCGGATTGGCGGGAATTCCCGAAACCAAGGCGGAGATGGTCGATCCGAGACTGGCGACGGGTATCGCGCCGACGATGGGCTCGATGCCGTTGCCGGTGATCTCGTAGTTGACCTCGGCAAGCTCGCTGCCGTCGGGCAAGGAGATGTCGAGCGAAGCACTTCCGGGCACGGTCGATGAGCCACAGGCAGTTGCCAGGGACGCCACCAGTACGACGAGGGTACAGCCGAACGCAGCGCGAAACGCGGTCATGTCTAGTCCTCCTGCGCGCACGCTACACCTCGCCGTCGAAGCGGGCAGTGTCTTCGCCATGACAACTACCAGCAATTTGAACTCTGGACGCGTGAGTGGGTGCAAACAGGTTTTGGTGATCGATCGCAACCATTGGCGCAGTGCGCTGCTACGTTGATGGCCGACGACACTCGATGTCGCGTCGACTTCGCATCGTGGCGCGACTTTCTCGTTCGCATCCTTGTCGAGCGCGTCGACATCGAGTCAACAACTCGTGGCCAGGGGACGGCGATGAAACGGATGAGGTTGATGTACCTCGCGGCGATTGCGCTGGCGTTCACCCACGACGCAAACGCACAGGACTTGCGCGGGTCGGACACGCTCGCCTCGGTGACCCGCGACGTGCTCGCCAGCTGCCCTGGCGGCGAGGGCGTTGGCTACGCCGGCGGTGGTTCACCGTTCGGTGAGCAAGCAATGGTCGACGGCGCTCAGGAGATCGCGCCGATGTCGCGATTTCTCGACGCCGATGCCGCGTGTAGCGTCGGGGGCGGCGCCGCTGCCGAGGGCGTTGTCATCGGCCTGGACGGGGTTTCGATCGTCGCGGCGGAGTCGACGTTGACCGCGTCGTGCACGGGCGTCGTGTTTACGGGAAGCCTCGCCGTCTCCGCGACGGACAACGGCGAGGCAGGTTTGCAGTGCCCGGGCTGTGTCGACGCGGTGTACTCATTCGGCGGTGCCCAGTCCGCGCCCTGGCAAGATGCGCTGCGGATCGTTTATACGGGGGTGCACAACGAAGGCACCCGGGACTGTCAGAGCGACGTCCGCGCGGCGCTGTTGCGCGACTGGTCGCGTTTTTTCGAGGATGACGCGTGCCAGTCCGGCGAGTGCGCGACGATTCGACGTCTTTGGCGGCGCGCCGACTCGTCCGGCACCACCGACACGCTCCTGCAATTGCTGGGCTTGCCCGACGCGCAGGCAACGCCGTTTTGCAACGGTTCCGACCTCGAGGACCTCGACCCCATTCGCCGGCCGTGTGCCCCGGACGAGCTGGTGTGCCAAAGCGACGGAACCCTGGGCGCCGTGTTGCCGATTGTCGTGCCGTCTGTGGTCGACCCGCCGAGCGGTTTCAACACCAGTCCGTGCGCCGAAGGTGTCTTTACCTTCGAACTCGCGCCCTTCGGCGTCCTGACCTGCCCCAACAACACGCCCACGTTGTTTGGCCAATGCCTGACGCCTCGGGACGCTGCGGGCAATGCGGGGTGCATCAACCAGGCGTTCAATCTGCCGGCGTTCTCGGACCTGAGCCTGGACGGTCGGGCCTACAACCTGGTGGTCCGCAAAAGCGACGGAACGATTGTCCTCGATGAAAACAATCGAGAGATAGTCGGGGCGTTCTACAGGGTTCGTTCGACGACGCTCGGCGCGCCGCAGGCCCCCGCCTGTGCGGAGTCCTCTTCCACCCGGCAGGTTGGCTGCCTCGGCGAGCTCGATGGCTGCAGCATCGGCTACGCCGGTCGCGAAGCCGCCGAGTCGGCGCCGGGCGCGGTGGCTCTCGCGGTCGATGGCCGGCTGCCGACCGACGAGAATGTGCGCCGACTCCTTACACCGGCTCCCGATCCACTGACGTATCCGCTGGCGCGCCGGCTCTGGCTCACGACGCTGGTCGGATTCGACAACGTGAGCGCGCCGGGGCAGGCTGCGGCCGCCGCTTGCTTTCGCGACCGCGCCATCGTGGACGCGGCTCTTTTGGCGGCCGGCTTCACGCCGGTCGACGACGACGGTTCTCTGGCTCTCGAACGGGTCGCGTTCGATTCGGGCCAGTGCATCGCGACCGGGGCCACGACGTGGTGACCTCACCGCGGTGGCGCCTCAAAGTGCGGTCGAAATGCCGCGCAGCAGCGCCAGCCTGTTCGACCGGGCTTGGCCGCGACCCCGGTGATTTCGAGCAGCGCGGTGTTCATTCACTGTTGGTTGTTAGGTGCAGAACACGTGCGATGGCTGGCACACCCCTTGAGTAACCTTTGTTCATGAGGCCGATAGCCAAGCGAGTTGCACTTGCCGCGTGCCTTCTGAGTGTCGGTTGTGACGTCGCCCTCGATGGCGATGACGTGGGCGATGGCGACAGCGACGCTGGCGGCGACGTGCGACCCGTCGACGGTGACCGCCCGTCCATCGTGGTGGAGGAGCTCGGCTGGGAACAGATCGCCGAATACGATCCGGGCGGGGCGATTGCGGCCAAGCTCAACCCGGTCGACGGCGCCATCTACTACGGCGGGCGAACCAGCGACACGAGCCGGCGAGGCCTGTGGCGAATCCCCGCCGGCGGCGTCCCGGTGCGCGTCGGCGGCACCACCCAGATTGGCGGCGTGGCCGTGGATCCGGTGGCCGGTGACGTGTTTGCCGGTGACGACTTTCGCGGCAACATTTTTCGCTTCGCGCGCGGCACCGGGGCGCCCACGACCTGGGTGAGCGGATTCCAGGGGGGCGACGACGACCCGGTCGGCATTGGGGTTGCGCCCCAGGACTACACGGGGGCGCTGATCGGTCCGGGCGAGATGGTCGTGGTCGACCGGGGCAACGGTGGCCCCGACCACGTGTGGGCGTTCTCGCCGGCCACCCCCCAGGGAGAGCGACTCATTCACAGCGACAACGGCACGCTGCTCGACGGCGTTGACGTGGCGATTTCGCGCACGGATATCTACGTGGCCGACCAGGGGCGCAACCGCATCTACCGCCTGTTGCCCACCGGCAGCCTGGAAGCCGTGGCCACCGACACTCCATTGCGACCGTCGAGCATCGCCGTGGACCCGACAACCCAGGAGCTGCTGGTGGTGGACCTCGACACGTCGTCGGTCGTGCGCCTGGATCCCACCACCGGTGCGACGTCCCTGTTGTTCTCGGGGTTGGCGGTCAACACCGACAACTGGAACAGTCTCGACGTGTCGCCCGACGGAACCCGGGTCCTCATCACCGAGCGCGGCACCGCCAGCAACGGAACGATCACCCTGTTCGAGCTGCCCGATAACTTTCGACCCGTGGCCCGGTGCCAGGACGTGGTGCGTGAGATCGGCGCCTTCGACTGCGTCGCCGACGCGGACGTCGATGCGGGGTCGTTCGACCCGGAGGACGGCGCTGTCGCCATTGCGCTCTCTCCAGAGGGGCCCTACCCGGTGGGCGACACCGAGGTAACGCTGACGGCGACCGACAGCCAGGGCAAGGCTGGCACCTGCACGGCGACCGTCAGCGTCGTGAGCGAGTCGACCGCCTGGATTGCCTCGAACGCCGTCTCCGACCCGGCCCTTCATCGCGGCTTCAACGATCACAGCCTGCTTATCTGGGCCTTTTTCGGCGGCGGCACGGCGACCCTCGATGCCGACGACCTCGCGTTCGAGGCGGCCAACGACGGCAGCTGGGCGCGACTCTTCGGTTCCCTGCGCGTTCGCTTCGACGGCGCGTACGGCGTCAACAACGACGAGCAGTGGTTTGCGGACGTTTCGTTCGCGCCTCCGTCCCTCGGCTTCGAGCCGAGACGCGAGCTCAACGACCCCGACGTAAACCAGCCGACCGAGGTGACCGACACGTGGCGCTTCTACGAGATCGCCGGTGGCTCCACGCTGGCACCGACCGACGATGCGTCCCTGGCGACGCTGACGCCGCTACCCATTGGCCTGCAAAACGGGTTTCAGCTCGGGGACACGGCCAGCGGCCGCAACGCCAACTTCGGTTTGTCGGGCTGGCTGCTGTACCGCCACAATTTCGCCGACGGCACCGCACTCCGGGGCTTCGGTCACTTCAACGTCGACCTGACCCCGGTGTGCGACGAAATCGGCCCGCTGCCGCAAGGGCAGGCGGAGCTCGACGCGACTACAGGTGGTCTTTGAAGAACTGACTGATGCGTTCTTCGAGGAAGACCCGGTCGCTTTCCTTGCGCGGGCCGTGGCGCGCGTCCGGGAACAGGAGCAGCTCGTAGTCCTTGCGCTTTTCGTTGAGGGCGTTGATGAGCCGCGCGGTGTGGCGAAAGTGGACGTTCTCGTCGATGAGCCCGTGAATGAGCAGCAGTTTCCCGGTCATCTTGTCGACGTGGTGCATCACAGAGCTTTCCTCGTAGCCTTTGGGGTTGCTGGCCGGGGTGCTCATGTAGCGCTCGGTGTAGTGGGTGTCGTAGCCGTCCCAGTGAGTCACCGGGGCGCCGGCGACGCCGACTTTGAAGGTTTCGGGGGCGCGCGCCAGGGCCATGGCCGTCATGTAGCCGCCGTAGCTCCAGCCGAAGATTCCCACCCGGTCCGCGTCGGTGAGCCCCTGGCTTACCAGCCACTGCACGCCGTCGACCTGGTCACGCAGCTCGAGGTTGCCCATGTCGTTCTTGATGGCGCCCTCGAACGCGAGACCCCGGCGAGCGGAGCCGCGGTTGTCGAGCTTGAAGACGAGGAATCCCTGGCGGGCCAGCGACTGCGCGCGCAGGTCGGACGTCATGGCCCACTCGTTTTCGACCATCTGGGCATGGGGGCCGCCGTAGACGCTCACAACGGTCGGGTAGGGCGCCTTGAACGTCGCCGGGGGCCGGTAGATGGCGCCGTGCAGCTGGACGCCGTCGCGGGATTCGAGGGTGACGAGCTCGGGAGCCTGGAGCCCCAGCTGATCGATGCGCGGGTCGCGCTGGGCGTAGATCGTGTGCACCGGGCTGCCGTCGGCGAGCTTGCGCACCGACACGGTGGGCGGCGACTCCAGGGACTGGAACGTATCGACGAAGTGCGTGAAGCCGTGGTCGAGGGTGACGTTGTGCTTGCCGGGGGCGGTGGTGATCTTGCGAACGTCGCCGCCTTCGAGTGAAACCGAATACAGGTGGCGCTCGGTGGGCCCGTCCTTGGTGCCGGTGAAGTACACCACGCCGTTTTTCTGGTCGATCCCCTCGATGCTATCGACCATCCATTCGCCCGAGGTGAGCGGGCGGACGAGCTTGCCGTCTTTGCCGTACAGGTAGAGGTGGGCAAAGCCCGAGCGCTCCGACCCCCAAACGAAGCCGCCCGCGTGAGCGCCCTCCGTCAGCGGTTTGAGCAGGCGGTGAAGGTTGATCCATACCTCGGTTTGTTCGCGGAGCACGCGAGTGCCCTTGCCGGTGCGGGTGTCGAAACGAATCAGATCGAGCTGGGTCTGAGCGCGGTTTTGCACCTGAGCGAGCAGACTGCCGTCGGGCATCCAGTTCACGCGGGCCAGGTAGATGTCGTCGTCGTCGCCGAGGTCGAGCCAGGTGGTTTTGCCGCCGCGGCTGTTCACAACGCCCAGGCGAATCTTGGCGTTGGCGGTGCCGGCGAACGGGTAGCGGTGGTCTTCTTGCGCGTCGCCGAAGACTTCATCGCTCCCCTGGTGGACGATGCGGTACTCGGGAATGTGGGTCTCGTCGACCTGGGTGTACGCGATTTTCTTGCCGTCGCGAGACCACCAGAAGCCGTAGAAGCGCCCCATCTCCTCTTGCGCCACGTATTCGGCGAGGCCGTGGGTCTTGCCGGTGCCGCGCGCGCCCCGGGTGATTTGCTGGTACTTGCCGGAAGCGACGTCGCCGACATAGACCTCGTCGTCGTGAACGAAACCGACTTTGGTCCCGTCGCGCGATATGCGAGCCGACAGCGCGGTCCCGCCCTCGACGTCGATGGCGCGCCGCAGTTCACCGCCGATGCCTTGCTTGACGAATACGTCGCCCTTGAGCGGGACCATGATGACGTCGGCCTTGGCCGCCCAGGCGTACTTGCGAATGCCCAGGCCGCGGCTTCGCTGCCGCTCGCGCCGCAGCTTTTCCGCGGCGGTCAGGTTCTCTTCGGAGTCGCCGCCGTCGGCGGGCTCGGCAACGCGCCTGGACTCGCCGCTGGCGAGGTCAAACGCGTACAGCTCGCGCACCAGGGAGTTCTCGGCCGAGTCGAGATAGAGAATCGTTGTGTCGTCCGGCGAGAACGAAAACGACACCGGCATCGACATGCCGGGGCGCGGGAACCGGGCGAGCTCTTCGAAAGGAATGGAGGCTGGTTCGTCTGCCATGGTCTTGGGCGTGGCGCCGGGCTCGGCCGCAACGGTCGCGGGCGTTGCCTCCGTCGCGGGGCTGGCGGTCGGGGTTGCGTTCTGGGTCGGACTGGCGCAGCCGGCGGCAATGAAAGCGGTGGCCAGCGCGGTGCGCGCAACAAAGCGAGTCATGGCGCGAACGCTAGCGGTCGCGGCTCTGGCCGTCAAACCGCCGGGGCTAACGCGCCGCGTCGGATCCGGACAGCAGGCTCTCCCTCGGTCCGGTCGGTCGCGTACCCAATTCGGCCGACTGAACGGTATCCTGCGTCGTGAAGGGCGGCCAGGCACGGTTGAACCTGGTCGGCGGGGATCGCCGCCAGCAGGCCGCCGGCGGTCTGCGGGTCGAACAGGGCAGCGAATCGCGGGTCGTCGGCGAACGCGTCCGGGTTGGCGACCGCTCGGCGCAGGCGCAGGTTGGCGGGCTGGAGCGAGCTCGCGATGCCGGCGCCGAGGACCTCGGCTACCCCCGGCAATAGCGGCACGTAGTCGAGCTCGAGCTCGGCGCCGCATTCGCTCGCGTCGACCAGCTCGACGAGGTGCCCCAGCAAACCAAAGCCGGTCACGTCGGTGGCGGCGGTGGCGCCGTGCTCTCGCAAAATGTCGGCGGCGGCTCGCGAGGATCGGAGCATGCACTCGATGGCGTGGTCGATCCACCGGCCGCGGGCGTGGCCGCGCATGTCGGCAGCGAGCAGTGCGCCGACGCCGAGCGCCTTGGTCAACACAAGGGCGTCGCCGGGCCGAGCGCCGCTCTTGCGCAGGGGCTCGCGGTCGCGCGGCAGCAACCCCTGCACCGCTAGCCCGAGGGCCAGTTCGGCTCCCTCGCTGGTGTGACCGCCCACCAGTGCGCAGCTCGCATCGGCTAGCTCGCGCGCAGCGCCTTCGAGAAGGTCGCCGAGGTCGCGCTCGACCTTGGCTTCGAGACCGTGGGGCACGGTCGCCCACGCGGTGGCGGTGCTGGGCGTGCCGCCCATGGCGTAAATGTCGCCCAGGCAGTGGTTCGCGGTGATGCGGCCGAACGTAAACGGATCGTCGAGCATGGCTCGAAAGCCGTCGATGGTGTGAATCGACAGGGATTCGCCGCCGGTGTCCACGATGGCTGCGTCGTCGGGCGACGCCAGGCCGATGCGGACCTGGCCGCCGGCGACCGAACCGGCGACCGCGGGCAACCGCGCCAGCGCCCGGCGCAGCGGCGTAGCGCCAACCTTGGCTCCGCAACCACCGCAGCGCATGGTGGCGTCGCCGAGCTGGGCGAGGGTGTCTGCGTCGGCCAGGCCTTCGGTCGGAGAGGCGTGTCGAGGGGGCTCCATGGCGGGCAGGTCGGTGAACGTGCGCATGAAGCGGCGGTCGATGCGGTCTTTCAGTCGCCAGATGCGCTCGCCGTCGGTCGACAGCCCACCCCGCGAAAGAACCGCGTGCTTGTCGCCGGTGGTAATGAGCGACAGAAAATTCTTCTGCGGCGAGAACGGGGCCAGCGGGCGCCCCAGCAGGGCGCGTCGCAGGTTGTCGGCGAGGGGCGGGCCCTGGCGCACGGCGAACACGCCGGACTTCGGTCGCGGGTGGCCCACGACGGAAGCGACATCGCCGGCGGCGAACACGCCCGGGTGCGAGGTCGACTGCAGGCAGGCGTCGACCTCGACGAAGCCGCGCGCGTCGGTCGCGAGACCGGAGCCCGCGGGCCAGCGCGGCGCGCCGGCGGCCGTGCACCACAGGATTTCGTCGGCGGGCAGCGCCTCGCCGTCGTCGAACACCACGGCGCCCGCCTCGACGCGCGCGACGGCGCGACCCAGGTGCACCTCGATGCCGCGCTCGTCGAAGATGCGGCGAAACCTGGCGCGGACCCGGGCGTGATGCGACTCGAGCACGTCGGCACCTCGGTCGACCAGATGGAACTCGACGGACCGCGGCGCTCGCGACAGCCGGTGATGGGCCGCCAGCAGCACTTCCACGCCGCCGGCGCCGCCGCCGACCACCGCGATGCGCAGGCGTTCGCTGGCGCGGGCCGCGCGGTCGATGAGGTCCATCCAGTGGCTGTAAAACCGGCTGATCGGCTTGACCGGGATGGCGTGCTCGGCAACGCCGGGCACGGTCGACGGCGTCGAGCCCGTGTTCATTGAAAGGACGTCGAACGGCACGGGGGGCCGCTCCGCGCACAGGACGAGGCGGTTTTCGAGGTCGATGCCAACGACGGAGTCGCGGTAGAAACGCGCGCCGGCAAATCCAGCGAGGCGCCGCAGGTCGATATGGATGTCGTCGAAGTCGTAGTGGTTGGCGAGCAGTCCCGGCAACATGCCCGAGTAGGGCGTGTCGGTGTCGCGGCCGACCAGCGTGATGCGGGCGCCGGCGAGCGGCTCCATGCCAAAGCGCCGCAGGACCGCCACGTGACTGTGGCCGCCGCCGATGAGCACCAGGTCTTTGACGATCGGGACCGCGGGGTTCACCGCGCCGCCTCCGCGTTCGCGCCCGGGTCTTGCTCGAGGGCGTACACCTTGCCGTTGTGGCAGCCGACGAACAGCCCGCGCGGCGTTGCGGCCACCGAGCTCCACACCTTGTCGCCGGTTTCGAAGCGCCAGCGCACCGCGCCAGACGAGCGATCGAGCGCGTACAGGTGGCCGTCGCTCGAGCCGACGTACAGCCAGTCCGAGACGATCGCGGCCGAGGCGAGGATGCGCCCGCCGAGGTTCGTGCGCCAGCGGCGCTCGCCGCTGGCGGCGTCGAGGGCGTAGAAGAAGCCGTCGTCGGAGCCGACGTACACGGTGCCGCCGGCGACGGCCGGCGACGAGAACACGTTGCCCCCAGTCTTCACGCGCCAGCGGACGCTGCCGCTACTGGCGTCGAGGGCGTAGACATGGTCGTCGTCGGAGCCGACGAAGACGGTTTTCCCCGCGACCGCTGGCGATGACCAGACCCGGTCGCCGGTGCGAAAGGTCCACGCGGCTTTGCCGGTTTGGGCATCGATGGCGTGGACGACGCCGTCGAGGGAGCCAATGAACACGGTGCCGCTCGCCAGCGCAGGCGACGACAGGATGCCGCGGTCGGTCGTCGGGTAGCGCCATTTTTCTTTGCCGGTGCGCTCGTCGAGGGCGTAGACGTTGCCGTCGAAGGCGCCGAAATAGACCGTGCCGCCAACGACGGCTGGCGACGACTGCTCGCCGCCCGGGCCGAGGCCGAAGGTCCACCGGACCGCTCCCGAGCGCGCGTCCACGGCGTGAAACTGGTCGTCGTCGGCGCCAAAGTAGACCGTACCGTTTTTGACGGCCGGGGAGGCGCGCAGCTTGCCGTCCACGAAGTAGCGCCAGGTTTCTTCTCCGGTTTGCGCGTCGATCGCGAACAGGTGGTTGGCGAAGCTGCCCACGAAGACGGTGCCGCCGACCTCGGCCGGAGCCGACTCGACCTTGTCCTGGGTGTCGAAGACCCAGCGGACGCGAGGCGCCGTCACGGGCACGGCACCGGCGGTGGCGCCCGTGTGGCTCAGGTCGCCCCGAAACATGGGCCAGGACCCCGAACTCGAGCAGCAGATGCCCGAAACCAGCAGGGTCAGGGCGAGGGCGGCCGGTCTCATAGAGCCAAACACTAACCCGGCGGCGGCGGCGGCGCGAGCGCTGCCAAGCCGCACGGGAAGTGCTACTGTCCGCGCGAAAATGGCGCTCGTCAACGACAACTATTTGAAGCTGCAGGCCGGTTACCTCTTCCCGGAGATCGGCCGTCGCGTCGGTGCGTTCACCGAGAAGAACCCGGACGCGCCCATCATCAAGCTGGGGATCGGCGACGTGACCGAACCCATCGTGCCCGCGGTGCTCGACGCGATTCGCCGGGGCGTCGACGAGATGGGCGATCGCGGAACCTTTCGCGGCTACGGGCCGGAGCGCGGGTACGGATTCTTGATCGACGCGATCATCGAGCACGACTTCGGCGCCCGCGGGGTGACGGTCGCGCCCGACGAGGTGTTCGTGTCCGACGGCAGCAAGTGCGACTCGGGCAACATTCAGGAAATCTTCGCCCTCGACAACGTCATGGCGGTGGTCGACCCGGTCTACCCGGTTTACGTCGACACCAACGTCATGGCCGGTCGCTCGGGAGCGATCGACGACAAGGGCTACTACGCCGGGTTCGTGTACCTGCCCTCGACCGAGGACAACGGCTTTTCCCCGGCCCCGCCGACGGCCAAGGCGGACGTCGCCTATCTCTGCTCACCCAACAATCCGACGGGCACGGTGTTTTCTCGCGCCGACCTCGAAGCGTGGGTCGGCTGGGCGCGCGAAAACGGTTCGGTCATCATCTACGACGCGGCGTACGAGTCGTTCATCACCGACGACTCGCTGCCCCACTCGATCTACGAGATCGAGGGCGCCCGCGAGTGCGCCATCGAGATGCGCAGCTATTCCAAGCGGGCGGGCTTTACCGGCCTGCGGTGCGGCTACACCGTGGTGCCCAAGGAACTCCAGGGCACCACGCCCGACGGCGAAAAGGTCTCGTTCAACTCGCTGTGGAACCGGCGCCACAGCACCAAGTTCAACGGTGCGTCGTACCCGATCCAGTGCGGCGCGGCCGCGGTGTACACCGGCGAAGGCAAGCAGCAGACGGACGCCCAGGTGGCCTTCTACCTCGAGAACGCGCGACTGCTGCGAGAGGGGCTCGCCAAGTCGGGCTTTACGGTCTTCGGCGGCGTTCACGCGCCGTACATCTGGCTCAAGACCCGCGACGGCCAGTCGTCCTGGGATTTCTTCAACACCATGCTCGACAAGTGCCACGTGGTCGGAACGCCCGGCTCGGGATTTGGCCCGTCGGGTGAGGGATATTTCCGCCTGTCGGCTTTCAACTCGCGAGACAATGTCAATACGGCCATCGAGCGCATCGCCAAGGCGTTTGGCTAGAGGGGGACGACCATGATTGCAACGACGATTTCCAAGCGCGCGGTTGCGGCTTTGGCCGTGGCGCTCGTGTGCACCGCGGCGGGCTGCAAAAAAGACGGCGGCACCGAGAGCGGAGCGACCACCGGTGACGAGTCCGGTGCCGGCGGTCTGAGCTACGACCCGGCCTCGGAAAAGAGCTACGAGGTCCGCGGCATTGTCAAGGCGGAGGTCCGCGACGGCGTGGCGATGATCTACCACGAGAACATTCCCGACTTCGTCAACCGGAAAAACGAGGTCAAGGGCATGGTCCCGATGGAAATGGGCTTTGCCATCGAGGACGGCGTCGACGCCAGCCTGCTCACCGCCGGGGCCAAGGTGGCGATCAAGTTTGACGTGCGCTGGAAGAAGACTCCGCCGCTGCGTCTCACCGAGGTAAAGGCTCTCGACCCGTCCACGGTCCTCAACTTCGAGGGCTCGCTGCCCGCCAATCCGCCCCCCGACCAGGGCAACGACGGCAAGGCGCCCGAGCACGGTAGCGGCCAGGGTGGCGGTGGCCACGGCGGCGGCGGCCACGGTGGTGGCGGCCACGGCGGTGGCGGTCACGGTGGTGGCGGCCACGGCGGCGGCGGCAGCGGCGGCGGCACCGGCAGCTAGCGAGCGGCCAGCTGCAGGGATCCGTTCTCACCTTCCAGGGAGGCCGGCGCCATGGCGCCGGCCTTTCTCGTTCTGCCCCTTGGGTGCCGGCTCGTTGTCGGCGCTGCCCAGGAGCAGCGTGGCTACGCGACTGACGCGTCGTAGATGGAGCGCACGTCGGCCAGCGTGTTGGCGTCGGCGGCGGCTTTGTCGTCGCGGTAGCCTTTGACGCGCGCGAAGCGCAGAGCAAACCCGCTTTCGTAGTGGGGGCTCTGCTGCACGTCGGAAAAGGCAATCTCGACGACCAGCTCGGGGCGACAATGCACGACGTGCCCGTCGCGCTCGGTTTCCCGGGCGAGGATTTGTTCGGTTTGCCAGGCGAGCAGCTTGTCGGTCATGCCTTTGAACGTCTTGCCGAGCATGGCCCAGCCGCTAGCGCTGCCGGGGTCGCGGGCGCCCAGGTGCAGGTTCGACAGCCAGCCTTTGCGTCGCCCGCTGCCCCACTCGGCGGCCAGGACGACCAGATCCAGGGTGTGGTTGGGCTTGAGCTTGAGCCAGCTGTAACCGCGGCCACCGGCGGCGTAGGAGGCGTCGAGGGCCTTGGCCATCAGGCCCTCGTGGCCCTGGTCGAGGGCCTGGCGCCAGAAGTCGCTGGCCCGGTCGCGCGCGGCGGTGACGATTCTCGGAACGCGATGCTGTTCGGGTACCAACGCGTCGAGGCGGGCAAGTCGCTCGTGCGCCGGCTGGTCGAGGAGCTCGTCTTCGTCGATCTGCAGGGTGTCGAAGAACAGCACCGACAGCGGCAGCCGGGCCCGCTGGGCGGCCACGTCGATGCGCCGGCCGAACCGGCGCATCGTCACCTGGAACGGGTGCGGGCGGCCATCGTCGCGCAGAGCGATGGCTTCGCCGTCGAGGATGAGCTGCCGGGCGGGCAGGGCGCGAACGCACTCGACGACCTCGGGCACCGCGGTCGTGACGTCGTTGAGGCGCCGCGAGTACACGCGGACCTCGTCGTCCTGCTTGTGCACCTGAACGCGGGCACCGTCGAGCTTGATCTCGAACGCGGGCTCGTCGATGCGGTCGAAGACATCGTCGAATGATTCGGCCGGCTGAGCGAGCATGGGCTGGAGCGGCCGAAACAGAGTGAGGCGAAACTGGTCGAGGCCGGCGCGGCCTTCGATGAGCGCCGCGCATCCCACGGCGCCGAGGTCGCCGGCCAACATGGCCGCCCGGCGGACCGCATCGGCCGGGAGGTCGGCGGCGGCGGCGAGGGCGTCGGCCATGACGCCTTCCGAGGCGCCTTGCCGCAGCTCGCCAAGGACCAGGCGGGCAAGAAAGTCCTGCTCTTCACCGGTGGCCCGCGCCATCAGCCCGCCGAACAGGTGCTTCTTTCGCCCGGCGGAGCCGCTGCCCGACGATTCGCCGATGGCGGTGAAGGTTTGGTGCGCGTCGGTTATCGACAGCGTTGCCCCGGGCGCGGCGGCTACGTCGCGGGCGTCGCGAACGGCGGCGTAGCCGAGGCCGATTTTTCCCTGGGGGAGCGAGCCCGTCAGGTAGCCGAGGCCGGGGCCGATTTCTTCCGGGGCCAGCTCGCGCAACAGCGCGGCCAGAGCGTCGCGCTTTTGGTTGCGCGACCGGGTTCGCGCAACGGCGATCGAGGTATCGACGAGAGCTCGCAGCAGCACCGCGGCGAACTGTAGCTCCCTGGGCGGGGCCGGCCAGTTCTGGGCGCCGCCCGAGCGCGCTACGCGGCGATCGGGAAGCCGGTCGGGGTTTCTTCCTCGATGAGCTCGTTGACGATCTGGTGAGTGACTTCCGTGGCGGTGTCGATGTCGCCGAACTCCGACTCACATTCCTCGTAGATGGTCGCGATGAGCTCTCCGAGCGTGCCGTTCCAGTCCTTCATGGTCTTGTCCTTCCCCTTCAATCGTCCGAGATTCGGTTCACGTGGTGCGTTTGCATCTGCTTTCTAAGCAGGGTCCGTACCAGGCTTCGTCCGCCTCCGGAGGGTCTTTAGGGTGGACAGCAAAACAGGGAGTTGGGTTGCCTCGGCGCGACTCCCGGCGCCGCCTCCGTCGTCAGAACTGGCAGCCGGCGGGGACTCGCTGACGGTGAACGGTCCCGCTCCGGAGACTGTATGCCCCGGACTGACACGGGTAGCCGCCCGGGCACAAAGGCAAAATCGGTCGAACCGGCGAGGGCGGCGGCTAGTCCTCGGCAGCGACCACGTCGGCGACGGCGCTGGCCTGGATCCAGCCGACCGCGCTACCGGCCGCAATGCGCACCCAGTCGCCGCGTGTCTCGAGGCGCCGCGCCTCGACGCCCGCCGGCAGCGGCTCGGCCACCGCTGCCGGCGCGCCCGGACTGTCGGCCGAGCGCAGGGCAACGCCGTCGGCGATGACCACCACGTCGTCGGTGCTGGTCGGCTGGGACAGCACCGATGCGAGCATGACCAACCACGCGACCGCCGGCCCGAGGGCGAGCCGCCGCAGCCAGGGGCGCGGTTCGGAGCCCCACCGCACCAGCAGCAGGATGGTCATGGCGAAGAACACTCCCGCCACCAGGTGCTGCTCGGCCCGGGACAATTGCGCGCGCCAGAACAGCAGCGCGTCGAAGGCGCCCGCGCTCTCGCTGGCGAAGGCCTCGCGCCGCGAGTTTTCTCGCACCCACATGAGATTTCGCCGGGCGCGCTCGAGGGTTGGGTCAAGGGCGAGAGCGCGGCGAAACGCGAGGGTCGCTCGGCCGAGGTCGCGGGCACCCAGGGCGGCGTTGCCCCAGTCGGCCAGCAGGGCGGGGTGCCCCGGCAGCTCCGTCGCCAGGGCGCGATACATTGATTCGGCGCCGGCAAATCCCCGGGCGCGACTATCGCGATTTTGCTGCTCGAGCGCATTCTGGTAGGCGGTGCGAGCCTGGCGCAGTCGGTCGTCGACGCTTTGCTGTGCGCCACCGGTGGCGCCGCCTTCGAGGGCGGCCGGGGCGTTCTCGGCGCCCTGCGCACGCAGCGCGCCGACGGGGCCGACCAGGCCTGCCAGCAAAACGACCGCGGCCGCGGCGCCCGGGCCGCCTCCGGCGCGCCGCTGCTTCTCGAGGCGGCGGGCCAGGGCGCGCGCGTCGTTCACGAGGTCGTCGGCCAGCGGCTTGCTGGAGGCCGCCGGGTCGAACGCCTCGGTCTCCAGCCGTTTCATCACCGGGTCGTCGGCGAGGCCGGCGGCCCCGGCCGCCCGGGCGAGGGCGCGCAGTGCCGCCGTGACTCGCGGCGCGGCTTCGCGAGCAGGCTCGTCGGCAGCCGCGCGCAGGGCGCTCTCTACGTCGCGCCCGGCCCGGCGCAGGTCGCTTTCCTCGCCGCGCTCGTCTCGAGTGCGCAGCTGCCACCAGCGCCCCGCCAGGATGAACAGCGGCAGGCCGTACAGCAGGGCGAGCCACGGGGCGGTGCTCGACACGGAGGTGGCTCGATCGAGAGTCTCGGTGGGGTCCGACAGCGACAGGTCGGCGCCGCTGAGGCTCGTGCTGCGGGGGCCGCTTGCGGTTGCCGCGTTGGCCGGGTCGGGGGCGGTCCGGTTTTGCGCACCGCCGACCACGTCGTCGGCTCCCACGACGGCCGAGCCGGCGACCGACAGGGCAATGGGTTCGCTCGTGACGGTCTGATAGCTGCCGCGAGCGGGGTCGAAATACGAAAAGGGGATGGGGGGGATTTCGGTCGCGCCGGCGCCCACGAGTCGGACCGTCACCGAGAAGACCTTGCCGCGCCCGTCGTCGGTGGGCGCGCCGGTGGTCGGCACGTCGGCGACGCGAAACGTGTCGGCGGGCAATCCGTTTTCGCCATCGAGGGGCGGCAGCGCGAGGCCGTCGAGGTCGGCGGCATCGCCTCGAATCTCGACGGCTAGCTCGATGGGCTCGCCCACGCGCACGACCGTTCGGCTGGCCGACGCCTTGATCGAAAACGAGCTGCCGACCGCGTTGGCAAAGCTCGCCGGCTTGCCCTGGACGGGCAGCGGCTTTACCGCCACGGAGCCGGCCGGCGATGACGCTCGAAACAGCTGCGTTCGGGCGGTGCGAAAGCCGAAACTGTCCCGGCCGATGCCGACCTTCAGGCGCGCGACGGCCACGGTCGGCGGAACCTCGACGGTGCCCGGGCGCAGCGGCGTCACGTTGGCCGTGAAGCGGAAACGCGTGTACTCGAGCCCGTCGAGGGTCTCGGTCGTGCGCTCGTAGGGAAGCTGCAGGGTCTTGTTGCCCGCGGCAAACTCCAGAGTCTGCCCGCTAGCGCCCTCGGGCGCGGCAACTTCGAAGTCGTCGGTCAGGTCGAACAGCGGCACGACCACCTGCTGGTCGCGAGGCTCGCGCCGCAAGTACCAGTCGACGGTCACGGGAAAGGTCTCGCCCACCCAGACCGGTCGCTCGGGCACGCCGAGGCGCACCTTCATGTCTTCGGTGCCGGCGAGGGTTTCAACCTGTGCCCGGGCCGGCTCGCTCGACGCTTCCCGGGCACCCTGGGAGACCGTGATGGACGGGATTTCGAGTACGCCCGGTTTGCTCACTTCGACCCGGTACTGATACACGAAGGTGACCTGGCGGACCTCGCTGCGGCGTCCGTTGAGGATCGTCACCGACGACCGCACGCTCGGCGACATGCCGACGTACGTCACCTTGGCGCCGTCGATTTCGAAGGGCATGACGGTGGGTTCGGGATCCTCGGCAAAGCCGCTGACCGAGATGTTGAGCACGAAGGGCAGGTTCGCGTAGAGCGAGCGCTCGCGCACGCTGAGCCTGACCATGGGCTGGCCGTCCGCAGAGGCGACCGTTGCGGTCGCACCGACGGCGAGACCGACGGCCAGAGCGAAAGCGAGAAGGCGTGCAACGCGGGCCATGGTTACCAGTCTTTTTCTACCGGCTCGTTCTGCATTCGCTGTTGCTGTCGGCGGCGGCGCTGTCGTTCCGCTTCGCTTTCGCGGGCGCGCTGCAGGCGCCGGTCGGCCTGCTGTTGCGACATCTGTTGTTGCTGCTGCTGTTGTTGCTGCTGCTGATCTTGCTGGTCCTGGTTCTGGTCCTGCTGCGGCGGAGGCGGCGGCTGCAGTAGCTCCAGGGCCCGGGCCAGGCGTTCGATGGCCTTGCCCTGGCGGTCGAGGGTTGGCTCCAGGTCCCAGGACGCCTGGGCGGCTTCCTGGGCGCCTTGCTCGAGCAGGTCGCCGGCGCCCGCCATTTCAACGGTGGCGCCGCGCACCTCGTCTGCCGCTTCGGCAAGCTTTTTTGCCATCTCCGCGGGATCTTGCCCTTGCGGCGCTGGCCCCTGGGCTGGCGCCTGGGCAGCCGCGTCCGCCTGCTGTGCCAGGGCTTCCGAGATCGCCGACGACATCTGCTCGTGTCGACGCTGGCGCCCGCCGAGGGGGCCCAGGGCGCCGGCGAGCTCCTCGCCGGCCCGGTTGGCGGCCGATGCCGTGTCGTCCCGCGTCTCGGTCTGGTGGCGCAAAAGCTCCTGCAAATGCTCGATCACGGAGAAGAACAGCCGGCGTAACTCCTCGATGCTCGCCAATGCGTCGCGCGCCGGCGCCAGCGGGCCCGGTGCACCGGGCTGCCACTGCGCGGGCCGCCGCTGGATATCGGCCACCGCTGCCGCCAGGGCGTCGATGGACGCCAGGGCTTTGGTGCGCAGCTCGTCTGCGGTGTCGAACCGCCGGGTTTGAGCGGCGGTTTCGGCGTCGAGCTGGGCCAGCTGCTCCTCGCCGGCCCCCTGGGTTTGGGCCTGCTGCCGCGCCTGGGCCGCCTGCTGGGCTACCTTGGCTTTTTCGTCGGCAAGCAGGCCCTCGAGCCGGGCCAGTCGATCGCTCTGTCGCGTCAGTGACTCGCCCAGCGCGGCCAAGCGCTCGGCGATGGTCGGTTCGGGGCGAGTCGGGGCGTCCGGGGCGGGGTTGGCCGGGGCTTGGTCGAGCAGCGCGACGACCTGGTTCTGTTCCGCGTAGGTGAGCTCGATCAGGCTGCGCAGATCGGCAAAGCGCTCGATGGCGGCCGCCAGCGCTTCCAGCGCCCGGGTTTCGCCGGCCACCGCGTCCGACAGGCGAGCGGCGGCCAGGGCCTCGACGACGGCGCTCATGTCGGCGCGCGCTCCGCGCACGAAGGGCAGGGCAGCGCGCACCGCTTCCATCAAGCGCGCCTGCTCCGGGTCTTGCTGCGGCGCCGGCTGGTCGCCGGCGGCCGAGGGCCCCGCGTCGGCGTCGGCCGCGTTCACCCCGGCCTCCAGTCGGGCCGCGAGCTCGTCGGTGCGCTGCCCGAGCAGTTCCTGGCGCTCGCCCAGGTGCTCGGCGGTGAGCCACGCGGGAGCTGCCGGTCGCGGCTCGGCGTCGGCGTCCGCGCCGGCCTCGCTCAGGGCCAGCAGCGCGCGGGTGTGCATGTGGACAACGGCTTCGTCTTCGGCGATGCCGCGCAGCACGGTGACCGGGTCCTGGAGCTGCTCTCGCGCGCGCTTGAGCGCGCCCAGCGCGGCGTCGGCGCGTCGGTGCGCCGAGTCGCCCTGCAGGCGGCGAAGAAACCGCCGGGCGTCGGCGACGCCGACCCGGCCCGATTGCAGGTAGGTCGCGAGATTGCTCAGCTGCACCGAGCGCATGCGGTCTTCGTCGGTTCGCTCTTGCTCGGTCTTGTTCTGAATGGCGTCGAGCTCGTCGCCGGCCAGATCGGAGATGACGCCCACCTCCGCGAGCAAGGTTCGCTCGAAGGTGGCCAGCGCGTCGAACTCGCTCTGAAACGCGGCCGGCTCGGCACTGGCACCCGCGGCGTCGACGTCGGCGATGAGTTTACGTATGCGGTCGCGCGCCGAGCGCTGGTCCTCGATGACGCGTTCGAGTCGGGCTTCGAGGCTGTTTTCACCCTTGTTGAGCTGGTCGGTGAGGGCGTCGATGCGCAGGAGCACGATTTCGAGGTTGGCGCGGGCGTCGTCGCCATCGGTTCCGTCGGGCTGCAGGTTGACCGCGTCGCGAAACCAGGCGGCGGCCTGCTGCAGCTGATCGAGTGCGGCCTGCGGTTCTTGCTGCCCCTCGGCAGCGCGCGCGTGGGCAAGCGCCAGGGCGAACGCGGCGCGAAAGCGCAGCTCGGGGTCGTTGCCGGCGTTGTCTCGCGCTTCGAGCAGCTGCTTTTGAGCCGCCTCGAAGTCGCCCTGCTCCAGGGTGCCGAGGGCCCGGTTGTACTGGGCGCGGGCCCCCGAGTCCGACTGTCCGCACGCCGCGCACAACACCATCAGCAGACAGCACGCGGTCGCGATTGCCAGGCGCTTTGTCATCGCAGTCCCTCCCGCGCGGTCGCCGATCCGACCCACACCGCGCCCAGCAGCGACAGCAGGGCTCCGAGTACGAACCACGGGTATTGCTCGCCCGGCACCACGCGGACCGACGGCTCGGCGGCTTCTCGGGCCAGCGGCTCGAGGTGCGCGTCGACGATGGATTCCAGGTCGAGGGCGGCGACCCCGGCGGGTACGTACGCGCCCTCGGTGGTCAGCGCAATGTTGCGCAGAAGCTCGCCATCGAGCCGCGACACCACCGGGGCGCCGGCTTTGTCGGTTAGCAGGCTGCGCGCCCCGGTGTCCGGATCCACCAGGGTGATCTGGCTGCCCGTTTCCGAGCCGAACCCGATGGCCACCACCCGCACGCCGGCTTCGAGGGCCTCGCGGGCGGCATCCATGGGAAACGAGTCGTGGTCTTCGCCGTCGGTGATGAGCAAGACCAGCTTGCTACCGGCGCCGGGCGGAAAGGCGCCGACGGCGGCGCGCAGGGCGTCGCCAATTCGCGTGCCGCCTCGCGAGACGCTGCGGGTGTCGGTGCCGCGAAGGATCATGCGAAAGAACGCGTGGTCGCTGGTGAGCGGAGAAAGCACCGCCGCGCGGCCGGCAAACGCAACCAGGCCAACCCGATGTCCCTGCAGCTGACCGACCAGGTCCCCCAGTTCCGCCTTGGCCCGGTCGAGCCGCGTCGGTGCCGCATCCTCGGCCAGCATGGAGCGGGACACGTCGAGGGCGATGACGATGTCGGCGCGCACGCGGGTGGCGACGGTTTGCGTATCGGTTCGCGTTTGCGGCCTCATGAGCGCCACGGTCGAGAACGCAAAGCACGCAAAGATGAGCGAGAGCCGGGCGACGCGGCGGCCGGTGGTTGCCCGCTGCGCGAGCCGCACCTGCATGACCCGCGACACGAAGCGGGCGAGGGCGTCGCTGCGCCGAAGCTCGAGCCAGCCCAGCACGAGGACCAGGGCGAGCGCCGGCCACAGCAGGTGCACCCGCTCCGGGTGGACGTAACCGATGTCGCCGAACAGGAACATCAGGGGAGCCTCCGAAATACGGTGCCCGCGAGCAGCCAGCCGAGGGCGGCCAGGGCGAGACCTAGCGCCACCGCCCAGGGAAACAGCTCGTTGTATTCGCGATAGCGGTCTTCCTCGAGCTCGGTGCGCTCGAGCTCGTCGATCTGGGCGTACACGTTGCGCAGGGCGTCCGCATCGGTTGCCCGGAAGTAGACGCCGCCGGTCTTGTCGGCGATCTCGCGGAGGGTTTGCTCATCGATTTCGACCGGCACCGGGCGCAGCTCCTCGCGACCGGTAAACGGGTTGGTCGCGCGCACCGGGGCCATGCCGTTGGTGCCCGCTCCGACCGTGTACACCTTGACGCCTTTGGCGCGCGCGAGTTCGGCGGCGGCAAGCGGGTCTTCGTCGCCGGCGTTGTTTACGCCGTCCGTAAGCAGGATGGCTACCCGCGAGCTGGCGTCGCTGCGGCGCAAGCGCTCGACCGCCAGGGCGAGGCCGTCGCCGATGGCCGTGCCGTCTTCACTGCGGTCGGTGACGATCTCGAGGGACCGGGCTACGTTGGCGAGGTTGTCGTGGTCGAGGGTGAGGGGCGCCCGGGTGTCGGCGTAGCGAGCAAAGCTGACCACGCCGACGGCATCGTCAGCTCGGCCAGGCAGGCCTTCGCCGCCGAGGACGAAATCGCGAAACACGTCCTTGACCGCCTCGAGGCGGGTGCGTTCGTCGTCGCCCTCGGAGAGATCGAGGGCGCGCATCGAACCCGAGGTGTCGACCACCATCATGATGGCGATGCCTTCTCGCTTGATGCGGCTGCTCGAGTCGGGTGTGCGCGGGCCGGCCATGGCCACGGCAAAGGCCACGGTCGCCAGGGCCACGAGCGCGTCGGGCAGCCAGGCGAGGCGCGCGCGCCAGCTGGTCGCCGCAGGCAACAGGCGGAACGAGGAAAACAGCACCCGCCCGGCGGTGTGCTGCGACCAGTAGAAGACCGGCAGGGCCGCAAGGGCGACGAGGAGCAGCGAGGGCCGCTGTAGCTCGATGGCGTCCATGGTGTGGGTTCAGGCGGCGGCTGCCGCGCTGTCCTCCGCCCGCAGGCGCGTGTCGTCGATAAACCGGCGCGCGACGTCGATGGCCCGCTGCGATTCGGCATCGTCGGGCTCGTGGCCGGCGAACTTGACCCGGTCGCACAGGGCGAGAAACGACGACAGGGTCGCCTGGTGTTCCGCGCTCAGCTCGCGCGAGCGCCGCGCCTCGCGCAGAAACTCCTCGGTTGTCAGCTCGGGCGCGCGCAGGGAGAAGCGATCCTCGAGGTAGCGACGAACGATGGCCGACAGTTCCACGAACCACATGTCGGCTTCGCTCGGGCCCGGCAGGCCGCCGCGTTCGAGCACCTGCAGGCGCCCGATGGCCTTGTCGTAGGCAGAGATGCGGGCGCGGGTGCGCGCGGCGCGCCGCCACAGCACGATGGCGACGATCACCAGGGCGAGGGCGCCGCCGAGGGCAAACAACGGCCATGCGCGAACGAGCAGCCAGGGCGACGGCTCCTCGAGTTGACCGCGGGCCGGTCGCAGGTCTTGCTCGGCGGCCTGTTCCGGCAAGACCGAAGCAACCGCCAGCGCCAGCTCGTCGGTGAGCAGCTCGCGCACCGGGGCGTCGGGGCCCGGGGCCGCGCCACTGGCCGGCTGCCCCTGGCCTGGCTGGCCTCGTTGATCGACCCACTCGATGCGCAGGGGGGGGATGCGCTGACGGCCGCTGCCCGGCGATTGCAGCGTGTAGCGCTGCACGTACTTCGTGCCGCCATTTTCCCCCGGCGCCTGGCGCGGCGCGAAGTCGACGATGGAAAAGCGGCCCAGGGCATCGCCAAACCCCGGCATCTCGACCGCGACGCCCGCCTCGGCGGTGACCTCGAGCGTGAGGGTGAGCTTGTCGCCGAGGCGCGGCTCTGACGGGCGCACAGACACCGTGGCGGCAATCGGTCCGTCTTGCTTCGTGCGCTCGAGGGCCTCACCCGCGGGTTCGCTGACGGACGGTTCGTCGACGGGCTCGCCGGCGCACGCGGCCATGGCGACCGCCGCGGCGACGGCCGCCGCGCAGGCACAGCGCCAGGGAGCGGGGCGGCGCAGTGAGAATCTCGCCCGAGTCATCGTCGAAGCCTCCGCTCCCGCATGCGAAAGAACCGAATGAGCGGGTCGATGACCGGTTGGGTCGCGTCGATGTCGATGAGGTCGATGTTCGACGCACGCAGGGCCGAGCGAAGTGCATCGACGCGTTCCGTCGATTGTCGGGCCACCAGGTCGCGAAACGCCGTCGACTCGGTGTCGACCAGCCGGCGCGCACCGGTCTCGGCGTCTTCCAACGCGATCAGCCCCGCCGGCTGAAGCTCGCTTTCCCGCGCGTCGGTGATCCGGGCGCACACCACGTCGTGACGGCGATTTGCGCTGCGCAACACGGGCAGGTAGTCGTCGTCGAGAAAGTCCGACACCAAAAACAACACGGCCCGGCGGGGCAGCACCCGCCGACAGAAGTCGAGGGCGTGGGCGATGTTGGTCGAGCGTCGGGGCTCGCGCGCGGTCGCCGCGCGGAGCTTGCGAAAACGCGACAGGATGGCTCGCGGCAGGCCGAAGGGGTTGGGGCGCCAGCGCGCGGCCGTGGCCTCGTCGGGCTCGGCGCCGCGGGCGAGGACCTCGCGCACCACGCGCAGCGCGTGCTTTTGTCCTTTGCGCGGTGGGATGTACTCGTCGGCCTCGCCGTGAAACAGCAGCAGCCCGACCTTGTCGTCGTTGTTGATCGCCGAGAACGCCAGCAGGGCCGACAGCTCGACGGCGGCCTCGCGTTTGCTTCGTCCCGCCGAGCCAAAGTCCTGGGACGCGCTGACGTCGACGAGCAGCAGCACCGTGAGTTCGCGCTCTTCGACGTAGCGCTTGACGTAGGGCTCGCCATGCCGGGCCGTCACGTTCCAGTCGATCGTTCGCACGTCGTCGCCGGGCACGTACGGGCGGACCTCGTCGAACTCCATGCCGCGCCCCTTGAACACCGAGAGGTAGGCGCCGGCCAGGACGTCGGCGACCTGGCGTCCGGTGTGCAGCTGTACGCGCCGCACCTGAGAAACGATTTCGCTGGGCAGCATTGCCGTGCGCTCGCTGGTCGCTCGCTCCCCTACGGGACTTCGATGTTCTCGAGAATCTGCGAGATGATGTCGTCGGAGTCTTTGCCCTCCGCCTCGGCCTCGTAGGTCACGAGGATGCGATGGCGAAGCACGTCGTGGGCGATCGACTTGACGTCGTGGGGGCTGATGTAGCTTCGGCCTTCGAGCAGGGCGAACGCCTTGGCGAGCTTGATCAGGTTGATGGAGGCTCGCACCGAGGCGCCGTTTTCGACCAGCGGCACCAGGTTGGACAGGCCGGCGGCGCCCGGGTCGCGGGTGGCCGCCACCAGGTCCACCACGTAGCGCTTCACTTTGTCGTCGACGAAGATCTGGTCAACGACGTTGCGCGCAGCGAGAATTTCGTCGGGGCCCATGACCTTGCTGGCGGCAGGAGTGGCGCCGCTGCCGGCCATTCGATCGAGCACCTTGAGCTCCTCTTCGCGGGTCGGGTACGAGACCTTTACCTTGAGCATGAAGCGATCGAGTTGCGCTTCGGGCAGAGGGTAGGTGCCCTCTTGCTCGATGGGGTTTTGCGTGGCCAGCACGAGGAAGGGCTCTTCGAGGCGAAACGTCTGCTCGCCGAGAGTGACTTGCCGCTCCTGCATCGCCTCGAGCAGCGCCGCCTGCACCTTGGCCGGCGCGCGGTTGATTTCGTCGGCCAGCACCAGGTTGCCGAAGACGGGGCCCTTCTTGACCGAGTAGCTGCCCTCCTTGGGATTGAACACCTGGGTGCCAGTGACATCGCCCGGCAGCATGTCGGGCGTGAACTGAATGCGGGAAAAGCGGCAGTCCACCGCGTCCGCAAGCGTGCGGACGACCAGGGTCTTGGCGAGACCGGGAACGCCCTCGAGCAGGACGTGGCCGCCGGCGAGGAAGCCGAGCAGCAGCCGGTCGAGCATCGCTTCCTGGCCAACCAGGACCTTGCCGACCTCCGCCTTGAGGGAGCCAAACCGCTCCTTGAACTTAGAAATCTCGTCGCCGATCTGTGGGTTGCTCATCGCATGGGTCCGATAAGGGGTTGATACGTGGTGCATCAGCGTGGCCGCCCCTGTCAACCGACCGACCTCGCGAGCCTATTCCCGGTCAGGGGTGTCATGAAAAGCCTCACATGATCGTGTGGTTACGCGCAGGGCAGTGTGATCCAAAAACTTCGGTCCCGGAACGCCCACAGGTAATTTTGTGCGGTGGAAAACATATCGGGTCGCGAGGATTTCTTCCGATCATCGGTTTCGGCTTCGGTGCTCCGGCGTCAACTGGCGGCCGAGCGCCCGGCCGTGCTGCGCGTGCGCGGGCGATCGATGACGCCGCTGGTTCCCGAGGGCTCGCGCGTTCGGCTTCGCTCGGTTTCTCGCAACGAGTCGCTCCGCGGCGCCGTCGTCGCCGTGGACACCGGCAGCTACGTAGCGGTTCACCGGGTCACGCGGGCGCGCGCGAATCGCATTCGTACCCAGGGCATCGCGCGGGCCCAGCCGGATCCGGAGTGGAGCAAGGGCGATGTCATCGGGGTGGCGTGCTCGGTGGCCAGCCCCGGTTGCGCCTGGCGCATTGAATCTGAACAGCGTTTACGCACTCTGGGCAGGGTGGCCGCGGTCGGGGCGCGGATTTATCGCGCCATGCGTGGGCCCTTTTTTCGCCGGCCGGGTTAATACCAAATGGTGAGGCGGGCCGTGTCCCGCGTTACGCGCCATGGGCGAAACGCACACGATAGATGTAGCCGTTGCGGGTTTCGGGTTTCGGTTTCGCGCGTCCTCGCCCGCGCGGGACCTGATCGCCAGCCGGTTTCAGGCGTTCTTGGCGCAAGAGTCCCTGGACGAGTCTGCTCGAGCGATCGAGGACGTCACCGAGATCGAGGTCGAGCTCGACGACGACTACCCGCTGCCGTCCGCGCCAACGGTCACCGTCAATCGAGTCGGCAACGACCTGCGTTTGCTCGGCCCGCACGTCGACGCTCGGGTCAGCCGCAGCCTCGGGTCCGCCCGCCTGGCGGGGCCCCTGTCGGAGCGCCCGGTCGATGCCCTGTTGCGAATGCTGCTATCGGCGCGCCTGCTCCGCCGCGGCGGGCTACTGGGGCACGCGTCGGCCGTCCTTATCGGCGGTCGGGCCTGGCTGTTCCCGGGACCGTCGGGGATCGGCAAGACCACGGCGGCGACGCGCCTCGCCGCCGCTGAGGGACTTGGCGCCAGCATTTTGTGCGACGAGGCGGTGGCAGTTTTGCCCGGTGCGCAAGGCGAACTAATTGCCCACGCGACGCCGTACTGGCGCGCAGAGCCGGTGTCGGCGCCCGTGGCGGCCATGCTGTTTCCGCGCCGGGGCCCGCGCCAGTGGCGGCGTCTGTCCAAGGGGACGGCAACCGCGAGACTGATTTCGTCCGTCGGGCCCCTTTTGCCCGAGGCCGTGCCGGGGGCGTTTTCCGTGGCGGCCCGCATGGTGCAAAAGGTCGAGACGGCGGAGGTTTGTATGAATCGGGTGGAAGACGTCGAAGAGTGGCTCGCACCGACCCTCGCCAGTCGCCTCCGGGCGGCGGCGTAGGCGGCAGAAATGCGTCCCGCCGTGGTAGGTTCGCGCCATGGTCGATGACAACGCCGAGGGGGGCGACGGCCGCGACTCAGACGAAACCGGTGGCTACGAGCCGCCCTCGATCGTCTGGGAGGAGCGCTACGAGCCCGTCGGATTCGGGGTGAGCTGCGCGCGTCAGGAAGGCAATCCCGGCTGCGCGCCGGGGCCCACGTTTACGTGACCGCGCCATGGCCCACGTGAGGGGGAAAAGCGGAACGCGTGGAGGTCTGGCGGCAGTCGCCGAACGGGCCGCCGCGAGCTACGTGCCGCTGCAGGCCCAGCTCGAGGTGACCGGGCGCTGCCATCTCGACTGCGTGCACTGCTACCTCGACGTCAAGCGCCCGCCTCGTGGCGAACTGTCCCTGCCGGAGATCGAGCTCGTACTCGACGGCCTGCGCGACGCCGGGACGATGTTCCTCACCATCACCGGCGGCGAGGTGTTTCTGCGCCGGGACATCTTCGAGATCATCGGCGCCGCCCGCGACCGCAACTTCGCGGTCAGGGTGTTTACCTCGGGCACTCTTCTCAATCGGGAAAAGGTGGCGCGGCTCGCGGCGCTCGAGCCCATGGCCGTCGAGATTTCGATCTACGGAATGCGCGGCGACGTGCACGATGGCATCACCCAGCGTCGCGGTTCGTTGCGCAAGAGCTTGCGCGCCGCGGTGCTCTTGCGCCGCGCCGGTGTACCCGTGCTGATCAAGAGCCCGATGCTGGCGGGAACCGACGGCGGTCACTTCGATCTCGTCGACGCCGCGCGCCGATTGGGCGCGGGCTACAAAATCGATCCCTCGCTAATCTCGCGGCGCGACGGCGGCACGGAGCCGCTGTCGTCGAGGCCGTCGATCGACGACCTGCAGGAGCTTTTGTCCGATCGACGCGTGGTACCCGAGCTCGGCGAGTTGCCGCCGAGGCGCGACCCCGCCGAGGCGCCGTGCGCGATCGGCCGTCGGGTGGTGCGCATTGGGCCCACGGGCGACGTGTTTGCCTGCAGCGTGTTTCCGGTGCCCGCCGGCAACGTGCGCGAACAGCCCTTCCTGGACATCTGGCGAAACTCGCCGGTGTTGCGAGAGATTCGAGGAATTACCCTGGGCGACCTGGAGGGCGAATGCTCGACCTGCTCGCGTCAGGGGTATTGCGGGCGATGCAGCTCGCAGGCTCTTCTCGAGCACGGCAACTTCAAGGGACCGTCGGCCGAGGCGTGCGATCGCGCCGAGGCGCGCGAGCGCGCGCTGGGCGTGTCGCCGCCGCCCGGCGCGCGGCGGGTAGCCGACGGCCAGGGGCCGGTGGGGCGGCGCAGCTTCGACGGTGCCTTCGTCTCGATCGACGCTCTGCGTCCGCAGCGCTAAAGAGAGCACGAGCTCCGACTCGCGCGGCTCCGACTACCGGGAGTACCGCGGCGTTTCGCCCTAGTGGATCGAGGCCAGCTTGCGCTCGACCAGCACCTGGGCGAACGCCATGACGTCGTCGAGCACCTCATCCTGGGCGCGCCCGAAGTCGCTGGCCAACGACGCGGCGATGGAGCCGAGGTCGCGCTGGCCGTCGAGCATGCGCCACACGGAGCCACCGGTCCCGTTGAGCCCGAGGATCACGCTGCCCGCGAGGTCGAGAATCACGACCTCGCCAGCAACCTCCCGGCTCACCACGTTGCCGTGGCGCAAGATGGACTCGGCCTTCACTCGACCCTTCGTACCACGTTCTCGACGGAGTCGGTGATGTACAGATCACCGGTCGTGGGGTCGAACGCGACGCCCACGGGGGCATTGGCTCGGGCCTCCACTCCCGTCCCGTCGGCGACCGCTCCCACGTCGGGGTCGCCCATCAGGGTGGTAACGCGTCCCGTGGCGAGCTCGATTTGGCGAATCGTGTGGCCGGCACGTTCCGTGATGTAGAGGCTCTGGCCGTCACAGGCGACCCGGGCCGGGTCGTTGAAGGCGGCCAGCGGTCCAACGCCGTCGCGGGTTTGCGCCAGGCCCGGAGAACCCGCCACCGTGCTCACGACTGGCGGCGACGCCCGAAGGTCGATTTTGCGCACCAGGTTGGGGCCGTTGCCGCGGTTCGACTCGACCACGTACAGCGCGCCGTCGCAAAAGGTCACGCCCTCCGGCGCCGAGAAAAGGGCGACCTCGACGGAGCCGTCGGCCAGGCCGATGTCTCCGTCCTTGCCGGCGAAAATCTCGACGTCGCCGCTGGTGAGGTCGGCGCGCCGAATCACCTGATCGTCCGGCGCCGCCAGGTACGCGAAGCCGTCGTCGGCGACGGCGAACGAGCGGGACGCAAAGACTGAGGTTTCAAAGGCGAGGCTTGCCCCGGTTGTGGGTTCGATTTCGCGAAGCACCGCGTTGGCACCACTTTGCAAAAGAGCGAAGACGCGGTCGTCCACCCCGCCCACGTCCAGCGAGTTGTTGAGCGGGGAAAACGAGGCGGGCGTGGTGACCGCGGCGGTCGCCTTCGAAATCGTGCGTATTGTCTGGTTGCCCTGGTCCGCCACGTAGACCGTGTCGCCCGAGACTCCCGGCACGATGCTGACCGCCACCGGGTCGAAGAACCGCGCCGCGTCGCCGTTGCCGTCCTCGAAGCCGACCCGCGGCCCTTGCCCCGCGAGCGGTGTCAGCGAGGGCGAGCCTCCGCTCAGGTCGGCGGTCGCCAGCCGCGCCTGGGTTTGCTCGGCCACCACGAATACCCGGCTGCCGACGTTGCCCAGGGCTCGCGGCTGGACCACGGTTGGCGTCGCGATGTCCGTGGCGACGGTGCCGCCCCCGAGGTCCACCGTTCGAACTCCGTTGGTGATGTCCGCGACCGTGAGAACGTCGCCATCGGCTTCGACGTCGCCGAGCAAGCCGAAGCGCGCCGTTGCCAGCGGACCGTTCGCGGCGCCGGCGGTGTTGATGACTCCGGCGACGGTCGTGGTCGTGAACTGACCCGTCAGCTCGGTGCGGCGAACGGCGTTGCTGTCGACCACGTACAGGGCGCCATCGCCGCCCAGGCTCATGCCGCCGACCCCGTCGGAATAGAACGCGCCCGGGGGAGCTCCTGTATTGCCGTCGAAAGCCACGCAGAAGTCGCCGCCACCGCCGGCGATCACGGTTGCCGTCGATTGCGCGAGGTCGAACAGGTGCATGCGGCAGCGGGCCGGGCCCGACTCGAGGACAACGATTCTGTCGGAGCCGATGAACTCGATGTGGCGGGGATTGACGAGGTTGGCGCTGGCGAGTGGTCCCGAGGCGCCCGGTCCCACGACGGTCGTCACCGCGCCGGTGGCCGTGTCGAGGGCTCGCACGCGATTCGTGTTGTCGACGATGTAGAGCGTGGTTCCATCCGAGGCGAGGCCCTGCGGGGTCGAAAACCGGGCGTCGCTCCCGGTTCCGTCGGCGGTACCCGCCTCGTTGGCGACGCCGGCGACCGTCTCGACCAGTCCCGTTGCGGGATCCACCGAGCGGATCGCGTGAACGGCCCCGCGGTTTCTGTCCATCGTGAAGTACGCCTTGCCGTCGCCGGCGACCTCGACGTGCAGGGGATCGAACATGCGAACCCCGGTGCCGGTGCCGTCGGCGACGCCCGTGCCGCCGGAGCCGCCCGCCAGGAGCGACACCCTGCCGAACAGACTGCACGTCGGGTTGCAGCCGTCCCCGTTTACGCTGTTGTTGTCGTCGCAGCGCTCGCCGGTATCCGTGACGCCGTCGCCGCAGAACGCGACCTTGCACTCGACGGTGGCGCCACTGCCGTTTTCGAGCACGATCTGCTGGCGGCAGCCGTCGGCTTCGGTGTTGGTGTTGCCGTCGCCGTCGTCGCATTCCTCTTCGAGGATCTGGCCAAACGCAATGCCGACGTCGATCACGCCGTCGCCGCACGAAGGCGCCCGGCAGTTCGTGCGGCACGCCAGCGGTGTCGCGTCGTCGTTGCGGATGCCGTTGTCGCACTCCTCGCCCGAATCGACGATGAAGTCGCCGCACGTGGGGAGCTTGCAGTCGGGGCGACACGCGTCGGGCTCGAGTCCGTTTTCGTCGCCGTCGTCGCATTCTTCGAAGAACGGGGCCCGGTCGTCGACGATGCCGTCGCCGCAGAAGGGCAGTGAGCACGCCGGGCTCGCCCGACACCGGTTGGGCTCGTTGGCGTTGTTTTCACCTTCGTCGCATTGCTCGATGTCGGGGCTGGTCGCCCCGTCGCCGCAGCCGCACACGCCGGACACGCAGGCGAACTCGCCGCCCTCGGTGGCGCAGGTCGTGCCGTCGTCGAGCGGCTCTTGCGTCACGACGCGGGCTTCTTCGTTGCACTGGCGTTCGGTGCACGGGTTGCCGTCGTCGAGGGGAACCGCAAAGCAAAACCCCTCGTTGCAGTCGTCGCCCTCGCACTCGCAGCGGACCGGGTTGGCGCAGAACGTGCCGCCGGCGAAGCAGTCGTCGATGCTCCGGCACGGCGAGGTGAGGCGCACCTGGGCGGTGGACTCGTCGTCGGCGATGATGGGGGCGGTCGCGCGGCCGCGGGCCACCACGTCGCCAGCGGCGTCGAGGCCTTCGATGAGCACTTCGACCTGGTCGCCATCCTGCCCGCGGTCGTCGGCCAGCACGATAAACGTCCCGGGAAATGGCGAGGGCGGGTCGACCCGGCGCTCGTCGGTGGTGAGCTCGCTGTCGCCCCGCGACAAACGCGAGACGAATCGGATCTGGCTGATGGACGGCGCGAGCTGCGGGTCAGCATCGACCGTGACCAGGACGAAGGTCCGGGTGCGGCAGCCGGGCAGGGCGCCAAGCAGTGCGGCCAGGGCGGCGAAAAGCAGGATTTTCTTCATCGGCTCGAGTCCTCAGCGCATGCCCAGGGCCGATACGTCGCCGGAGATTTCGCCGTCCGGCAGGCCGTCGTTTTGAATGATCGCGATGGTCGTGATGGTGCCGGCTACGACCGCGCCCGCGGCCGCCCAGAACCACCACCGCTTGTACAGCGGCGGCGGCCGAATGATGGCGTCCTCGGTGACCAGGAAGCCCAGCGGTGCCGACGGCGTGCCCAGGGTGTCGAGAACGCCGCCGTTTCTGTCGAGGGCCAGGATGTAGTACTCCATCGGGTACTCTTTGCCGACCAGGGGCGGCCCCATCACCGGGAGCCTGGCGGCGGGCTTTTTGGCCAGGGCGATGGTGTCCCATTTCTTGGCGCCCTTTTTGCGGTAGCGGAGCTCGCGGCGGGCGATCATGCCGAGCGGGTCGGACGCGACCTTGACCGGAATCGTCACGGGCTTGCCGGGAGGCACTTTGCCCGGGGCCAGGTGCTCGAGCTTGAGCGGCGTCTTTTTGGACCAGAAGGTCAGGGCGTTTTCGAAGGCGGCCTGGGCCTCTTCGCGCAGCCCGGTGCCGTCGGCGGCGGGCTCGATGGCCAGGTAGCGCTTGAACGAGTCGACGGCCGTGGCTTCGTCGCCGGACAGCACGGCCGCCTGGCCGCGAAGCCGATAGATCTGCTGCAGAACCACGCGTGGATTGCCGGCTTTGGACTGCGCCTTTTCGAGGGCGGCCAGGGCGCCGGGCGCGTCGCCTTCGGCGTACAGGCGCCGGGCTTCGGCCATGGCCGGCGGCTCCTGGCTGCGCGCCTCGGCCTCGCGCTTGCGGTGGTATTCGGCTCGCTGGCCGCGAATTTCGGTCAGGATTGCGTCGATGGTTTCGGGCGCGACCACGTCGGGGGCCTCGCGGCGAAAGGTCTTGAGCTGCTCTTCGGCGCGGGCCAGCCGGTCGAGGTCGTTGTCGATGGCGTACTGCTTGCGCTCGGCCTGGGCCAGGTTGAACAACACCTCGGCCCGGCCGGTGAGGTCGTACACGGCCGTGTACGCGCGAATGGCCTCGGCGAACTTCGAGAGCTTCATCGCCTTTTCGGCGGCCGCGAACTGCTTGCGCGCCTCCTGCTCGGCGACCGACTTCACCTCGGTCAGGTTGCTTTCCGCTCGCGCCTTGTCGGACGCGCTCGGATTGGCCTCACCGAGGAATCGCTCGTAGTTGCGCTTGGCCGCCACGAGGTTCTCGTAGTCGCCGTCCCGCTGAAACTGGAGCCGTCGGGCCTGGGCGATGTTGAAAAGCAAAAGAGGCGACCGCATCAATCGGTACGCCTCTTCGTATTTGTCAGCCGCCTCCGAGTACTTCTTGTCGGCGTAGAGTTCTTGTCCTTCTCCGAACACCTTGCGCGCATCTTCGAACGCGTCGGCCCGGGCGGACGCGGCGGAGAGTGTGAACAGCAGTGCAAAGAGGAGAACAGACAACCAGCGTGGGTTATCGGTTGAACACATCGATCGTGCCGTCCTTGTCGGTGAGCGGTTTTTTGGGCTCTTTGTCTTTGGGCGGGTCTTTTTTGCCCGAGCCGGAGTCTTTGGGCGGGCGCCGCGTGGTGCGCCGTTTCTTTTCGAGGACAACCGCCTCGGACGTCTCTTCGCCGGCGAGGACCTCGAGCGACAGGGTTTGCGATTCGTAGCGCCGACGCTCGATGGTCACGACGTACGAACCAGGCGCCAGGTCGTCGATCTGCACCACGCGCCCCTCGCCCCGCTTTTTGCCGTCGATGAGCACCCTGGCGTCATCGAGATTGGTCTTGATCACCAGGCTGCCCGCGGTGGCAGCCGGGGCTTCGGGCTCCGGCGTGAGTTCTGGCTCCGGTGCGGGTTCGGGCTCGGGGGCAGGCTCGGGCTCGGGCTCGACGGCGGCCCGTGCCGGCTCCGTGGCCGCGGGCGGTTCGATGCTGCCGTCGCTTTCGCCGCCGCCGAAGGCCGCCCAGCCTCCGCCCACGCTGGCCGCGAACAGGACCGCGATGATGGCGATGATCGGCGCCTTGCTTTTGGGCGCCGGATCCGAGGTGAGCGCGCGATTGCTCACCTGCGCCGTCGCCGCCGCGGCTGGCTTGGCAACGCCGTGAATGGGGTCGGCCTCGGTGGGGCGCAGCGGTTTCTTCGGCGCTTCGGCCTGGCGAGTCGCGGCGTCGGGGGCCGCTGTCGTGGTCATCAAGTGCCGCCCCGACGGGTCGAACGTGCCGTCGGCCTCGGCGGCGCTTCGCGCGGCGGTCAGGGCATCCTGCAGCTCCGCCGGCGTGTCGTAGCGGTCGTCGGGACCCTTTTCCAGGCACTTCATGATGACGGCCTCGAAGTGCGCCGACACCGGGCCCAGGCTGCTCGGCATGGGAGGCGTTTCGTGGATTTGCTTGTGCAGCAGATCGATGGCGCTGGTTCCCGTGTGCGGAAACTGGCCGGTGAACATGCGGAACAGGATCACGCCCAGCGCGTAGATGTCGGTGCGATGGTCGACGCCCGTGCCCATGCACTGCTCGGGAGACATGTAGTCGGGCGTTCCCATGGCGACGCCGGTGCGCGTGCGCGTCATAGCCGCCTCTTCCCCCGAGAGCTTCGCGATGCCGAAGTCGAGCAGTTTGACTTCGGTTCGACGCCCGCGCTTGACCAAAAAGATGTTGTCGGGCTTGAGGTCGCGGTGAACGATGCCGGTCTCGTGGGCGGCCTGCAGTGCGTCGAGCACCTGCTCCATGATCGCGAGGATTTCGTCTGGAGGCAGCAGCGGTCGGGCGCCGAGTTCCTCCTCGAGGCTGGCGCCCTGGAGGTGCTCCATGACGTAGTACTCGCGGCCGTCGGCTAGCTGGCCAAATGCGAACACGTCGACGATGTTGCGGTGGCCAATCTGGTTGACCGCCCGGGCCTCGGCCACGAACCGCAGCACGACCTCGCGATTGGCGGCCACGTGGGGGGCGAGCACCTTGATGGCGACCTTCTTGCCGATGACGGGGTGGACGCCGGCGTAGACCTCGCCCATGCCGCCTTCGCCAATCTTGCCGGTGACCTGGTACTCGCCGACCATGGTGTCGACCGCCAGGTCACTGGGGTTGGCCTGCGCCGCGTAGTCTTCGAAGGACTGGGACGGACCGCCGGTGCCGAACTGCTGCTCGACCGGGTCGGGCGTGACGGCGCGCTGGGCGGTGGCGGCGCCGAGGGCGCCGAGCTGGGTGCCCGCCACCACGCCCGGCGGGTTCGGATGTGCCTCCGCCGCGGGCGCGGGCATAACGGTAGCGTCGGTGCCGCTCACCGAGTTGCGCATCGCGCAAGGTTCGTGCGGGCACTGCCGCGCGCCGTCAGGTACTGGCTTGTTGCACTGCGGGCAAAGCACCGCGGTCTCCCCCCTTGCGAGGAGTTTACTCGATCTGGAGTGTTACTTCCTGCTCGGACACGAAGAACTCGCGCTCGCCTTTTTCGCTGCGCACGAAGACTCGAGTGCCGTACGACCGCCGGTCGCCGCCAGGCAACTCGTCGGGGTCGACGATGCCTTTGTCGTTGTCGGGGTTGTAGGTGTTGGGGGCACCGTTGAGGCGGTTGCCGAAGTCGAGGAACGAGATCTGCCCCTTTTCGTCCGTTTGACCGAAGTTCGGCGAGTCCGGCAGTTCGCCGGTCACGAAGCTTTCGAAGCGCCGGTAGAAGTAGCGCTCCTCCTGGGCCCAACCGACCAGCACGTCGGCCTTTTCGAGCGGGTTGCCTTCGGCGTCGACCACGGTGATGCCGAGATAGCCCGTGGTGCTAAGCGCGCCGTCCACGGGACAGTCTTCGCCCTGTACGTCTTCGCGAATGAACAAGGTGCGCGAGACCTGTTCGACGACGCCGCAACCGGGCAGCCGCACGTCGGCGATGACCTGGGTTTCTCCGGCCTTTCCTGATTCGGGAGCCCCGACGATGAAGAAGTACGTGCCGGCCCGTTCCGATTGAACGGCCGGGTAGAACTCGTCCGTCGGCAGCGGGTCCAGGCTATCCGGGTCGAGCACTGGCGGCGGCTGGGCGCTGCCCTCGAACCGAAAGCGCACCTGGGCTTTGTCGATCGGCACGCGATTCTGGTCGAACACGTGCACGTAGAACGCCGACGCGACCTGCGAACCGATTTCGACGCAAGCGGAGGTTGTCGTTACCTCGAGGACTTCGATGTCGTTGTTGTCGTCGCGCTTCTGCGACGTTGGGATCTGGCGCTCGGTCAGGCCACCTTCATCGGGCACGCAACGGCAGGCGCCCGTGTCTTGCTCGCACTCGCTAATGCCCTCGCATGTGCCCGACTTGCAGGTACCCAGGCACGGAACCTCTTTTTGCGATTCGTCGAGGCAAACGGCGTCGCATTCGACACCGTCGTTGACCGGGCCCGCAATGCACACGCCGACCTCGCAGCGCCACTCGGTGCACTTGGTGTCGTCGCCGCAGTCCGACGCGGTCTCACAGGGTTCGTTGGGCCCGAGGCTGGCTGCATCCTCGGGGGCCAGGGACATACCGCCGGTGAGCGGTGCGAACGGCGAGCCGGCGCCCGCCCACGGAAAGCAATAGCTGGCGACGTCGCCGTCGGACGTGGCCGTAACCATGACCAGGTCCGAGAAGGTGCTGTCTGCGAACGTAAACGTCGGGTCTGCTACCGCTACCGCACCGACGCCGGCGACCGTCGGCAGCGTGCGGCTCGCCTCAGCGGCGCCGGTGACCAGATTGAGCTGGTACATGGTGCGATCGTTGGAGCCTACGTACAGTTTGCCGTTTACCGGGTCGATGTTGATGCGGCTGACCGCCGACCCACCGGGAAGCGCCGTCGGGCCCCAGACCAGCGTGGACGACGAGCCGTCATCGCGCACGAGCGCCACGCGACCGAAGGCGTCAACGGCCGCGATGAGGTCGGCGTAAGGCGGCCGGAACTCGGCGAACACCTGGCCCTGCATCGGGAACGGCGGCGCGATGGAGCGAGTCCACACGACGGTGCCGTCGGTGCGGCTCAGCGCCTTGATCTCGCCGTTGCCGGTGGCCACGTAGATCTTCGAGTTGCGCACCACCGGGGCGGCGGCGACCGAGCCGATGTCGCGACTCCAGGCGGCGGTGCCCGTGAGGATGTCGATGGCCCAGATCGTGCTCTGACTCGACAGCGAGGGCTTGTCGGTCGTGATGTACAGAAGGTCGTTTTCGATGTCGAGAAAGCCGTTCGACAGCACCGCTCCCACGTCCGAGCCTGCGAACTCGTTGAAACGCCACACCACGGCGCCGGTCTCGGCGTTGAGGGCGACGACCTGGTTTGCGGTGTCGGCGCCGGTGCAGGATCCCCCGCTTCCGAAAGCGGTACCGACGTAGACCAGGCTGGTCGAGTACGCGGCCTGAAACGACGCGCTGGCAAAGCGGCGCAGGTGGAGCGTCGGAGAGCCGAGAATCTTATCGCCGGACGCGCCCGGGCAGCTGCCGCGCTGCAGGTTCGTGCGCCACAGGTATTGAATGAACGGAAAGTCCGGGTTCGACGACCGCTCCGGGTTCAGGGATACGACGGTGCCCTGTTCTTCGGCGAGGAACACCCGGTAATCGGGAGACTCGTCGTCGCCGATGTTGATCGGGGTTGGCGTGTCCGTCGAGCGGCTCGACAGGGAGTAGTCCTTGACGGTGCCGCGGGTATCGATGTCGGTAATGGTCGAACCCAGGTCCTTGAGCGACCGAAACGTGACCGTGGTGCCGCCCGAGAAGATGGCGCCTTCGAGCACCGGGTGCGTGCCCGCGTTCGTGACCACGCCGGCGCCCACGGACAGGGTCCCGGACGACTCCGGGCTGGTAGAGCACTGCGCGGCAGCGTTTTGAGGAACCGCGGCAAGGGCGAGACCGGCCGCGCCCAGCGCGAGTGCGGTCGGGAAGAAGAAACCGCCGGCGCCTCTCATTGCTGGGGCCCCACGAGCTCGAAATTGGTCTGCGCGAGCAGGGCATCGTCGGACGCGCCCTCGAAGGCTTCAATGGAGAACTGGCCCGTCACCAGCGACCGGGTGATCGGAGTGCCTCGCACCAGGAACCGATAGAGGCCGACCATGCGCTCGCCCTGGACCTCGGCCTTGTCCACCGTGATGTCGACGCCAGGTGTGAGCGGGTGGGGCACCGACGCAGGTGCGTCCTCGGCCATCGAGTAGGCGGCCCAAAAAGAAGAGTAAAGCTGTGCGTTCGGGAGCCGAATATCAAACCGAACGACGACGACGTCATCGCGCTGAGGAATCGCCAGACCGACGTAGAGATCCTTTACATCGAACAGGCCAAAGCTCGCCTCGTAGGTGCCGCTCTGGGCGCCCTCGTAGGTGCGGGCCACGCCCATTTCGGCCTCGACGGGCTCGTCCGGCATGGTCGGTTCGTCGGTATCGCCCGTCGTGCTGTCGCCGGGCTGCGGACCGGGCGCCGGACGTGGCTCTTCCTTGCTGCAACCCACCGCGCACACCAACACCAGCGCGAACGCGGCCAGGCCGCCTTCACTAGACAGTCGTCGCATTTTCTCTCCGCTTCCCTCTGCAGGTCGGCTCCCCAAAAGGGGAGAGTCCAGGCAAAAGGGTGCCTCATTGGTTCGTGAGGCGCAACACGGGAAATCGCGCACGTGTACGCACACCGGCAATGCCGAGTCCGGTGGTGCGATCCCCTGTGGAAGGGCCTCCATTGCGTGCAAACCTGCCATCGCCGGGCGCGGCTCGAAAGCGGAAACCCTCGCGGCGCGGCTCTGAGCCCACCCGATCGTGTGGGGCACTGTGACGCACGCTACGCGCGGCCCCGCTGGCAGGGGCTTTGGGCGCGGCACGGGGGCCGGGGGCTCGGCGCCTCGGCGGCGCCGCCCGGCGCGATCGGCCTTCTGAACTTGCTACGGACCCGGCGATAGCCCGGCGTGGTGGGCCGGGCCCGTCGCGAGAACGGCCGGGGTGGACGTGGCTTTTCCGCGCCGACTGACCTACACAGGCGCCATGCCGACAGCACGCGGGGCGGGTCCGCGAACGGAGTCAATTGGGGGCCGGTGGGCCGCGACCATCGCGCTAGCGGCGGCCGTCGTCGGGTGCGGAGGGGAGCCGCCCGGGGCTGCCCGGCCGCCCATGCCCGTGGCGACGGAGACGGTCGCGGCGTCGCCGGTCGCCGATCAGACGGTCCTGACCGCGACGATTCGATCGCGCGGGGCGGTCGACATCCGGCCCGAAGTCTCCGGGTACCTGGTGTCGATTGCCGCGAAGTCGGGCCAGCGGGTCGAGGCGGGTCAGGAACTGATGCAGATCGACCCCGCCCGGCAGCGCGCGACGGTCAGTCAGTCGCGGGCGCTCACCGCCGGCGCGTCGGCCGAGCTGGCTCGCTCCAAGGCAAATCTGGCCCAGCTCGAGGCGTCCCTGGAGCAGGGGCAGGCGGACCTGACCTTCGCCAAGCGCCAGGCGGATCGAGTCGCGGGCCTGTACGCCACGCAAAACGCGTCCCGTGAATCGTTTGACCAGGCGTCGGCGGGGCTCAAGCGGGCGCGGGCGCAGGTCGACTCGGTCAAGGCCCAGATCGACGCCCAGCGCGCGGCGATTCGCGCGCTCGGCGCCCAGGTGGCGAGCACACGGTCCTCCCAGCGTCGCTCGGAAGTGGAGCTCGCCTACTTCAGCGTCAAGGCGCCGGTGACGGGCTTGCTGGCGGACATACCGGTGCGCGAGGGCGACCGCGTCGACCCGACCACGTTTCTAACGTCAATCGTCGGCGACGAGGGACTCGAACTCTACCTGCCCGTGCCGGTTCGCTATTCGTCGAAGCTGGCGGGGGGACTTCGGGTCGAGGTTCTCGACGACGACCGCTCGGTGCTGGCCGAGTCGGCCCTCAACTTCGTCTCCCCGAGGGCCGAGGAGGCCACCCAGACGGTGTTGGCCAAGGCGATGCTGCCCACCGACAACCCGGCGCTGCGCGTCGGTCGGTTCGTGCGCGCCCGGGTCACCTGGTCGGTTGCCGAGGCGCCGACCGTGCCGGCGCTGGCGGTCGTTCAGGTGAACACCCAGGCGTACGTGTTCGCGGTGAAGAAAGAGGGGCAGGCCGCGACGGTCGAGCAGCGGCCGGTCGAACTGGGGCCCCTGCACGACCAGCGGTACGCCATCACCGCGGGGCTCGAGGCGGGCGAGACGGTCGTGATTGAGGGGGTTCACCTGCTGCGCGACGGCGCGCCGGTGGCGCCGAAGCCGGAACCGACGACCGCCAATGCTCCGCCGCCAGCGACTGAGTCCGGGCGCTCGCCCGCGACCGGCGCGTCCGCCACCGACGAACCCGAGCCGTCGGACAAGCCGGCCGAGGGCGCCGCTCAGTGAGTCGGTTCTTCATCGAGCGGCCGGTGTTTTCCACCGTGCTCGCGGTGTTTGTCGTGCTCGCCGGCGCCCTGGCGATTCCGAGCCTCCCGGTCTCCCAGTATCCAAACCTCGCGGCGCCCCAGGTCGTGGTCAACGCGCTGTACGTCGGTGCGTCGGCGGAGACCGTCGAGACCGCGGTGACCGCGCCCCTCGAACAAGCCATCAACGGCGTCGAGGGCATGCGGTACATAGAGTCCAGCAGCACGAGTGACGGGGTGTCGAGCATCACCGTCACCTTCGACCGCAAGCGCAATCTCGACCTGGCGACTGTGGACGTGCAGAACCGGGTCAATTCGGTCCTCGGCCGCCTTCCCGGCCAGGTTCGCGACCTGGGCGTGACGGTCGAGCGAACCTCGACCGCGATCATCATGGGCGTCGGCCTTTACTCGGAAGACGGGTCGGCCGACAACGTCTTTGTCTCCAACTACGCCGACCGCTACATCGTCGACTCCCTCAAGAGGGTGAAGGGCGTCGGCACCGTGCGCATCTTCGGCGAACGTCGCTACGCCATGCGGGTCTGGCTCGACGCGGGGGCCATGGCCGACAACCAGGTCACCCCGGAAGAAGTGGTCGCCGCTCTGCGCGACCAGAATCTGCAGGTGGCCGCCGGGCAGTTTGGCCGCGCGCCAGCGCCCCCCGGCCAGACGTTCCAGTTCACCGTTCGAGCCGACGGTCGGTTTTCGAGCCTCGAAGAGTTTCGCGACGCGGTGGTGCGAATCGATACGTCCGGTCGCCTGCTGCGTATCTCCGACATCGCCGAGGTTGAGCTCGGGGCCGAAAGCTACACGACCAACTTTCGCTTCTCGGGGCGCGACGCCGTCGGTCTAGGCATCTTTCAGCTGCCCGGCGCCAACGCCCTCGAGACCTTCGACCTAGTCTCGCAAGAGCTGGAGCGGCTATCCGCCGATTTTCCGCCCGGGCTGAGCTACGACGTCGCCTTCAATCCGACCGCCATCGTCGCTCAGTCCATCAGCGAGGTGCTCGAAACCCTGGTCCTGGCAATTGTCCTGGTTTCGCTGGTCATCTTCGTTTTCTTGCAGAAGCTGCGGACGACGCTCGTGCCGCTCGTGACGATTCCGGTCTCGCTGGTCGGCACCTTTGCGTTCGTCTACCTGTTCGACTTCTCGATCAACGTGCTCACCCTGTTCGCGGTGACGCTGGCCGTCGGTCTCGTGGTCGACGACGCCATTGTCGTGATCGAAAACATCGAGCGCAACGGGGCCAAGCCCAACGAGGGCGAGACCATGCGCGAGCTCGCGGTTCGTTCGATGGCCGAGCTGTACGGCGCCATCGTCGCGACGTCGCTGGTCGTTATCGCCGTGTTCGTGCCGGTCTCGTTCTTTCCCGGGACGACCGGCATCCTTTATCAACAGTTCGCGTTGACCATCGCGTTCGCGGTGAGTTTGTCGTCGGTCGTGGCGCTCACTTTGTCGCCCTCGATGTCGGCTCTCTTGTTGCGTCCCGGCGCGCAGCGGGCGCCGCGCGGCTTCGGGTGGTTCAACGACGCGCTCGCCCGGGTCACGCGGCTGTACGAGCGCATGCTGTCGCCTCTGGCGAGGCGGGCCTGGGTCGGACTGGTTTTGCTCGGCTTTTGCGTCGGCGGCAGCCTCTACCTGAACGCCAGGCTGCCGTCGGGGTTCGTGCCGGTCGAAGACCAGGGATATTTGATCACCATCGTGACCATGCCGCCGGGCACGTCGCTCGACGAGACGACGCGGACCGTCCAGGCCATCGAGGATGAGTTTCTCGCCGACCCGGATGTCACCGCGGTGTTCGCCCCGGTAGGGTTCTCGTTCGCCGGCACCGCGCCCAACCAGGCGACGCTGTTTACGACGCTGCGCCCCTGGGACGAGCGCCCGCCCGCGGGGCAAGTCATTGGCCGGCTGCAAAGCAAAGTGGCCGGAGCCCGAGGAGCCCTGGTGTTGTCGTTTCCGCCTCCTCCCGTGCGCGGGCTCGGCAACCTGGGCGGCTTCGACTTCCGCCTGCAGGACCGCGGAGGCACGAGTCTGGTGGCCCTCGCTCAGGGCACCCAGCAGCTCGCGGGCGCGGCCAACGCCGACCCCGCCCTGGCCGGCGTGTTTTCCCAGTACGACGTGCGCGACCCGGTCGTGTCGCTCGAGCTCGACCGGGAAAAGACCCGGGCGCTCGGCATTCCCATCGCTTCGGCCTACGGCGCCGTTCAGGCGTACCTCGGCTCTCAGTACGTCAACGACTTTACGTTTGCCAATCGCTCGTACCGAGTCTACGTCCAGGCGCGGCCCGAGGACCGGGACAACCCGGATGACCTCGACGGCTTCTATCTCAAGTCGAACCGCGGCGACCTGATTCCACTGGGCACCATCTTGACCGCCAGCAAGACCAGCTCGCCGCAAAACATCTCGCACTTCAACCTGTTTCGATCGGCGCAAATCCAGGGCAACCCGGCGCCGGGCGCCAGCAGCGGCCAGGCCATCGCGGCCATGGAGCGATTGGCGGCGGAGCTGCCGCGCGGTTTCGGTTTCGAGTGGGGGGGCCTCACCGCCGAGGAAAAGCAGGCCGGCGGGCAGGTGGGGCTGCTGTTCGGCCTCGGCGCCATCATGGTGTTTCTCGTGCTCGCGGCCCAGTTCGAGTCGCTGTCGCTGCCCATCGTGATCATGACGGCCGTGCCCGCGGCCGTTCTCGGCGCGTATAGCGGCGTGTTTGCCCGCGGCCTCGACAACGACGTCTTTGGCCAGGTCGCGCTGCTGATGCTCGTCGGGTTGGCGGCCAAGAACTCGATTCTCATCACCGAGTTTGCCAAGCAGCTGCAGGACGAAGGCGAGACCGACCCGGCGCGCGCCGCCGTGCGCGCTGCGTCGATCCGCCTGCGGCCGATTCTGATGACGTCGCTTTCGTTCGTGTTCGGTACCTTGCCACTGCTGCTGGCAACGGGGGCTGGCTCCGCGTCGCGGGTTTCCCTGGGCACCGCCATCTTCTCGGGCATGTTGATCTCGACGGTGCTCACTCTGTTTTTGGTCCCGCCGTTCTACGTCATGGTTCGGCGCTGGAAGTCCAGGAAGGCGCAAACGGCATGAAGCTCGCAGTTTCGCTGGTCTTATTCTTCGTCGCGATGGCGTCGCCGTGGCGACACGCCGAGGCTCAGTCCGCCGCCGACGACTACACCATCGGAATCGTCCTCGACGGCTCGTGGCACCGGGCCGACTCCATCGCGGAGCTTTTCGTGCAGGAGACGACGGCGCTCACCGAGGGGGCATATCGGGTGCGCTTTCCGGCGTCCAAGCGGCTTGTGGGCGACTGGACCGCGGCGGGAGCCGAGCGGCTGCTCGCGCAGCTTCTGGCCGACCCCGAGGTCGACGCGATCATCGCGTTTGGCCCGCTCGCGGCGTCGGTGGCCTCTTCACGCGCCGGGTTGGCAAAACCGGTGTTTGCGCCGCTGCTGGTCGCGCCCGAGCGACCGGATCTGCCGGCGGGCGGCTCCGGCACGTCGGGGCGCAACAACTTCCACTACCTTGCCCTGCCGGTAAACCTGGCTCGCGACCTTGCCGCCTTCAAGGAGCTCGGCGACTTTCGCCAGCTGACCGTCCTGTTCGACGGCGCGCTCCTTCGCGGACTGCCGTTTCAGCAAGAGCGTCTGTCGGAGGCAGCTCGGGCGGCCGGTCTCGAGCCCACCATCGTCGCCGTCGACTCGCTCGACATGGCGCTGGCGGCCCTCGAACCCGGGCGGCCTGTTCTGGTCGGTCCCCTTGTCCAGCTCAGCCCCGCCGACAAGGCTCGTTTGTACGCCGAGCTGCAGAAGAACAAAATGCCGTCGTTCGCCTGGATGGGGCGGGTCGAGGTCGAGCGGGGACTGCTCATGAGTCTGCGACCGGCAGACGACTTCGAGATCATCGCCCGCAGCCTGGCGACCGCCATCCGCAGTGCTCTCGACGGCACGCCGTTGGCCGAGCTGTCGACGTTGGTGCGCTTCAACGAGAATCTCACCCTGAACGTGGCGGTATCGAAGAAGCTAGGCCTCGAGCCGTCGTGGCTGATTCTCACCGACGCCGAGCTGCTCGGCGACATCGCCCGGCCGGACCGGCGATCCATCGACCTGAGCGGGGCCATGCGAGTGGCTCTCGAACGCAACCCGGGGGTCGCGGTATCGGGGGCGGCCGTCAAGCAGGCGAAGGCGCGCGTAACCGGTGCGACGTCGGGCCTGTTGCCGCAACTCGACGTGCAGAGCCGGTTTCGAACCATCGATGCCGACAACGCGGCCGGCGGGCTTGGCGGACAGGTCGGCGGCTTCAATCCTCGCAACCAGTGGACCGGGTCGGCGACGTTGACCCAACCGCTCGTGTCCGAACCGGCGTGGGCGGCTCGAACCGCGGCCAAGCACGAGCTCGCCGGGCAGAAAGCCCGCTTTCGCGCCGCCGAAATCGAAGCCGCTCTGGCCGCCGGCGTCGCCTACCTCAACGTGCTGCGGGCCAAAGCCGTCGAGCGCATCGAAAAGGAAAACCTCCGCACCACCCGGTCCAACCTGGAGCTGGCCCGCGCCCGCGTTCGCATCGGCTCCGCCGGGCGAGCCGAGGTCGTTCGATTCGAGGCGCAGATCGCCAAGGACCGGCAGAACATCCTGCTGGCGTCTGCCAGCCGCAACCAGGCGGAGCTGGTCCTTACGTCGGTGATCGATTGGCCGGCAGATCAGCCGTTCGCGACCGAGGACGCGTCCATCGACGACCCGACGCTGCTGTTTTCGCTGCCGGGCGTCAAAGAGTTCTTTGCCGGCCCGTCGGCGTTCCGCGCGTTTCGCGCGTTCTTGCTCGACGACACCCGGTCGCGCTCTCCGCGGCTCGCGGCACTCGATGCCGACATCGAGGCGAGTCAGCGAACCCGCCTGTCGCGCAAGCGCGAGTTCTACATCCCGCGTTTGAGCCTGGACGCTACGCTCAACCACGAGTTCGAAAGCGGCGGACTGGGCGCCGAGCCCGATGTCGTTCCCGACACCGGCTGGATCGTCGGCGTGAACCTGGTCTTTCCCGTGTTCACCAGCGGGCTGCGCTCGGCCAACCTAGGCATCGCCGACGCCCAGCTGCGCGCCCGCATCGAGCAGCGCCGCCTGGCCCGGCTCGAACTCGAGCGCGATGTCGGCGGGGCCGCGCACCTGGCGGGAGCGCGGTACGCGGCCATTCGCTTTGCCCGCGATGCTTCGCGCTCGGCGACCGAGAATCTGGAGCTCGTGAGAGAGTCGTACGTGGGCGGCGCCGTTTCGATCATCACGCTGCTGGACGCGCAGACATCGGCGCGCACGGCCCAGATCGACGCCACCAACGCGGTCTACGATTTCGTGATTGCGTGGCTCACGATGCAGGCCGCGACCGGGCAGCTGGGCGTGGTGCTCGACGACGCCGAGCGCCGCGAGTGGCTCGAGCGCGCCCGGCGCGCCGTGAATCGGCCCTCGGACACTAGGGATTGAGGCGGCGCACCGCCGCTGCGAGCTCGTCGAGCTCGAAAGGCTTGTGCAAGACCGGGTTCTGGGTTCGCTCGATGAATCGGCGAGCCCGTGGCGTAAAGACACCTCCCGTCATGAAGATGATGCGGGGCAGCAGGGTTGGGGCTCGCTCTCGTACGAGTCGGTGCACGTCTTCGCCCGAGCCGTCCGGCATCGTCATGTCGCACAACACGACGTCGAAAGCCTGGTTGTCCCCGAGCACCCGCCCCGCGTGCGCGCACGAGTTCGCCACCGTGAGGTCGTAAAGCCCCCGGAGGCTGTTGGTGAGAGCGCGGCGCACGAGAGCGTCGTCCTCGACCATCAGAAGCCGCAGCCGCGTCGCCGCAGGCGCCTTTCGCTCCACGTCGGGGCGATGGCGCGGGAGGAGCTCGTCGCGGGTCGCGAGCGGCAACCGCACGGCAAAGGTCGATCCGGCGCCCGGCTGGCTCTGGACGTCGATCCGGCCGCCGTGGGCCTGCACGATGCTGTGCGAGACCGACAGGCCGAGGCCGCTACCGCCGGTGCCCGCGCGGGTCGAAAAAAACGGGTCGAACAAGCGGTCGAGGTGCTCGGCCTCGATGCCGCAGCCGGTGTCGACCACTTCCACGATGGCGTGGGCCGCCTCCTGCCGCACCCGAACCAGGACTTCGTTTTGTCCGATTTGTCCTTCTTCGATGGCTCTGGCGGCGTTTAGCAGAATGTTCAGCAACACCTGCACCATTCGGCCCTCCTCGACGGCAACCAGAGGCGAGGCCAGGGTCTCCATCCGCAGCTGCGCTCGGCAGGTGATTTCGTGCCGCGCCATCTTGAGGGCGCTGTCGACGATGGAGCCGAGCTCGACAACTGCCGGTTGCGCGTCTCGGCGGCCGCCGCCGAAGGTCATCAGGTCGCGCACGATGTCTCGTACCCGGCGAGCCCCTTCGCGGGCGTCCTGAGCGTTCGACAGCATCGCCTGAAGCGGGGCGGCATCGACGGTGTTCGATCCGGCGAGCTCGTTGGCGATTGTGCACAGGCTGTCGAGGCCCAGCATGATGAAGGTCAGCGGGTTGTTGATCTCGTGAGCAACGCCCGCGGCGAGCTGTCCGATGCTCGCGAGGCGCGCGCTGGTCTCGAGTTCGCGCTGCAGGCGCGCGCGCTCGGCGTCGGCGCGCTTGCGTTCCGTGATGTCCACGAACGTGACGACGGCTCCCCGGCCGGACGGTGTATCAACCGGTATCGCGGAGAACACGGCCCAGCGAACGTCGCCGGTTGGCTGGCGTACGCCGATGGTGGTGGGCGGCTGCCGCTGGCCGGTCGTCAGGCACAAGGACACCGGATACTCTTCGACAGGGCACACCGAGCCGTCTTCACGGAGGGTTTCGCCCCGCCAATCCGCGACGAAGCGCTCGGCGAGGGCGTCGTAGGACAGGCCGAGAAACGCCTGGGCCTGGTCGTTGGCGATGACGATGGCCCCATCTCCGGCAACGTGAACGACGCCGCCGGGTACCGAGTCGAGGATTTTTGCCAGCAGGCTCTCTTGCACGGTCTGCACGCGGCCGCCGGACGGGGACGATCCCACTCCGGGGCGCTCGTCGAGTCTATCGGTGTGGGTGCGAGGGAGCCAGAAGACGCGTGCCCAAAGCCACCGCCTCGCGGCGGCCGAAACCCGCCGCGAGGCGAGTCGGAGCGCCGTCAAACCTGTTGGGGCAGTTGAGCACGCGGCCGACCCTGCGTGGCCCAGCGGGGCAGGCCGTGGTCGCTCGGCGGTGCCGGGTAGGAGACTTGCGAGACGGGCGGTCGCGTTGTTGCAATCATCGGGGGAAGCACCGTTCGGCCAGGTGCGGTTAGAGCCGCCATAGACCCGGGCCCCAACCCGCGCGTTAGGGAGCGCAACATCCGTCGTTACGGAGGAAGGAACCCCACACATGAAGAAAGCAATTCTCACCGCTGTATGTTTGTGCGCGATGGCCTCGACCGCTCTGGCGGGCACGATTCGCGTCTACAACAACGACTCGAAGGCTCACAAAGTCGAGCTCAAGTGCAGCGGCAGCAGCAAGTCGTTCGAGATTCGCGCATCGACCACGGCCTCGTACACGTTTCACTCGTCCGCGAAGTCTTGCGACATCGTCGGCGGTAGCGTGAGCTGGCCGGTCAAGAAGCTCGAGGACGGCACGAGCTGGAAGATCAAAGACGGCAAAGCCAAAAAGAATTAGCGGTAGGGAACGCAAGCGCGCCGCCGGACGGTCTCTGAGTCGAGGCCCCGGCGGCGCGCTCGCGATCGGGCGCCGCCGCCGGCGGCGGCTCCGAAACGGCGAAAGGCCGCCCCGACAAGGGCGACCTTTCGCTCGTTGTGTTCAAAAAAGGGTAGACGCTAGAGCGTCTGCCCCGGGTTGAGCGAGCCCCAGCTCGGCCCGGTCGTGGCCGGGTCGAAATCGCCGAGGCTGTTCGTGTCGGCGTCGTTGAGGCGCTTGATGGTGTTGCTCTCGACCGTGCTGGCGTTGTTTCCGTCCGGTCGCAGGCCCTGTACGGCGGCAGCGCGAAACGCGTCGTCCACGTATCCGTCCGGGCCGGGGTCGGAGCCGGTTTCGTCGAGCCACTCGCCGGCCGCTCGAACGGTCTCGGCGGCGCCCTCTGACGAGCCTGCCGCGGTGCCGGCCGGGGCGTTCGCCACCAGGACCGCGTCCTGGAAGGCGCCGGTCGGGTCGAGGACCGCGAACACGTTGTCGGTGTTCGTGAGGCCGGTGTCGGCCGACCAGACGTCGTAGGCGGAATCGAAGTTCCCGGGGTGCTCCGAGACCGGCTGGTCGGTCACCGTCGCGGTTTCGTCCACGGCGCCGGTCGGGTTGCAGTTGTCGTCATCGCCATCGATGTGCAGGACGATGATGTCGTTGGCGGCGACGGCGATGCGGGGAAAGGTGTAGATGCTTCGCCCTCGTTCGGTTACCTCGATGCCGGTCGTGACGCCGGCGCTGATGACGCGCAGTTCGATGAGGTCGCACGAGTTAGCGATGTTGGCGTTCAGCTCGTTGATGCGCAGAACGGCGGGAGCCTCGAAGCCGATGAAGCTGCCGGTGTTCGCGGCCGGATCGACGCCGGCGCCTTGCGTGTCGAGGACGGTCTCGGCGACGGTCACCGTGTACTCAGTGCCCGAGGTCTGGGCCGTGGTCGTAACGGTGATGGTCGAGCCGCTGGCGGCGGCATCGGTGGCTACCAGGCCGTTGTCGAAGGTGAACTGGGTCGCGGCGTCGGTAACGCTGTCGCTGTCGATGTCGCGATCGAGCTCGATGGCGACGGTGGTGGCGGACAGCGACGTCGCCGCGACCACGGCCGGGCCGGGGCAGGTGACGTCGATGTCGTCAGCGGTCCAGGCGACTGGCTGGGCGTCGCCGCGGAAGCGGCCGACAATGCCCTCGAGGGCGAACGAGCAGCCGTTTGCGATCTGCAGCTCGTCGACCAGGTCGGCGGGCAGGCGAAGCACGAGGTCGGCTTCGTCGCGAATGCCCGCGGTGTCGATGCGCGCCGATTGGTAGCCGGTTCCGGCGCCGCGGAAGTCTGCGACGACCGTGGCGGCGAGGGCGATGTACTCGCTTTCGTACTCGTCGAGCGCGGATACCAGGTCGGTTGCCTCGCTCACGTCTTGAAGAAGGTCGGAGAGGTCGTTGCCGGTGCTGTTGACGACCAGATTGGCGATGGCGTCGACGACCGTGACGTCGTTGGATGTCGTCTTGTTGGTGGCGTCGAAAGACACGTTGTCGCCGGCGGACACGGCGGGGTCGGTCGCGGCCGGGTCGACCGCGACGAACAGGGCCGGGCCCTCCTGCTCGCCCTGCACGTAGAATCCGGCGGCGTCGCTGCCGATGGCCGGCCGGGTTCGCGTGACGAAAACGCCCGAGACAGGGAGGTCAATGGCGCCGTCGGCGGCCGCCCGGACGACCGAAATCTCGGCCGACGGGCCGCCGGTGTTGGCGTCGAAGGTCGCGGAGTTGGCGTCGGCAGCGACGCCGGCGCCGAGCACGTCGGTGACCGTGTCGGCTACCGTCACGGTGTAGGTCGTGCGCGCCGCCTGGGCCGAGGTCGTGAGGGTGACGACGGCGCCCTCGACCGACGCGGCTGTCGCGACCAAATCGTTGTCGAAGGTGAACTGGTCGCCGCTCGCGTTGACGCTCGAGGTGGCGATAGCGCGGCTAAACGTCACTTCGACCGTCGTGTTGCCGGTTGCGACCGCCCCGCCGACCGCCGGGCTGGCGCAGCTGTTGAGCACAACGTCGGCAGCTGACCAGGCGGCCACCTGGGCGGTGCTGCGGAAGCGCCACATGACTCCATCGAGAGTGAAGTTGCAGCCGCGTTCGATGCCCAGCTCGGCCACGACCGACGCGGGCAGGCGCACGCGAAGACCGCTATCACCGGTGATGCCGGCGGTTTCGATTTGCGCCGCGGCGAAGTCGGCCCCGGCAAAGCCGAAGTCGCCGACCACGTCGGCCGTGATGGAGATGCGCTCGCTTTCGTAGCCGTCCAGCCCCGTGACCAGGTCGGTCGCGTCGCTTACGGCCTGCACGAGGGCGGCCGTGTCGTTGCCGGAGGAGTTCACGGCAAGAGAATCGATGGCGGTCACCCGGACCTGGTCGTCTTCGGTCGCCTTCTCGGTGGCGACGAAGGAGATGTCGTCGCCGACCGAGACCGACGCCGCGCTCGGTGCGACGGCCACGAAAAGCGCGGGGCCCGCGGCGTCGGCCTGGATGAAGAAGCCGGCGGGGTCGTTCGCTTCGTCACCGATGGCAGGGCGTACGAACGTGACGAGCGCGTTGTCGACAGCTTGCTCGATGGCGCCGTCGGCGCCGTCGCGCACGGCCTGAATCTGCTCGGACGTGGTCATGCCGTCGCCATCGCCGTCGCCGTCGCCGTCGCCATCGCCGTCGCCATCGCCGTCGCCCGTCGTGGGCTCGTCGCCGTCGCCATCGCCGTCGCCGTCGCCGTCGCCCGTCGTGGGCTCGTCGCCATCGCCATCGCCATCGCCCGTCGTGGGCTCGTCGCCATCGCCGGTCGTGTCGTCGCTGGTCGTGTCGTCGCTCGTCGGCGCGGGAAGGGCGGGATCGTCGTCGGTGCTGTCGTCACCGCAGGCGACGACGGCCGCAAGCAGCAGGCTCAGAAGAACGGGGGCAGTACGCATAGCGGCGCGCTCGTTACCACACCCCCCGGTGCGCACAAATACCGTTCTTGTGAGATGTGCGTGAACGCGAGCGCTCTGTGCGGTCGCCCACACCGGTTACCGGAGCGACGCTGCGTTCGGCGAGCCCTTACGACAGAACGAAGAACCAGGCTACGGCGCACGTGGCGACCAGGCCCGCGAGAACGAAGCCCGCGCGCACGATGGGAAACGTGTGAACGCTGGCGCCCCCGCGCGAAAGCTCGGCACTGAAGCTGTTCGACGCCGACGCGTCGGCGGGAATCGGCGGCGGCCCGGCGGCCACCGCGGCGGCTCCGGCCGGCACCGTGGCGGCGAGGGCCCCCCGTTGCGCCGAGGGCCGCGCGGCGCGCGCGTCGGCGGGAATCGGCGGCGGTACCGTCGGTCCGCGACGTCCCGTCCTGGCGGTGGCGGCGGCGAGCTGGGCGGGCGCCGGCAGCGGCGGCGGGCGCCGGGTCGGAACGGGGGGCGGCGCCTGCGGCGACGAGTCGCGAACCGGCTCAACGGTCACGTCGAGCTCGAGCTCGGGCTCCTGGTCGAACTTCGGAACGCCCATCGTGACCGGTCGCGCGGGCGCGGCCACCGGCATCGCGGGCGCGGTCGGTGCGAGCGCCTCGCTACCGTCGCCGGCCAGATCGCACAACACGATGTTGCCGTCGAGGCCGGTGAGGTCCGGCTCGGCCCAATCCGACCCGGCTTCGTCGAGTGACTCGGGCAGCATGGCCGCCGTCAGAGCGTCGAACTCCTCGGCGATCTTCTGAATCTTGCTGCCTTCGGCGAACGCCTGCGGCGGCGTGGGCGGCGACGGCGGAGCGGCGCGCTCGGCGCCCGGCACGGGGACGGCGGCGCCGGCGATGAGGGTTTGCTTGTGCTGGTTGGGCATGGGCTGCACCGAGTCACGACTCGGACTCATCGGCGTGGATCGGATCGTCGAGCATGGGCTTGAGCCCGGCGCTTGCCGCGAGGCCCGGGCACAGGGCTTCGGCCATCTTTGCGGGCACTTGCAGACCCTCTGCCCGGCCTCGCTCCTCCACTTGTTCGACCAGGCTCGCGCCTTCATCCCCGCCGATCAGCGCGCCCAGGGCACGCTGTGCCGCCAGCGCATGGCCGCCGAGGTCGGCGCTTCGGGCCTCGGCGACCGCCAGCCGTAGCAGGCCGACCGCGCGTTCGCGATTGCCTCGGGCGGCGGTCAGTCCCGCCTGGAGGTAGCGTCGCAGCGCGCCGATGTAGGGCACGCGCCGGTCCGCGGCCAACGCGCGCACCGAGCGCGCGAGGGAGCGACTGCCCGCCCGATTGCCCCCCGCCATCGCCGCCATCGCGGCCCGCCCGCGCAGGTGCCACAGCAGCGCGTGCATGATCTGGGAGCGCAGCAGAAGCGACCGCTCGATGGCGGGCCACGCCTCTTCTACCCGGGTAAAGGCCAGCTCGCCGTCGCCAACGTACAGGTCGATGTGCACGCGTGCCGACAACGCGTTGGCATGGGCCAGGTGAAAACCACGATTGGACCACAGGGCCATGGCGTCGTCGATCACCCGATACGCCGCGGCCGGGTCGTCGCGCGCCAGCGGACCGTGCATGCCCAGCGACGCGCGCAGCAGGGTGGCCGCGTACCGGTCCCCGCGCTCGAGCGCATCCTTGACGAACACCGGAAAGCACGCGTTCATCTCGCCGAGCCGCCCCATCATCGACAAGGCGAAGGTCTGATACATGTACGCGGTGGCGAGCTCGTAGCGCATGCCCACGCATTCCTCGACGAACAGAATCTCCGCACGGCGTGCGCCCTCGTACGACTCGCGCCACTGGCCGACGTTGAAGGCGGCGAGGGCCCGCATTCCCACGGGCCACGCGCGGACCGCGGGATCGTCGATCCGGTCCGCCAGGTCCTGGAGCCGGAGCAACACTCGCTCCGTGCGCCGCTGCGTGCGGGTCCCTCCGAGCGAGGAAAACGCGACCTCGCCGGCCAGGGCCCGGGCGACCCGCCGCGGCTCGCCGCAGTCGAGGGCAAGGCGCAACGAGCGCACGTGAAAATCAGCGCCGTGAATGGTGTCGGAAAAGCCCAACCCCTCCGCCGCGGCGAACGAGACGTCGACCTTCGACAGCGTCGACCCCGGAATCTCCCGCGCGTGCTTGGCCTCGAAGTCGAGACCGCGCAGCAGCAGCCGGGCGCGGCCCCGGACCAGCGACCACAGGGCGCGTCGGGGCGTGGCCGCGAGCCGCATGCCCACCGACTCCACGATGTCTTCGAGAGCTCGCAGGCCCTCGTCGATATGGCCCGAGTAGAACAGCTGGGCGATGGCCTTGGCGCGCAGCTCCATGGATTCGGCCTTGGGGGCGCCCTCGAGCGCCGCCATGTACGCTTCGGCTGCCTGGGCGCCGCGGCCGGCGTACGCCAGCGCGTCGCCGAGCGCGACCCGGTGCGAGCGGGTGCGGTCGGCGGGCTGGTCGGCCGGCTCGAGGTCGAGGGCCATGCGATACAGGCGCGCGGCGCGATCGAAGGCGAGCGACTCGAACGCCCGAGCGCCGGCGCGCGCGGCGTTGTCAGCGGCTAGCGAGCGTTCCCCGGCCCCGGCGTAGTGGTGGGCGAGAGCCTCGGCGTCGGGGTTGGAAGCCGCGGCGAGGGTGTTGGCGAGGCGCCGGTGACACTCGGCTCGTTCATCGGGGGCGAGGTAGTCCAGCACGGCGCTGCGAATGCGGTCGTGGTAGGTCTCGATCAAGCGCTCTTCACCCACCGAACGGGAGCGGACGAAGCTGCCCGCCTTGAGGATGGCGAGGGTGGCCGGATCGGAGACGCCGGCGGCGCGAAACGCGACCATGGGCGGCAGTGGCCGGGCGGCGACGGCGACGACGTTGAGCAGTCTCTCGGCGTTGGCCGGTAGGCGCTGCAGGCGGTCGCGCAGGACATCGGCTAACCGGATGCGGGTGCCGACGCGCGACTCGCGCACGTGTCGGGCCAGCTCCTCGACGAAGAACGGATTGCCTCGAGACTCGTCGGCGATCGTTTCGGCCTGCTCCGGGGACGCGCGGTCCTGCAGGTGTTCGAGGGCCAGGTCGCGCGCGGCCTCGGTCGGCAGCGGCCCTACCTCGAGCTCGCGCACGTCGGCATCGCCGTCGCGGGTGGCCGCTTCGAAGGCCCTGGCGAAGTCGACCGCCTCGGACCCGTCGTCGCGATAGGTCACCACCACGAGCATTCTGGGGGCCTCGGGCGGCCGCATGAGCGCGGCCAGCAGCGACGCGCTGTCCGGGTCGCTCCACTGCAGGTCGTCGATTGCGAGTACCAGGGGCGCCCGGTCCGAAAGACGGGCGAGGAGATCGCGCAGCGCGATGAATGCACGCCGTCGCAGGTGCTGGGGATCGGGCGTTCTCGGCGTGCGGCGTCGGTTCGAAGCGATGGCTTCCACCTGGCGCAGGACCGGGAACAGCCGGGCCAGGGCCTGGGCGTCGCGCGGCATCAGGCCTTCGACCAGGATCGGCTCGAGGTTGAACAGATACTGGGCGAGCTGGTCGACCGCGCTGTCGATGCCCTTGAAGGGCACCGACTCACTTTCGTAGCAACGACCGCGCAGGATGACGGTGTTCGACTCGCGGCCGAGTTCATCGAGAAAGCTGTTGACGAGTCGCGACTTGCCCATGCCCGACGGGCCGCGCACGCGAACGGTGACGGCGTGGCTGTCGACGACTTGCCGCCAGGCGCCTCGAAGCGCGTCGAGCTCGCGGTCGCGGCCGGTGATCGGCCGGCTCGCCTGCAGCGACGACGATACCGACGTCGGCAGCAGCAGCGTCGTGGACTGCATGCTGCCGACGCGCCGCAAAATGTCGGTGGCGTTTGGACGCCGCTCTGGATCGCGGCGCAAAAGCTCGCTGCACAGGACGCAGAGATCGTCGGGGAGGTCCTGGACGAGCTGCGCGGGCGGCGGCGGCTCGAAGCGTTGCTTGTCCATCAGAACGTCGTCGCGCCCGCCTAGAAACGGGGGCCGCCCGGTTAGCGCGACGTAGAGCATGACGCCGACCGAGTACCAGTCGCTGGCCGGCGTGAGCTGCGTGCGGGCCCCTTGCTCGGGCGACATGAACAGCGCTGTGCCCTCGAGTTTGTGGTCGAGGGGGCGGATGCTCTCCGTGACCATTTCGGTGACCAGGCCGAAGTCGAGGACCACCACGCGTCCGCCGTCGGTGACCATGACGTTGGACGGCTTGAGGTCCCGGTGCAGCATGCCGGCCTCGTGGATCGAGGCGACAGCTTCGGCGAGCTGTCGCATGGCGATCCGCAGTCGCCGAACGTCGAGAGCGCGTCTCGCGCCCGCGGGCGCCTCGGCCGGACGGATGCGCGTCGGCGCGGTGATCGGGTCGCCGTCGGCCGGGGCCTCTGACAGGGCCAGACTGTCGAGGGACGCCGAGCTCGAGTCTTCCACGGCGCTCTCGCAGGTGGGGCGAACCCAGCGCGTAAAGTGCACGCCGTGTACGAGCTCCATCGTGTAGAACACGCGGTCGTCGTCGACCACGAGCTCGTACAGGTTCACGAGGTTGGGGTGAATGATGTCGGTGAGCGAGCGAAACTCGCGTTTGAACCTGGCAACGGCCCGCGGCCGCGCGTCCTGCACCGTCTTGAGCGCGACCCTGGCGCTGCGCTCGAGGTCGTGGGCTTCGTAGACGACCCCCATGCCGCCTTCGCCGAGTCGGCGGACGATCTGGTAGCGCTCGGTACCAGCGAACCCCTCCACTCGGTCATCTTATAGCGGAAACCCGGCGGCACCATGGCCAGAGCGCAGCTAGTCGGATAGCCGACGCAGAGGCAACAGGTCGATGCGGCCGAGCTCTTCGTTGGCGCTTGCGACCTCGACCTCGAGCGACTCTCCCACCGTGTACCGCGTGCCGTCGGTGCCGACGAGGGAGAGGCGCGAAGAGTCGAGAGTGAGGTTTTCGCCCGGGAGGTTGTCGGCCTGCACGCTGCCGGAAACGCCGGTACCCGCGAGTTGCACGATGAGTCCAAAGGGCTTGACCGCCACCACGTTGCCGGTGAACCGTTCGCCGATTCGCCCGCCAAACCAGCGCGCTGCCGTCATGCGGAGCCTCTCTGTCTCGGCCTTGCGCGCTCGTCGCGCCAGCTCGTTGAGGGCATCGCACCAAGCCTGCACGTTGGCGCCGGAGCCGAAGTCGCGCCGGCCATCGAGGTACGCGGCGATTTGCCGATGCACAATGACGTCTGCGTACCGGCGAATCGGCGAGGTGAAATGGCAGTACAGCGGCGCGGCGAGTCCGAAGTGAGGACTCGCTTCGGTCGTGTAGCGGGCCGGTCCCAGTGCGCGCATCAGTACGGTGTACATGGCCGGGGCCAGCTCGGTCGCGGAGAACTGAGCCTCGACCGCGGCCAGCCCCACGGGCGACAGCGAGTCACCCAGGGCCAGCTCGAAGCCGAAGTTGCGCGCAGCCCGCTCGATCGAGTGCACGGCGTCGGTCGCCGGTGCATCGTGTGCGCGCAGGGCGGCCGGGATTCCGCGGTCGCGGCACCAGCGGGCAACCGCCTCGTTGGCGGCTACCATGAGGCGCTCGACGAGCTTGTTGGCGGACGTATCGACCCGCGCATCTACGTCGACCGGTTCGCGGCTATCCGCGTCGAGGGTGACGTACGCTTCTTCGCGCAGGAGCTCGACGCCGCCGCGGGCCAGTCGGGTGACCGACAGTCGCGCCGCGGCGGCCCGCAGGCGGCGCACGGTCTCCAGCACCGAGCCGGGAATCTCGCTGCGGTCTCCGCGGTCGAGAAACGCGGCCACCCCCTGATACGACAGCCGCGCGTGGGACCGGATGCGGCTTCGGTACAGGTCCGTTGCCGTGATGCGGCCATCCGGGTCGATTCGCAGCTCGGCCGTGATGGCCGGGCGGTCGGTGTTCGGCAGCAGGCTGAGCTGATCTTCGCTGAGCGAACGCGGCAACATGGGAATCACCCGGCCCGCGAGATAGACGCTGGTGCCGCGGCGTCGCGCCTCCAGGTCAAGGGCGTTGCCTTCCTCGACGAGGGCGCCGACATCGGCGATCGAGACCAGCACGCGCAGGGCGCCGCTGTCGTCGGCCGGCAGCGCCGACAGGGCGTCGTCGAGGTCGCGCGACGACGGGGCGTCGATGGTCACGGTGGGCACGTCGCGCAGGTCGCGGCGCGCGTCGGCGAATCGGTCGGTGGCGTTTCGAGCCAGGGTCTCGAGCGCTTCGCCGAAGTCCGTGCGCAGTTCGTAGCGCACGAGCACTCGCTCGAGGCTGACGTCGGGCTCGGCTACCGCGCGCTCGAACTCCGCCTGGTCGCCGCGAATGCGCGCGACAATGGGGGCGCCGTCGGCCAGGGCGGACACGCCGTTGCCCACGAGAGGCCACGGTCGGTTCGAGACCATGGGGTCGACCCGCAGCGCGGCGCGGCCGCCCGTGACGACGGCGGTGCCGAAAAGCGAACGCTGGCGCCGGTCGAGCAAGCTCACCTCGGTGACCGACCAGCGCGCCTCGCCGCTGGGCTTGATACGCGCGCGCACGCGGTCTCCGGCGAGCAGCGCGTTGAGGTACGGCGGCGCGATGAACGCCGAGGCGGCCGGCGCGGCGCCGTCGATGTCGACGAAGCCAAAGCCGCGCGTGTGAACCACCACGGTGCCGGTGACGGTGACCTGATCGTCTTTTTCGCGCAAAGTCATCTACCTGCAGTCTGGCGCTCGTATGTCACAGGCCAGTGTTTCGGACGTGCCGGGCAGGGGGCTACTCACTCGCGGCGGGTAGCTGCACGGTCACGACAGTGCCAGACCCAACGTCGCTGTCGATGCGGATCGAGCCGCCGAGCTGGGTCGCAATGCCGCGGACCGTCGCCAGGCCCATGCCCGACCGACCCGGGGCCGATCGGGTCGTGAAGAACGGCTCACAGGCCCGCGCCGCTACCTCGGCGGTCATTCCGATGCCGTCGTCGGCCACCGCCAGCTCGACCCCGGGACGGCCATCGATGTCGATGGGGCGCGTGCGAAGGCACAGCTCGCCCGTTCGCGGCAGCGCTTCGCGGGCATTGACGGTCAAGTTGATGAGGCATTGTTCGAGCTGGCTGCGATCGGCCTCGACGACCAGCCCGGGGGCGCCGAGCTCGAGAGTAAGCAGGCGGTCGTCACCGAGCAAGGGCTCGAGCAGCGGTCGGGCCCGGGCGATAAGCGGGTCGAGAAGCACCGGTTCGATGCGCAGGATGCGCTTGCGCGCAAAGGTGAGCAGCTGGTCGGTGAGCTGCGCGGCCCGACTGGCGGCCTCGACGATTTCGCGGGCGTCGGCCGCGAGGTCGGGATCGGCCAGCTTGCGGGTCAGCATCGACGCGCGCGTCGCGATGGAGGTGAGCAGGTTGTTGAAGTCGTGGGCGACTCCGCCGGCCACCCGTTCGACCGCATCCATTTTGTCGGCGTAGCTGGCGGCATCGCGCCAGCGGTCGCTCAGGTCGCGGATCATCAGCAGCCCGCCGACCACGCGGTCTCCGTCGAGCAGCGGGGCGGCCATGCAGTCACCGGGGACCGGCGTGCCGTCTCGTTTAAAGAACACCACGCTCTCGAGAAAGCACCGCTTGCGGTCGCGCAGGGCAATCTGCACCGGCGAACCTTCGAACGGATTGCTCGTCCCATCGGGGCGGGCGTAGTGGATCAGCTCGTGCACCGGGCGCCCGCGAAGATCATCGAGGGGATAGCCGAACAGGCTGATGGCTGCCGGGTTGGCGTAGCGCACCGTGCTGTTCGGGTGGAGCGCAAAGATCGACATCAGCGCCGACTCGAGAACCAGCTCGCCGAGGGAACCGGCGTGGCCGGCCGGCAGCGGCTCCGCACTCACGTCTGGTCCCCCATCGCGACAGTGTGCCACGGCTGGCCGGTAGCGATGCGACTTCGTGGTCGCGGTCGCGCTTCGAGCTGCCTGGCGTGGCGGTCTTCCCGAGGCGATCGTTTCTCGAACGTATGGTTGGGCCTGGCCGTTTCGGCCGCCCCGGCCAGCCAACTCCCCGAAACGAAGTTCGAGCGGCTGAGGTTGCACCCCTAGCGCAGCGACGCGACGCGGTGGCCGGGTTCGCCGCCGGCGAAGTGCAAGGTGTACGTCACCAGGCGCGGCGCCGACGGACGTCCGCCGGCGTCGATGCCGCGAAGCGCCGAAAGAAGACAGCGTCGCTGTGCGCGGGGCATGCGCTGCCCGGGACCGAAGAACACTTTGTCCGACACGCCGTCGCGCGAAAAGCGGAGCGTGACCGCCAGGGCAACCTGACGGCGGCGGTGCGCGGGCACGCACTCGGTGGTCGCCAGTGCCGCCAGCCGTCCCGCCGCTTCCAGGTCGAAGGTGCCGGGGGCACGCTCCGGCGGCTCTTCGGGGCCGACCTGTTCGATCGAGCCCTCGTCGGCATCGACGGGGGCCGGGTCGAGGGCGGCGGCGTCGCTCGGGGGCATCGCGGGCGCGTCGGCAGTCGGCGCGGGGGCTGGCTTCGGCGTTCGCTGCGGCTCGGGGAGCGCCGCCGACGTCGGGGGCGGCGCGGGCGCGGCTGCCGGGGCCGGGGAGTCGGTATCCGGCTGGCGGCTGTTGGAGTCCACTCGCTCGGCCCCGGCCAGGGTGAGCGTGGCCGCAACCAGGACCAGGGCGGCAACGCCGACAGCGGGCAGGCGGCCGTAGCTTTGCACCTTGGGTGCCAGGCGCCGCAGCAACGCGAGGCCCGCACCAGCGGGGGGAAGGCCCAAAGAGAAGGTGTCGAAACGCCGGCGGCGCGCGTGGATGATCGTCGTCGGGTCCGTCGCGCGGACCGACGCCGGAGGCTCCGGGATGTGCGTTGGACGGACGGGGTCGACCTCGGTCGTCGCGCGCATCATCTCGCGCGCGTAGTAGGCGGTCGCGGGCTCGTTGTGGGCTGTCGTCGCTCGCGTCCTTTCGATCCAGGCGCCGGGCGCTGCCACCGCTGCGGATACCGAGCCGGCCGCGAGGGGTTCGTCGATGTCGTTGGGCGCCCGCACCGTGTCCGGCGCTCGATTGGCCAGCGAGCGCGGCACCGCAGGCGAAGCCGTGCGCTGCCGTTCGCCGGTCTGGCGACGCAGGTACGTCTCGAGGGACCGGCGAAGGGCCGCCGCGTCGCAGTGGCGGTCCTCGGGAAACGGCGACAGGGCGCGACGCAGGATCTCGCGCAGGGCGGCGGGCACGTGGCACAGCTCGCGGGCGCCGTCGTTGGCGGCCCGCCGCGGGTCGGCAAAGGGGTGGTAGCCCGTTAACCTCTCGAACATCAGCACACCGATCGAGTACACGAGCGACTGACTGGTGTCGGCGCCGCCGCGGCGCTGTTCGGGGGACGAATAGCGCGGGTTGCGATGAAGGCCCATGACGAACCCGATGGGGTCGCTGGCAACGCCGCCGAGGCCTTCTCCTAGAAGCGACCGAATGGACGCGATGGTGTGACGCACCACGGCGTTGGGCTCGCGCAGCTCCGTAAAGCTTCCCGGCTCGGTCGCCAGCCTCCAGAAATGCTGGCCCAGGCTCTGGGGAATCTTGGGGGCGGAGGGCGGCTGGGCGGTCATGGCGTGAGGGCGTTTGTGCAAAGCACGCGCCCGGCTCGTAACTCCCTGAGAATTTGAAGTTCCTTCGCCCGCGGCCGGGCGTGGCGCCTGTGCGGCGATGGTTGCCGGCATCGGGGGCGGGTAGCGAGGTCGCCAACGTGCTGTGAGGCATCCGGCGGGGTTTCCCTACACCCTCGTGGCCCGTCGGCGCATGTATGTCCGCGATTCGGGGGCGTTCTGCGTCTCAAGCCTGGCTGGCAGCGTCCGATCTTTTAAGTCGATGAGCGGAGCTCTGCCGCGCCTTGGACTTGTCGACTCGGACGAAGACGTTCGCGCAGCCTGCGCCGACGCCCTCGATGGGGTTGCCCGCGTGGTGCCCGCGTCGGTGGTCAACGGCATGGGCGGGGCGGTCGTCGACGTCAACACGTTCGACGCGCTGGTCATCCCCATGTCGACGGTGGTCAAGCAAGGCGTCGGCCTGGTTGCCCGCTGCATGCAGGCCCGCCGCGGTTTGCCGGTGCTCATCCTGGCCAAGTCCCTGGTGGGCGAGCTGGTCGACGACTTGATGTCGTTTGGCGTCGCGAACTTTCTCAATCAGCCGATTGAGCCCGAGCTGTTTCGCCGCAAGGTGCAGCGCTCGCTCGAGGACCTCAAGCCGTCTCAGGCCAGCAACAAGCGCAACTGCTTTCGCGCCACGGTGCCGAACAACATCATCATCGTGGTGACGCTCAGCGCTGGCGAACAGACGGTGCAGTCCACGATGGTCGACCTGTCGATTGCAACCGACGGCCAGCCGGGCGGCATGCTCGTGCGCTGCGACCGGGAGGCGGCGCTTTCGCTGCCGCTGGACGCTCTTCGCAGCGGCGAGCCTCTGGACATCGAGGTCGAGGTGGGGCCTCGCGAAAAAGTGCGAGGCTTGGCCCGCATGGTGGGCGACGTTCGCCCGAGCACGCGCGGTTCCGCGTGCATCGCGATGCAGTACGAACCCAACGATCCCCGGGACGCGTCGCGCATGCGCGACCTCTGGGTGTCGCTGCAGCGACGCCGGCTGTAGCGCCGCCCGGTCTGACCGGCGCGTCGTCCCTCCGGGTGCGGTACAGTGCCGCGCCATGGGACCGACCGCCGCTGCCGTCGCGTTGTCGCTCGCGTTGCTGGTGTTCGGCTGTCGAGGCGAAGGCACCTCTGCGGATCCCCGCCCGTCGGCCGAAACGTCGGCTGACACGGAGACCGCCCCATCACCGGCGCCCTGGTACGACGTCGTGCTTCACGAGCCGGGGCCCGAGGTCACGGATGAGGTCATGCGCGAGAAGATTCGCGACAGCGGGTTGCCGTGGAAGGTTCGCGACCGGGCCACCGGTATCGAGATGGTGCTCGTAATGCCCGGCGAGTTTCTCATGGGCTCGCCGACCTCCGAGACCGGACGCAACGCCAACGAGGGGCCCCGGCACCGGGTAAAGCTCACGCGGGCCTACTATCTCGGGGCCACCGAGGTCACGCAGGCCCAGTGGCGGCGCGTGATGGGCGAGCGCCGAGGTTTTTTCGAGGGCGACGAAAGGCCTGCCGACGGTTCCTGGCACGACCTGCAGGCCTTCTTGAAGCGGGCCAATGCCGCGGCCCCGGCGGGGACCAGGCCGCTGCGAGCCCCGACCGAGGCCGAGTGGGAATACGCCTGTCGCGCCGGTACGGCGGGACCGTTTCACTTCGAGCGGCCGACCAACGACCTGGCGAACTTCAACGATGGAGTGGCCGACCGGTCGTCCGCCAACGGCGGCGCTCGCGCCGTGAACGGCAGGATCGAAGTGGCGTGGGAGACGCCACCGTCGCCGGGGACGCGCCTGTCGACGGCCGTCGCGGGGTCGCTGCCAGCCAACCCCTGGGGGCTTTACGAGATGCACGGCAACGTGGGCGAGTGGACATCCGATAGGTACTCGGCCGATGCCTATGCCGGGCGTGGCGAACTCACGGTCGACCCGGCGGATCCGGCCGGCGACGCCGAAGCGCATACCCTGCGCGGCGGCGATTGGTACAAGCGCGCCCGCTACGGCCGCGCTGCCGCTCGCGATCAGGCCGCACCGCATGCGCGCAGCAATCGCATCGGCTTTCGCGTTGCCCGAACGCCGTAGCCCGACTCGGTTGCCGAAACGCAGGACGGGCCCGCGGATGGCCGCGGGCCCGAAGCGATAGCGAGAGCCTTGCGTACCTAGGCGAGAACGTCCTTGGCGCGCTTCATGTGGTAGGCGACGTTGACCCCGTTGGGGCACGCCCGGTTGGCGCCCGAGAAGTCGACTCCATCGAGCTTGCGGGCCTCGGCGGGCAGCTCGGAGAACAGCCGGCGCGCCTTGTCCTTTTCGCCGTACACGTCGTGGTACATCAGAAAGCGCAAGGTGTCGCCGATTTGCACCGGCGCATCGACGGCCGGGTTGCAGTGGTGGTCGCACCACTGGCAGTGATGCTGGCGCGTGTCTTGTGCGTAGCGTTGCAGGCTCTCGCGGTCGGCGGCCGTGAGCTTCTTCTTGTTCAGCGCGGCGGCGACGTTTTCGCGGACCAGGCTGAGGCTGTCCATGTGCGAGACGGCGGCGGCGATGCGCTCGTCGTCCCAGACGGCCTTGAGGACGGCCTGGCCCTTGGTGAAGCCCGACGCCTTGTGGGGCTTCCACTTCTCCTGAAACGAGACCGCCGCGCCCTGGGTCTTCATGGCGATAAGGCCGATGTTGGCTTTGTGGGCCGCGTCGATGGCTTTGTTGAGCTTCTTGTCGCCGTAGTCGCGAAAGTTGTACTTGAACATAACCACGTCGATCCACGGCAGCGTGGCGGCTAGCTCGAGCAGCTCGGCCACGTTGCTCTTGTGGCACGAAAAGCCGAAGTAGCGGATCTTGCCCTGCTTTTTGAGCTGCTCGGCCTTCTTGGCCATCTGCTTGCCCAGATCGCCGCGCAGGTACTTGTCGGGCCCGATCGAGTGCATGAAGTACAGGTCGATGTACTTCGTCTTGAGGTCCTTGAGGCTGTTGTCGACGTCGCGGGCGAACGGTTCGGCCTCGTGCTCCGGCGACTTGGTCGTGATCCAGACTTTCTTGCGCAGACCGCTTCGTTCGAGAAAGTTGCCGACGCGCGGCTCACACGTGCCGCCGCCGTACACCTTGGCGGCGTCGAAGTAGTCCACGCCGTAGCGGTACGCCTCGGCCAGCTTGGGGTCGAACTTGGGATCGAGGTCGACCGCGCCACCGAAAAGCAGGATCGGAACCTTCTGGCCGGTCTTGCCGAGGGTCTTGCGCGGCACCCGGAACTTGCTTTGTTTCGGCGCGGCGAACGCGTCGCTCGCCGTGCCGGCAACCAGGCCTGCGCCCAGGGCGGCGCCGGCGCCGGCGGCCGAGGTCTTGGTGATGAGCTCGCGCCGTGAGATTCCGTCTTGCTTCTTCATAAGAGTCGCTCCGTCCTGGTTGCCTTGCTTGTGAACTCGACCTCGGGTCGAGCTTACGACTTCGTCTTCTCGCTACCCAGCAAAAGCGAGCGGTCCTTCGAACGCGTTTCGCCGACAGCGGTTACGTACACGGCCGCCGAGTCGACGACCGGGCACTCTCGTTCGCAAATTCCGCAGCCGATACACAGCTCGGGGCGCATGTAGGGCTTTTGCAGGGTGACCTTTTGACCGTCCCAGCGGGTGATTTCTTCATGGTAGGTGCCGATTGCCTTGGGGCTGACCGGGCACACCTCTTCACAGACCACGCACGGGGTTTCCATGGCCCACGGCAGGCATCGGCCCCGGTCAAAAAATGCCGTTCCAACGCGAATCGGGCCGTCTTTTTCGTACTCGCCCGCGCCGATTTTCTTTTCAACGGAAATCTTCTGAATGGCGCCGGTCGGACACACTTCCGAACAGAGGGTGCAGTTGAGCTGGCAAAAGCCGACCGCGAAGTCCATGACGGGCGTCCACACGCCCTCGAGGCCCGACTCGGCCAGGGTGGCCGGCTGCAGCACGTTGGTCGGGCACACGTTGATGCACTGGTCGCACTTGATGCACCGCTCGAGGAACTCGGGCTCGGCCACCGAGCCGGGGGGCCGGATCGCCTTGGCGTTAAAGCCGCGCTTGTTGACCGCGTTGGAGAAGCGCAAGAACGGGTAGGCCAGCACGCCGGCGACCCCGGCGAGCACCCACCGGCGCCGCGGCACGTCGGGCGGCGCTATTTCGGTCTCCGGGTCTTTGGAGATGACCTTCTTGCCGAACAGGGTCGCCGTGCCGGCCTTGAGCTTGCCAACGATCTTGTCTTTGACGAGTACCGGCGCCAGCTTGAACGAAATCGCATCTTCGGGGCAGTCGTCGATGCAGTTGAAGCAGACGAAGCATTCGGACTTGCGCAAGGCCGATTGTGGGCTCGACGCGCCTTCGCAGTGGCGCAGGCACAGGTCGCAGTCGGTGCACTTGGTGACGTCGCGGTCGATGCGCCACAGCGAAAAGCGCGACAGCGCGCCGAGCAGGGCGCCCAGGGGACACAGCACCCGGCAAAAGAACCGGGGGATGAACAGGTTCGCGCCGACCAGCGCGATGATCATGAAGCCGATGAACCAGGCACCCGAAAACACCCGCTGCTCGGCGGCTCCCGGCGCGGACGTGAGAGCGGGAATCGCCTGGTCCACGGCCGGCTGCACGTTGGTGGTGAGCGTGCGCGTCATGATGACGATCGGGTCGAGCAGACCGATCTGCAGCGAGCCGAAAGCGGCCAGCACCAGGAACACCGCCAGGATGTAGTACTTGAACTGGAACAGCGGCCGGTAGCGATTGACGTCGATGTTGTCTTTGTTGCGGCGGATGTTGAACAGCCACCCAAAGAAGTTGTGAATGGTTCCGTAGGGGCAGATCCAGCCGCAAAACACCCGGCCGAGGGTGAGCGTCAAAACCAGGATGAACAGTCCGCGCCACAGCCAGCGGTAGACGGTCGACGTGGAGATGGCGGTCGCCAGTCCGACGAGCGGGTCGAGCTCGAGGAACAGGGACACCGGGTAGCCCTCGATGCGCGAGAACCAGGCGACCCAGGTTAGAAAGACGAACAGGGCCAGAAAGAAGGCCTGGGTCGCGATGCGGATGTTGGTGATCCGAAACACGCGGGCCCACCAGGGCGAGCCGTCCCGGTTGGGTTTGAACTGATTTTTGAGCCGCGACAGCGGTACGAAGTTTTGCTTGCTCATCGGCCGATCCCGTCGTCGAGAATCATCCCACTTGCTCTTCTTTGATGGCCACGGCCTTCCAATCCGGCGTGCCGAGCCCGCGCTCGGCGCACCGGCGGAAGTAGTCGGGCAGGTCCTCGCCCTTGCGCTGCAGCAGGTCGTCCCAACCGAACGAGTCGGCGCAGATGGAGTCGGTCGACGCCGCGATGGTCTTGCCGGGCCGAACGTCGTCGAGGCTGCCGCCGGTCGGGCCCGATCGGTAGAGCACCCGGGTGCCGTCGAGAACGACGAACGTGGGGCGGAGCATCAGGGCAAGGTCGGCGATGATGCCGTGAATGTCCTGGTGAAACTGATTGCGGCGGCCGCCGAGCAGGCCGTACCAGTTCTTGGTCGTCATCGAGGCGCGGCACAGGTTGTGGTCTTTGACCGGCGACACGCCGATGACCTTGGTGACGCCCTGGAAGGGTTGCCAAAAGAAGGGCCACTTCTCGATCCAGGTCGCCCCCGGTGTGTTGAGGGTCTCGAACGCGTTGTGGTTGGGCAAAAACAGCCGCGCGTCTTCGTTGAGCGACGCCTTGCGAATACCGGACCGTGCAAAGCAGCTCTCGGGCGACTCGATCGGGTTGTCGCACACCCGTACTTCGGCAGCGCCTGCGGCGCGAACGATGCGAATGAGTGCGGAAACGACTTCGGGGTTGCTGGTGGCGCCGAGGGCGGCCGAGCGCTCGAAGGCCACGTTGGGCTTGATGAGCACGACGTCGCCGGTCTTGATGAAGCGCCGCAGGCCGCCGATGCTGTCGATGGCCGAGCGCAGCATGGCCTCGACGTTTTCGCCGCGCGCCACACCGAGATACGCGGCGTTGGCCATGGGTTCCACCGCGTAGCCACCTTCGGGCAGGCGGCGCACCGGCTCGACGGGCTTGCCGCGCTCGCCGTCGACGTCTTTGAGGGAGCCCGGCCACAAAGGCGGCGCAAGGGACGCGTAGCTGCCCAGGGCCGCCAGTCCCGCCACGGCGCCGGCCTGCTTGAGCAAGCGCCGGCGCGACTCACCGCGGGCGACTTCGAGCGCCTGCAGGTCTTCGGCGGTGGGCTCGGGTTGCGGCTGATCGCCCTTGCGCTTTCTCGGTACGCTCATAGTTCGTCGCCCTCATAAGGAGTCTTGCCGGCGCCGTCGGCTTCGCCCGGCTCGTCGGCCGCGTCGTTGGCTTCGTTCGATTCGTCTGCGTCCTCGGCGTCGTCGCCTTCGGCGGCCCCGTACCCGCCGGCGCTCGGCGGCGGCGGTTCGGATTTGGCTCGCGCTTTGACGTCGTCGGGAAGCTCGGCGACAGCCGACCGCAATCGGTCGATTTGTTGTCCGGCCTCGGCCTTGCTCGAGGCGCCCTT